>ENA-ORDI01000045-ORDI01000045.1-marine-metagenome-genome-assembly--contig:-NODE-45-length-76567-cov-6.779971_pt1 | contig 76567 bp, 67 predicted proteins | sample MGYA00248628_ERZ508525 | MGnify/ENA primary metagenome ERZ508525 (study PRJEB26195, sample SAMN05422138) | marine metagenome | isolation source: East of Porto Seguro, South Atlantic Ocean | place: Atlantic... | reverse complement strand
CCCCCAATATTCACCTTCTCTCTAATCATTGTTTAATGATTTATAAGAATATTATAGTATGTTCATCAAAAATACAAACATTTAATCCAAACTCCCAAATTAAATGGCTTTGTAAAAATAGTGCTGTTCCTGAAGTTGATTATAAGTAATGAAGTGGAAGGACTGATTTATTTTGCAATGAGTTAGTACTCATCAGGAGAATTAAATATAGATGGGTAAAAGGTAGGCACAGACAGAAGCACTAAATCATGTTCTGAATTCTAATAGTGCATCGGCGCTGAGGCATCACAGTTTAATAGTCTCTTTTAACCAAGGAGATTTTACCAAAGCCCTTTTCCTGCCTGATCATCAAAAGTGGCCTTGCTGTTGAGCGGGGAATCTATTGAGAACTTTTCAGGGTTATCTATGTATAAGCCGCAGAAAGTTATTTCAATAGACTAATAATGATCAGGATTAACACTGCATCTGATAATCATTCCATGTCTACTACAATTAAATCAAGACTGAGATGGCCTTAAAGTAAGATGTATATTAGTTGAGCATTTTTGGCGTTTCCAAAAAATCAACCATTTCGTCAAGTGCTTTTGCAAAAACGTGTGTTGCATAATCCACTTTAGTTTCATCGTCGATTAAACGATGCTCCAATGAATCCATCAACTCCTTAATCGTTTTTGAGACTTGCATCTCAAATTGATTACTGAGATCCGCACCAACTGCATAAGTGAAATTTTCTATTTTTTCTTCTGTTTGTGTCATTTGTTTTGCCATTTTCATATACCGGTTAAGGATTAAAACTTAAATCAAGTTTGTCTCTCACAGTGAGGTTTCAGGAGATTTGCATTAAACTATTGCTCAAGGTGTTAAATTTGCTTGAACTGAGAAGAGTATTTTAGCAACTCTTCAATCTGCTCATTACATCGGCAGAATTGTGGAAAAACTTGAGAGAATTTCGAAAGACAAAAAACTTTTTATGGCCAGCAAAATAATACAGTGCAAAAAAATAATTATAAAAATGCGAAAATTAATTCTTTCTTCTTTCAAAACGGCAGGTATATTTTTATTTTTTTTGAGCGCCGCATGTTCAGTAGAGGCACAAGAATATGCGACCGACCGCTTGTTCATGAAGGAGTTTAAAAAAACTAAGTGCCTCAGTCTGACCGAAGATAAGATAAAAAACATGAAAATTATCCGTGTTATTACCCTTGAACAAGAAGCCCTACTGAACCAAAACGTTTGGTCAAAATTACGACTGAATCTCCCCCTGAGTCCAGGCGAAAAGAAACATCTGCGGAAGCTAAAACAAAAAGGTGTGTACAGCAACAAATTGAGTTCAAAAAATATCTGGGCCGGAAAAGCCGCAAAATTCAATGCGCTCCGACTTAAGTGTAAATAAACAAATTTTGCTGATCTGTCTTGCATTTCCCGCCGTTTCTCCTGAAAATGCTTTGATGTAATTTTTCGTTTCATTGATTGTAAAACGAAAAATAATTCTTAGTTTTCAGACGTCGTTTCTCCTCATACACTTTTTCTGGATAGTACATGGCTTTACAAACGCCTTTGAGTTGGCTGCAAGATTTTGTTGAACTCAGCATGACGCCCGACGCACTTGCAGAACGCCTGACTACTGCCGGACTTGAGGTTGAAGTAATTGAAAAAATTGGTGAAAATTGGGGTGAATTTTGTGTAGTTGGGCAGATCCGAAAAATAAGCAAACATCCAAACGCGGATACGTTAAATTTAGTTGATGTTGAATTTGGCGCAGACAAACCCATTACACTTGTAACCGGTGCGCCAAATATAAAGGAAATGGCAGAAAATTTTCCGGAACCGCCGCCTAAAGTTGCTTTGGCGCTTTCAGGCGCTTTGCTGATTGATGCGTACCACGAAGATCGGCCGCTGAAAAAACTCAAATCCGCAAAAATTCGCGGTATTGCTTCGGAAGGAATGCTTTGCTCAGAGTTGGAATTGGGCTTGAGTGAAGAGCATGAAGGAATCCTGATCCTTCCTGAAGATGCACCTGTCGGCAAATTACTCAATGAATATTTAGGTGACACCACCCTGCATTTTGATATAAAAGGCGGTTTCGGTCATCTGCTTTCAATGCTCGGTGTTGCCCGTGAAATTTCGGCACTTACCGGAAAGAAACTGGACAAAAGCGTTTTTCCGGAAATTTCAAAGCTAGAAGTTTCAGCACAGCCTCCATTTGTTGAATTGGAAATAAAAGATATTGATATCTGCCCACGATATTCTGCATTATTAATCCAAAATGTTAAAATTGGACCATCGCCGTTTTGGATACAGCAACGGTTGCTGCGGATAGGAATGCGTCCAATCAACAACATTGTGGATATCACCAACTATGTGATGCTGGAATTGGGACAGCCTTTACACGCTTTTGACCACGATAAACTGATTGAACGGGCTAATGGAAAAACCCCAAAAATAATTGTGAGACGTGCCAAAAAAGGTGAAACATTGCTCACACTCGACAACGTGGATCGTGAATTGGATGATGAGATGCTGATGATTACAGACCATTCCGGACTGATTGCAATCGCCGGAGTAATGGGCGGAGGAGATTCAGAAGTCACTGAATCTACAACAAATATTTTGCTGGAATCCGCAAATTTTGAATTCCTTAATAATCGACGTACCTCGCAAGTGTTAAAATTACGAACCGAGGCCAGCGAAAGGTTCGGAAAACAAGTTGATCCGGAAGGCACTTTGCCGGCTGCCTTGCGAGCTGCGGAATTGATGGTTGAACATGCTTCCGGAACGCTTGAGAAAATTGCCGGAGACTTGTATCCAAAACCAAAAGAAAATATTTCCCTGGAACTTGATCCGGACTATGTGGAACATATTTTGGGAATAAAAATTCCAATCGAACAAATTACGGAAATTTTGACTTCCCTGGAATTTAAAGTTACGGGAAAAAATATTTTAAAAATTATAGTCCCCAGTCACCGGATGGATATTAGCATTCCCGCAGATCTAGTTGAAGAAATTGTCAGGGTTTACGGATATGAAAATCTTCCTTCAACTCTGCTCAATGACGTACTTCCTCCACAAAATGTAAATCAAAAACTGGCCGGAACAGAACGAGTCCGGGATATTCTCGTGGCTTCCGGAATGGACGAAATTATCACTTATTCCATGATGAATCCCATGGATGAGGCGCGTTTGCGTATCGAAAATGACATTGATCTAAATAAATTTGTGCCTTTAAAAAATCCACTTTCGCAGGAGAGAAGTCACTTACGTCGTTCTCTGTTGCCTGGAGCAATAATGACTGCTCGCAACAATTTACGTTTTTTGGCAAAAGTTGTCACCTTTGAAGTTGGCAGTGTGTTTCATCCTCATCCAAAAAACAAACTTCCTGATGAACCGCAACGTCTGTCATTACTAATGAGCGGCCACAGAGATACTCAATCCTGGCTGAAACAAGCGGAAGGTGACTATGATTTTTTCGATCTGAAAGGTGTTTTGGAGCAATTTCTAAATGCTTTGCATCTTGAAGGAGTTGAGTGGAAAAAATCGAGGGAATTACCCTGCCATCCTGGACGTTGCGCGCAGATCTTAGTTAATGGAAAAGTTTTAGGATTTGCGGGAGAATTACATCCAAAAGTACGGAATTCTTTTGAACTTCCGGAACAAGCCGTTTGTGTCGCAGAACTGGATTTAGACTTGATTATCAAACTTGCGGTTGAAGATCACCAAATGGAATTTATTTCCAACTTCACTCCAATTTTTGAAGACCTGGCATTTGTGCTGGATTCCAGTTTGCCGGTAGAGTCTGTCACACCAATCATTCTTCAAACAGGAAAACCGCTGCTGCGCAAGGCTACACTCTTTGATGTTTATGAAGGCGAACAGGTGGATGAAGGAAAACGGAGTTTGGCTTATTCGCTCACTTTTCAAGCAACAGACAGGACTCTTACCGATGACGAAGTTGGAAAAGTCCGCAACAAAATAATCAGACGCCTGCAGCATGAGTTTCAGGCGACTTTGCGAGCATAAGGTTTTTTGTGATGAAAGTTTTAATTCACTTGTGGAAAGCCTTTGGCTTTAGCTTGCAAGGTTTGCGGGATACAATGCATTATGAAATGGCTTTCCGCATTGAATTAACAGTGGCCGCCGTTTTAATTCCAACTGCTCTGTTTTTACCTGTTTCGCTGATTCCGCGGATTTTACTAATCAGTTCCGTTTTTTTGGTACTAATAGTAGAATTACTCAATTCCGGAATAGAAGCAGTTGTGAATCGGATTTCTACAGAACAACATCCGCTTTCTGGTAGAGCAAAGGACGCCGGAAGTGCCGCGGTTTTTTTGTCCGCCGCAAACATGGTAATAGTTTGGGGTTCAATTTTGTTTGACTTAATTTTCAATTATTCATAGATTTGTGCAAATTACTTTAATTTTTTATGCCGTACTGCAAGAGTCAATTGCAGAGGATCCGCTAGTACTCGAAGTTAGCAGAGGAAGTACAGCTGAAGATGTAATAGTGCTGCTCTCACAAAAATTTCCTCAGGCAGCAGCTATTTTAAAAGTGACCAGATTGGCACATGAAGATGAGTACGTCGGAAAACAGTCTGTACTCACAGATGGCGCGGAATATTGTTTGATTCCTCCGGTTAGCGGGGGTTAGTTTTTGTGGTAATCAATAGTCAATAACCATTGTTTGCGAGAAGCAGAATGTCCAGGATTGCTTTAACTAAAATTGCGGCTGGTGTTTTCTGGCTGGAAGTTCCGGAAGCTGAATTATATGTGCTTTGCGGATGTCCTGCTGATAGTGTCAAGCACTTGATGAAAGCCGGTAAAATCCGCGATCTTGACCGGGAAGTCAGTTCCTTGGAGCCTGGATCGGGTTCATTTCAACATCCACACGGTAGCGTCACAAATGAAACTGGTCCGAATGCAATTCTTCTTTCCGATTTAAGTGTTCAAAAAGGAGACTTTGCCAATTTAGCAGAGTTTCCAGTACTACAGATGCTCTACCGCCAAGGCATGCTTTTGCCTAATCACCCTAACAATACCGGTGCAAAACCTCTGCTAATAGGCCGTAAAAACGTGGTTAACGCTCAGATGGAATACATTCATCGTGGCAACTATGGTTTGGAAACTCTGGAGGAAATCCTTGAAACAGGAGTTTCAAAAGAAAAAGCAGAGGAAATGATGCGGATCAAACTCCACTTTGCCTTTGGAGCAATTCGCCCAACTACTGATTTGCTGGAAGCCCGGTTTGTTGATGATGAACCTGTGGAAGTACTAAACGGGGTACATGTAGTAAGAAAAAGCGTTAACTGTTATGAGTTCAATTATAAAAATGAAAGTGTAGAAGTTGACCTGAATCTTGGTATCAATGAAATTTACCAGACACCTTATGAGCTTGAAAACCACCACTTTAAACGCGAATATTTCTCTGTCGTTCATACAGGTGAAGGCGATGGTTGGGATATAAATCGCCCCTGTATGGCCAGTGTGATCAGTTTTCAAGGAAAAGTCTATCTGATTGATGTTGGCCCAAACATTGCGCACACTTTGAATTCTATCGGTGTAGACGTAAATGAAGTGGAGGGTATTTTTCATACTCACGCACATGATGATCATTTTGCGGGTTTGACTACTCTAGTTCGTACAAATCACCGGATCAAATATTACACTACCGCACTGGTACGTGCATCTGTTACAAAAAAACTTTCCTCATTGATGTCAATCAAGGAAAAGACATTTGAAGAATTTTTTGAAGTTTGTGATTTAGAGTTTGATGTATGGAACAATATCGACGGACTAGAAGTTCGACCCGTATATTCTCCACATCCTGTTGAAACAAATATTCTGTTTTTCAGGACACTTTGGAAAGATGGTTATGCGACTTACGCACATTTAGCAGATGTTTCATCTCATGATGTTTTGAAAAAAATGGTTCAAGAAAATCCGCAACTACCAGGCATCAGTCCGTCGTTTATGAAAAAGGTTTGGGCAGAATACCTTAGGCCTGTACAAGTCAAGAAAATCGATATTGGCGGAGGAATGATTCACGGCAAAGCAGTAGATTTTAAGACTGACAAATCAGACAAAATAATTTTGGCACATACAGCACACAAGCTTACGCAGGAAGAAAAAATAATTGGTTGCGGAGTCACCTTTGGCAGCATGGACACGCTGATTGAAGGTCATGAAGATTATTCGCTGGAATTTGGTGCAGATTATTTGCGAAAATACTATCCAGACGTTGAACTTGGTGAAATTCACATGTTGCTCAATTGTGAGCGCGAATCTGTCAATGCCGGAACTATTCTACTCCGAGATCAGGAAATCCCGGAGCATGTATATTTGGTTCTTACTGGCGTAGCAGAATTACTTTCACCGCATGAAAAAACAAGTTACCCCTTATCCAGCGGAACACTAATTGGAGACTTGGCAGTACTTTTTGGGCTGAAAAGTAGAGGAACATATCGAACTTTAAGTCATATTGAAACTCTAAAAATTCCCGCTGTTTTGTTCAAAGAGTTTGTCAAACGAAACCAGCTTTTAAAACAGATTAAAAATACGCAAGAGAAGATTGAGTTTTTGCAACAAACATGGTTGTTCGGTGAATCAATATCTTCTCCAATTCAAAGTCAAATTGCACAGAGCATGTCACTTTCAAAATACAAGAAAGGTGATTCTATCGAATGCGATGGGCTGATGCTGGTCAAAGAAGGCAAAGTGGAATTAACCGGTCGTGGAACTGACAAAGCAGAAAGTCAGCATGTGGTGTGGAAAGGTGAATTTTGGGGAGGTGAAAAGATGATCTCAAGTGAGTCAAAAATAAGTTGCGCCAACGCAATTACTCAAACCCAAATCTACAACATTTCAGATACTGAAATATTGCAACAAATTCCGATTGTACGCTGGAAAATGCTGGAACAGACCGAAAAACGTGAATAAATTATCCTGGTGGAGTTACGAAAAGTGGTTAATCCCTTAATAGCTGGATTCAAAGGAATTTTGTAAATTTCAACAATAAAGAATTATGAATTCTGTACGGGAAGACAATTGAAGTACTTTTAAGTGATCCTTATGATAGAATCATTCAATAATAAGGCGACTGAGGATATTTTCAATGGATTAAACACGAAAGCTGCTAGAAAAATCTGTCCACAAAAACTTTGGAAGATTGTTTCTAGAAAACTAGATCAGTTGGATTCCGTTCAACAACATGAAGAACTGAGAATTCCTCCTGGGAATCGGCTTGAAAAACTAGCCGGTGACAGAAAAGAAGAGTACAGTATCCAAATAAATGAACAATATAGAATTTGTTTTCGTTGGGAAAATTCCGAACCTTGCAACGTAGAAATCACTGACTATCATTAGGAGAACATCATGATCAGAATTCCAACTCATCGAGAACCAACACATCCTGGAGAAATGCTTCGGGAAGAATTCCTACAGCCTATGAAAATCACTCAACGTGAACTTGCTGACGCAATCCATGTTCCTTATCAGCGAGTCAACGAACTGGTCAACAAAAAACGTGGGGTTACACCAAGTACGGCCCTGCGTTTATCAAAATTTTTTAATGTATCAGCAGAGTTCTGGCTAAATTTGCAAGTTCGTTGGGATCTCTATCGTGCAAAAAAAGATGAGCAAAATGATCTGAATACAATACAGGAATTCCATCACTTGCAAGAGGTGGCTTAGATAATATTTTGCGATAACTCGCTATACTTGCAACCGTTTTCAAACAAGTTTCAAATTTAAGAATTGTAAAAATATTGCATAATTTAGGTCAAGTTAGAGAAAATGTTTCTGAAGAAAATCGAGGTAAAATTTGAAGATTACAAAGTGCCATCCACTTTACTTGTATAGGAAGTGCTTCCTACAAACAGACAATTGAGTCTGCGCAACCACAATTTTGCTGATCCAGCGTTTTTGAAAAAATATCCAAAAACATCCTGTTAACTTTTTCTTTGTTCCGGGCCAGCATATCCCCGATTGATTCCAGTTGAATTGGCCCACTTTCCATTCCGGTTGCCATATTAACCACAAATCCGACGGAGGCATAACACATTCCAAGTTCTTTCGCCAAAACCACTTCCGGAACACTCGTCATGCCAACCACGTCCGCTCCCCATTTCCGCATCATTCTTATTTCTGCCTCAGTTTCAAAACGCGGTCCTTCAGTACACAGATAAACCGCATTTCCTTTGAACTGAATCTTATGCAGTTTTGCTGCTTCTAGAAGATGTTTCCGTAAATTTCCGCAATATGGATCATCCATGTTGACGTGTTTTACATCGTCAGTTCCACCCTCAAAAAAAGTAAGTGGGCGTTGCTTTGTCATCTCCATAAAATCAGACAGCACAACCAACGAACCGGTTGGGTAATCCGGATTTAAAGATCCAACTGCGGCAGTCGCAAAAATATGTTGAACTCCAAGCTCCTGCAGAGCTTTTATATTTGCACGGTAATTAATGAGATGAGGAGGGATTCCATGTTCCTTTCCATGGCGTGCAAGGAAAACCATAGAGGTTCCTTCAACTTCAGCAATATCAACTTCAACCTTTCCGTATTCCGTATTTACGGTTTTCTGGATTGAAGCGACACCACTGTCATAAACACCAGTACCACCGATGATGGCATATTGGATGGTTATCATGAAATTTAGCTTGAGGACGGCAGGACTTTATAGCAAAAACTTTTGCAAGCGGGATTACTATCCCAGAAAATCCGAGTTGTGCATTTCAATACGCTCTGACATATCTTCAGATTGCCAAATATCACTTGCCAAAATTGGTTCGCCGATAACCCGCTCATAGCGGCTTACCAGAAATCGAGCCATTGCCTCATTGTTTCGATTAGTTGAAATATTCATTTTTTTTATAGTTTAAAATAAGGTCAGCTATACTTTTGATGCTGATTCATAGAATTCAACTCAAAAGACATAATATTGTCATTAAGTAACTATCCCAGAAAATCCGAATCTTGCGTTTCAATCATCTCCAGTGTGTCCTCTGTCAGCCAAATATCACTGCCCAAAATAGGTTCGCCTACAACTCGCTCAAAGCGACGAATTGAACCGCCACGATCCATAAACCGCAACATTGCATCATTGATTTGATCTCGTGAAATTTTCATTTTTTACCCATCTATGTGGTTGAAATATATAATAATCACCGACATTTATCAACTGGTATAAATGAGGTGTTATTTATAATTCTGCAATATGCAGACCAGAAGAATTATTTGTTGATTTAGATGAACAGGTAAAAAAGAAAAATCACTTAAATTGTTTCTCTTTCGAAAATCAAAAAAAGAAGCTTATAAACGAGTCAAGATCACTCCTGCGGCTACCATTGTGACGGACAATAGATGCCTCACTGACTTTTCTTCTCCAAGAATCCAGATACCCATCAGTGCGGCAATAACCACGCTACTTTCCCTGAGAGCGGAAACGAGAGCGATCGGAGAATTTTGCATAGCCCAGACAACAATTCCATACGCGGAGACTGATAGAATTCCTCCGGGCACAGCATATTTCCAGTTTTGCCGCATGGAACTAAATACCGCACCTTTACGCAGGAATACAGTAATTGCTAATAAAGGCCAACACTCGAATGCCGTCAGCCAAAGTACGTATGAGGCTGCATTTCCGGATAAACGAACTCCTAAACCATCCGCAAGAGTATAAGCAGCAATGAAACTACCCGTTGCCAACGCGTAAATAATTGGGCGGGTAGAATGCTTCAATAACATTTTACCACGAAACATTAGACTGAATATTCCCAGTGTAATCAATATAATAGCAATTATCGACTGGAAAGTGAGTTCTTCTCCAATCCAAAACACAGACACAAATCCCAACAAGAGCGGAGAAGTTCCTCTCGCAATCGGATAAACTTGACCAAGATCACCATAAACGTAGGCTTTAACAAGAAAAAGATGGTAACCTAAATGCAGGACAACGGACGCAAAAATATACGGCCAGCTTTCTACATGGGGCAGAGGCAAAAACAGAACGGCAACCATGCCAATCATTCCAGAGACAAGATGCATGGTTGATATCGTCACTAAACGATCACCGCTTTGTTTTAAATAAAGATTCCAGCCGGCATGCATTAACGCTGAAAAGAGAACTAAAGATAAAACAAATAAAGACATGAAATGTTAATTTAATTTAGACTGAGAGGCCGATTAAATTTTGAATGTGATGTCGACTAAAGGCATGACGATTGTATAACTTTTGTTGATGACTTTTCAAGTTTCCTTCATAGTCTTCAACCTTGTGTGGCAGATTATCAATGAGAACATTTTTAGACCGATTACACGATCTTAAAGTAAAAGAAGTTGCGCAGCGTCAAATAAAAGTTTCTGAAAAGAGCTTAAGTGAACAAGCGGAAACGCTTGGAGTTGCTCCGGATTTTCGCACTAATTTGATGAGGGAACCGGATGCGCCAATCTCTTTGATTACGGAAGTGAAATCGAAAGCTCCGGGACGTAATAATGTTGAGCGTCTTGATCCGGAAGCAGTTGTGTGCGATTATGAGGCAGGAGGCGCAAAAGCAATTTCTGTACTCACAGATGAAAATTGGTTTGGAGGCTCTCTTGAAACTCTTGAAAAAGTGCATGCGGCAACTACTTTGCCTTTGTTGCATAAAGAGTTCATTATAACTCCATACCAACTACTGGAAGGACGTGTACGAGGTGCAAGCGCAGCCTTAATACTGGCATATTATTTTCAGGAAACAAAATTACGTGAAATAATTGCTGAAGCCAAAATGATTGGAGTAGAGGCGGTTGTAGAATGTTCTCTTGAGAATGAATTACCGAGGGTACTTGCGGTTAATCCGGATATTTTGATGATCAATAACAGAGCGATTGCAGCAATTCCGGAAGAACCGACGGCGACATATGACTTGGGTAGTGTGGATGTTATTTCATCTTGGTGGGAACGTTATCCGGATTTGAGATCATGGAAGAAACAGGAAGGGAAATTATTGATCAGTGCCAGCTGCGTCAATTCGCCGGAAGATGTAAAAAGTCTTTTGAAAATCCCGTGCGACGCTGCACTTATCGGTAATGCGGCCATGGTAGCTCCGGATCGTGTCAAATTTTTACGCTCCCTCAGTAAAACAGCAAATTGATATTTAAGTTCATAAAGACAAGGCTATGAAAAAAACAACTAACTTTGAACTAAGTATTTTGGTGGTCGATGATGACGAAAATATACGTATGGTTCTCCAGCAAGTTTTGGGAAAAGAAGGCTATCACGTCAGTACAGCCAAAAGCGCAGAGGAAGCACTGACCACTTTGCAGCGCAGTTTCTTTCACGTTGTGATAACGGATATTATGATGGCTGAAATGAGTGGTGTGGAATTATTGCAGGAAATAAAGGAAATGAATTCCTTGATGCAGATTTTTGTCATGACATCACACGGCACTTTACCGAATGTCATTCAATGCATGCAGGGTGGAGCTTATGATTTTTTTGAAAAGCCGCTGATAATTGAAGATATTTTAATTTCATTTGGTGAAGCCGCGCGGCGTGCAAATCGTTGGAGCTCACTTTATAACCGCCATTCATTGTCTCCACAAAAAAAATAGCAATACTCAAAACTACTAATTCAAAGCTGACGAGAAACAACAAAATCCGTAATATCTGCAAGTGATTGTGTGAGGTTAGTGGCAGGAAAATTTTCTATACTCCGTTTTGCTTCTGAAGCATACTTCCTAGAAAATTCTAAAGTGTAATTGATGGATCCGTAATTCCGCATCAAATTGATTACCTCATCAATTTGCGGCTTTTCAATTTCCTCCATAGACAGAATCGAATCCAAACGCTTCCTGTCCGTGGCATTTGCTTTTCCAAGCAAATGACTCAAAGGAAGAGTGATTTTACGTTCTTGTAAATCTCCTCCCACCGGCTTTCCGGTTTTATTCTCATCAGCATAATCAAGCGCATCATCCACAATCTGAAAAGAAATCCCTAATGCCATTCCGTAATCATACAACTGATTCGCAGATTCACCCGGTGCACCGGCCAGCAAAGCTCCTGTTTTGATTGCTGTAGCAAAAAGACACGCCGTTTTGTTGATGATTATTTCAAGATATTCCTCTTCGTTTGCTGTCTCAAATGAACGCGTCAGTTGCAACAATTCACCTCGCGCCATTTTTGTCGTTGTTTCTGACATCAATTCCAAAACTTCCAGATGACGTAATTTAGTGAGACGGTGAAAGGCCATGGCTAACAAATAGTCCCCGGAAAGAACACTCGCTTCATTTCCCCAAACCCTGCAAACAGCTTGCTTGGCTCTGCGTGTTTCCGCACCGTCAACTACATCGTCGTGCAAGAGCGTTGCAGTGTGCAAATACTCAATGACCTGCGCCGCCTGCATAACTCTTTCATCAACACCTCCAAACATTTCAGCACCTAAAAGTACCAGTGCCGGACGTAATCTTTTTCCTCCGGAACTAAGAATATGTTCCGCCACATTGTTGAGCAAGGGGATATCGGTCTTTACATCACGTAAAATTTGTGACTCGAGTAATTCGATATCAGCTGAAACTACTTTTAGAATTTGTTCAAGACTGACTGGAGGAGTTGTTGTCGGTGGAACAGTTTTTTTTATTGGGTGGTTCATAACAGTAGATACATGATCAAGCATCCACAGGCTGCATCACAAACAGCAAATCACCCTGGTTGACAGTGCTTTGGTCTTCAGCAATAACTCGAGAAACTTTGTATTTTACATTATCCGGATATAATGCTTCGCCATCAGGACTTTTGTAGTCTGCCAAAGATAATTCTGTGAAAACTTTCATTGATTCCAGCAGACACAGAATATGATTGACGTCAATGATTTGACCTTCACTGATAAATGGCTCATCCTCTCTGGACGCTGCACGATAAAAACCGCCCATCTGTGGTGAAAGCACTTTCAACTCATTTGAACCTTCCAGCATAATTGCCTTCTGGTCCACTGCACTTTTTGCTGTTCCCGCATCTTTTTGTGCCTCTCTTAATAGTTTTTTTCCATCAATTCTTTCAAATAACTCTACAAGATACTTAGTACTGAAACGTCCTTTTTTAAAGGCAGGATCCTGTAAAATTACCCGATTCAATGCCAAGTTGGTGGAAACACCATGAATTCTAACTCCTTTTAAAAATTCGAGCAAACTGCTAATTGCTTCCCTGCGTGATTTTCCCCAGCAAATGATTTGTGCGATAAGACTATCGTAGAAAGGTGAAACAATGGAACCTGATGTCACGGATTGTATAACCCGCACATTTGCTTTTTCCGGAAAAAACACTTCTGTTAAATGGCCCGGATCAGGAATAAATCGTAATTCACCGTCATCGTCCATTTCGATTTTTTCCGCAATCACACGTAATTCTATGGCATGACCATTGAGTTTAAAATCCAGTTCTCCAATGTTGTGACCTTGTGTTACTTCAAACTGGAGGCTTACCAAATCGGTTCCGGAAACCATTTCTGATACAGGATGTTCAACTTGCAGCCGAGTATTCATTTCCATAAAATACACACATTTTTGATCAAGATCATAAATAAATTCGACTGTTCCCGCGCCAATGTAATCAATCTCGTCAATCAATTTGCCTGCATAATCAAAAACCTGTTCCTTAATATTTTTCGGAATTCCGGAAGCAGTTTCCTCAATCAGTTTTTGGTAATTTCGTTGAACTGAGCAATCACGAATACCCAATAATTTTGAATTACCATGCATGTCCCGGATTATTTGTACTTCAAGGTGACGCATCGAGCCGACGAATTTTTCCAAATACAAATCTCCATTACCAAATGCGCTTAAGGCTTCTTGAAACATACGTGAAAAAATTGATTTGAAGCGCCCTGCTTCTTTGACCACTTCAATCCCTTTTCCACCACCGCCATGTGCCGCTTTAATCAGTACAGGGAATCCAATTTCTGCGGCAACACCCATGGCATGAACAGGATCCATTAAGGCACCCTCACTGCCTGGAACTACAGGTATATTTAAATTTCGTGCAGTCGCAATTGCATTTGATTTGTTGCCCATTCTATCCATATTCGCGACACGTGGCCCAACAAAGTTGAAACCGTGTTCGCGGCAAATCCTGGCATAATGCGGTGATTCAGACAAAAATCCTATGCCGGGATGAATTGCGTCAACTTCCTCCTGTTCAGCAATCCGGATCACGCTCATTCCGTTTAAATAACTATCCTGAGGTGTATTTCCTCCAATGCAAACCAGACGATCTTTCGCCCGTAGCATTGTTGCCGGATAACTTTCCATATCCGGATCTGAGGCCACTAGAACCACTTCCATTCCCGCATCTTGGGTACCACGTATAAGACGGGCAGCCGTGCATCCACGCGCGTGAATCAGGACTCGCTTGATCTCATTGGCATGCAAATTTTCCTGTGTAGAATATGTCTGAACTTCGTCTTCTTCTGACAACTGATATTCGCCTGACAAGATACGTGAAATAATTTCCTCTACGGAAAATTTCGCAATCGGAATTTGTGGGTCAATTTCCTGTAGCTTTTCATCAATTTTTTTGTCAAAAGGATTTTTTACCAGACCATCCATTGTACCTGGATTTGTAGAGAGGTAATTCGATAAAGTAGAATGGGCAGGCAAGTGACTTTCCACAACCAACTGTCCCGCAAAGGGAATTTGTGATCCAGAAAAATAATATGTACGAACAAGCAAATGCGTCACAAAACTTGCTTGCGCACCTCCGGTGCAGTCACGAAAACCGAAACATAAAACCGGAAGGTCCAAATCTTTCACAAATCGAGTAATGCGTTCATTTATGATTGCCATCGAGAATAAAGATCCGCCGCCTTCTTTGGTTTGCATTCCCGCAGAAGAGATGAAAAAGATAACCGGTAATTTCAAACGTGCGCAGTCATCAAGCAAACGGCAAACTTTTTCACAACTTGCCATATCAAAAGCACCGGCCTGAAACTCTACATTACTAACAACCAAACCGACACGATATGATGATTTTTGTTTTTTAGTTTTGATTTTTTTGTCAGTGGCATTTTCTACATTTTCTTCATGGACAAATGTTCCAAGTCCTGTCACCACACCACATGGAGTAACACCACTATCCAATGCCTGTTCAATTGCTTCCCTGAATCCTGGAAATTTAACCGGATTTGAAGTAATTCTATCCGCATACAATTCCTTAAAGTCTTTGAAATAATGGTTAATGACTTTAGTGGGAGTAATGACAGAGCTTTTGTATTCACGTAGCAAATTTTGGATCAGCAAATCCTTGTAGGATTGATCCAGACGATTCCAAAAATCTTTAATGCCGATATTACGTGGAGTGATTTTTCCTTGAAATTTTCCTTTTTTCTGCTGAGCTTCGTAAAGTGAAGGCAGCAGTCCGGAAAAATAGTAGCGCACAAGTCCAAACAGCGGAGGACTCATACGGGGGAAGACAACTCGTTTCCAATCACTGATGGTTCCCAAAACATCATCACAATCTTTGTGGTCAATGAAATTAGCCAGCCACTTGAAAAATTTTATCCGTACAGAATCGCTATCAAGTCGCAAAGAATTTTTTTCGAATTCTTTCATTGCTCCTTCTACGGTTTTTTCGAACAATTGTTCCACTGATTTTTGGGAAATTTGATTTGTCCCTTTCAACTCATCTGCAATTGTCGGTAGTGCTTCTATGACTTGATTGTAGAGCAAGTCAAAAAGAAGTATGTTCTGAAAATTTTCCTTAAAACTCTGATTAATTACTGTTGTTTTTAATAAATCCAATAAATTTGGATTGCTGGGTGTACGGTCATTAAGAGTGACTTCACCTAGTTCTTCGTAGAGTTCTATCATGTTTTCTGAAGTACTGTCCTTCCAATAATTATAAAGATAAAGCAGGATTTCCAGAGTAAGATCATCAACGGCTTTTTTATAATTTTCTCGAGGATCGCCGATGAAAAAGGCAACCAAACGACCTCGTTCTTTTTCACGATCTTCCCTGGCACTGACAAACTGTTCAAAACTTTTATTCAGTTTTTCATGAAATCGAACTTCCAGTGACGTTTTGTACCACTGCTGCAGTTTTACTTGACGTTCGTTTTTTAAACGTTCCTGCAATTTCCCAACAGGAGTTTGGCGTGAACTAAGCCGCGCATAACTGTCTATTGAGCGACTGACAATTCGCTGGCGTAATCTGAGGTAACGCATAAAACGATAAACATCGCCAAAAATGTTCAGTGTGCCTGTTGGTGATCGATCTGTGACTCTGTTGCTTTCTATTAAGAGCTTTGAAGGATGGAGATAATGATAGATACTGTCACGATAATGGTCGAAGAAAAAATCATTTTCAATTAAAAATTTGCAGGAATTTTTCTCTGTTGCTTCTACCGCGCTGATGATCGCGTCCTTGATATTTTTTGTCTTATGTGGGCTGTCATAAGCATAATCGATGATACCGTCAAAATACCCCTGAGCCTTTAATTCATATGCTGAAACACCAATGTGTTTTGCCGACTCCTGCCATGACAGATTATATTTCCGGGCAATGTTGCTTAAGCCTTTTGGATGAATAGTATTGAAAACACCTTCTCGAACGGAAAGCAGAATATTGGCAGTTGCCAAGGGAATCGCGCCGCCGCTGTAACCACTTCCAAAAACAATTCCGACAACAGGCAATTGCAAATTAGCCATCTCACTGATTAAAAATGAAATGCTATGCGATTGGTTGTCCAAATTTGCTTCTGCGTCTGCGGCCGCACCTGGCGTATCAATAAACGTTACTAGAGGAATACTGTGCGAAGCAAAGAAGCGCACCTTTTCTGAGGCTTTCCGATGGTGAGTTGGAGACCAGACACCATTTTGTATTTTGTGATTTTGGGCAATAAATCCCAGTCTCCGTGTTTGTCCTGAAATTAAAAATTCAATTTCCGCAGTATAGAGCGGACCTTCTGTTTCTTCAGCAATCATTTTTCCACCTAATTGCTGAATTACTTCCGGCGCACTCGGACGTTTTTTGGATTCAGAAGGATTCACCACACGTTGAATATAGGAGTCAACGTCAATTTTCTTCAATTTCTGAACTTCTTCATCAATCTCTTCAGCAGACAGTAACCCCAGAATTGCTGAATCATCAAAAAAAGTTGGGAGTTTCTTACCACGCAGTAAGGAAAGATCGTGTGACATCACTTCAGCGGCATGAAACGCTGATTTGTACTTGCTTGTTTGTTTCTTGTTTGAGCCCATATTTTTATAATGTTTTGTACATAAATTGTTGAGCCTTCAAAGATTTTATAACGGAGACAATGCCTTGTCCAAAGATGGCAACGAAATTGGAAACAAGAGTTGCTCCTCTAAAGAGTGCAATTGTGCTGCGGTAAGTGGATCATTTTGCTGATGGAATTTACGTAAAATTTGTAGTTTCTTCTCTGTTTTCTTTAAACGCTGATGAGCCACAGCCAAACGATCCAGAAACAAAAGTAACATTGGCGGATTACCTGAAAGACGCTGGCTTTGCTCCAAAGTTGTTTCCAGCAACTCCTGGACTTGTTCCCAATCTTCAGTCATAACTAATGATGCACTCAAACCATCTACCAAAAAGAGGTGCCCCGGAAACTGAACCAACCCACTCCGTAGAATTTTTTGTGCTTCCTGCTCTTTCCCTTTGTAGCGCAACAAATCTCCAACCAGACGATGCGCATAACCCTGGCTTTCTTTTCGCTCAAGGTAGGGCTGACTCATTTCGAGTGCTTCTTCATATTTTCCTACACGGCTTAGAGTCAAAGCATGTAAATAAACAACTTCCCAATTTCCTGAAAGAACATCTAAAAGTGGCGTTGTTACTTCCAAAACTGAGCGATACTTGCTCTGTTGATAAAGTACCCTCGCCAGAGAAAAATGAATTGAAGGCGAATCGTGAACCAAAATTGCTTGCCTCAACAATTTTTCTGCTTCCACTGAATTCCCGCGGCTTTTGTATAAATCTGCCTGCAACTGCAAGGCTTCAGTATTCAAAGGATGTTTTTCCTGAATCCTTTTTAATTGCTTATCAACAACAGACAATTCGCCCTTCATCAGCTGTCTTCGTAAAAAAAGAAGCTGATAAGATGGATTTGCAGAGTCCAATTCCAAGGCACGACCAATTGCCAAATCTCCCTGCAGATAATCACCCTGCCGAAACAAAATCGAGGATCGCAAATAATGTGCTCTGGCAAGTCGTGGATTTATCTCCAGTCCCCGAGTTAACCAGCTAAGCGAATCATCTAAAAACCCTTTGCGCAACAATTGTACAGCTAATCCCATAATCGCATCCACGTTTTTGGGGTGCTGTTCAAGGATCGTTTCAAAACGCAGACGGGCTTCTTTTTCCTGATCTTGATGTAAAAGCAAATATGCTTCAATCAGTTGGTCTTCTACAGAAAATGAACTCTTAGATCTGAGTTGAATCAGCAATGCTTGTGCTTCAGGCCATTGCTGCTGTGCAAATTGAATCCGAAGTAACTCACGCCAAATCGGTGCATAATCCGGAAACTGATTTAACATTTCTTCCGCAAGAGTTTGAGCATAGTAGTAACTGCCTTGAAGAGAATATGTTTGAACTCTTATGAGCAGTGCTTCTTTATTCCGCGGCTCAAGTTTCAGTAAAGTTTCAAGAGTACGTATCGACCCCTCAAATTCACGTTGACGCAAATAAATCCTGGACAATTGGAACAGCGCTTCAGCATAAAGTCTATCAACCTGTAGCGCCTGTTCCAAAGATGAAATCGCGCGTCCATAATCATCAATCTTCTCATACGTTGCTGCTAATTTCAAATATGCTGAAACACGTTCTGGAGATATTCTAACTGCAATCGCCAACTCTGTAATGGCATCACCATAGCGTTCCAGCGCAAAAGCGATACTGCCAAGCAACTCATAATAACTCGCATTAAAAGGATCAAATCGAGTGGCACGACGTGCATGCTGTTCTGCTGATTCGTAATTTTTTATATAATAATATGATCTGGCTAAATTGTAATGTGCGATAACATTTTCCTCATCACTGCCAAGTAAAACCTTTTGCTCCTCAATGTAACTGTTTACATTATCTTTTGTTAGCAGCAATTGCTGAATGTTTTCACCGTTTCCTGTACATCCGGCAAAAAGAAGTAAGCTTAACGCTACAAAAATGAAGGAGTTAATGAATTGCACAGCTTAATTAGTAAGGGGGACAAAGGTCTATTTACTGATACTTTGTCCGTTAATCGTAGTTTTCGGCAAATGAACAGTGACAGTTTCAGACGCGACACTTTCATTTCCGAAACGATCTGCCAGCCGCAAGTGATATAACCAAGTATCACCATTTTGACCTCGCAAATCAACATAAAACAGGAGTTCCGGAGTTGAGCTTTCCGCAAGTGAATCATTCAATTGCCGGTCATTGGCGCGGCGAATCTGTAATTTTAGTGAATCCAGGTAGTAGTTATTTGAACCGGATTTACTATTGATTGGAGTTTCCGGCCACGTTTCAACACTTCGAGCACGGTAAAGATTTACCTGAAAAATCTCCTGTTCTTCAAAATAATTTCCTTCTCCTTGCAGACGTTTTAAACCTCTATCATAAAGTTGCGGCCAGGTTAATCTTAAAATGAACGTCCTAACTTCTGTTTCCTGTTTTTTGTCCTGCGAATTAAGCTTTGAATTATCAACATCTGCATTTTTCTGTGCCTGCAATTTTGCTGATTCATCTGCATTTACAGTTGTTTTTTTCAAAACAACTTTCCCAAAAGAAAATCGGATAGTTTGTTTTTCATCCTCAATTTGGATTATTTTCATGCTTGGAGCCGGCACTTTTGGAAACAGCTTGCTTTGTCCGAACTTCACAGTTTTCGCCGGAGACAACATTTCTTCATCAGGGCCAAAATGACTTAGCTCATATTCACGTAATTTTAAATCTCTCTCTGGTAGTTCTAAATAATAATACAAATGATTGCCGTCACGAATAATTGCGCTACTTGAAAATAATACACGCAAAGGCGCCCTTAGCACCGTTTCACAAGCCATGCAATCAAGTGGAATTTGATGTTCCCGAATCAGAAAATAATCTTTCAGTCCAGAATTTACATCAAAATTCTTTAGGGCATTTTTCCTTGCGGCTTCATTGATTTTCCAGGATAACCGAATTCGCTCACCCCGTTGCCGCACTTTAAAATCACTGAACGTTGATTTTTGTTTTATTTCCGGAAGATTTCTGGGTGCAGTCCTTAGTCCGCAAGAGGCCAGCCATCCACATAAAATCATTAAGTAAAAGAAAAATAATTTCCGGAAAAGAAAGGAGAGGCGGAAATTCATGGTTCAATAGCCATGTTTTAAGTCAACCAAATTCAAAAGCTGACGTCCGGAAATAGCCCGTTTGTAATTTTCATATATTTGCGGAGCAACAGCTTCTGGCGGTGTGGTACATGAATTGTGAGGAGTTATAAGAATTTTTTTATGTTTCCGGAAAGGATGTCCCTCTGCCAGAGGCTCTGTCCGAAAAACATCAAGACATGCTCCGGATAACTGTCCCGCATCCAATAATGGAATCAGATCTTCCTCAACAAGAGTTTGTCCACGTCCGACATTGATAAAGTAAGCTCCGCGTTTAAGTTGAGATAACGTTTCAGTATTTAACAAATTAAGAGTTTCATCAGTGAGCGGAAGTATATTGACGAGATAATCCGTTTTATTTAGCATTTCAGTCAAACCATCTCTTCCAGAATAACTGCTAACTCCTTCAATCTGTTTGAGGGTACGGCTCCAGCCGGCTACATCAAATCCCATTTGTAAAAACACTTTTGCGGCAGCCTTTCCCAAATATCCCAAACCGAGGATTCCGAGCTGATTTCCTGGATGGCGAGCGGCAGTTCCCCATTCAACAAATTCAGGGTTTGAGGCATGTTCAAGCAATTGACGCCGCTTTAGAAGTACCACGGCCAGCAAATACTCACTCATCCAATTTGCCATTGTTTCATTTGTCAAACGTACGATCGGCACACCTTCCGGAAGTTTCTTGTCCGCAAGCAAACCGTCCGCACCATGTCCGTAAGATGAAATTGCTTGCAAATTTGGATACTTCAGCAAAAGCCCCTGCGGATGATTCCAGACAACCGCAAACTCCACTTCAGCTGGATTTTGCACATTTTCAGGACCAATTTCAATTTTCAACTCTGGATCAAGTGATTGCAGTGAGGAGCACAAAATACGAGGCTCAAATGAATCAGGCAGACAAATTAGCAAAGACATTATTCTAGTTTTTTGTTAAAAATTACAATTCAACATATTTGAAGAAAAACTTATTTTAATACAAACACCGGTTTTATTTCTCCCAGTAGTTCAGTCATCTGCTTCCGGTCATTGTTGAGTTTTATCATTTCTGTCACCCAATGTAACACCTCCCTTGAGGTTTCTTCAGGAAACCCCAATTTGCCGCAGATTGATGACAGCATTTTAACTTCGGAAGTCTTTATCTTCCCATCAGCCGCAATGACCATTCCGAGTAAAAAGAAAAAATGGCCTGCATATTTCCGGTCACAGTCTAATACTCCCAATTCAACACTTTCGTGTTGTTTAATTGCTTCAATCAGTTCGCCCCGAATCTCATCATTCTCAACCATCATGATGGCGTCTTTGAAAAACCCTTTTTCCTCTGCAACCAGATGCTTGTCCGCGATCAAAATATTCACAATTGCGCGGGCCAGCCAGACTTTTCCTTCTTCACTTATTTTTTCAAGATATTCCGGAATTAATCGAAATTCTGCGATTGAATTTATACTTTCCTCCACTACAATACTCCTTGAAAAAGATTAAATTGGTCTGTAAAAAATGATAAACTTAAAACAACCGTTACTCTTTCCAACATAAAAACCAAAAAAGACCGAAAACTATCCTCCTTTATCAGCCCACAGCATCGCAAAGGCAGAGCATCTTGTCAAGAATGTCTTGACCATGTTGAAAAAAAGGAGCCTTTTAAATTTGTGATTTTGAATAATCTGCCGTGTCACACGAATATTAAAATGTGGTATAAATGTCCGTCACCTCTGAAAAATTTAAAGAAGAACTGCTGAATATAGAAATTGCCATTGAATTGGACAGCGGGAAAAGCATTCCTGAAATTGCTGAAAAATTTGCGGTTAAACTAGCAGTCGTAAAAGCTGTCGCAAAAAAAACAGGCTTCACAGAACAGAAAATAACAAAAACAAAAAATAGACGATTGTCTCAAGCAGAGCGCGGAGTTCTGGTTGAAAGAATTGCAAACGGAGAGGCCTTTGAAGATATTGCGGCGGAAGCAGGTATAACCGCAAGTACATTACGACGCTGGTGTAAACAACTGGAAGTGACTGTACCACGAAGAATTGAACAAATCAGTCTCGCGGAACAACGGGAAATCAGAGAATTGCTGGAAGAACAAGATTGGCGGGAGATTGCTTTTGCCTACAACATCAGTCTCGACGTAATTGAAGAACTCAAAGAACCCGAGCACAGACAACTCAACACTGAGACTCTGAGTTATTTGTTTGAACTCCTACGTGAAAGACCTCGCGCATCCTCCAAAATTTTATGTGGAATTGCGAAAGAAGCCGGACTCGATATTCCAGATAGTGCGGTAAATTCTTACAGGAAGAGACTTAAATTGTTGGGAATTATTTAGAAGCTAAAATGGTTCTGTTGGGTGTCCATGCTCCTCAGGATGGCGGCAATTTCATTCAGTTCACGAATTTGGGGTAAATCTGTATTGCCGATAACAGCTGAAGATTTTTGAAATGATTCTGAGCTAATAGTCAGAGACTTTGATTCTATACTAGCTGCTTCATTCTCATTTTCGCCAGAAGTCCTGACGACCTTGATCACGGCTTCGCTGCGTAATCCCTTCAGCATATTTATTACGTCAGCTACGCCAATACGTCTTTGCGAATCTACTTGAAGGCGAACTCCGTTTTCCGTAACCATTACCAAGTTTCTGAATTGTGGTGATCTGAAGATACTCTGTACTAAAACACTCGCAAAGTTCATACCACAACACTTAAAATCAAATTTACAATTCTTCTTCATTCAAATTTTTTTAGCCTTTTAAATTTCCAAACTTCACGCTGAAAATACATTTTTTCTTTGTAAAGAAACTTTAAGCACACCTCATTCCTGCCGTTTCAAATCAAGGCAAGCAGTTTTCCGGACAGGCATATTGCGCTTTAAAATTTGCCATTGATGTAATTAATTTACCAGCGGACTTTCCTTTTTCATGATTCTTTCCTGACATTCTTAAAATCAACTTACGTTGTTTGGACGGTAGTAAATAGCTCTTAACAACAGCCAGAATGTCCTTCTTTGTGAGTTCTTCCACGGCTGTTATTTCTTTACTATTTTGATCAAATTCTGCATTTTTTTCAAAGGCAATCACAAATAGTCGGCCAGCTTCGCTCGTAACTGAAGTCGTCTTTTGCAATTTACTGTGAAGCACCGATTTTTTTATTTTGTTCAGTTCCAAGTCGGGCAGTTCCTTTAAGGACAAGTAGAATTTTTCAAGGAAAGCATCCATCCTTTGCTCCAGTATTTCAGTATTATATTCACCAGACTGAATTATAAAAATCAGTCCCAATGTTTTTTCCAGGACTGTCATGCCCGAATTGACAATGTAGCCCAACTGTTGACTGGTACGTAATTCATTATAAAACTGGGGTTGCATCAGGCTGTCGATCACCATCAGTGCCGCTTGCAATTTTGGATTTCGCTGGCCAACCTGAATGTCAGTCACTACCGCAGAGTTTTCAACCTGCATTATACGAGTGAAAGTGTGTGATTCTCCTGCAGAAATCTGGCGCACACTATTCACAAACCGTTTTGCTTCCGCTAAAGGTTTCCCGTCTAATTTTTCTTGAAGTACTCCAACTGCTTCCAAAACAGTTTCTTCACGGAGGTTCCCATATGCAAGTCCCTCAATATAAAGTCTGTCATATAGTTTATTTGCAAATTTTTTCAAATCTTTCAGTTTTATTTTTTTTATTTCTTTTTCATAATCCATGATCGAAAATTTATGTCCTTCGAGCAGCAAACTACGAAAATAAAATGCCTGCTGATAAGGCTGGCGAAAATGAAAATTTTGGTAGCGCCGCAAACGAACTTCTTTGAGTGTGTTGAACGTTTTATTATCAATTGTGATTTTTTTCAAGCGGCCCGCAACGGTTTTTACCAATTCTTGAATCCTGTCGGAGTAACCGCTGAAAGTCAGATTTACACCTTTTTTATCAACATGGATTCCATATTCCAAACCTGCCAGACGGATGGGATAACCAAATTCATTCAGTCCTTCACTGATGGCATCTGTATAAAGTTGTGACAGGACTGCATTTCGCGGAGAGGAATAAACTTCCGGAGAATGAATCCTGAACATCAACTGTGCTTTTGGCGTTTCAAAACGGAAATCCTGCTGAAACCAGATTTTAGCAAATTCATCATCCTGCAAAATTTTCGGGTTTCCTAACGCGTGTTTTCGTATGAGTTCTCGCAATTTTTCCGAAGAGTCTGCCTGAGGCGAAATCTCTAAAGACGTTAGCAATTTGCCCCATGATTCCCATAATTTATCCTGAGTGCTTTCCAGGCGTTTTAGCACTCCTGCACTCAGCCCTTCATTTTTCAATCCCACAAGCGATTGATGAGTAAGCTGAACTGCACCTTGAAAAGCTAAGACCTCCAAACTTTCCGGCAGGAACGGATTTGCTTCCGGAAGTTTTAAGGCAGGATTAATTTTCAAGTTACGCCATTTATTTATCCACTTCGGATGACTGTATGTCAGCGAATACTCAACACCATAAAACTCTTCCTTTTCCGTCGTTTTGACATCCCGCGCCGCCAAAATTGCCAACATATTTTCCGGAATCAAACTATAGAGCAGACTGTCAAAAATTCGTGGTTTGAACTCAGTAATAATGTACGGATCGATTTCTAAGGTACGCATTGGGTAGTACATCAGCAGCGTAGAGAAAACATTGACCAGCGATGTTCCTTCAGGCTTTTCTGCAAACCTGTAGTCAATTTCAGACATTTGTTTCACTTCATCAAAAACATAACGTGGCAACCCTGTTTTACGCAGCAAACGCAAATATTGAAAAACATGCCGGATAACTTTAGAGTAATTCCGCAAACCTTTTGGCGTGAGCTGAATCTTTACATCAAAACTTGAAAAAGATTTGTTTGACGCACCACCTCCCGCAGATAAGCCAGTCGCCAGATTTTCACTTTTCAGCAACGAAAGCAAACTGCCCTGGCCCTCATGTCCGAGCAGGAAACCCAGCATTCCCAAAGGTTGACTTTTGTAATAATGAAGAGTGCGTGACAAAGGAAACATCAAGGTCAATGAACGAGAATCCTTAATAGTTTTTACACGCATTAAACGAAATCGTGGATCACGTTTCATGAATTTTGGCGAAACCCGTTTTTCCAGCAGGTTACGATTTTTCACTGCGACAAAACGTGGAACAACCAAGGCCTGCAAAGTGTCCAAGTTTTGAGGACCTGCAACTGCCAGCATCATTTGATTACTTGAATAATGCTTGTTATAAAATGACAACAATTCTTCTCTGCTTACTCCTTCCAGAGTTTCCATTGTTCCAGTGGCAAAATGTCTGGCAGGATGTCCTTTTTCAAAAGCTTTGCGTTTGACTTGAAAAATTCTGCGGTAATCATTTGGAATATTTTTGGAGTGCTCTGAATCCACCGCTTTGATTTCACGTTCCACCAATTCCTGGTTGAACAAAGGTGTCAGAAAAAATTGTGAGAAACGCTCCAGACCTTCTTCAAAATAATCCGGATCAACCTCAAAGTGATAGTTGGTGCGGTCATCGGCAGTATAGGCGTTGCTGAAGCCATCATGTGTTGAAACAAATTTCTGATAGCTGCCCTCATCCGGATATTTTTCGGTTCCCAAAAAAAGCATGTGTTCCAGAAAATGCGCCAATCCAAAACGTTCTGCGGGATCACTCATTGAACCAACACCAACCGTTAGCGAAGCCGCACCTCGTTGCAGGGTTGGATCTGAAATTAGCATTACTTTCATTTGATTTGGCAGCATAAAGCGGCGGTACTCGCGTAACGGATAACGAGGATCTGTATTGTCCAATCCGCCGCCCAATACTGAAAAAGAGAATCCGGTTAAAAAACAAATTGTCAAAAATACTGTCAAAATCTTTCGCATTATTACTCTCTAGTTTATAAATGTTGTAAGTTGTCTGTCTTAGCTTATTTCATTTTGAGAATATTTACCAAAAAACGCAATTTGAAAGAAGGCATTTTTGTATTGACTATCAAAGCACTCGGATTACGATACTTTATGCATATTATTTTTTCTTATTGCTGCCGGTCACAAGTCAACACGCAGTTATTAAAACAAGACCAACAAACTAATAATTATAATCTATGGAAAATAAAGAATATTTTGCGCGAGTTTCTGAATTGTTTGAGAGGGTCGAGGAGAAACTTGACGAGTTTGAAGACGAAATTGACTATGACCCTACTCCAGACAAACTTATGGTCATCTTTGAAAAAAGTGGTAAAAAAGTTGTGATAAACACCCAAAGGTCAATTAAGGAAATCTGGCTCGCGGGAAATTCACGAGGCTGGCATTTTCAATTTCAGCAGGAAAAAGAGATTTGGTTTGCAAACGCGGAACAGGAAGAATTTTTTCAATGTTTAGCAAATCTGCTGACAGACAACCTGGGAAAAGAAGTTTCTTTCCGCTAACACGAAAAAACGAAAATTACGGTTGAAATAGTTTTACTTTTGTTTCTGGTAATCTCCTGATTTTCCCCCAGTTTTTTGCAACAAGCAAATTGACTCAATTTCCATACTCTTGCTGACAGACTTGCACATATCGTAGATTGTCAGCGCCGCCACAGAGGCCGCTGTGAGGGCTTCCATCTCCACTCCGGTACGTCCTGTGGTTTTGGCTGTGACCAGGATTACAGCATATTCTCCTTCCAACTCAATATCCACATCCACTCCGGAAAGCGGCAGAGGATGACACATGGGAATCAGTTCAGCTGTCCGCTTCGCGCCTTGTATTCCTCCAATCACAGCAGTTTGCAGAACAGGACCTTTTTTTGTGCTTCCGGACTCTTTCAGCAATTCGGCAAGCTCTCGTCCCAAATGAACCCGTGCCTCAGCAACAGCAGTACGTTCCGTCACAGATTTAGCAGAAATATCAACCATCCGTGGGACATCACCTCCGGACAAGTGAGTAAACTCTTTTTTGGAATCAGCCATTAAATTAAACTAAAGGTGAGTACTTTCTTAACTAAACTTTAAAAGGTATCCAGCGTGAATCCCGCAAAATTTGGGCAGGCTGAAAATCTGCTTTGTAATTCATTTTGGGAGAACTTTCTACCCAATATCCCAAATATAACCAACGGATATCAAGAAAACGGGCGTATTCAATTTCATAGAGTAGGGAAAATACTCCAAGCCGTTTTGAAGCAAATTCCGGATCAAAAACAAAATAAACGGAACTGATTAATTCCGGCAACCGATCCAGCCAACCAACACCAATAAGTTTGTTTCCTAAATAATAACGAAGAATTTCAGTTGGAACAGGAGATTCAATCAAAAAATCATAATACTCATTCTCCTCAACCGGAATCTCAAGTTCGTGCCAATCATTCTGATAACGCTGATAAAGCTCAAAATCCTGCCGGTTAAATTCCAGCGGATGATGCTCAACTCGAACATCCTTGTTTTTACGCCATGTCCGGCGTTGTCCTTTGTTTTGAGAAAAATTTTGCACATCGACACGAATCGGAATGCACGACTGGCAACCTGAACAAACTGGATGATAAATGGAAAGACCACTGCGCCGAAATCCCTGATTCAGTAAAGAAGTGTAACCGTCTGTGGGAAGCTCGCTGGTCTGGAAAGAAAGATTTCGCCAAGTCTTTTCTTCTCGATATGGACAGGGGCCATTGTCTGTCTGATAAAGCTTTACTTGAATTCCACTCATTTTCAATGTGGAGGAAAGAGGAAAAGGAAAAATCGTAAAGTTCTTAAAATCAGGACAATCCGGTCGCAATAACAGTCATTGTGACTTCATCCTTTGCAGAGTCAGAAAAGGTGGCTCCCCAGATCAACTCAACATCTTCATCTGCCATATCTTCAATAAGTGACATTGCTTCCTGAATTTCAAAAGCACTGGTGTCTTTTGGTCCGCTCACATGCACCAAAATACCTTTTGCTCCACGGATGTCCGTATCTTCCATGAGAGAACCATGTAAAGCGTCTTCTACTGCATTCAATGCTCTGTCCTTGCCCTTTGCTACACCTCTGCCGATAACAGCCTTACCCATACCTTTCATGATGGTTTGCACATCAGCGAAATCGACATTGATATCTCCAACTCCACTAAGCAGCATGGTTATGCCTCTGATTGCGTTGATCAGCACCAAATCAACCATGTGAAAAGCTTCAAGGAAACTCGTATTTTGAGTACTTGCGTCTAGTAGTTTATCGTTTGGAATGACGAGCAAAGTATCCGTATATTCTCGCAGCCGTTCAACTCCAGCCAGCCCCGCACTCCTCCTTTTTGTACCCTCAAATGAAAAAGGAATCGTAACAATTCCAACTGTTAGAATTTGCTTTTCCTTTGCCATACGTGCAATAGTCGGTGCAGCTCCTGTACCTGTTCCTCCGCCCATGCCAGCGGCAATGAAAATCATATTAGCGCCTTCAATAGCCTCAGCTATTTCCGCGAGGCTCTCTTCAGCAGCACCTTCTCCCACTTCCGGACGCGCACCTGCGCCCATTCCCCGGGTTAGTTTTTTTCCGAGTTCAATCTTTATATGTGATTTGTTTCGCTTTAAAGCCTTTACATCAGTGTTGCAAATAATAGTCTCAACCTGGTCAAAATTCTCTTCTGCCATTTGCGTGACCACATTACCTCCGGCTCCACCGACACCGATTATTTTAATGATTGGAATAAATCCTTCCTGAACAGGATAAAATTGCGTGGTTTGTTTTTCTGCCATGAATTACAACTCAAAAGAAATTGGGGAATTTAACTGGATTTGTCTAGAAAATAATTTAGAAGTTAGCTAAAATATTCTTCTGTTTGAAAACTAATCAATAAAATGATTTCAGTCTATCGATTGCCTCTGGAAATTTACAAAGTACAAGCTAACAGAGAGAATGCAAAAAACGTAAAAATATCAACTCTTAGCCTAAAACAATCTGTTGATTGTGTGCTGTCAGACGACAGACTGTGAGTCATTTCCTAAAAAATAATTAAGATATTCGCTTTTCAAAAAAATAAATTATTCAGTAAGTTTCAGTTTTTAACACAATTTATGTGAATTAGATTGACTAAACCTTGCGCTGATTAGTAAGTTATGATAAAGGTGTATTGTTGAATTTGCAAACCAAAGAATTCTGTGCGCTTAAAAATCCGCCTCAATTCGCATTAACAAAGGGACTATTATGATTTCAGAGCAAATTTTTTATCTCTTTCTCTTTCCCTGGATAATTTTTATTGCCACCATTCCGGGTTCTGTTATGACATTCCTCTTCGCCGGGTTGGCGGCACAATTGCTTAATTATCTTCCGGATAAAACCGAGGCTGACGAATAACAACGACTGTTCCGTATGCATATTTTGCAGCTTGTTGTACATTCAATTTCTGTAATATGGAGGAGAATTGAACCAGTATAGCACAATGATAACCGACTTTCTCCATAACTGCGGAGAAGCGGAAAAGGGGTTCGTCAGTAACAGTGAATGGTGGATTGTAAGTGGTTCGGTCAAAGTTCAAATCTTCCTCACAAATTTAGAAGATAACGCGGAATTGGTCGTTGCGGCAAATCTTTTTCAGTATCCTCAACAAAACTCTGAAATAAACGAATATGTTCTTAAACTTAACGGAACTTTGAAGTTAAAAGGAGTTAGTTTTGGGGTACGTAATAAACACCTGATTTTGAGTTATATCCGTCCTGTTCAAGGATTGGATACTGAGGAATTGGAATGGATTGTTGCCAGCATCGCTGTCATTGCTGATGAATATGACGATTTTCTGATTGAAAAATTCAACCTGTAAAAATCTGCCTTTAGCTGAAAATTAACTTGACCGTCTCCACTTCTCCCGTTTCTTTTATTTATCATTCGCCATTAGGAAAACTCAGACTGATTGAAAAACAGGGTTTTTTGAAACAGGCGGATTTTATTGAGGAACTTCCGGAAGAAGAAATTAGTTCCAAAAAACCTCAGCAACCAATTTCCTCCTTTCTCCGAAAAGTTTGTCTGCAACTGGATGAGTATTTTTCCGGAAATCTGCAACATTTCGAACTGCCTTTAAACCCGCAAGGCACCCCATTTCAACGTTCTGCGTGGAAAGCGCTGCTCCGGATTCCTTATGGAGAAACACGGAGTTATTTGCAACAAGCGCAAGCCATTGAAAATCCTAAAGCAGTTCGTGCCATTGGTAATGCCAATTCAAAAAATCCAATTTCCATTATCATTCCCTGTCACAGGGTGATTGGAAAAAATGGGACTCTAACCGGTTATGCAGGAGGGATTGAGCGTAAGAATAAGCTGCTTGAACTTGAACGCTGTTTCAAGCCCGTACAAAAGAATTAGCACGCATCTCGTGTCCGATGCTGGTTGAATTTCCGTGACCGGTGATCACCGAAGTTTCTTCATCAAGTGTGTACAGTTTTTCCTGAATGGATTTTTCAATTTTTTGAAAATCACCGCCCCATAAATCTGTTCGTCCAATTGAGCCCTGGAAAAGCGTGTCGCCGGCAATCAGAAGTTTTTGACTTTCAAACAAAAAGCACATGGAGCCTGGTGTGTGTCCAGGAGTGTGAAGCGCTTTGCCCTTAACGCCTTTCAAGTCTATTTCCTCTTCATGTTCCAACCATTGATCCGGCGGCGGAGGTTTTTCAAATGGAATTCCAAACATCCGACATTGATCTTCCAGCATATCCCAGAGAAATAAATCTTCACGGTGTAAAGCCAAATTTGCTCCGGTTGCCTCTTTCATTTTTCCGGAAGCAAGAAAATGATCCAGATGCGCATGTGTATGAATTATACGTTCCACTTGTAGATCTAATTCAAGCAAACGCTCTAGCAACATTTCGGCGTCACCTCCCGGATCTACCACAATTGCTTTCCGGCTTACAGGGTCACCTAAAATGGTACAATTACACTGCAAGGGGCCGACAGGCATAGTTTCTACGATTAGCTCGGAAACACTCATTATGCCGTTTGCTTTTTAGCGGTTTTATTTTTTCTTCCTTTAAATCCTTTTGGAGGCGGTGCTTCAGCAATAATTTTTAGACAGGCCGCTTCGTCCAAACTTACCGGATCCACTCCTTTTGGTATTTTGTAATTTTTTTTAGCAGACTTTATATATGGTCCGTAACGGCCATCCAAGACAAGAATATCTCCAAAATCATGAATTGTACTTTTTGCTTTTTTCTCCAATCCTTCGCGGATTATTTCCACAGCTTGTGCCAACTCTGTTTTCAGCGGATCATCACCTGTAGGCAGTGAGAAAAAAATTTTGCCAAGTTTTACATAAGGTCCAAAACGTCCATTATTGACAATAATTTCTTCGCCGTTTTCATAATTGCCCAGTGTACGAGGCAAGGCAAAGCATTCCATTGCTTCTTCGAAAGTTACTTCGTTAAGATTAAGATTGCTCGGTAAAGAAGCAAATCGCGGTTTTTCCTCATCATCGCGAGTACCAATCTGCACCATTGGCCCATATCTGCCAATACTCACACTGACAGGTTTTCCACTTTCAGGATCAGTTCCCAACTCACGTCGTTTGAGCACTTCTGCACGCGTAACAGATTCGTCTTTTTCTACAACTCTCTGGTGAAACGGTTGATAAAAATTCCCCAGCATTTCTACCCATTTTTCCTCTCCATTTGCAATCCTGTCAAAGTTACGTTCTATTTTTGCGGTAAATCCCAAATTCACGATTTCCGCAAAATGGTCGGTGAGAAAATCTGTTACAACTTCTCCTATGGATGTTGGTTTAAGTTGCTTTTCCGGAGTGGCTTCCACATAACCACGATCCTGAATTGTTGAGATAGTTGGTGCATAAGTGGAAGGTCTACCGATGCCTTCTGACTCCATTTTTTTCACCAACGATGCTTCAGTATAACGAGGCGGAGGTTTGGTAAACAGTTGTTCAAGATTTAATTTTTTCAGCGGCAGTTGTTGATCTTTTTCGACTTTTGGAAGGATCACATCTTTTTCAGCCACCATAGGATTTTGCCCCTCAAGGGCTTCCGTGTAAGCCTGCAAGAATCCTGGAAAAACGACACGCTGTCCCTTTGCCACAAATTGACACTCTTTTTTTACACCGGCTTCAATTTTCAAAGTGGTGCGGGCAATTTCAGCGGATGCCATTTGTGAAGCAAGAGTACGCTTCCAAACCATACTGTACAGGCGAAATTGATCGGAACTCAAATGGTCTTTGACTGCACTTGGTTTGAGTGAAAGATCCACTGGACGAATTGCTTCGTGAGCTTCCTGCGCGTTTGCTGTACGGTTCTTAAATAAGCGCGGCTCCTTTAAGCCAAATTTAACACCATATTCGGAACTGATAACTTCCTGTGCCTGAGTCAGTGCAAGTTCTGCAAGTGCCACTGAATCAGTACGCATATAGGTAATGAGACCACCGCTGTAATCCGGAATTTCAAAATTTCCCTCGTAAAGCTGTTGTGCGACAACCATTGTACGTTTGACAGAATACCCCAGCTTGACTGAAGCTTCCTGCTGAATGGTTGAAGTTGTAAATGGAGCAGCAGGATTTCGGTTTGTCATTCGTTCATCTACTTCTGTCACCACAAAATCTCCTTGCTTCACACTGGCTTCGATCCTGAGGGCTTCTGATTCATTGACTACTTTTGCGGTTTTTCCATTGAGCTTTTTCAACTCTGCAGAAAATTCCGCAAAGTCCGCTTTAATTTTCCAATATTCTACAGGCACAAATTTTCTTATTTCTCTTTCGCGCTCAACTAAAATATGAACAGAAACACTTTGCACCCTTCCTGCGGAAAGCCCCGGTTTGATTTTTTTCCAGAGTAACGGCGATAATTCATATCCTACCGCACGGTCCAAAATTCTACGAGCCTGTTGCGCGTCAACCAGATTTTGATCTACTTCCCGGGGATTTTCAAGTGCGCGGAGAATTGCAGGCTTAGTTATTTCGTGAAAGACTATCCGTTTTACCGGACGCTTTTCCAAACCCAGCGCTTGCAGAAGATGCCACGAAATGGCTTCTCCTTCACGGTCTTCATCAGTTGCAAGAAAAACGACAGTATTTTTGTCAATTTGTTTTTTCAGGTCTGCAACCGTTTTTTTCTTATTCTTGGAAATTTCATATTCCGGAGAAAATCCGTTTTTTGGATCAAAACCAAGTTTACTTGAAGGCAAATCCCGGACGTGCCCCATTGAAGCTGTAACAGTGTATTCATTACCCAGGAATTTACTAATCGTACGGGCTTTAGCCGGTGATTCAACAATAATTAAATTTTTTGCCATAAAATTCTGCTCATTCAGCAAATGCCGAATTTTAATTTTAAATAAATTATTTGTAAAATGATAAAATGACGAACTCTATAAATTATAAACGATTCACATTTTCGTCAGCAATGTTTTTATAAATTTGTCAGTTTAATTCTGAGCGTGAATGCACAACCTTGTCCAGCAACCCATATTCTAGTGCTTCTTCGGCAGTAAACCAATTATCACGATCAAGTGCTTTTTTTATTTCTTCAAAGCTTTTTCCTGTTTGTTCGGCATATAACTTAACCAAATGGTCACGTGTTTTCAATATTTCACGCGCCTGAATTTCACATTCAGAAGCACGCCCCTGATACCCCATTAATAAAGGTTGATGAATCATTATTTTTGCCTGAGGCATCGCGAAACGTCGACCTTTGTCTGCGGCTAAACTCAAAATTGATCCCATGCTGGCAGCAAATCCTGTCACAATTGTTGTGACTGGACATGAGATAAATTTGAGCATATCATAAATTGCAAAACCGGAAAATATTTCTCCGCCGGGAGAATTTATAAAAACCGTGATCGGTAATTCCGGACCTTCCTGTTCTAACAAGACCAATTGGCTCAAAACTTTTGCGGATAATTTTGAGTCAACTTGTTGGGAAATAACAACTGTTCTGGACTTGAGTAGTTTGCTCGCAATACTATCCAAATCACCATTTTCTTCGTTTTTTTCTTCACTCATTTAATGTTCCTGCGTAATTTTTTTAGATTTCTTTGTAGTAATTTTCTCTTTATTCAAACTATGGGATGATAAAAGCGTGTGCAAGTTTTTTGTTGGATTAGTTTTATGATCAATAAATTTCAGGAAGCTTCCGATACGTCAACAAACTTGGGAATAGAGTTAACAGTTGGGACTTAAGGCAATTCTATATTAAACTGTTTTTATACATTTTATTATTAAAATATTTTCATGGTAGGCAACAGTTTTTATAGTTACATTCTTTATAAAAGCACCCTGAATTTTGTATTATCACAGAGAATTTGTTTGAAAATTGTTCAACATTTCATTAGCCAACTCCAAGGTTTGCTCAGTAATTTCTTGTCCACCGATTAAATCCGCAAGAGCGCGGACTCGTTCATTTTTTGTTTTGAGATGATTAATTTTTGTGTAAGTTTCATCCTCCTCCAAATGCTTGCTGACTAAATAATGATGATCCGCGAAAGCGACAATTTGCGGAAGATGAGTCACACATAAAGTCTGGTGACGCCCACTAAGTGAATGTAATTTCTGCCCCACTATTTCAGCAATCCCTCCGCTGATTCCAGTATCAATTTCATCGAAAATCAATATTTCAACTGTATCTAGTGAAGTCAAAACCGTTTTAAGTGCCAGCATTATTCGAGATAGTTCACCTCCTGAAGCAACTTTAACCAAACTCCTTATTTCCTGTCCGGGATTAACAGACAGCATGAACACAACCTGGTCAATTCCTGTAGAAGAAAATGGCTCGTTTGTTTCTTCAAATGACGCTGAAATAATTTGAGTTTCAAATCGTGCCTTTTCCATTCCTAATTGACGTAGTTCATCGACTATTGCACGATCCATTTTTATTGCTGCTTGGCGGCGCTGTTGAGAGAGAAGTTCTGCCTTCTTTTGCATTTGTTTTTTTAAAAACTCAATCTTTTCAAATATCTCCTGTTCATTTTCATCGTGATGTTCCAGAGAGTCCAGTTCGTGCTGAGATTTTTCAAAAAGAGTCAGCAGTTCATCCGCATTATCGAAACGAAATTTACGTTCAAAATGCTGAATTCGACTAAGCCGCTCATTGATCCAGGCCAAACGCGCAGGATCGTCTTCAATTTTTGAGTTGTAGCTCAGTAATTCCTGATGACTGTCCTCAAGCTGAAAAAGCACTGATTCAATTCCGCTACGAAATTTTGCGCATTCCGGATCAATTTGTTCTGCTTCACCCAATAGTTTTCTCAATATTTCCAACTGAGCTAAAACTGAACCGTCCAATTCATGCAATTGATGCTGAACCTGATTCAGCAGCGAGGTGAGTTTTTCCACATGTGTCAGTCTATTTTCTTCTTGCCTTAGATCACTTTCTTCCGCAGGTAGAAGATTTAATTCAGACAAATCTTCTATAATTTCTTTCAGTTCCTCAATTCTGTCTGCACGCTCAGCAAACTGTTTTTGCAGAGCCTTCTGTTCTTTTTTTGCGTCTTGCATAGCTCGGAATAATTCAGACACTTGCAGACGTAGAGGAAGCAATTGGCCATAACCATCAAGAAAATTCAAATGTGAAGATACTTGCAAAAGTGACTGATTGTCGTGCTGACCATGAATATTAATCAATTGCCGACCAACTTTTTTTAGAAAATCCGCTGTCACTGAAACTCCGTTAATAAGCCTCTTTTGTCGACCTTTACGGGAAATCAAACAACGTACGATAATTTCGTCTTCAAGGTCAATTCCGGAATCATCCAGTTCGCTCCGAAGATCAAATTTCTCTCCTTGAACTGAATTTTCAGGCACAGAAAATATTGCTTCTACAACGGACTGCTCTTCACCTGTCCGGATCATTTCAGGATCACCACGATGACCCAAAACCAGCAAAATCGCGTCTATCATAATTGATTTTCCAGCTCCAGTTTCACCTGTGAGGATGGAGAAACCGGCATTGAATTCTACATCAAGATTACGGATCGTCGCTAAATTTTCAATTCTCAGTTGTAATAACATTGATTTAACTATTCTTTTTTTATTTTGAATAATTATATATTTAATCTAAATTATTTTTGATTCGATATATATATTATCTAAAATAGACTCGTGTGCAACTTGGATTGATTTGATTTATTATATATCTATTCATTACTAGATTTTATTTTTTTAATTTTATGATGCTGTCTTAAAAAATATAAAATCGTCAATTTGTCATTTCGACCATACGGAGAAATCTTGATGATAATAGTTTGGTCACTTCGACAAGATTTCTCACTTCGTATGCAATAACACGGTTACAGGACTTTTTTCGGGTCTATCACTCTTTGAATAATTATTTATTTATTCAATTACGCTAAATTTAAGTTTTTTCTGTTTATTGATTTAATATATAGTTAATCGAATTTTAGCCGAATTTTGAGCAGCAATTATAATTTCAAAAATAGCGAAGATATATCTCCCGAACGTTTTGTGTCACCGTTTCCACAGTCTCCCGCAAATTTGTAAATTCGTAGCCATGATGTTTTAGTAATTGAAGAATTGTCTCTGCCTTAACTTTCTCAAAATCCAGTAAATCCGTTGATTCATCATAGATCAGCCGAAGTCCATTTTCAATTACTCTCAACAATTTGTAATTATATTGTAAACTTTCAGCTTCTTCTTTGATTAGCAAATCAAGTTCACCAAGTTTACTTAGCGCATCCAGTGTTCTGTGGCATTGTAATTGAGGATAATTACGCCCAAATTTAAGTTGCAATGCTTGTGTCAGAAATTCAATATCCAACAATCCTCCTCTGCCTTCTTTGATATTTCGCCGATTTTCCTTCTCACCAGACAGTTCTTTTTCTTTTCGCTGGCGGAAATGGTGGATTTGCTCATTCATATCTTCAGGAGGCATCCAATCATAAACCGCGCTGCGGATTCCCTTCTCCACTTCTTGAATCCATTGTGTTTCACCGCTTCCGCCGATTACCCTTCCTTTGATCAACGCTTGGTGTTCCCAGGGTTGTGATTTTTCGTGATATTTAAGATATACATCTAAAGGTGTCACCAAAACACCGGCGTTTCCAGATGGACGCAGGCGTGCATCAAGCTTGTAGGCATAGCCGGTACGAGTCATTGTGGAAAGGCTTGAAATGAGACGTTGAATCAATTTGATCCAATATTCCTGTGCGTCAATTTTACGGACGCCGTTGGTCGTTCCATCACCAGAATGGATAAAAATCAAATCGAGATCCGAAAAATATGTTAATTCACTGCCGCCCAATTTTCCCAATCCGATTATTGCAAACTGCCCTGATTCTCCCAAAGAGTTGCGGACTTCACCATAACGTTGATTTAACCATTTTTGTGACAAACGAAATGCCGCCTGAACAATTACTTCTGCCAGCAAAGTCAGTCCCTTTCTGGTTCTTTCGTATGACAGGACGCCTTCCAGTTCAGCACTTCCCAGCAGAAAGGTGATTGTATGCTTAAATTGCCGCAGCTGATCAATTTCAGCTTCCTCATTATCTGCGCAATTCAGCAGTTTCTCTTCAAGTTGTTTGTCCCAAATTTCTTTTGATATTTCCAGTGTGGCATTGTCCAGTTGTTCCAGTAATTCCAAGTTATTAAGTAAATAATTCCAGAGCATTTCGCTTGTTTCAGCAATTCGCATCAAGCGTGCAAGTGAAGATGGATGCTTTGACAATTTTCGATAATAACCAATTTTCACACTTACGGATTCAAACAGACGCTGAAATTTATTTTTAGTACTCTCACTTATCAACGGCGCAAGGTGCTGGGAGAATAATTCAATAAACTGCTGCTCCTCTGAAGTAAAACTTTTAATACGGGCACAGTTGCGGATTGCGGCTTCAATTTCAAGATGTTTGCGACTAAACAAACCACTGAAAATAGCACGCACCCGCCCCATCACATCTTTTAAATCACTTAATAATTGTTGACGTGCTTTTTCAATATAAAAATCGTTGTAACCTAAATTTCTGGCAATTTCCTGTTGTTGTATTATGTCTGAAGGCAAGGTGTGTGTTTGTTGCTCTTCGCGCAATTGGAGGTGATGTTCCACACGACGTAAAAACAAATATGCTTCTCCCAAAGTATCCGCATCACGTTCCGGAATTAATTCTGCTTCCCGCAGTTTGTTTAAAACTTCCAAAGTCGCAGGACAGCGCAGTTCCGGCTTACTACCGCCATATAACAATTGAAAAGTTTGTACAAAAAATTCAACTTCACGGATTCCTCCTACACCTAATTTTACGTTCAAATAGTTTTCACGCAAATGTTCTGCTTCGATACGCTTCTTTACTTTTTCCACATCGTGCAAGACCGCTTCATCCAGCAGACTCCGGAAAACAAAAGGTGTTATCATGCTCATAAAATCTTTTCCGGACTGAGTTGTTCCGGCTACCGGAACTGCTTTGATCAAGGCTTGACGCTCCCAAAGTTCTCCTTTTGCTGTGTAATATAATTCCATCTCGTCAAAAGACTGAACCAGCGGCGCTCGATCACCACCGGGACGTAAGCGCATATCCATCCGTGCCAAAAAACCCTCCTCTGTCACATCCGCCATTACATCAATCAATATCCTTGCTGCTTTCATCCGGAGTTTATAATCACGCTCCGGATCTCCGCTGAGAGGTTCGTAATCGTGAATGAAAATTAAATCAACATCGGATGAATAATTCAATTCATTGCCGCCTAACTTTCCCATTCCCAAAATCATAAATGGAAAAATCTCTTGACTATTTTCACTCCGGAAATGTTCGATATTTACACTATCATTTTCAGTTGTATCCGGAATTGATTCTGTTGCGGAATCACTATTGATTCCCAATTCGTACTTTGAAATTCCTGAAAGGGCAACCCGTAAACAGCAAATTGCGATAGCAGATAGTTCTTCAAGTGTATCCTGGAATGGGCAAAGTCCTGCCAAATCTCGGACAGTAATGCGTAAATATTCTTCGTATTTAAAACGCCTTAAAATATTCTTGAATTCCTTAAGAGAAAACTCCGGTTGCTGCTCAAGCCTTTTCCTGAGTTCCGTTTCCATAATTTCTACACTTTTCTTTTTCAATAGAAAAGGAGATTCAAGTACACGTTCAGCAAGTTGCGGATTCCGTTTTAAACGATTTGCCAGAAAATTGCTTCGTCCAAAAACGTGCAACAATGCCTTTGTTTCCGGAAGACTCCAGTTAAAATCACTTCCATTCTGGTCGCGAAAAGAATCCGAAAAATTAAGCAGCTGAGTCAAGGCGATTTCCGGAGTCCCGCACGTGAGCAGGACTGGAAGAAACTGAGGGAGGTGACCTGCAATTCCTTTAATTGCAACACTCTTTTCCAGCAAGTTCGCCAGCTGCTCCGAAGGCGCGTATGAAAATGGTGAAGAAGAATCCTGTAATATTTCCTGCCAGTCAATAGTTTTCGGCAAAGGAAAGAGGTTGTTTATCCAGTCGTTGAGGCTCACGTTTAACTTTAAGAAGGTTTAAGTGCGAGCACAGTTTATCATATTTCGGCAATTGTCAAAAATAAAAAATGGTTCTGTCATACATGCAAATAATTGATCCGGCAAAATTGAATGGCAGCTCGTGATGTGGCTTCTTGTCTGAATTATGCCGGAATAACTAAACACTGCTAATTTTTGCAAATTTGCAAAACAGAGAATTTTATCCTGAATCAGGGACAGGATTTAAAAAGTATATTTTGAAAAGGAAATAAAAAAGGAAAGCTGTGGGAGCAAAGAAATCACTCCCACGAAAAAAGGAGTCTAACAGTGGTAATACAACTCAAACTCATGTGGATGGGGGCGTGAATCGATGGATTTGACTTCCTCTTCCATTTTCCAGTTCAGCCAGTAATCAATGACATCTTTGGTAAAAACATCACCTTTGAGTAAAAATTCGTGGTCATTTTTAAGCGCTTCTAAAGCTTCTTGCAATGAACTCGGCATCTTACCAATTTTGTTCAATTTTTCCGGCGGAAGATCATAGATATTCACATCCATCGGATCACCTGGATCAATTTTATTTTGGATCCCATCTATTCCAGCCATCATCATGGCAGGAAAAGCCAAATAGACATTGGCACCAGAATCAGGACAACGGTACTCGATCCTGCGGCCTTTTGGTGAATCAACGACAGGAATACGAACCGTCGCAGAGCGGTTACGATTTGAATATGCCAAGTTGATCGGGGCTTCAAAACCTGGCACAAGTCGTTTGTAGGAGTTGGTCAAGGGATTGGTTAAGGCAGCCAATGCCGGAGCGTGCTTCAGGATGCCTCCGATATAATACAGTGCCATTTCACTCAATCCGGCATATTGATCGCCGGCAAACAATGGTTTGCCATCCTTCCAAATCGACTGATGCGTGTGCATCCCACTTCCGTTATCCGCAAACATCGGTTTTGGCATAAAGGTGGCGGACTTGCCATTTTCGCGAGCCACATTACGTACGACATATTTATACCATTGCATCATGTCCGCAGCCTTCAACATTGTATCATACCTAAAGTCAATTTCATGCTGAGCCGGTGCAACTTCATGATGTTGTGCTTCAATGGTCAGACCCAAATCCTCCATTGTCAGCACCATTTCTGCCCTAATATCGCGGTCCTGATCAAAGGGCGCTGCAGGAAAATAACCGGACTTGTGACCAATTTTATAAGCTTTATTTCCGCCCATTTCTTCGGCACCGGAATTCCAGGGACATTCTGTAGAATCGATGGAATAAAAACCTCCTTCTGGACCTTGTCCGAAACGTACATCGTCAAACAGGAAAAATTCTGCTTCCGGGCCAACAAAAATGGTATCTCCAATTCCTGTAGAGATGAGATATTTTTCCGCTTTCTTGGTTACATTGCGTGGATCACGAGAGTAGTCCTCTCCGGTTACCGGATCCTGAATATCACAAATCAGGGAGAGAGTCGGATGATCAAAAAACGGATCCATTTTGAATGTCGATAAATCCGGCATAATTTTCATGTCACTGTTGTCAATAGTCTGCCAGCAACGAATACTGGAACCATCAAACATTCGGCCTTCTTCAAGCATCTCCTCAGAGAGTTCAGAAACAGGGACAGCGAAGTGCTGCCATGTTCCAAGAAAGTCGATGAACTTCAAGTCAACCATTACGACATCATTTAGTTTTGCAAATTCAATTACATCTTTCGGCGTAGTCATAACCTATTCCTATATTTACTATTTTTAATTATTAATTAACCACAATAAAGTGGCACAAAAAAACACAACCTGCTACTTAAGGCAAATACCAAGCCATAAAGCATCTTGCTAATATTACAGCATATTTTACATTTTAACAACAAATTTAGCACATTTTTTGAGCAACTGCACAAATATTGTGCAGTCTGAATTTTTTGTTAAGCAGACAATCCATCAACTAAATTTGCGGTTCAAGTCAAACATTATCCTCTTTTTGCCTTTTAATTAAAGCTAAAACCAGAATGTGAAAACTAATTTTGAAAATAATATTGGTTGGAAAAAACCGAATTTAATTAAAATGTCCACTAACTGCCACTCTTCTTTTACAGCAGCTGATTTAAAACACACTTATCTGAGCAGCTTATAATTTGCTCATGTCAGTTGAGAGACTCTGGTATGTTGCTTGCTTTTACCTAAGCAGCTAAAAGTTCACATCATACTTACAACTTCAATCTTAAGGGAACCCCATGAGTGGCATGACCAGCCTTGTTCAAGCAGCAGGTGTAATTGAGCATAAAATGGAAACGGTTGCAAACAACCTGGCCAACGTCAACACCATTGGTTTCAAAGAAGATCAGCCTTCCTTCAGGGAAGTTCTTTCCACTGCGCAACGGATTGTTCCGGAATCCCTGGAAGAGCGGTTTTTGTCACACGAATATCTGGATGATTATGTAGGCATGGACAAATCTGCAGTAGTCGTCGATGAAGTGGGTAAGAATTTTGAACCCGGCCGTATGCGTGTTACAGGCAACGATCTTGATTTTGCACTTGCCAACGACGGTTTTTTCACGATTGCAACACCCCAGGGTGAGCGTTTTACACGTGCCGGAAATTTTCAACTTGATGCGGGAGGCCGAGTTGTTACCAATGACGGTTATCCTGTTCTGGGAACAAAAGGTGAAATCATCATCAAAGAAGGTTTAATTCAAGTTAACGATAGCGGCCAAGTCAGTGTTGATGGAATTATCCAAGACAGCTTTCGTTTGGTACGTTTCATAAATCAAAACCAGTTGCAGAAACTTGGACAAGGATTTTTTGCGCCGGTTGATAGTAATGATCTTCCGATTGCATCAGATGACATTCAGATTAAGCAAGGAATGCTGGAAGATTCAAATGTGAACAGTATGCTCGAAATGACCCGAATGATCACCGCGACACGTGCCTATGAGACTGTACACAGAGCGCTTTCCAGAATCGACAAATTAGATGAAAAAGCCATTAGCATGGTTCAGGGATAATAATTTTTTTAACGAATTAACCTCCAACATAATAATCTGACACAGGAGTTTACCGCTTATGATGCGCGCACTTTATACGGCTGCTACCGGAATGCAGGCCCAGCAAAGAAATATCGATACCACCGCTAACAACCTGGCAAACGTTAACACAACCGGATTTAAAAAAAGCAAGGTCCAGTTTCAGGATTTGCTTTATTATAATGAACGCAGCGCCGGTGTTCCTTCTTCTGTTTCTACACAAGTTCCAGTTGGAATTCATGTTGGGCACGGTGTGAAGTACGTCAGTATCGACAAGGTTCATACGCAGGGCAACTTGGAAAACACCGGAAATGATCTGGACATGAGTATTGATGGAATGGGATTTTTTCAAATTCTGCAACCAAACGGAATAATTGCTTATTCCAGGGATGGTCATTTCAATGTTGACGGTATGGGACGTTTGGTGACAAATGATGGAATGCTGATGGATCCGGAAATTAATATACCGGCTGATACCAGAAAAGTTCAGATTGGAATCGATGGTACAGTATCTGTTTTTTTGCGGGATGATAATTTGCCTGAAGCACTCGGCAGCATTCAACTGGCACGCTTTCAAAATCCTGCAGGACTGACTCCAATTGGGAAAAACCTTTATCTATCAACTCCTGCATCTGGGAATGCGATCGTAGATGCCCCGGGCTCGAGCAACATGGGGTCACTCTCACAGGGATTTTTAGAGCGTTCAAATGTTTCCCTGGTTGAAGAAATGGTCAATATGATTACCGCGCAGCGTGCGTATGAAGTAAATTCTAAAGCAATTCAGTCTGCAGATGAAATGCTTAAAAATACCAACAATCTGGTTCGGTAATTAATTAAACTACAGGTCAGCAAAAATTTAAATAATTGTTTCAAATGGGTAAGTAAAATCAAGAATTCAGAATCCACAAGGTGGTTAAATCAAAAGGTAGAGCTATGAAACGTTTTCCGTATAATTACGGTTTGTTGACGCTGTTATTTATCTTCTTTTCCGGAACAGCATTTTCCTTAGGAAACAAACTTTCGGAAACTCAGCAAATTAAAATTTTTCTTCCACATTCATCAGTCATTGACAGCGATGAATATCGACTGGGAGAGATTGCCCAGCTTGAAGGTGAAGATGTTCTACTGCTGGAAAAACTTGCTAACATTGTCATTGGACGTGCGCCTTTACCAGGGCGAAAATTAACCGTTACCCGCTCTTTAATTCTCTCCCGTTTACGTTCACATAAATTCAATATTAAAAAAATTGTTTTTCCAGGATCAGATTCCAGCGCCATTCAGCGAGCGGCACTTAAAATTTCAGGCAAAGACATTGAACAAGTTGTTTTGATATTCATCAGAGAGTCAAACAAAAATGAGGATTTGAAGCCCCGCCTGCTGGCAAAGACAAGAGATATTTTTCTACCAAGAGGACAGGTTAGTTATGTAATTACTTCAAAGGGTAAATATAAAAAAGAGGGTGGATACCGTAATTATGAAGTTGAGTTCAGTATAAACGGTGAGGCAGTCAGGGTAGTTACCGTGCGAACCTATCTGAAATTATACAAAGAAATTTTTGTTGCCCGCGATACTATTAAGCGTAACCAGGTTATAGAAGAGGCGGATATACTGAAAGTCCGTAAAAATGTGGATCGGATGCCGCGCGAATATGTAACTGACAAAAATCTACTAATTGGCAAGATTTCCTCACGTACCATAAATCCAAGTGAGGCGATACGAGGAAACACAGTTTCGGCACCACCACTGGTGAAATCCGGTGATCGATTGCAAATCGTTTTTGAAACTCCATTTTTGCGTCTTTCCGCACCAGGAATTTCTTTAGCCAAAGGACGTAAAGGAGAACGTATTCCTGTAAAAAATCTTGATAGCAAAATCGTGGTTTTTGCAACAGTAAAAACCAGAAATATGGTAGTGGTAAATTAGTGATTTGTATTCCGTGTTAAATTTTTATTAAATTATAAAAGTGTTTCGATTTTCATTCACATTTTCAAGGTTGTTGAACTGGTTTTTGGCCTCATTGCTGGCGCTGGTTATCACAGGTTGTCTTCCGCCAAGATCACAACCACGTCCTCCGGCTGATGTTTTAGCGGCAAAAGCGTTAATTAAACAGAATGAAAAATTAATACTGACATCAAAACGTCTGCGCCGTAAACGAATTTCCTCGAGCAGAAATCTATATGAAGGCTCTCTCTGGCGCTATGAATCATCATTCGGAAATTTACTCCGGGATCATCGTGCCCGCTTCCGTGGAGATTTGCTTAGTATAAATGAAATGAGTTTAATCGTAAATGTTCCTCCTCCTAAATTAGCTCCAGAAGGTCAACCGGCAGGAGGAGCAGAAACTGCAAACGTTGCTTTAGAAGCCTTGACGCTCAGAGATGAAATTGAAGAGGAACAAAACGACATTTTGCGAAATCTGGATGGAATTTCCGCAAGAGTAATCCGGGTTCTTCCGGATGGGAATATGCTCATCAAAGGGCAAAAAATTGATTATCGACAACGTAATCAGGTCCGATATATTACCACTGTAACCGGAATTTTGCGTCCGGCAGACGTAAATGATTCAAACATTGTTTCCGCCAGCAAACTTGCCAACCCAAATGTAAAAATTAAACGCCAGCAAAGTGGAAGCCTAATTCGGGAACGTCTCCAAAAACTTGCTCCCTTGCTTGGCAAGCAAAAAGCCGGTTTCTTCGGCCGCCTCGGAGATCTTGCCAAAGGTGGTACTGAGTAAAACAGAACCTCGTTTTTTGAAATTTACTTACTCATAGTAACTTCAGCATGGTTAGCTTTACAGTAGCTGACCGGCTCCATACAGATTCAAAAACATTCCTGTCTTCCCAACCATTCGCATCAAGTTATATTTCTAAGTAAGTTCCAATTGACTCCGGCATTAACAGTAATGGCAAACTTCTTTTTTTAAGCGAAGCCAGTCCCTCCTCGTCTTTTTATACAAGTTAAGAACATCTGAGGTAGTGTTTTTCAACTAATATTACATTCCGTTTTTCGCGTTTTTTTGCTATAAATGTTGTGCAACATTATAATTCTACTCATTTTTGAACAATTGCATGAATACTGATTTGAGCACCGAAACACTTTCCCAACTCGACAGACAACTTGAGTTACTCTGTTCGTTTAATGCTCAAATACCATGTAATCCTCAAGGTGATTTTGCTGCAAGCGGATTTAAAACTTTGTTGCAATCCCTCAGTTCCACCAAAATCAGTGATTCTCTGCGAGACTCCTACCACACAGAACATTTGAAAAAATGGAAAGAGTACGCCCAAAGGGAATTTAATGAGATGGGCCGGATAAACCGCTTACGATTAGCAAGTTTACTGGAACTTTCTGATGAAGAAATGCACCGAACCATGTTTGAAGGTATGCTCCTTTTTGATATCAATCCGGAAGATTCGCCGGTATTGGAAGTACAGGAAAAAACAGGGAAGTTTGATGAAGCTGGCAAGCCGGTCATGCGCAGTATTGCTTTTGATGTTTTTCAAAAAGGAGCAATTCATGGAATTGAAGGAATAGAAAGATTTTTGTCTTCTGCCGCAATCAAGGGTGAGGCGGGCATGGATGCTCATCTGGAGCAGGAATTTGCTGGAACAGACCTCGTGAGTCATTTCAAACAAGACTCAGCAAAGATGATCAAGGCTCTCACAACCATTGGAAGTTTGGGCGGAATCGGACACAAACCTGATTCGGATATGGATGCGCAAGTTATCATCAACACAAATCCGGAATTTAATTTCAGCTGGAATGACGCTGATTTCTTCGTTGCACTGATTGCAAATGTGATGGAGTCTTTTTATGACAATTATTTCCGTAATGCCCTGAATGCTAAAGAACAAATAGCGATAAAAAAATCGTCATTTGAGATTTTAAAAGAAAAATGCGGTAAAGGCTTAAACGAAGAAGAGCTGCGAGTAATTGAGTTCATCTTTGCCAGCAGTTACCGCAAGGAACTGCACAAATTGATTCAATTACATTTACAAAATCGACCCACAGAAGATCAAAATGGATTATTCCTGAGAGCTGTCATTACAACTTTGAAAAAGTTTCCGGATTGTGAAGATTTGTTGCCTCCACTTAATAATTTTTTCTCCTTTATCAAAAAAAACAGAGGAGATTTACATAAAATGAGTTTCCCGTATTCGTTGCAGCAATTCAACAAAGGCAAGGTACTTAACTGGTTAGTTCAATTTTACCGCAACACTTTCCTAGATGAGGCCGGTGCGCGCCAGGTATTGTGGCGCTTTGCGGTCGGCAACAACTTGTCTCCCGAATCTATGCCGGATGAAAAACAAGATGCTTGTTTTTTGAATAGTTTGACCAATAATTCTCAATTGTCATTACTTTTAAACGAGTTTTTTGAACACCTTTCCAATCAAGTTGCTTTTATTTCACGCGCCAATGTTTCAGAAGCAATAAAGGTACTAAAGCAACACTTTAGCACTAAAAATTTAATACTGGATGATGGGCTGGAAAAGAAAATCATGTCAAAACTGGAAATAAAATATAGTTCCAGGATGGTCATGTTGATTGAAACTTTTTCAGACGGACAAGCCAAGGATTTGGAAGCTGAAATTGAATATCCACTGCATCTCAAAATTCAGCAAGCAGAGGCGTACCTTACAAAAAAATATCCGACTACAGAAATTCATTTTTTTACAAACATTTTGCGTAAACAACGCAACGGAAAGCACACTCCATTTTTGGTTTCTCCAGAAGGAAGTATGGCTTATGCGTTGATGCTGAACGATTTTCTCCTTAATCCAGCGGCCATGATCTGTGGTATTACTCCGATGCCTTTTGATTTGCCCAAGAATTTTAAAATTCTCTCATCAATTGGTGTTTTTCCTGAAGCAGATTGGACACTAAAACAAAACCTTGTTGCAGAATATGAAGTAAAAGATATAACTGCTCAAACGAAAATTGAAGAGGGACAGCTAAAGCAGAATGTTGCTGAAAAGGCACAAATTCTGGAAGAAGAAAAAGAAACTTTTGTGCTGGGGAAATTACCGAATTGGGGAGAAATTATCATTCCTCGTGAAATGTTTTTGGGTCACGCACTACCTATTTTTTTGCGGGAAAGTGAGAAAATCAGCCACCGTAATCTCCCAAAAGCTTTACTGAACTGTTGGTGGTTGGAAATGATTGTCTGTATTGACAAGGAAGATGATCTGCCTACAAGTCTCACTCGTTTATTATGGAATCCGGAAGGAAGAAATTTTGTTCGGGAACAACGTAAAGGCCCTTTGATTGACGCGATTATTAAGATGGAAGAAGATTATCCAACGCTACAACTCGACCCGTGGTGGTTGAAATTTACTGAAATGCTGGTACGTTTTGAAAGTTATGAACAAGAAGAAGAAGAAGAACCGGATTTTGAACTCAATACTCTTTCTGAAACTCAAAAAAATATTATTTTTTGCTTTGCACAGCACATGCGAATTTCTGATGTTATAAACTTCGGAGATGACGGCAAAGCATTCTGGCAAGATGAAAACGCGACTTGGCGTAGCAGAGCATTGGTTGATTTTTATAATATTTTTTTCTCTATTCCTGAAGACCGTCGTGAACTAATCCGTTTTACAGAAGGCAGGGATGATGCTGGTAACAAAGTGGAAAAAATTCTCAAGAAGCTTTTTCTTGAGTCAATGACACGAGTTGAGAAAAAACTATGCAAAATTGGACATACACGCGCTCTCCAGCAAATATCAAATCAGCTGGCACGGCTTAGCGAGAAAGGTTTTGAAAAAGAAACAGCAACAGAATTTCTGAGTCCTTTGCTTGATGTTGTCAATCAACGTGTGTCGATTGAAGACCGGAAGGTGCTGGTAAAACTTAAAAGGAAAATCCCCCTCAATAAAATTGAGCAAATGCAGGCCAAGATCGTCTATGAGGAATTACAAAAACTAAAAAGTGTTCAAGGAAAAATTGTTGATTTTTTTAGTCAGTTTGGATTAAAGATGGAGGAAAGTTGGGTCCGGAAGACAATCACAAACGCGAAAGTAAAGGTTGCAGGTGATTCATTGGAAAATGTGATTTTTAAATTCCATTTTGAACGCAACTTTGAACGAAAACCATTTCAGGTACCCTTGCCGATTTCTAAGAGTTTGAGCATCCCGCGTTCACGGATAAAGATTGAATTTTTACGAAAATCCGCAAAGTGGCAGTTTAGTTCAATGCTCAGTCACAAGGAAGCCGGCAGAGCAAGTGGAGCAGAAAATGTGATGCCGATGTTTGAATCAAACCTGGTGGAGGGTATTGCACGCTGTACTTTTAGCGGTTATGTCGGTTTTGGTGGAAAACATCTTTCGACCTTTGAAAAACCAGCGGCACAAATTCATAGTGATATTGCGATGAATCCAATCTCAGGTGGTGCATTATTCACTTTGGCTACTAAAATAAAAACTTTTTTTTCGCCATTTGCTGTTTCATCACGAGAGTTGATGGTAAATATGCACTACATTCGAGACATTTTGATGGTCTGTCATGTCAACAAACTCGATACGCTTTCACTGATTGTACGTGATAATCTTGGTGAGCAATTTGTGATAAATTTTAATATTCATAACATTGTCATCAAGAAAGTACCACCAAAATTAAGAATTGGTGGTGATTCCGCATTAGCAGAATTTTTTATGCGTCTCAACAGCCAGGAATGTCGGCTATTATTCTTGCGAAATTTATCTGCCTTAAAAATTCCTTTACGATCCTCAAATCTACCCCACCTGCAAATTTGGGTCAACGGCGCAAATTACAATTTTCCAATAACACCAAAATTTCAGCAGAATTACCTCAATGGCATCGCCAACACGCTCTGGCCCCATAATTCGATTGGCACACGCGAGCATTTAAAACCCTTTCCTATGAGTCGAACATTTGATGAAATCGGCAAAGCATCTATGCACGGCTAACAACGGCAGATTTAAAGATCGGTAATTAAATTTGCCATGATAAAACAGTTTCCATTTAGCCGTCTAATCCGTATAATAATGCAAACAACTGAATTGATTTGCTTTCATTTTTAACCAAGCCACTGAGCTAAAAAATGGCCGCCAAAGAACTGGTAGAAAATCCTAAAACTCCAAATGTAAATTTCATTAGCTTCCAGAATCAAATAGCTAAAATTATTACGGATATAAGAGAGCATAATAAAAAATCCGGAGTAAAAAAAATCTTTGGCGGCAAACATGAAAACCCGCATGTTGACGGCAGTATCCTGCAAAGTGATGTTCCAAATAACAAAAAGGTTTCAAAGTTAATCAAGCAATTAGATAGCGATCCGACCAATCCCCTGGCACGTTTGAGCATAGTGAACGCCGTGATGGCAGACCGCAAAGACCATCACCTTCATACTCATCTAAACATGATGCTGCAGGCGTCAATTCCCATTTATCTTGGTGATATTTCTCCTACCTTTCTGCAGTTGGTTGTACATACATATCGTTCTTATTTGGAGCGTCTGGCAAATCTTCACAAACATAAAATGATGGCCATCAGATCAAAAGAATTGAAAAATGTAAACATGAGCGGGATTGATGTAGATAATAAAGATTTTGATGAAGATGATAATGTTCATGATATGAAGTCCGCAAAAACAGAAATTCAAATTGCAGAGTCTTTGATCGAAAATTGTGAAACAGTCATTCATAACATAAAGGACAAGATGACTGCCTCAATTTCACATGAAGAAATTGAGGAACTGACCCATGAAGGAAAAGCGCACAGTTCTTTTTTTAGTGGCGAAACAGAAAAAGTAAATCCAAACAAACAGAATATGATCATCAGCAAAGCAGTCCAGGCAATTGAAATGCTGAGGCAAATACCCTTGCTTCAGAGTGCTGGACTTGACTTGGCAAAACGGCTGGGCCGGATTGACAATAAGCTGACTTATCCTCTTCTCATGGAAGGTCGTATTCAAATGCAGGCATTGAAATATCAAATGTTACGGATTGAAAGTGGTGACCGCACTGCCCGTGAAAACATGGCCCCGGTGTTCAATCTTGCGGTGGTGGCTTACCGCAGAGCACTCAAACTTACATCAAAATCAACTCCTAAAAAAGCTGATCTTCCTGTTTTAACTGAGTTTGGAAACATCACTCATTACGGTTATATTCACCGCGATTTGATGCGCTTTACTAAAGATGGTGTTATGACTTTGGTCAAATTAGGTAAAGATTCTGTGGATGCTGCTGTGACTGTTGATGATAGTTTTATTCCACTCCAGAAACGTTTAGAAAGTTCATTGACTCAACTTGGCCACAAGGAAGAGAAAACATTCAGACAATAAATTTTAAGTAAGTTAGACTCGGATCTTCCTGTGGATAATCTTCTACAAAAAATTCAAAAAAACTGGAATCATTATCAACTGAATGACACAGCGGTAAAGAATAAAAACAGACGTACAGCAAAAACGCCTCTCCAAGTTGTAGTCTGCGTTAGTGGTGGGAGTGACTCAGTTGCACTACTCCATTTACTCCAGCGTCTCAGCACACTTCTTTGTTTGGAATTACAAATTCTGCATTTCAATCATCAGCTTCGTCCAGAAGCAAAACAGGAGCAGGCCTTTGTAAAATCTCTGGCCGATCAATATAAACTCCCTTTCCATTTTAAAACCGCTAAGCACCTTAAATCCGGACAATCCGGTTTACAGGAATCCGCGCGTGATTGGCGGATCGATGAGGCCCTCAAGCTGCTTGAATTTCTCGGAGGCGGCTGCATTGCAACAGGACATCACGCTGATGACCAAACTGAAACGATAATCCTTAAATGGCTTCGTGGAACGCATATTTCAAATTTGCAAGGCATGCGCTGGAAAAACGCACCATTTATTCGGCCTTTGCTCAATTGCGGAAAATCTGAACTGCAAGATTATTTAAACAGTAATAAGCTGAACTGGATGGAAGATACTTCCAATCAAAGCGCGACATACTTACGTAATCGAGTGCGACTGGAACTGATTCCACTATTGGAGGAATTAACCCGTCATGGCCTGCACTCACGTATCAATGATTTGAGTGAACAAAGTCAACTTCTGCATGAGTGGCTGGATTCAGCTTATGATAAATGGGAACAAAACTCCGGTAATTTCGATAACGAAACTTCAACTGTCTTGTCTCTCGCGGATTTGGAACAAGCCGACGCAATACTCCAGCGAGAAATATTGCATAGGTTCATCACCGCGAAAACAAGACTTGCCTTGAATTACCGAAAATTGCAAAAAGTTATTGAGCTAATCAGTACAGGAAGAAGTCAATGGGAATTTCGTCTTTCGCAAGAATGGAAAATCCGCAAATCTGGAAAAGAATTATGCTTGCAACAAAACATAGAAAAAAAATTAAAACACTAAAGTGGAGTCTAAATGCGAATCGGCATTGATATGGGTGGAACAAAAATTGAGGGAATCGCTCTTGCGGACACAGGAGAAGAATTGTTACGCATACGAATAGAGACTCCACGGCATGACTACGATGGAACAATTGCAGCGATTGCCGGAATTGTACGCGACCTTGAAGCAAAAACAAAACAAAAAGGTACAGTTGGCATCGGCATTCCCGGAGCAATCTCACCGCAAACCGGACTCGTTAAGAATGCGAATTCCACCTGGATAATCGGCAAGCATTTCGACCATGATTTGGAAACCGCGCTGGAGCGGGAAGTGCGCCTTGCGAATGACGCAAATTGCCTCGCCGTTTCAGAAGCAGTGGATGGTGCCGGCGCCGGTGCAAAAGTGGTATTCGCCATCATTATCGGTACGGGTTGCGGAGGCGGAATTGCAATCGATCACAAGGTGCATCAAGGACTCCATGCAATTGCGGGAGAATGGGGTCATATTTCATTGGGCTGGATGACTCCGGAAGAATATCCGGGCATAGCTTGTTTCTGTGGGCAGCGAGGCTGTCTCGAAACATTTATTTCCGGAACCGGATTTGAAAATGAATACGAAAAACAAACTGGAATTCGCAAACGCGGACGTGAAATAGCGGAACTTCTTGGGCAGGAAGATACTGTTGCGGAGAATGTTATGCAAATTTATGAAAATCGCCTTGCCCGCGCAATCGCGACTGCCGTAAATCTGATTGATCCGGATGTTTTGATCCTCGGCGGCGGAATGTCAAATATCTCCCGGATTTATGAAACTGTTCCGGATTTAGTACAAAAATGGACTTTTGGGGGAGAATTCACGACGCCCATCAAGCCTGCCATGCACGGCGATTCAAGTGGTGTTCGCGGGGCAGCTTGGCTTTGGTGATTAACTTTTCCGGGATTTTTCAACTAAATAAGCAAATCCGATAACTTCATAGGTCAGGGTTAGCGGTAAAAATAACCAACCGATTAACGGAATAAAAGCAAGAATTGTCGGCAGCCAGCCAATTCTAAGCGGAATCCAGCGCCATTTTTTCCGAAGTTCAACAGCTTCTTCCGGATTTGTTAAACTTTCCAAATAAACAATAACACTTTGCCGCCCAAGTAGATGTGATTCCAATACAAAGACCAGTGGCAATCCCATCAGAGGAATCCAACCCACAAAAAGTAGTAGCAAAGGAAATATACAAGACTTGAGGGCTTCTAGCAAAATATAGCGCAGTTCTGTCCACAAAGCACTTAGTGAAAATTCTGATTCTTCAATCTGCCTGAAATTTAGAATGATCCGGTTCACTAAACTTTGATGCCATAAGCTCATCAGTTCAACAGAAAATCGCAACGCTACCAGAGCGATCACTGCGGAAACTGTTAGCTGAATGCTCCACAAAAGCACTGTGCCGACAGAAGCCCAAAAGCCTTCTCCTCCACCAAAAAGCCAGTTTATAATTGGGCTGAGAACTTGAAAATAAAACAAGCCGTTCAAGACAATAGTTGCGCCAAAAAAAATGAGATAGTTTAAAAACAAACCACGAATTACCAAACCTCGCAAGCCTTCAATTTCTGCTAATGCCTGATGTCCTGAGCGAAACACGGTGATGGCGTCTGTTTTTTGCAGGCTAACTTTTTGAGGTGTATTTGAGTCGTTCATTTTCTTTTTTGCTGAATTAGGACACGCTAAGTTTAACTCACATAAAAAAATCCTGCCAGCACTTGATTTAAAATCGTGCTTGCTTGTTTTCGAATTTTCCTTAGCTGACGCAAAAAGCACTCAATTTGCATGTTTGAAAGAAATGAATTTTCCGAAAATAACTTATGTTTTATTAATGTGCCGGCTTTAAAAAAAATAATCCTCATTACAGTAATTTTGATGTTGTCCGGAAGTTACGCCGGTGCGGAAGAATATTGGCGCTTACGCTATTTTGTTCCAACTTCAGATGAAAGCGAAATCACACGCGGCACAAGCAAAGCGTCAGAAAAACTTGCTATCTCCGGACACAGTGGAATTTTGGTGTTCGCAAATGGAATCGGAGTAGGTTACAGCACAATCCGCACAAGCGGAAGTCTGGAAGGAATTTCATACAAATTCAAGAAGCACAGCTTGGATTTGTCATATACAATTGGAAGCACTTTCAGTTTTACTTTGGGCGCAGGACGCTTAATCTATGGACGAGGAGAATTGGACTCAAGTGGAGTAAATTACTTAACAGAAAGAAGTAGCGGTGAAGCATTGTTTATGAACTTCGGTCTACCATTTTTAGGCGGAGAAATATTATTGGGTTACCGCCAAAATAACGACGAATATAAAAATTATCAAAGTCAACTTAACGGTACAGCCGTAATTCTTACTGATTCTGTAAAATTATTTTCAAATCAAGTAAATGGGGGTTTCGGATTTCTTTTTTGAAAATTACATCCATTTCTTCTGTCCCAATACTTTCCGAAATAAATTATTTCAAGCAGAAAAAAATGATACGCAGCAGAGTTTGTTAAGATCTACAATAAAATCCGAAATTACTAATGACTGAAATTAAACGAGAATTTATGCTTCTTGCTTTGCAACTTGGAGAAAAGGCACGAAATAAAACCGGCGATAATCCCTGGGTCGGTTGTGTGATTGTCAATGATGACACAGTACTTGGAAAAGGTTATACACATGCTGTCGGTGGGCTTCACGCAGAAGCGGACGCGATTCAGAATGCGGAAGCATTGGGACATTCTCTGGCAGGATCAACACTTTACTGTACGGTTGAGCCCTGTTCTTTCCATGGTAGAACGCCTTCCTGCGCCAAAACTATAGTAGAAAAACAAATATCACACGTTGTACTGGCAATTAGGGATCCGCATCCAAAAGTGAATGGTAAGGGAGTACGGATATTAAGAGAAGGTGGAATCACCGTCATAGAAGGTGTGGAAGAGCAAGCGGCACGTCTTTCATTGCATAATTGGTTAAAGGGTTATGAATGAGTAATGACCGAGAATATCCAGAGCGTCCCTTTGTTGGAGTTGGAGTCGTTGTTTTACGCGGAGAAGAAGTGTTGCTGGTGCAGCGAGGAAAGGCTCCAAACAAAGGACAGTGGAGCATACCCGGAGGAAAACAGCGGCTTGGTGAAACCGTAATACAAGCTGTTCAGAGGGAATTAGACGAAGAAACAGGAGTCAAAGTTGAACAACTTGCTCTGCTGGATGTGGTGGATTATATTGTCCCTGACAAGCAGGGTAAAATTCTCTACCATTACACTCTGGTAGATTTTCAGGGTCAATGGCTTTCAGGAAAATGCAGGTCAGGTGATGATGCGTACGCGGTAAAGTGGTTCAAATTGACCGAACTCAGCTCACTTTCATTGCTGGCAATGACCAGAGGAATCATCTTAAAAGCAGCAGAAAAACAGAAGTGATTTAAACTGGACAAAATAATAAATTCATCTTCAAAAAATACTCAACTTTGGAAAAGAGTTAAAAAAAATTTGCTGTGCTTTACTTTTTTCTAGTCCTGTATCCTTCATCTTCCCAGGTTAGAAAGCGTTTTCCAATCACATCTCCTGTGTTTTGCACTGAAATAAAGGCATCCGGATCTGTCTTAAACAAATACTCTTTGAGCCGCCCTAATTCCAAAAGATTTATTACGGTATAAATAACCCGTTTATCTTCCCCGGCATAACCTCCTGATGCATGCAAATAAGTAAAACCGCGGTCTAGTTTTTTCAACACCTTTTCTCCAACTTCTTCCGGCTTGGAGGAAATGATGAAAACAGATTTTCGTTGAGAAAATCCTATCTGTCCCTTTTGCATGCTCCATGTAAAAACATACATGAATACGCCCGTAAAGAGTGCGGTTTCAAGATCATAAAGGTAGGCATTGCTGGTAAGAACTAAAAAGTTGACCATATTAAAAACTGTTCCAATTGGAATTGCAAAACGTTTTTTGATCACAGTTCCCACAATATCCAGACCACCAACTGAGCCGCCCAAGCTCAAATAGAAGCCTGTACTGAATCCTGCCAGTACTCCACCAAAAATTGCAGACAACATAGGGTCCTTAATTGCTATTTCAAATCCCTCTGTCAATTCCAAACTTACTGTGTAAAGCCCCATTCCTATCAGTGAAGTCAGAATGAATTTCAACGAAAACTCACGAAAACCAATAATAAATATTGGAACATTCATCAAGGCATACAACAAACTGAAAGGAAGAAACTCTTTGATAGAGTCATAAAACAACAAACCTAAACCGGTCAGGCCTCCTGCGAAAAAATGGTGAGGAATAAGAATTCCGTTTACCACGCTACTGAAAACAAAACAACCGAAAGCCAGTACTACCAGCATCCGCCAATATTTCCAGGTTAACAGTGCCTCTGTAAATTCTTTAAAATCTTCACGAAGTTGATTCATGTTTGTGCCAACTGATTGAACTTAAAAAAAAACAAAAAAAAACGGGATGACCGCTTGTGCAGACATCCCGTCAGGATAATGATTATTCTAAAATGAATTATGAGGCAGTTTGCACACTTACCGCACAAGGACCTTTTTGTCCTTCTCCAATTTCGAATTCCACGTTTTCTCCTTCTCTGAGATATCCCCCGCGGACCTCAGAATGATGAACGAACAAGTCTTTTCCGGACTCCTGCTCAATGAATCCATAACCTTTGCGTTCGTTAAACCATTTTACTTTGCCTGTTGCCATTGTGACCTTATATATTAATTAAAAAAACTCTTCTACTTGAAGAGAGAATCTTTGTAGTTTGACAGTATATAAAGAAAACGCAAGTAAAAAATGTAATTATTTTACATTTTTTTATTTTGTGTCATTTTAAACATTAACATTTTCAAGTTCTGTTTCATTTTCCAGAGTTTCAACAAGGCCTGCGTAAATTCCATTTTGTTCCAGCAATTCACCATGTGAACCGCGCTCAACAATTTTTCCATTATCCATAACCAGGATCAAATCCGAATTCCGGATAGTACTAAGTCGATGTGCAATGGCAATCACAGTTTTGTCTCGAAAAATACGTTCAATTGCTTTTTGAATAAGATTTTCCGTCACAGAATCCACCGAGCTTGTTGCCTCATCCAAGACAATTAAATCACTTTCTCCAGCCAACGCTCGTGCAAAAACAATTAAACGTCCTTGACCCTCAGACAGATTTCTTCCACCTTCAAGCAATTTATATTCATATTGTCCTGGCAAATCATCTATAAATTCATGAGCATAAACGTATTCCGCAGCTTTACTGACTTTTTCCGGAGAAATTTCCTGACGATTCAGTGCGATGTTGAAGTTGATACTTTCCTCAAACAAGTAAGATTCTTGCTGCATCAGTGCAATCATCCGCAGCAAATGATCCCGTGAAATTTCGTTCAGTTCCACACCATTTATTTTAATTGATCCTTCGTAACCTGTGTAGGTTCTAGTCAGGATGCGGACAATGGTCGATTTTCCGGAACCGGTTGCTCCGACGATTGCTACACGATCACCTTTGCTGACACTAAACGAAACTCCCTGCAAAACCCACGGATCATCTTTTGTGTAACGGAAATGAACATTCTCAAATTTCAATTCTTCAAAATTCTGAAAACGCTCCAGCAGTTCTTTTGTGGTGAATTTTTGTGAAACCAATTCTGTATCCTGATCTTCCGGAATTTCTCTAAATAATTTATCAATATTTTCCAGTGAAGAAAGTGAGCGTTGGAAAACAGAAATTTGTTGAGTAAATTCACGAATCGGCACAAAAATACGATTGAGCGTGTTGATGAAACCGACCAAAACTCCAATTGAGACTATACCTGCCAATATTTGCTGTGAACCATACCAGATCATCAAGGCGAGTGCAATCGAGGTAATTCCTTCAATTACTGAAAAAAGTGCCGCATCATAAAAATTAGAATGAGACTGTGCATTAAAAAAGTGTTTTGTTTTTTCTTCAAAGTCCTTTTGAACTTTGCGCTCAGAAGCATATAACTGTATAGTTTTAACACCGTTCAAACATTCCTGCAAATAACCAGTTGCATCAGCAAGTGCTTCTCGTGTGAGGTTGTAATAATACCTTAAACGGGTCCGTAAAAAATTACTGACAAAATAAATCGGCGGTAAAATCAGCAATACAACCAGTGTGAGTTTCCAACTGAGAGTAATCAACAAAACAAGCAGAGCAATTGTTTTCAAGAAGTCTGTGAAAATGGAAAGTACGCCAATTGCCAGGGAATCGTTGAGGGCCTCCATGTCACTTGTGAGGCGCGTCAAAACAACTCCGATCGGACGTTGATCAAAGAATGAGCGCGGCATAGAAAGGATATGCGCATAGAGATCACTGCGCATTGCACTGATTGCTAACTGGCCTGTTTTTTGGAGGGTAAATGTATAAATCGAATCTGAAAAATAACCTAAAGCAACTGCTCCTGCCATCAGAGTCACCATCTGCATCAAGCCGTCCATGTCTCCTGGCATAACATGATCATCAATAATTCGTATGATGAGCCATGGAAGCAACAATGTTGCTCCAATCGAAAACGGGACAGTTCCCATTCCAAGTGCCATACTTTTCCAGTGTGGACGCACGTAAACGAGAAACCGCTGGAATAATTCCCAGTCGTTGACTTCTTTTTTCAAGATTTAAACAGGTTGAAGGTTTTCAATTAGATTGTGTCTTTCCGTTTTACATACGTTGTCTAACAGAAGCTAACTGAACACACGTTACAAAAATTTGCATCGCCTGATCCAAATCCTCCACACTCGGGAAAGTTGGAGCCAGCCTGATATTGCTGTCTTTTGGATCTTTTCCGTAGGGGAAAGTTGCACCTGCGGGAGTGAGCTTCACACCGGCTTCTCCGGCCAGGCGGATTATTTCTTTCGCCAGTCCAGGGATTGAGTCAAACGAAACAAAATATCCACCTTCAGGTTTGCCCCAGTTGCCCATACCCTTTCCGGCTAGTCCATTTTCAAGATGTTTTTGTACCATCTCAAACTTGGGTCTCAAAATTTCTGCATGTTTCCTCATGTGTGAGCGAACACCTTCAATATTTTTCAGAAAGAGAACATGACGCTGCTGATTGAGCTTGTTTGGACCAATACTCATGACGGACAGACGTTTGCGGAAATTCTCCAAATTTTTCAGGGATGCGCCCAAAAATGAAATTCCTCCTCCAGCAACGGTTATTTTTGAAGTTGACGCGGTTAAAATTAAATTATCCTCAGTTCCATATTTTCTGCAGTAGTCCATCACATTTGCCAGTTGCCGTGGATTTTCCAGCAGGTCGTGTACACAATAAGCATCGTCCCACATCACACGAAAATTCGGACCTGCAATTTTTCCGAGTGCGGCAATTCTCTCCACAACTTCTTCAGCATAAACACATCCTGTAGGATTGGAATATTTAGGCACACACCACATACCTTTTATTTCAGCATCATTGCGCAGCAAATCTTCAACTGCGTCCATATCAGGACCATCAGCGAGCATGTCCACATTTATCATCCGTATTCCCAGCTCCTCGCAGATGGAAAAATGCCGATCGTATCCGGGAACTATTGCCAAAAATTTCACTTCACTTTCTTTGGCCCATGCGGTTTCTGGACCCTGCGAACCATGATAAAACGCGTGTAACAGGTAAAGATACATCAGTGTCAAACTACTGTGATCTCCGGAAATAACTTCAGATTCCGGAAGTCCAAGCATTTCAGCACCCAGTTTTCGTGCAGCCGGAATCCCATCAAGGCCGCCATAATTTCTGAGGTCAGTACCGTTCTCCAAAATCATTTTGCTTTTGGGTAAATCTTCCATTGCATCCGCAAGATCTAATTGTGCGGTTCCGGGTTTGCCCCTGGTAAGGTCAAGTTTTAGTCCAGCCTCCTTATATTCAGCATATTTTGCTGCAAGTTTTTCTTCCCAAACTTGCAACTCTGCTTGATTTGCGTTTTCAAGATTCATAGTTTTTTGTATTCAGGTTTACGTTTCAGTAACCATTATCTGATCCGCTTCTCCAAGTGTCAAACTTGAATATAGAGTCAATTAGAGTCGCAAAGTTTTCGTTTGAGAATTCCGCAATTTTCTATGACCACGCACAAATTTGTTTGCACAATGGTCCACCGTCACCCAGAAAATCATGAATTATATTGAAATGGTTTTTTCCATGAATTGAGAGGTAATTTGCATGAACTCCGTTTTTTTTCAGAAACACACTGTAGTTTTTTGATTGCCGATGAAATTCATTTGATTCATCTGCGCCCACCGCAAGGGTCACAGGCGGTGCGCACTTTGGTTTAAGCAGCAAAGGACTGTTACGCAAAACCTCCGCGGAACTGAGCTGTAATTTAGGCTGGAGCCAGGAAAATGGAAATGGAGTAAGGTCGAATAGACCGCTGAATGACAGCAACCCTTTGAGAATATTCGGTGGCAAATTGAAGTCTTTTTTCCAGTCAACACTTAGTAACATTCCTGTTAAATGACCACCGGCAGAATGTCCGGAAACCGTGATTCGTTCCGGATTTCCGCCAATACTCTCCGCATTGTGAAAAATCCAAGCCACTGCGGAACGTGCCTGCCGAACTATCTCATCAATCGTAACCGCGGGACAAAGTGCGTAGTTAACCAGCACCGCTGTAATTCCATTCCGCACCAGTCCTTCTGCCATAAACGAAAAATCTCGGCTGGAGAGAGAATGCCAGTAACCTCCATGAAAAAATATATGTATTGGACTAGACGAAATATCTGCTGAATATATATCCAGAGTTTCCTCTGGACTAGCACCGTATGCTACTCCGGAAAGGTTGGCATATTCACCGGAAACTCTTTTGCTCTCAGTTAAATAGCTTTGAATCAATTCGTCAGTATTTTCCACGCTGAAGCGAGGATTGTATTCCCGATCAATTTCTTCCTGCGTGGAAAAAGTATGGTAAAGCATTTTTAATCTTTTCCGCTAGCGAGATTTCAGTCAAAGTTCTAGTAGCCTGAAACAATTGATTATAGTTTTTCTACTTCCCTTTTAATATACAAAGGATTCACCGGAGAATTCGGATCAAATGCCGTTGAGAGCATTTTTATTTCGCCAAGACGATCTAAAAGCAGAGCATCCGGAACAGGATAATCTAAAGGCAAAAGCACCAGTTTTTCAAAAAGCGGTTCCGGTTTGCGTCTTTCAGGACTTATACGATAGAGGACGACCGGAACGTTTTCATTGCTTTCGGCAAATTTTTCCAAATCAGTCAGTTGAATTTGCGCCTTTGAAACAGGTTGGCCATCGACTATGCAGAATTTTCCATGAAAGACTTCGCGTCGTGTACAGTTCAATAAAACAGAAAAATCATTTTTTAGCTGACTGATTTGCCCCGCCAGCAATTCCAGCGAATTGACAGAAACAACAGGTTTTTTATGAACTTGAGCAAAAGTTTTAACAACTGCCATGCCGATTCTAACTCCGGTGTAAGAACCCGGACCGCAGTTTACGACATAGACATCGATTTCTGCTAAATTTATCTCTGTTTTTTTCAGTAAATCATCAATGACTTCAAAAATAATTTTTGAATTCTGCCGATCACATAACGAATAATAATTTGCCAAAGTCACTCCGTTCCGTGTCAGACACAGTCCCAAATGCTCAAATGAAGTATCAACTGAAAGCCGAATCATGCACAAGCCCTGAATTATGAGTTTATAGTTTTTTGCAGAGATGAATTCTGTTGTTCCAAAGTCTTAAAAAGTGTGTCAAACTCAGCTGATTCACTTTCCAAACAGAGTCGCCTTTGATGTTCAGCAACGGTTTCGAAACCCAGATTGAGAACCGCTTCATCACTCAAATAATTTGCAAGAAACTCCGGCCATTCAACTATTGTGACTCCTTCATCGCACAGCAGATCTTCACGGTCAAAATCATCGAGTTGTTCCGGCGCAGTCAGGCGGTAGAGGTCAACATGAAAAACAGGCCAACGTCCGGGATAGTTGTTGACCAGAGTGTAAGTTGGAGAAGTAACAATTTCTGGAAGTATGCCAAGTCCAGCACAGAGACTTTTCGTAAAGGTAGTTTTGCCGGCACCCATATTTCCCCATAACAAAAGTATGGAACCAGGAAACAATTGGTTTGCCATTGTACTGGCAACTGCAGCCGTATCTTCCAATGAACATAGCTCAAGTATTAGTTTGCGCATCAAACGGTCATGAATTCGAGGGTGCTAATAAGTTGTCAAAATGTAGGCTACTCCAGGCCATTTGATTCCGAAATTTCTACAGGAGAAAAATGGGATATCCGGAAGCTAAGTCTGGAATTGTATGCCGGAGACAGAGCTTGTTTTCATTTTCAAAATGAGGAGCAGAAAGAAGTATTGTGGCGTATATTTCTGCAAAAGCTCAAGCCCAAAACCGGCTCATTGATGATTCACGCCAGAACCAACATTCATACTGATGATAGCTTTTGGGGTGGAACGGACAAGAGATTGTCTCTGCTTGAAAACATGAAATCGAGACTTTTTGTGACACGTCCGTGGTTTGGAGGAAAACGCAAAAATATTGAAACATTAATGGAGCGTTTAGGTTTGAACGGTAGAATTCCGCATCTTCCGGTTCAGGAACTTTCGGCAGTACAGGCTACTAGATTCTGGGTTTTGATGTTGGTTACAGCAAAGACAAAAGTGGTTTTGATCGACCAATTGTTTTCGCGGCTTGACGAAATCAGTTTGCCCTTTATTCAAGAATGGCTCGAAAATTATGCCGGAATTTTGATCTTGTTCGGTAAACATCCTGAATATTTAAAGTCAGTTAAAAACAGTCAAGAAACACCGCAAAGAAAAGTTGAACCTTTTTTCAACACAGTCATTAGTTTTTCGGCAAGTGGTCATGCAAATACTTTGTTGCCGGAAAGCTAGATTCTACTTAAAATTTGTGCGCTTTCGGTTTAATTTAATTCCGGTTTAGTGCATTAAATTTAAAAAAATATTTTAAGAAAACTCCACCGAATTTTTAAAAATGCAGTTCAGTAAAGGTTTTATCCGCAAAGTGGCAGACGCCACAAACCTTGTCGATTTGATTTCTGAGCATGGCATCACGCTCAAACGTGCAGGGGCAAACTATAAGGGACTTTGCCCTTTTCATGCTGAAAAAACGCCTTCATTCAGTGTTAATCCGTTACGTGGTTTTTTTCATTGTTTTGGCTGCAACACCAGTGGAGACGCAATAAAATTTCTGATTCAGTATGATCGTCTTTCGTTTTCTGAAGCAATTGAAGAACTCTCAAAACGAGCCGGAATTCCACTTGAAATAGAATCCGGAAGTTCCCGTCGTGCAAATCCAGATGAAGACAAGGGATTGCGCTGTCTTCGGGAAGCCGCTGCATTTTACTGTGAAAAACTAGCTTCTCCAGAAGGAAACTTTGCCGTGAAATATCTCGGCCAGCGCATGGTTCCGGAAAATATGTGGGAGCAATTTCAACTTGGGGTGTCGCCTGATGAATGGCAGGGAGCGCTGAACCATCTTCAGCAAAATAAAATTTCTGTTCCAGATCTTTTACGGACAGGACTGGTCAAACTTAGCGAAAAATCCGGAAGACACTACGACACTTTCCGGGGACGTTTGATGTTTCCAATCCGTGATCTCCGCGGACGCTGCATCGGATTCGGCGCACGTGCCATCAAGTCTGAAGATAAACCAAAGTACCTCAACAGTCCGGAAACTTCTTATTACCAGAAAAGCCACGTACTTTACGGACTATACGAAGGACTTTCCTCAATCCGCAAACTACGCCGACTAATTTTTGTTGAGGGATACCTGGATGTGATCCGTTTGCACGAAAACGGTTTTACAGATTCCGTTGCACCTTGTGGAACAGCGCTGACTCCGGAACATTTAAAAATTGCCCGGAAATATGCGGATACCGTGGTTTTACTTTTTGATGGAGATTCTGCCGGAAAAAATGCGGCCTTGCGGCACGCCCATCTTTTGCTGCCGCATGCTCTTGAATCCTACATCATCACTCTTCCTGAAGGAGATGATCCTGATACTTTTTTGTTAAAGCATGGTAAGACTGGTTTTGAAGAATTGCTGGAGCGGAAAGTTCCGGCATTGGATTATCTCGTTCAGCAGACTATCAGAAAATATCCGGACAGTATTCAAGGCAGAATGCAAGGACTGGAAGAACTTTTGCCAACCTTGAATGAAATAAGTGATCCAAAGCGCCGACAAATATCTTTGATGGCAATTGGGGAAAGAATGAAAATTTCTGCGGATATTCTTGCAAAAGAATTGAAAAGAAAAGCAAACAAAAACTTGTTTAATAAAGACAAGAATGTTAATCTTAACCGTTTATCGAATAATCCAAATATTTCTCAAGATGAGCAATGGCTGTTACAGTCTTTGTTGCGTAAAGGAGAATTGTGGCCTTTAGTCAGGGAACACCTATATCCAGAAGAGTTTCAGACTCCACAATTTAAACAACTTTTCGCAAAGCTCTTACAATTACCTGATGCGGCATTTCAAGCTTTCGATCCACTTAAACTAGAACAGTCTGATCCAGAATTATTTCAGTCTGTAATGTTGTTGTTGGCAGAAGAGATTCCGAGTCACGATTTTGGTTTATCGCTGAAGCGCATTAAAGAGCGCAACCTGGAAATTAATTTTCAGGAGTCGATTCTCAGCAGTAACAGCAACGAAGAACGTGCGCAGGCAGGTTTAAAAAGAAGAAAAGAAGAAGAGAAGTTAAAGAAAATTAAACAAATATTTGACAATATTTTGACTCTTTAATCTCAGCAAGAATTATATGAGCAAAGCAAAAAACAATGATAGCGTCCTTTCTAAAGTAGAGGAAAAACTTATCAAAGAATTGGTTACCGAAGGACGCGAAAGAGGTTTCGTCACACTTGACGAAATCAATGAAAATCTCGGTGATGAAACTCCCTCAGCAGAACAACTGGAGAAGATATTTGATATTTTTGCTGAAATGGATATTGAAGTTATTGATTCCGAGAAAAAATCTGATGGTGGAAATGAGCACAGAGATTCAGGCCATGAAATAGATTTTGATTCACATGAGCTGAATCTTGAGCCCGGAATTGACAATTCTACGGATGATCCTGTGCGTATGTATTTGCGCGAAATGGGGAGTATCCAGTTGTTGACACGAGATGGTGAAGTAGAAGTTGCCAAAAAAATTGAAAGCGGCAACCTCGAATTGATTGAAATTTTTTCTGATTCAAATCTGATTTTGATTTATCTGCAAAATCTTTCAAGACACCTCAAAAGTCAAAAAATCAAAGCACGTCATGTTGTTTCCGGACTGGATGAAGATGACAATGTCATTGAGGATGAGAACAAGGCGACCGAGCAGGTAATTGCTCAACTTGATGAAGTTTGGAAATACTATGGTCCGGTGAAAAAAATCCGGGATCATCAAGCAAGCCGCAAGTTAAAACCTGCGGAAGTAAAGCGTTTGGAGAAAAACGAAATTTTATACAAGGAAGCAATTCGAAACATAAATTTTAACTCCCGACAAATTGAGTTAATGTGTGAAGAGTTGTTTAATCACAAGGAAAAGATTGATCTTACTTTCCGTAAGATGGAAGAAAATACAAAAAGTTTGAACATGTCCACAGAAGAAATGGATGAGATGTTTAATAAACTGCGTTCTGCCTCTAATAAAAAAGATAGAGCGAAAGTCAGTAAAGAAATTTCGGCTAAAACCGGACATCAATTCAGTATCGCAAATCGTTTCTTTGAAAAAATTGAACTGAACCGTAAAAGTATCAAAACGATGATTGAGTGGACCACACTCTCTTTGGAGGATTTTGAAAGTGAGGTCAAAAATCTAAAACAAGTTGAGCGTAGAGTTAAGTCTGCAAAAAGCCAACTGGTTGAAGCAAATCTACGTTTGGTTATCAGTATCGCAAAAAAATACACAAACCGCGGTTTACAATTTCTTGATTTAATTCAGGAAGGAAATATCGGTTTGATGAAAGCAGTTGATAAGTTCGAATATCGACGCGGATACAAATTTTCAACTTACGCGACTTGGTGGATTCGCCAATCAATTACCCGAGCAATTGCGGATCAGGCGCGCACAATTCGGATTCCTGTGCACATGATTGAAACAATCAATAAGCTCTCCCGTATTTCGCGAGCTAAGGTTCAGGAGCTCGGACGTGAACCAACAGCCGATGAGTTATCAGCAGACCTTGGCATGCCGCTTTATAAAGTACGCAAGGTGCTCAAAATCGCAAAGGAGCCGATTTCTCTTGATACACCTATTGGTGACGATGAAGATTCACAACTCAAGGATTTTATTGCGGATGAGCACGCAATTGATCCCGGTGAAGCAACAGTGTTTTCCAACATGAGCGAAAAAACACGAGACGCTTTGAAAACTCTCACGAAACGTGAAGAAAATGTTTTGCGTCTTAGGTTTGGAATTGACTCTGCAAAAGATCACACTCTGGAAGAAGTTGGTCAGGATTTTGAAGTAACGAGGGAACGTATTCGTCAGATTGAAGCAAAAGCTCTGAGAAAGTTGCGTCATCCTACTCGGTCAAAATTACTCAAATCATTCTACGAATAAAATTTAAATCAGGTTTAAGTTTCAAGTCCGGACAAATGACATGCCTTGAACTTGCTGCTTGAACCCTGAACCATGCCACATGAACCTGGTCTTGCCTTTATGAGGTTGTTCCGGAATTTGTTAGTTTTGCTGACTTTCAGTTGTTTGACTGCTGTCAGTGTTCCGGCGCAAACGTCCGAGGTTCCAAGTCCTGTCTTAATCCAAAACATTGAGTTGCTGCGACGCGGTCAGCAAATTAGTGTACGTCTGCTGACCAACAATCCTCCTGTTTACGAAATCACAGAAAACCTTGCCGCCCAAACTCTGGTGGTTAAGTTCAAAAACGCACGTGCTGTTTTTTCAGACGGCAGGATGGAGCGCCTTTTCAATGACTCCCAACTGGCAGGAATCCGTTTTACAGAAATTGATGGAGACAGTTGGGCTCAGTTTAAATTACTTAAAAAAGATTTAAGTTATTCTGTCACTACGCTCCCGGAGCAAAACGGCGTCCAAATTGATTTCCGCCCCACTTTCCAAATTCAGCCTTTGCCTGATCCTCCGGAAGACGCGGTGTATCTTCTTGCTAAAGTCAAATTTGATGCCGAAAATACAGATTTTACCCGTTTGACATTCAGTTTCAGTAAAGCTAGGCGTCTAACAACTGCGAGTTCTGTTCCGGAAGACAAACAACCTCCCCGGATATTTTTATTGGAAGACAGCAGGCAAACCCGGCTCACAATTCGGTTGCCTAACACTTTGCCGCAAAAAGAGTTGGAAAAGTTGAAATATTCTGGAAAGCGTTTAGAACTTACGGAAATCTCTTCAACCGTAAACCAAACATTTATTGAGTTAAAACTAAAAGCAACAGAGGTGAGAGTGGAACGGCATTTTGTTTCAAGTCCACTCCAATGGATTCTTGACATTCACGGCACTCCATACAAGAAAAAAATAGTTACTCTTATTCCGGAAGGCGAAGAACTGAGTCCGGAAGAATTAGCAGTTATTGAAGCCGAGAAAAAAGCCCGCCGGATTAGAAGTTCGAAAATAAATCCTATTCTGCAACGTGGTGAAAATGCGTTTCGAACCAGAAAGTACGATGAAGCAGTGAGCCATTTCAAAGAAGCCTATGCACTCGGCAAGGCTCACACTAAAAATGAATTTGACGATCCGCTACATCCTTTGGCCGCAAGAGCACTCTTCCGGATTGGAGACACGATTTATACGATGCTTGAGCGCAGGATTGGGGATAATTATCACCAGGCGATTGAGGCTTACAAAACAGCAATCCGTATCACGCAGGATGCGGATAAAATCGCGCAGGAATCCGGAAACAACTTTGCCACAACTTCTCTTTTACCTCACGCAAATTACCGCATTGGACGCTCCTTTCAAAAAATGAATTTTCAGCATGAGGCCGCTGTTTATTTTGATATTTTGCAGGAACGTTTTCCAAATTCACTTCAGGCAAATGAAGCCAATTTTTGGCAGGGAATGAGTCGCATTGAGCGAAGACAATGGGAAAACGGGATCAGGGATTTTAAAGAATATTTACGTTCATCACCGCAGCCAAAATTTTTCGCAGTCACCCATTATAAAATGGCACAGGCGTATTACCAGCTTGAACGATACATTACCGCGAGGGAGTTTTTTGACATTGCGCGTAGTGCGGATAAGGGATATGCCAAGGATGATCCTACACTTTTATTCCACATGGGAGAGACTTATTATGAAAATGCCGATTATGTAACTGCGCGTGAAATTTTCAGAATACTTCTGCAAAAATATCCTCATGCGGATTTTTCGAAATTGGTCGCACTCCGTTTAGGTGATTTTCTGCGCGATGAAGGAAAAGAAGAGGAAGCGATTCAAGCCTACAAAAACGCCATCAGCAGTTACACCAGAGAAATTGCTTTGCTGGGCAAATTGCGGATTGCAAATATCCAGGCAAAACGTCCCTATACCGATGAATATCTTGAGGCAATCAAGGTGTATGATGAAATACCCCGACTCTATCCGGAAACACCACAGGCGGAAGAAGCATTGCTCAGAAAAGGTTTGACGCTTACGCTTTATGGATTTTATTCGCGTGCAATTAAAACTTTAGAAACATTCATAGAACAGTATCCGCAAAATGTATATGTACGCAGAAATGTGATTCAGGAAAACATTGACGAAAATCTCAAAGGACTGATCGACCGCTATTTTCGCCAGGATGATCCGCTTGCACTGGTGAGCGCATATAGTGATTACAAAGCAAAATATTTGTTTAATTTTCGTTTTGACATAACCCTTTTTCAAACTGCGGTTGCCCACCGCAAACTGGGTTTTTATGATGAGGCGCTGGATATTTTACACTTTCTTGAAACCCGTTCCGGAGGAACAATCGGCGAATTGGTGCAGTTGGAAAAAGCTCAGGCACTCTTAGAAAAAGAAGATTTGAATGAGGCGCGTAACACGACCGCACGATTTCTAAACAAGTATCCAGAGAGCCCTTATGACGCAGAAGCGCGGCAATTATTGGCACGTATTTACAGGAAGCAAAAATCATTTCCGATGGCACTTCTTGTGTACAGGCAAACTTTGCGGAAATACGATCAAAACAAAAAACCGCTCTTAGCAGAAATTGTTCCGGAACTTTATTATGATTTGGGAGAATTACATGAAGAAACAGGAAATTTTGTCGAAGCAGGAGAAGCATTTCAGGCAGTAGTTTCAAGTTACAATCATCCTCTTGATCATCCGGATACACCTGAATATATTATCAAAAGCCATTTCCTGGCAGCAGACATGCACAACAAAGCTCGGAACAACACGACTGCACTGGCGAGCTATCTACGTGCAATTTCGCTTTATGAAAATAGTAAAAACAAGGAAATCATTGAACGTGTTTTTTGGGCACGTTATCAAATCGGCACTATTTACTTGCGGCAGGAAAAAGACAGGCCGGCATTAAAAATATTCAAGCAACTGATGGATGAAAAAACTGGCGAAGGTCAACTTTGGAAAAAACTTGCTGCAGAAAATCACCGGGCAATCACAAGGAAATTAGCTTACGCTGATTATCTTAAAGAGTGATGTTAGTATCTTCTTGATTCGCTAACTCTGAACAGCCAACTCCAACAACTATTACGAAAATAAAAGTTTCTTTTGACACGATTGAGTGGGAATCGGGAATCGATCTTGATCCAGAGTTTGTTTATCAAAAATGCAAAATGGATGTGTCTTAAGAAATTCTACGTTGAAAGCCACTTGCTGATAGAGTAAAACGAGTACAAACTCCGCATGAGTGACAGTACATTATCGGGGTATTAACTATGTGTGAAAATCTGGTTTGCGGCGAAGCTTGTTCCCCAATCAAGTTGAGGACAGGCTTTCAGCTTGAACTGGGAGAGTGAATTCAGGAAAGAAGGATATGTGCTTTGTTGATTTCCTTATATCTCCAGAGTTCTACCTTGTGTTGCAACACTTCGTATTAACATTTTCTTGAGGTCTTCTCTTTTGAATTCTGGAAATTCCAGCAAGAGTCTTTTAACTTCTTCGGTTTCACCTTTAAGCGCATGTCGCTGAATTGCCTGAAGTGCGTCATGCTCTGTCATGTGCTGTGCTTCCGCTTCACGGGTATTATGTGGAATCAGGGTGTAACCGGAAATTTTATTCCTTTCACTCGCTACTTCAAACCTATACTCATATTTTGTAATTTTTTTATTTTCCATTCTTTTTTCTTTTTTAAATTGGCTGTTTCTTCCAATGCTTGAGTAATAAATAAAATTGTGAGTGCATTGTTGATAATCAGACTTTAGCATACATCAGCAGCGATAATACTCAAGTCCAAGACTCTTGCCAAGCTTTTATCAACTGAAATTAATTTGAAACATTAGTGGAGACTTATCAATAATTTTTCGTAAGGGATTTGTGCAGAACAAGAAATAAGCGGTTCCTCTGTTTCCGCTGTACGGGCAAGAATGTTTATTCCTAGAAATGTGTCATGGAAGGTCAGGGAAATTTCTGTGCCCATAATAGCCGGAACTAGCTCAGCTTCAAAAAGGGTGTTGCTGCACAAATTCAGTTCCACTACATCCTGCAACTTGCCTTGAAAACGCAGCGTCCCGCCTTGTTCTTCAAGGATGATTTCCTCTTGAGTATGATGCCTGAGAAAATCCAGTAGTTTACTTTTGTTCCAATCCACTAATCATCCCAAATTGAATCCACGGGAAGCGCTACCTCATCAATTTGCGGTGGAGCCGTAGCTTCAAGAAGACGTTCTTTTTTTACTACTTCTCCGAGATAAAGCAATAGTTCCGGAATTCCGTCTTTGCTTACAGATGAAACACGAAATACAGTTTCTCCCGCAGTTTCAAGAATCTTCTGCAAGTCATCCAATGCGTCAAAATCTGAAACACTATCCATTTTTGTGAAGGCAACGGCCCTGGATTTTTCTAAAAGTTTTGGCGAAAACAGTTCTAATTCCTCAATCAAAGTCGCATATTCTTCCTCCGGAGGATTTTCTGAAAATCCGGAAACATCCAGCAGCAACAACAAACTTGCCGTGCGCTCTATGTGTCGTAAAAAACGATCGCCCAGACCTCTACCGTCATGCGCTCCAGCGATAATTCCCGGAATATCCGCAATCACAAATGGATCCAGATCGGCAATTTTCACAACTCCAAGTTGCGGAACAAGCGTGGTAAAAGGGTAATCCGCGATTTTGGGACGTGCCTGCGAAACACTGCTGATCAGCGTAGATTTTCCGGCATTTGGAAAACCAACCAAGCCGACATCTGCCATCAATTTTAGTTCCAGCCGAACCCAGCAATCATGGCCCGGTTCGCCGGGTTGGTGATATTCAGGAGTCCGGTTCGTTGACGTTTTGAAACGCGCGTTGCCCCGTCCACCGCGTCCTCCTGGAAAAAGCAGGTATTCTTTTATTTCAACCACTTCCAGTAAAATAACTCCCGTTTCAATATCTTTGACCACTGTTCCCAAAGGAACCTGAATATGTAGCTCTTTACCGTTACGTCCGTGTTTATCGCTTCCGCTTCCGTTCATTCCGTGTTCCGCATGTTGGTGCTGCTGAAATGAAAGATCAAGCAGTGTATTCTTGCCGATGTTTCCAACCAGAAAAACGTCTCCGCCTTTCCCTCCGTCACCTCCATCAGGACCGCCATGTGGAATATATTTTTCTCTCCGGAATGCAGTACAGCCGGCACCGCCGTTTCCGGAACGGACATGGATTTTTACTGAATCAACAAATTTCATAAAAAGCGGAAAACGAGGTGAAAAATTGGCTTAAAAAGACAGAATTTAAACAAACAATATTTTACTCGAAGTTAGTTTGAAGGGCAAGTCGTGCAGGCATTTACAGATGTCTGTCTCTTTTTATTTGCCATTTTTAGAAAATACGGTATAACTCAAACGAAAATATAAATCGTTTTTTAAAACATAATTTTTAAGCCAAGACATGGAAGAAGCAATCACCGAAGGAGTTCAGGTTCGGGTTGAAGCATTTTACCTTGAAACGCATTCATTGCCTGAAGAGGAGCGCTATGTCTTTGCTTATCGTATCCGCTTGAAAAACTTAAGCCGGAGAACAGTGCAGCTTTTACGACGCCACTGGATTATTACTGACAGCAATGGTGAAATAAATGAGGTGAAAGGCGAGGGAGTAGTAGGTGATCAGCCTGTATTGGAACCCGATGAGGAATATGAATACACGAGCGGTTCTCATTTAAAATCGCCCGTAGGAACGATGCATGGCACTTATCAAATGACAACCACAGATGGTGTAGAATTTGAGGTGACAATTCCCTGCTTTACACTTGCAGTACCCGGAGTTATAAATTAATTTGCGAATTATTTGAAATTCAGCCAAATTGCTCCGGAACCTCCAAAACGTGGTGGAGCCTCATGAAAATCACGCAGAAAAGGTTTTCCATTACGCTCAAGCCAATGCTTAACTTCTCTCTTCAGCACAGGGCCTCGGTCGCCTGAATTGCGGCCTTTTCCGGTGATGATCAAGGCGGTGCGGAATTCTTGCTTATGACAGGTCATCACAAAGTTTTGTACCATCATGATTGCTTCTTCACGCGTTTTGCCGTGCAGGTCAAGCTCCTCATCTGGTCTGGGAACAGAGCTGGTTGAGGATTGTTTTTTTTTCGTGGAAGATTTGGAAACAGAAATTTCCAATGCGGGCTCTTTGTCCGGAACATCGCTGATGCCGTCAAAGATTTGTTCCATCAAAGAATCATTCTGTTCCGATTCTTCAAAAATTAGACTGGACGAAGTTGAGCTTTTCTGGCCCATGTGGTCCCGCAATCAGAAATAATAACGTGCTGAAATGGCATTGTAGAACCCCTGAGTAACATCGCCGACGCCCTGTTGACGCAGCACGCCTAATTCCAGTGAAATACCAAAATTCGGACTGCTCCTCGGGAAAAACTCACTGCCGGAGAAAAATCTAAACGCGGTACCACGTTTACTGTCTTTGGAGATAATTCCTGTGCCCGCGCCATAAAAAAGGTCACTTGTACCTTCTACTTTGAAAACTCTGGCATAACGTAATTCAAAGCTGAAAGTGTTAGTCGCGCCGGAACTGTAACCAACCATCAATTCCGCAGAATCAACCGCGCTCAACCAGTTTTTAACCGAAAGGTTTTCCTCATTTCCATTCGGACGATAATGGAAACCTATGCCAATTCTCCGCGCAAGACTACGCTCAGAGGTGTCAAATTCGATAAGGCTCAAATCCGCCCTGTCAATTTTTAATTCCTGAGCAGTCAGTTTAGATTCAAGAAACAAAGTTTTTTCATCCATTATTCGAATTTTACCTTCCAGAGATTCTCCGCTGTTAAGGCGTAAAGTTGCCGCGTTTACGGGAATTGTAAAAAGGAGCAGGGTCAGCAGAAGAAGTGTTTTTTTAAGCATCGTTCTTTGTTGTTTATAGTTTTTCAAAAGTGTTTGATGCAGCAGAATGAATGCAATTCGTGAACCTTGCTTTTTAAGTTACCGAGGTCAAGCTGACTTAGAACAAGGTATCCTCTTGTGACCGCAGTGTTTTCTTGACTTTAGGGTTCCATTTAGCCCACAATGTATCTGGTCATTATTTTAATTGCTACAGCAACAAAGCCGAAACGCTCCACTGCCTTTTAAAGCTTATGAAAAAAATTCATCCAACCGCCATCATCGAAGATGGTGCAGATATTGGCGCTGATGTTGAAATAGGCCCCTATTGTTTGATAGGATCGGGCGTCAAAATTGGTGACGGATGTCAGCTTAAATCCCACGTAATTCTGAGTGGGGAGACTACAATTGGAACAGAAAATATATTTCACCCTACGGCCTACATCGGTGGCGAACCCCAGGATATAAAATATAATCAAGAAAAAACACTGGTAAAAATCGGTAGCAATAACACCTTTCGCGAGGGTGTTTCTGTACACCGTGGTACAGTAGGCGGTGGTGGAGAAACGGTGATTGGTGATGACAATTTATTGATGGGTTATGTGCACGTGGCTCACGACTGCCACCTCGGCAACCATAACATTCTGGCCAATTACACCGGTCTGAGTGGACATGTTTCTTTGGACAACTATGTTACCCTCGGCGGACAAAACGGAGTCGCGCAATTTTTGAATGTAGGATCTTATGTTTACACAGGCGCGGCTTCCCTGATTGACCGTAACATTCCACCATACGCGACAGGATATGGAAACCGTTTTGAAGTAAAAGGTGTAAACATTGTTGGTTTAAAACGTCAGAATTTCAGCCGCGAGGCAATCGGCGAAATTCTTGAAGCACACAGAATTTATTATCGCTCAGAACTAAAAAATGACGAAGCACTGCGGATTATAGAGGAAACATTTGGTGAAAGTTCCGCAATCCGGGCATTTCTGGACTTTATTTATTCTGTAGACGGAAGCAGCAAACACTGAGTTTAGTATCAAGAGAGATTTGGAATGGCAAGCACCAACGATGCACTGGAAGAGCGCCTGCTGCAATACTTGCTTGAACAGGAAACGAAAAAGAAATGGGAAGAATGGTTGCAGTGGCTTGCAGACCTTGATTGTCCTCTTTCATTTGATAAACCACTCCATATCCCAAATCGTCCTTTTAGTTTTCAAACTTGGCTGACAGCATGCGAGCAACAGTTGAGTCAACATCCGGACTGGCAGGCACGGCTAAGTACACCGGCATGGCTCAAAAGGCAGCAAGTGACGGTCATGCCGAAAATACTCAAAAGCGGAGAAAACCAAATTCCTGGAATTGCGGAAATTGGCGCACTGAATTCAGAGTTAGCTCGATTGATTGATCAAATACACACGGTTCAACAGCGCATAACTCACTTGGAAACAGGTACTTCACAAAGAACAATAACGCCGGCAGGACAATCCGCGTCGAAACAAATTCCTGCCGTTACTGTTCCTTCTGTGACTTTACCGGTAAGCGGATTATCTGATCCTCTCGGTCGTCCGGATCTTGCCCGTACACTTGAGAGGGAATTGCAGATGCTCAATAAAGGTGGAAACACAAAGGCTTCTCCAAACTCAAAAGGTGGCATAGATTCTCCTGAACCGGAGATTGTTTCACTCAAGGAAGCATATCTAAGTTTTAATCGCTGGTGTGACCAATTTGACGAGGTTCATCTTGATTTGCAGGAATTTGTGAATGGAACACTCAGGGTTCCGAGCAGTCATCAAATTTCATTTCAGCAATTCAGTCACCGTGTCCTAAAAAACGCAAAAGAATTGAAAGAATTGGAGCATGTCATGGAATCCTTTTCCAGGCTACGTAGCGGCGGTGTTGATATAAAAATGGAGGAATCTCTCAGCACTGCCGAAATTTCGGAATCCGCCACTGACTTGTAATAAATAATCTACTCTCTCAAAATGCTTGAACAAATAAACATGCTCCGCGAAAAGGGGCAAATCGAGCTTAAGGCCTTAAGCAAAACCGATCAGTTGCCGGATTGGTATCATAAATATCTGGGACGCAAAGGTGATCTCACCGCTTTTCTAAAACAACTCGGGACTCTTTCTGCGGCTGAGCGGCCGTCAATGGGAAAGGTAATCAATGAAGTCAAACAGGAATTTCAGCAATCTTTTGATTTGCGCCAAAAAACTCTACGTGAAAGCAAGCTCCATGAAGAACTGGAAATTGACGATCTGGACGTAACCCTTCCAGGACGTCCCTGTACGACAGGCCACCTGCACTTGACAACCCAGACTTTGCGCCGCATTTATCAAATTTTCCAGGAAATGGGATTTCAGGTTTATGAATCACCGGAAGTGGAAAGTGACGAATATAATTTTCAGCTGCTGAACATTCCGGAATATCATCCTGCGCGTGATATGTGGGACACCTTCTGGGTCAATGACGAAGTAGTTTTGCGTACCCACACTTCACCCGGACAAATTTGGGCAATGCGGGAATATTATCCTGAACCAATTCGGGTGATTCTTCCGGGAAAATGCTATCGTTACGAACAAATCACTCCTCGTTCAGAACATCAGTTTTTTCAGGTTGAAGGATTAACAATCGGAAAAAATATCAGACTAACAGACTTGATCGGAGTGATGAGTGAATTTGCGCACAAAATGTATGGTGCGGAACGTAAAGTTCGAATCCGCGGAAGTTACTTCCCGTTCACTGAACCCAGCATCGAAATTGATATGAGCTGCAGTTGTGTAGACAAAGCCGGTTCTGGTACTGTCGGTTGTCGGCTCTGTAAAAATACGGGCTGGCTGGAAGTCGCCGGAGCAGGGATGGTGCATCCGGTTGTCTTGCGAAACGGCGGATATGATCCGGAAGAATGGAGTGGATTTGCCTTTGGGATGGGTGTGGAGCGGCCTGCGCTGCTAAAACACAACATTGACGATATCCGCTACTTTTACGGCAACGACCTGAGATTCTTGCGGCAATTTTGATTATGCTTGATAACTTTGATCCGCAGGAAAAGAAGGTGATTCTGATCTTTATCGCCGTACTTTTATTGGGACTG
>ENA-ORDI01000044-ORDI01000044.1-marine-metagenome-genome-assembly--contig:-NODE-44-length-77142-cov-4.418556_pt1 | contig 77142 bp, 87 predicted proteins | sample MGYA00248628_ERZ508525 | MGnify/ENA primary metagenome ERZ508525 (study PRJEB26195, sample SAMN05422138) | marine metagenome | isolation source: East of Porto Seguro, South Atlantic Ocean | place: Atlantic... | reverse complement strand
GTGGGCATCCGCCACATCCTGGCTTCGCCCTTCCATCCTCAGACCAACGGCAAGCTGGAGCGGTATCACCGGACCATTAAACTTGACGTCAACCAGATCCCATACGATGTTCCAGGGAATCTGGAGGAGGCGATCACGGACTTTGTGAACTACTACAACAATCGACGTTAACACAAGGCTCTAGGAAACGTGACGCCCTCGGACGTGTTGGATGGTCGCAGGGAACAGATCCTGCAGAAGCGAAAGGAGGTTCAGACTCAGACTTTTCAGCGCAGACGATTGGACAATCAACAACTCAGAGAGCTCGCCGCATCACCACCGAATCTCCATTAGCTTTCTGTCCCATATTCGCTGAATGCATAGAGCCCACCCGTCATCGGAGGGCTATGTTGTTTTGACCGTCGGGGATACCGGAACAAGTATGACAGACGAAGTGAAAAGCAAAATCTTCGAGCCATTCTTCACGACCTTTGATGGTCGGCAAAGGCACTGGGTTGGGACTCGACACATGTTACGGAATTGCGACAAAAGCTGGCGGACATATTGAGGTAGAGACGCAACTTGGGGAAGGGACGAGTTTCCACGTTTACTTGCCCATTGTCGATAGCGTGACCGATAACGACATTCACGTTGATCCTGAGCGAGGTAACATCGCCATCGGCCACGAGACGGTCTTGCTTGTTGAAGATGAGGCGCTAGTCAAAAAAGCATGCGCTGTCACCCTTCGCAATCATGGAAACCACGTGCTGGAAGCCAGCAATGGCACTGAAGCTTTGAGAGTTGTCGAAGAAAACCTCGATTCGAGTATAGGCCTCCTATTCACGGATGTCGTCATGCCTTTCATGGGGGGCGTCGAACTCTCACAAAAGGTCATTGACGCTATTCCTACCGTCAAAGTTTTGTTCGCGTCTGGTTACTCGGACGAACAGACTTTAAGCAATGTTTTGACCACCAAAGATCATCACTTCATCCAAAATCCTTCACGCCTTACGCGTTGGCAGGCTCCGTGAGAGAAATATTTGACGCCTGAACCCTGAGCCTGACCGTTTTGATACCTGGTATCGGAAATAGCGCCACGCTGCCACGCATCTCTTCTCCGATCCGCTCCAAAACACGGAATGGCATTATCCTCCTTGTGATAATGTGGCCGCTCCAGATTGAAAAAAACAACGTTTTCATAAACCCTCCACAAAACCCGTCTATAGGTTTATGATTGTCGTCAGCAAACAATAGCAGACGCGATAAACAACGAATGACAAGTAACTAAGGCCACAGCGCCCTCATGCTGTATCGTGGCCGTGGAGGCAACCAACATGACACAGATTCGAGCAGCCCGCTGGAAGTCAGCGCTTGAGCTTGAAATCAGCACGGTCGAGCTGGACGGACCTGGCGCTGGCGAGGTTCAAGTGTCCATTCAGAGCGCGGGCATATGTGGCTCGGACCTGCACGCGTTCAGAAACACATCGGGGTCTGGAAAAAACAGCGGTCTGGTTCCGGGACATGAAATCGCGGGGGTCGTCAGCGCAATCGGAGTGGGAGTGGGCCACGTCCGCGAGGGCGATGTGGTCGGCATCGAGCCTCTTTTGCGATCTGTCGTTTGTGGCACGTGTCGGTACTGTCTGGCCGGCGAATACCAGGTCTGCACGGCAGACCGAGGGCCTGGCGGAGGGCTATACGGCGAAAAAGTCGATGGCGGAATGCGCGAGATGGGAACATTTCCTAGCCCTGCCGTGTTCCCGGTGCCGTCAGGCGTAGATGCCGAACTCGCCGCGTTGGCCGAACCGCTGGCCTGCTCGGTTCACGGCTATGAGAAGATCGGCCTTCGCGCCAACCAGACTGTGCTGATCGTCGGCGCAGGCACGATAGGCCTGACGGCTCTGCTGGCGGCCAAAGCCGCTGGATCCCACGCCATCATTACCGCGCGGCATCCCCATCAGCAGGACGCCGCCCGCCGCATGGGGGCAGACGAGGTGATCGGAGATGACGAGGCGGGCCGCGCCAGGCTCGATGAGTTGGCCGCTCAAGAGGCCATCGACGTGGCAGTTGAGACCGTAGGAGGCCGAGCCGACACGCTTATTCAGGCTCAACGCGCAGTGCGACGCATGGGCACGGTCATCGTGATTGGCATATTCACAGACCGCCTCGCGACAATCGACGCGCTCGACATGGTGCTGAGAGAGTTGCAGATAGTTGGCGCGATAATCTACGGAGCTCCCACCGGCAAGGCCGAGTATGCGATGGCCCTGGACATGCTGGCAGACAACGCCGACACTGCCCGGACGTTGATCACTCACCGTTTCCCCCTTGAGGAGGCCAACGACGCCTTTGCCGCCGCCCTCGATAAGTCGAGCAATTCAATCAAGGTCCACATCAACCCGAACACGCAGTCCTGAACGAATTTGGCGCCGCGCGCTGCGATTCGACCATCATGCGGCCACTTTCCAACTGAAGCGAATCCCCCAAACAATCAGGCCCGCAAATCTTTGGTCACAATTGTTGTATGTGTAATCTCGGACCAGAAATTTTGTGCGAGTCCTCATGAACGGCCCTTTAGTGCCGCACCATCGGCATGACCTGTCAAATCCAATACGCAACTCAGCCCCCTCAACAAATCTTGTTCTGCGCTGTATCGGACCTCGCCCCAACCAATCGCAATTCAGCAACCCCTGATGGTTGAATTCAAGACCACACCCGATCCAGCCACTGCCATCTGCCAACTTGTAAAACTCATCACTTTGACAGATTTGATGTCTCATCGTGCAATTCGTCTCAATTACCAATGTGCAACTACTCGATAGAAAAATCGACGCCGTAGCATAATGGCATGCGTCAGGTGGTATAAACTCAACGCAATAGCATTGATCGCAATTGGCAAGTCAATCGGCTTATGAACCGGAGGCACTAATGGAATTTGAAGACATCCGACCATTTCTAGAGGCAACCCACCAGGCAGTCGTGACCACATTCCAGTCCAACGGCGCGGTTCAAGCGAGCATCGTAGTCGCCGGTGCTTACGATGGGGCTGCTGCATTTGTGTCGATTCGCGGCAGTTCAGCAAAAGTTCGAAACCTTCGTCGTGACGCCCGGTGCACCGTGTTGACCGTGACCGATGGTTGGCGCAGCTACGCCGTTGTCGAAGGCACGGCGCAACTGTTCGACGCATGCAACACTGACTCCGAACAATTACGAGTGTTGTTGCGAGCAGTTTACGGCGCATGCGGGGGCGGGGAGCATCCAGACTGGGAAGAATATGACCAGGTCATGCGCCAGCAGAAAGCCGTCGCGGTGTTGGTGCAGCCGGAACGAATCTACGGATTGCTCAGATAGCCAACTTATCAGTCACGAGAGTGCCGCTTGACCAAATTTGCCAGCCCTGTCATCCTGTGCCATATACAAGAATGTTCCATATCAGGCGCTATCAAAGCGTTCCACACCGCCCAAATATTCACATACAAGAGGACGAAAAATGCCCACGAACATGAACAACCTCGTGCCGGAACAGGAACCCGAAAAGCTAGCCGGCGACCTCCAGTTCACAGAGGGGCCTGTGTGGCACCCTGACGGCTATCTTCTGTTCAGCGACATTCCTTCAAACGATATCAAAAAATACACCCCAGGCGGCAGTGTCGAGACACACCTGACTCCCAGCCGAAACTCAAACGGCCTGACCTTCGACCGCGAAGGAAGGCTGGTCGCGTGCGAGCATACCGGACGTCAGGTGTCACGCCAGAGCGCAGATGGGGCAATGGAGCCGGTGGCGACCCATTACGACGGTAAGAGACTGAACAGCCCCAACGACGTCGTGGTCCACTCCAACGGACGGATATTCTTCACCGATCCGCCCTACGGCATTGAGCCTGAACAGGCGGAGATCGGGTTCAACGGCGTCTATCGCATCGACGCCGACGGCAGTGTGACGATGCTGGAGTCGGATTTCGGACGTCCCAACGGCCTCGCGTTCTCGCCTGACGAGTCGATCCTATATGTTGACGACACCGAGCGTCGCAACGTCCGGGCCTTCGACGTTGGGGACGGCTTCTCCCTTTCTAACGACCGCGTGTTCATCGACATGGACACGCCCGAAGCAGGAAGCCCCGACGGCATGAAGGTGGACACCGAAGGCAACCTGTACGTCACTGGAGCGGGCGGCGTGTGGGTCATATCGCCCGACGGCGCCCATCTGGGAACCATCGCGTTCCCCGAGCTTCCGGCCAACGTGGCCTTCGGCGGGGACGATTACAAAACTCTGTTCGTCACGGCTCGAACCGGCCTGTACAGCGTCCAGGTCAACACTCCTGGAATCAAGCCGTAGCCGACAGACAATCATGCCCTAGAGCGGGCCCATAAATCAGATTGGAACATCATGGAACACAATTTCTCGCCAACCACCTACTATTCGACCATAGGCTCTCACGAGCCTGCGCTGAACGTCTCTAGCGGGGACACGGTGGTTACTGCAACCATCGACGCGGGCGGCTGGCACGCCAACGGCGAGTTCATAGGGCCGCGCGGCAACCCACAGACAGGCCCAATTTACGTTGAGGGCGCAGAACCCGGCGATACCCTGAAAGTAAAGTTCGAGAAAATCTGGCCCAATCGGCCCCACGGGTTCTGCTCTCGTCGCATCGCTCCCCACGTGCTGGAACCGGGCGACCCGAACATGGTGGACCTGTCGGAGCGCCTAACGTTCAGGCTCGACTTTGAGAACAGCACAGCGACGGTTGAAGGCGGCCCCTCTTCCCTGTCAGACCTGACCGTGCCGATTCAACCGATGCTGGGATGCTTCGGCGTCGCTCCGGCCCGAGGACAAGCCATATCGACCGCCACTTCCGGGCCATACGGCGGAAACATGGACTACAAAGGCTTCGCCCCTGGAGTCACTGCCTACTTGCCTGTTTTCGTGGAGGGCGCGCTGTTCCACCTGGGCGATGGTCACGCATGGCAGGCCGATGGCGAAATCCTGGGCACCGGAATCGAGATTTCGATGGATGTCACACTTACTCTTGAGGTCATCAAAGGCAAGGAGATCGGATGGCCGCGAGGGGAGAACGACGATTACATCTTCACCGCAGGCAACGCTCGACCACTGGACCAGGCGACCCAGCACGCCTCGTCCGAGATGCTCCGATGGCTCCAGACCGATTACGGCCTGGACTCGGAGGAGGCGAATTTCCTGCTTGGGATGCACGTGGAATACGACGTCGGCAACATCTTCGACCCGGCCTTCACCATGGTCTGCAAATTGCCTAAGAGCGTTCTGCCCAAGTAACGATGTTCTGAATTGTCATGCTGAGCGAAGCCGAAGCATTTGGTCGCCAGGGAAGCAAATGTTGCATTACTAACGGCCAGATTCTTCGATTGCGATCTCAGAATGACAAGGCGGCTCTAGGTGGCTGAAACCCGATTGCTGAAAGCTATTCCCAGGCTCCGATCTGTCGGAGCAGGTCGAGGTCGTCGCGTTGCACCCACTCCTCTGCGATCAGTCCGTCTTCCATTCTGGATATTGCCATTCCCGTAGATGAGATGCTGACTCCGGTGGGAGGAATATTCCTCCATGTCCCAAGATGAGTCCCGATCATTATCCAACGACGAGTGACGAACTCGCCGTTGGCGGACGGGATAATCCAAACGTCGAAATGAAAATCCGGGAAACCGGTTTGCAAGTTCACGATCTGCGCTTTGACTGACTCAATACCCACAACTGGCTCATTCAGTAAGGAGTCCCGTCTGACGTGGCCGGGTGTGAGCAATTCATCAACTATCTGAATGTTGCCCCGATTCCACGCCTCTTCGACATACCGCGCGACCACTTCTTCTGCGGCCATGTTTGGATGCCCCATATCGCCTCCTTGCGAACGATTTAGTCTCGACGTTTCAACGGCATTCTAACCAACCATGTCGTGCCGATGTCAGGCAATCGAGCATCGAACTGTTGTAGTATCCTTGGGACTCGAATCTGATTCCATTCGCCAGGCGACAAATACCCATCCGATTGAACCTCTCCCATAAACTACAGAACGCAGCCTCCCCCTTCAGCACGTTACGCCAGCGAAACTTCGGCCTGGTCTGGTCGTCGATTATGCTTGGCGGAATGGGCGCTCAGATGGAAACGCTGGTGATGGCGTGGTTCGTGCTGACGCTCACAGACTCGCCATTCCTCGTGGGGTTGGCAGGCTCGGCTAGAATGGCCGCCAACATTCTTGCCCTATTCGCCGGAGCCATCGCCGACCGAATGCCCCGCCATCTGCTCCTCTCTGGGGTCGGATTCGTCATGGGCTCGCTGGCGATCATCTTGCTGGCCCTTCTGTTGACCGATACGTTGGAGGTGTGGCACATATTCGTCATATCTTTCGCCAGCGGACTTGCCCGAATCTTTCAGATGCCCGCCGGCCAATCTCTGGCGGCGGACAGCGTTCCCCAGGGCCGCATCTCCACCAGCGTGGCCCTAATCAACAGCGGCATGAACCTCAACTTGATCATCGGCCCGCTGATCGGCGGAATACTATTCGAGGCGTTCGGTCCCGAAGGCGCGTACGCGCTGATAAGCGCGTTGTACATCTCCAGTGGGGTCTGCGCGTTGTTCATCCGAGTGAGCAGGTTGACCGAGCAAACGAGAGAGTCCGTCTGGAGACTTGTGTTGGGAGGGTTGAGATACGTCAAAGTTCAACAGGCATTGTGGGCCGGGCTGCTTGTGGCGGTCATAATCAACCTCACGGGGTTCCCTTTCCACACCACTCTGATGCCGATATTCGCCAAGGACGTGCTGGGGACCGACGCACGAGGGTTGGGATTGTTGATATCCGCTTTCGGAATTGGCGCTCTGTTCGGCTCCTTCGCTCTGGCATCGGTGCAAAACATGAAGCACACTGGCAGGTTATTGATCGTCGCGGTAATTGTGTGGCACGCCTCGATGGTGGTGTTTTCAACGTCGACGTCGTTCCCCACCTCCCTGGCAGTTCTCGTCGTGTCTGGAATGGCGTTCTCAGCGACTTTAGTTCTGATCCTTACAGTCCTGCTTCGCACCGCGCTCCCAGAATACAGAGGGCGAATCATGGGATTGCGAGTGCTGGCGATCTACGCTCACACTTTCGGAAGCCTCAGCTCAGGAGGCATGGCAAGCCTGTGGGGAGCGCCAGTAGCCGCCAATATCAACGCTGTCTGGGGAGTCACGATGCTTGGACTGCTGGCATTCATCGCCCCCAAGTTGCGGCGGGCGTAAAGTCGACCACAGACTAGCCACTTTCATGTCAAGGGCTGTTCCGATATATTAGGCTTCATCCATATTATTTCAAACACGAGGTATTCGTGAGCCAACTTTTCACACCCATAACCATTCGAGGCGAAACCATCCCCAACCGCGTGTGGGTCTCGCCAATGTGCCAGTACTCCTCGGACACCGAGGACGGACGGTGCCGACCGTGGCACTTGATCCACTACGGGTCCAGAGCGCAGGGAGGCGCGGGTCTCGTGATGGTAGAAGCAACGGCGGTCCAGCCTGAAGGCAGGATAACGCCGTGGGACCTGGGTTTCTGGTCCGACGACCAGTCCGGGTCATTCGAGCAAGTGGCTGAAGCCATCGACAGGACGGGTTCGACGCCAGCAATCCAGCTTGCTCATGCCGGTCGCAAAGCCTCACACACGAAACCCTGGGAAGGCAGCGACTTCCTGGAAATCGGCGACGGGGGTTGGGAGATAATCGGCCCCAGCCCCGTGAAATTCCAAGACGACTGGGGAACACCCAACGAGCTAACCATAGAAGACATCGACGCGGTGGTCGCAGATTTCGCAAGCGCCGCTCGTCGCTCAGTCGACGTCGGCATGCGCGCCATTGAGCTTCACATGGCCCACGGCTACCTGGGATGCGAATTTCTCTCTCCCCTATCCAACCTGCGTCAGGATGAGTTTGGAGGCTCGCTGCGAAACCGCTCCCGGTTCGCCCTCCAGGCGGTTCGGGCCGTGCGGAAGACGATTCCAGAATCCATGCCCTTGTTCGTCAGAGTGTCGGCCACCGAATATATGGATGACGGCTGGAACATCGACGAATGCGTTCAGCTATGCCAGTGGCTGAAGGGCGAAGGCGTTGACCTGATCGACTGCTCATCGGGCGGCAACTCCGTTGACCAGAACTTGGAGCCTTACCCCGGCTACCAGGTTCAATTCTCATCTCGAATCCGCAACGACACCGACATGCTGACCGGCGCGGTTGGCTTGATCACAGAGCCTCTTCAGGCGGAGAAGATACTGGCCGACGAAGAGGCGGATGTCGTCCTGTTGGCCCGGGAGCTTCTTCGCGACCCGTACTGGCCCCTGCACGCCAGGGAGGTGCTTGACGATGACACGTCCACATGGCCCGATCAGTACGCCAGAGCGGCAGGCATTCCGAGTATCGCCCGTTAGTTCCTGTATTTAGATCGCTCAACTAAACCATGTCATTTTGAGACCACCGTCGAAAAATCTGGCCCATGGGAACAACCGTGGCATTATATCAACCAGATGCTCCACTCCGTTCAGCATGACATTGGGAGATTTTGTTAATCGCTTTTATTAGGCGAATAGATTTGGCAATCTGCGCGATGTAAAATAGGCGAGATTCGACCCCTGGTTGGATTTGGCCCTGCCGACCCATCGTCAACCCCAGTGGAGGAGAACAAGCTAAATGAAAATAACCGACATCGAGACCTTTGTGGTTGACGCGGGACGTCGACCGTGGCTGTTCACAGCAGTCCGAACGGATGAGGGCATCACAGGATACGGAGAGTTTGGCTCTGGCGGCACGGCCCATGCGCTGGTGGGATTGATCGAAGACCTCAAACCCATCGTCATAGGCAAGGACCCGGAGGCGGTCGAAAAACTCTACTTCGACATGTATCGCGTTCTCAGATCAGCGCCTGGAGGCATTGCCCAGATGGGCATGGCCGGAATCGAGCTTGCCTGCTGGGACATCAAGGGCAAGGCGATGGGAGTGCCCGTCAACAACCTGATCGGCGGTCCTTACCGAGACAAACAGCGAGTCTACTGGTCTCATCTCGCCAGCGCGAGGGCCGGAGACCCTACTCTCGCGCCCGACAAGCCCCTTAAGGACTGGGGCGCTGTGGCCGCAGCAGCGCTTGAGGCTCCCGAAATGGGGTACGACGCCTTCAAAACCAACATCATCTGGCCTGGGGAGAACCCTCGTTCCATCTCGCAGGGTCGAGACGGACTGAGCCATGACCAGCGCGCCGACACCGAACTCGTCCGCAATGTCGAACAGCAGATTTCGGTCATGCGGGAGGCTGTGGGAAATTCCGTCGATATCCTGCTGGACATCAACTACAACTTCAAGACCGAAGGCGCCATCCGAGTCGCCCGCGCTCTGGAGCCATATAACCTGTTCTGGATCGAACACGACAACGAAGACCCGGAAGCTCTGGCGCAGTTCAAAGCGTCCACAACCACTACCCTTTGCTCAGGCGAACAGCACTTCACCATGCGGGAGTACCTTCCCTACTTTGAATTACGCGCTATGGACACTGTGAAGGTCGATGTCCAGTGGCAGGGATTTGGCCCTTCCAAGAAGGTCGCCGATCTCGCCGAGACCTACGAGCTAAACATCGCGCCGCACAACCCGGCGTCGGAGCTTGCCAGCTTCCAGACCGTCCATCTTTGCGCTTCGGTCTCCAACACCCGAATCATGGAGTCTGACCCAGAGGGCGTGCCGTGGAGGTTCGACCTGTTCACCGAGCGTCCCGAAGTAATAGACAGCTACATGACCGTGCCCACGACCCCCGGATGGGGATGCGACCTTGTAGAGGACGAAGCGCGAAAGCGAGCCTGGAACAAGTAGCGCCGAGCCATCCTCCTGACACCTTAAAACAGGATACCTAGCTACCTATCCCGAAGGAATAACACTCATGAAGATCACAGCTATCGAAACATTCAAAGTCCGCACCATCGGTCGCATGCCTTGGCTATTTTGCGCCATCCGCACCAACGAGGGTATCACGGGTTATTCCGAGTTCGGGTCCGGCGCGCTGCATATGGGTATCACCGGGCTTGTGGGAGACCTGGGACGGCGTCTAATCGGCCAAGACCCTCTACCCGTGGACAAGCTGTACATGGATATGTACCGGTGGACCCGATCCGAGTCCGGCGGCGCGACAGCTATGGCGATTGCAGGGATCGAACTCGCCCTCTGGGACATCAAAGGCAAGTTCCACGATGTACCTGTATATCGGCTGGTCGGCGGCCCATTCCGAGAAAAACAGCGCGTTTACTGGTCGCACCTGGCGACGTACCGCGTCCGCTCGGCTGAGATATTGGGCAAGCCGAAGCTCAGGACAATGGAGGACGTTGCCAACTGCGCCCGCGAGGCCGTGGACGCTGGATACACAGCCTTTAAGACCAACATCGTCTTCCCTGGAGAGAACCCGTCGATGATCGGCAACATGTTCGCCGGCTCCAACGACCAGAACGCCCCCACCGATCTTGTCCGCCACACCGTCGAGCAGATAGGCGCGATGCGACAAGCCGTCGGCCCAGATATCGACATCTGTCTGGACATCAACTACAACTTTAAGACTGAGGGCGCCATCAACATCGGTCGCGCACTGGAACCATTCGACCTGTTCTGGATGGAGATCGACAACCAGGACCCTGAATCACTGGCGCAGCTAAAATCTGCCCAACGCACTCCCATATGCACTGGCGAGCAATTGTTAGGTTTGCGGCAGTATCAGCCCTACTTCCGAAGGCACGCGATGGACACCGTTAAGGTGGATGTCCAGTGGCAAGGCTTCTCCCAGGCCAAGAAGGTCGCGGAGTTGGCCGAAGTCTATGAGTTGAACATTGCCCCGCACAACTACAACTCCCAGCTCTCAAGCTTCCAGAGCCTGAACCTGACCGCCGCAGTCTCCAACGTCCGAATCATGGAGTCTGACGTGGACTCATCCCCGTGGCGCGACGAGATCACGACGCAGGTCCCGGAGATCGAGAACGGGTTCATGACCATCCCCGACGGCCCAGGCTGGGGATGCGACCTGGACGAGGAAGCGGCAAAGAAGTACGCCTTCGAGGGGTAGGTTGAATAGTTCCAAGGCGTTATGGGTTTGAATAACCCTTTAGCCCTCTGTCGCCAATTCCCGCTGGGACTTATCGAGAACCTCCGGCCAATCTGCCTGTGCAAATGAGTTCGATTAACTCATAGGTTTTTTAAGCGATACCTTTATTCTATATCGAGAGCTTTACAAGCAGTATCGTTATCACGATAATCAGCAAAATGAACAACGAAACCTTCCCGAATTTGGCATTTCGGCTACTCAGATACGCCTCAATCAAATCTCCGGGAGTTAACAGCCATGCGCTTAGAAGCTATATCCTCAAGTTGATCAAGACGCCTGTCCCATTTCGAGTGCGGCGTAGGGCCGATAGACGGGCTTGCCCTCCTGTCCGCTTCTGCCCTTAGGTGCTCTCCGAGCTTTTCGTACACCTCGACGCAGCCCTGGTGAAAAATCGTCACCCGTTTAGGGCGGAGATTGGTAGTCGCCATCGATGAGTAGCCGCCTTCCTTCGATGCCTTTGAGCATCGCGGCTTCCTGGCTATCAGGCTTAGGAGTAGCGTTCGATCGGTTGGTCGGATTGTCGAGGGGATCGGCAGATCGAGTTTCACGATCATAGACCACCTGAGACCTGCGAGCCCTGCATTTAACTTTGTGGGTCACCGCGTTGAGCGTAGTCAAGACTGTACCGCATTTATCACACGTAACTGTCACCATAGCGGATCTCCTTGGTCTTGATTGGCATGGACTCTGCCGTGCCTGAAACGCGTCTTAAGACTAAATTACACGGTATTACCCGGAGTCTCCAACCATCACATTGTTGATAGTTCAATAACTGGCAATAACCCACACATTGCGCCCTTAAACGGGACGAAGGCCTTAGGCTTCAGCAGCGAATAGGTTGGAGCGGCGAGACTAATGATCTAGAGTCTGTCTCGTCCGATTGAATGTGACTCTCGCCCCACCTTGCCCTATACTCTACGTCGATGCCTATCAAAGAAAGAATCCGCCGCCCTAAAATCTATCGGGGCTGGTGGGTGATCTCGGCGCCTTTCCTGGCAAGCGCGCTTTCAGTGGGCGCCGGACAGTATGGCTTTGGCCTGTTCATCGAGCCTCTGGAGGACGCCTTCGGGTGGAACCGGTCGCAGATCAGCGCATCCCTCTCCTTCACCGCCGTCGGCAGTCTCATCGCGCCATTCCTCGGACGAGTCATGGATCGCCACGGGGCCAAATACATCATGGCTGGGTCGATGGGACTGATCGCCATCAGCTACCTGCTTCGCCCTCTGATGACCGAGTTGTGGCACTGGTACGCACTGAGCCTCATCCAGTATCTGGGCTACACGGGAGGCACTATTCTCCCCGCAGGGCGACTGGTTGGGATATGGTTCCAACGCACCCGAGGCAGAGTCATGGGTTTCACGGCGATGGGGGCAAATTTCGGCGGCTTGGTCATGCCGCCCCTACTGGGCCTGATTCTTCCGATTCTGATGTGGGAAGGGTCATACCTGGTCCTCGCAGTGCTGTCTGGCGCAATGATGCTCTACACGCTGGCATTCGTCAACGAACATCCCAATAGTGCAGATACAGGAGAAGACGAGTCAATGACTCGAAATTCCCCTGTCGTTCTGACGGGCTGGACGCTCCAAGAAGCCATGCGGAGCAAGGCGTTTTACGCCATCACCTTGGCGGTAATGATGGGCACATTCACATACGCCGCGATACTCCCTCAGATCATCACCCACCTGACCGACCAAGGTGTCTCGGTCAGGACAGCATCGGTGGCGCTGAGTGTGTTCGCCATCTGCGGGATGACCGGCAAACTGCTCATGGGATTCCTCTCCGAGCGGATCACCGCCCGTTACGCCCTGATGATAAATTTCACCGGCCAGGCGGTTTTCTTGATTCTGATGACCTGGGCCGCCTCTCCTGTGGTCATGTGGATATCCGTGCCTCTTTACGGCTACTTCAACGGAGCCTTCGGCGCGCTGTTCCAACTGGTCGTCCAGAACGCCTTTGGCATCCGGCATTACGGCAGTATCATGGGCAGCATTAATCTGACGACGATGGTGTCCTTCGGGATTGGGCCGATACTCGCGGGCGCGTCCTTCGATCTGACTGGCAGCTATACCGTTGTGTTCGTAATAGTGGCAGTCCTGTTTCTCATCGGCGCGCTGTCGATGACACAGGCGGGCATGCCAGAACATCGTCCTGTTAGGGGCGAAGTTTCGGCCTGACCGTTCCGGCATTAGAATCTTGAGGTGAGGTCGCGACGGACACACTGGTGCTTCCGGCGCCTGATTGCCATATACTCTGGTCTATGCTTATCAATAAAAGGCTACGCAAACCTAGGATATTTCGGGGCTGATGGGAATATGGTTCCAGCCCAAGAGGGGCCGGGTGATCGGAATTACCGCGATGGGCAACAACTTCGGCGGCTTCGTCATGCCGCCTCTGCTGGGGTTCATCCTCCCCGTGCTGATGTGGCAGGGAACCTATGCCGTGCTCGCATTCATGCCCGGAGCGCTCGTACTGTAGAAGCTAATTGTCGTCCGTGAATATCCACCGTCGCAGAACGCCAGCGTCAGGACCGCAAGCGCTCGGACTCTGGTTGCGCCGGCCCCTCTGACCGGCTGGACGCTCAAAGAGGCCATGGGAAGCAAAGCGTTCTACGCAATCACCCTGTCCATAATGCTGGGGACGTTCATTTACGCCGCCATTCTCCCTCAGATCGTCACTCACCTGACCGAGACGCCCTGGTCTCGGTCAGGGTCGCGTCGCTAGCGCTGAGCGTATTCGCCATTTTCGGAATGTCTGGCAAATTGCTCATGAGATTCCTCGCCGACCGGATCACCTCCCGGTACACACTGATGATAAACCTGAGCGGCCAGGCGATCTTCCTTGTACTAACGATCTGGGCAGGTTCCCCTGTCGTGATGTGGATCGCCGTCCCGCTTTTCGGCTACTTCCACGGTGCCTTCGGCGCGTTGTTCCAGCTTGTAGTTCAGGACGCTTTCAGCATCCGGCACTATGGCAGTATCATGGGAAGCATTAACTTGTCGACAATTGTGTCCTTCGGAATTGGTACGATACTAGCGGGCGCGTCCTTCGACCTGACCGGAGTTACACCACGGTGTTCGTCACCGTGGCTGTCCTATTCATCATCGGCGCGCTGTCGCTGACCCAGGCGAGCGTGCCTGATCGTCGTCCAGTTGCTGACGAAGTCTCCACAAAATAGTTTCAAGACCACAGCCGCGAGGTGTGAACATGACAATCAATCCACAACCCGGCGCCAACCAAGAACTCACTGTTGCCCAGATTCTTGCCATGCAGTCCGTAATCGCGGGCGACACTCCCCGATGGTCGCCCGACGGATCCCGAATCATGTTCGTTTCCACCCTCGGGGGAACGGCAGACCTCTGGAGCGTAAGTCCCGATAGAGACTTTCCTCAAAGGATGTCGCTGGGCATGGGCGACGTCAGTTTCCTGGCATCGCGAATTCCCTTGTGGTCTCCTGACGGAAGGTATGCGTCATATCTCTCGCAAAAGAGTGGAAATGATGAGGTGTGGCTATGGCCAACCAATGGCGCCGAATTTCAACTCACCCACCTTGGGGGTCAGATCAACTCCATGAACTGGTCTCCTGATGGCCGGAGCATCATCGTAGCCAACAACCGCCACGGGAGCTACGACATATACAAGGTGGAGGTCCCGTCCGGCGAATCTGTGCGGTTGACCTCTGACTCGCGGTATGAAGTGAATCCGGTGTCCACTCCTGACGGCCAAAGCATCCTGTACGTACGGATGAACGAAAGCTGGGAGGATCATCAAATTGTGCGGATGAACCAGGACGGCTCCGAGCCTTGCGTGATCGTGGAGGACTCTGATTTCTTCGACTACTCCTACGGCGGGACATTCGGTTATCCGCTAGTCTCACCGAACGGAGATTCGGCGCTGTTCCGGTCTCAAAGGAGCGGGTTCACTAACATATGGAATGCTCAGTTAAATGGCGGCGATCCCCAGCCCATCGCGCCTGAGGAAGCGGATCAAAGTGAGCCTGCTTGGTCCCCAAATGGCCGGCTTGTCGCCTACGTTTCCAACCACAACGGCACGCTGAGTCTGAGAATCGCCGACGCTCACTCCGGAGAATCTCGGGACATTTTTTCTCCGCCTACAGGGGTATGCTCTGCGCCCCAATGGTCTCCTGACGGAAATTCGATCAGCTTCATGCACGGTGCTCCAACCGCGCCAAATGACCTGTGGGTGGTATCAGTCGAGAAACAAGAAGCCCGACAAATTACCTGCTCCATCCCAGCGGGTAGCCTCCAGAGCCGCTTCGCTGAGCCTCGGAAAGTAGAGTATCAGAGCTTCGACGGATTAAAGATCAACGCTTATCTCTACGCTCCCAGGGACCGATCTGAATACACAAAATACCCTGGCATATTGTTCATACACGGCGGCCCGACGAGTCAATTCGTGGACGACCTCCAACTTCAAGTGCAGCACCTGGTTCAACGAGGATACGTGGTTCTTATGCCCAACATCCGTGGAAGCTCAGGGTATGGCAAAGCCTTCGAGGAGCTTAACGACGGCGACTGGGGCCACAGCGACCTGAAGGACGTTCTCGCAGGCGCCGAATTCCTGAAAGGGCTGGACTACGTTGACGCCGACAACATGGGAATCACCGGCACAAGCTACGGCGGCATCATGAGTATGTGCGCTGTGTGCTTCGCGCCAGGTTCGTTCCAAGCGGCGGCCCCCATGTCTGGATACGCCGACTGGCCCGAGTTGCGCCTTGAGGTAGAACTCAGGCACCTCAAACTGATGGATCACGAGTTTGGCCCCTACGAGCAGAACAGCGAGGCCTGGCGTCGAAGCTCACCTATCTACACAGTCGGCAATGCAACGACGCCCTGTTTCGTGCTGCACGGTGAGGGCGACGAACCCCGCTCAAACGCATCCAGGGCCTTCGTTCATAGAATGCGCCAACACTACAAGACTGTACGGTACAAGACGTACCTCAACGAGGGCTACTATGTCAGATCAACCGAGAACCTGCGCCAGATGTTCACCGATGTAGCCGACTTCTTCGACTATTACCTCAAGGGCTAGTGACAACAACCATCCTGGGGTCCTGCCAGTTCGAGGAGCGAAAGAATTCAATCTAAGTTAACATGGCAGAAGGTGGCGCCTAGACTGTTGGCTGTCCACACATATCAATCAAAATATTGGACTTTTAACAAGCAGGGAGAGCCGTATGCCCATCGACCCTAACCGTGAGACCTGGAAGCCCGGCATGGGCTGGGAACAGGCTGTTGATGACATGGGTTACATCCGTGGCCTGGCCCAGGAATTAGGCGGCCCGGAGCGGATCAAGCGTCAACATTCCGGCGGACGGTACACAGTACGCGAGCGCATCGACAAGATGGTTGACCCTGGAAGCTTCATGGAAGCCGGCCCGCTGGTGGGCGCGGTCGAGTACGACGAGGACGGCAATCTCACCGAGTTCACCCCCGGTGCGTATATCATGGGCCTTGCCGAGATCGACGGTCGGCCAGTCGCCATCGGCGGCGACGACTTCACGATCTCCGGAGGTAGCCCGCACAACGTGCATAAAAACTCCCGCCAGTTCACCCAACCCATGGCGATTCAGTACGGATTGCCCTACATTCAACTGGTGGAAGGAGTCGGCCATAGCTCCAAATCCGACGAGGCCGCAGGCCACATGGGGCTACCCTCCGGCGAACAGTGGTGGCAGCATATGGAGCTTCTCCGTCGCGTCCCCGTCGCAGCTGGAATCATGGGTTCCGTCGCCGGCGCTCCTGCCGCCTACGCCCTCATGTCCCACTTCACCGTGATGATAAAAGGGCAGTCGCAGATATTCCCGTCCGGCCCGCCTGTCGTGCGTCGGGCAATCGGCGAAACGCTGGACAAAGAGGAGTTAGGCGGCTACCAGATGCACGTCCACGACAGCGGCCAGGTGGACAACGAGGCTGAGAACGAAGAGGATGCCTTCAACCAGATCAAGCAATTCATATCCTACCTGCCGAACACCACCAGCGACGTTGCTCCGCGAGTGGAGACAGGCGACCCGCCGGACCGACGGCCCGAAGAACTCCTGAACATAATTCCAGCCAACAGGCGCCGAAGTTACGACGCCCGAAAGCTCATTCAACTCGTGGTAGATAATGGCGAGTTCTTCGAGATGCGGCGTCACTGGGCTGGAGCCTTGATTACAGGATTCGCTCGGTTGGATGGGTACAGCGTCGGCGTCGTCGGCAGTGACCCAACCAAGATGGCCGGCGCTATGGACGGCGAGGCCGCCGACAAGTACGCCCACTTCGTTGACCTCTGCGACGCATTCAACCTGCCCGTCGTGATATTCCTCGACATGCCCGGATTCATGCTTGGGTCCCATGCCGAGCGCAAAGCAACCATGCGGCGCGGGGTGGGCGCAATCATAGCCAGCGCCGAGGCCCAGATTCCGAAGGTCGAGTTCAACGTCCGCAAGGCTTATGGTGTCGCCGCGGATGCGGTGCATGCCCTTGGCCATCCAAACGGGCTGAATCTTCGATTCGGTTGGCCTGCGGGAGAATGGGGCGGTATCCCAATCGAGGGCGGCGTCGCGGCGGCATATCGTCGCGAGATCGACAACGCCCCCGACCCCGAGGCCCACAGAGCGATGATCGAAAACCGACTGATGAAGCTTCGCTCCCCGTTCCGAGCGGCGCACAAGGGGGACGTCGTGGACCTGATCGACCCTCGAGACACTCGTATGCTCGCCTGCAAATTCGTCAAGCTGGCCCAGCCGATGCTGGCGAAGCTCGCCCAACTGCCGAAACGAGCCGTCCGGCCTTAATATCGCAACACTGAACGGCAACTGATTAACGTTAAACACAACTGATAAGGAGACCGTGTTCCCATGGGCCAACTGACTACATACCAAAACTATATCGACGGCCAATGGAGCGACTCAGTTTCCGGCGAGACCTACACGATCACCAATCCGGCTCACAAGAGCCAGGTTCTGGGCAGATTCCAACGATCAAACAACGAGGACGCGGTCCGGGCAATTGAAGCCGCCCGCAATGCCCTCGACGGCTGGGCATCGACCCCTGCCCCTCAGAGAGCGGCCATTCTCTTCAAGGCGCTTCAACTTATGGAAGCGCGGGGGGATGAGTTGGCACGAAGCATCACCATCGAGGAAGGCAAACCAATCGGCGACGCAATGGGCGAGGTCAAACGCTCGATGAACATAACCGAGTACGCCGCCGGCGAGGGCAGGCGGATGTTCGGGAACACTACGCCATCAGAACTCCCCAACACCGTCGCCTACACCAGCCGTCGTCCGCTAGGCGTAGTCGGAATCATCACGCCGTGGAACTTCCCGTTGGCAATCCCCGCCTGGAAGATCGCGCCCGCGTTGATATGCGGCAACACCCTGGTCTTCAAACCTGCGTCGGCCACTCCGATGACCGCCGTCGCGCTCACAAAAATTTTTGAAGATGCCGGACTGCCTCCCGGCGTCCTGAATCTCGTAACCGGCCCAGGTGGATCGGTAGGCAACACAATCGTGGATCATCCCGATGTCAGCGGCGTGTCCTTCACCGGCTCTACCGAAGTCGGGACCGCGCTCTACACCAGGGCCACCCAGACCCTCAAGAAGGTGCAAGCCGAGATGGGCGGCAAAAACGCAGTTATCGTTCTGGAAGACGCCGACATGGACTCTGCTCTCGGCGGAATCGTGCAGGGTGCCTTCGGCTCCACCGGCCAGCGATGCACCGCCACCAGTCGCGTCGTCGTGCAGGAGAGTGTTTACGACGCGTTTATGACCGAGCTTATCGAGCGCACCAGCAAGCTCACTGTCGGCGACGGACTTGACCCCGCGATGGACATAGCGCCTCTTTCCAGCCAATCGCAATTCAACACAGTGATGGAGTACATCGGCATCGGCGCAGAGGAGGGGGCCACGATCGCCTACGGCGGCAATCCCCGCACCGAAGGCGACCTCGACGAAGGCTACTACGTCGAACCCACCATCTTCACCAACGTTGACACCAACATGCGAATCGCCCAGGAGGAGATATTTGGCCCGGTGCTGACAGTGTTCAAGGCGGCAGACCTTGAGGAGGCAGTGAGCATAACAAACAATGTCAAGTTCGGCCTGTCCTCGTCGATTTACACGATGGACATTCCCCAAGCGTTCCGGTACATCGACACAGTGGAGACTGGAATCGTCCACGTCAACTCTCCAACGCTTGGAGGCGAAGTGCATCTGCCCTTCGGCGGCATGAAGGAGTCTGGAGTCGGGACACGCGAGCAGGGCACCGAGGCCATCAACTTCTTCACCGAGCCTGTGACCGTGTACATCGACTACTCGTCCGCCGCCCGCGCCTAGGCGAAGTTTATCTAAGGCGGAGAGTTTTCAAAAACTAGAGGGTCGCGAGTGAAGAAAGCCGAGCTTGTCGACCGCATGCGTGAAACCCTCTCCGAGTTCGAGAGCCTTCTCGCAACTCCAGATAACACACGGCGGTAGCGCTTGAGAGTGGTCGGTCAAGGACGCGCTCACGCATAACGCCTGGCACCAGCGAGAGGAAGCGGAGATTTTCGGTGAAACGGGCGTTGAGGCCTCACCGCTGTGGGAAGTCCCGCAAGACCCTCGCAGCGAGATGCTGTTCGAGCAAAACCGCGCCCAATCTCTCGACCAGACTCTGGCGGAGTTCCGTCAGGCTTTCGACAAGCTGATCGCCGCAGTCGAACGACTCACAGGCGATGACCTCAACACACCAGACAGGTTTCCTGGGACTTCAGTAGATCGACCGCCCTAGAAAGCCATTGCCATTCACTCCTACGAACACGACCGAGAGCATATCGAGGACATTCGAGTTGGCTGGCTTCCCGTCGATCATATCAATGGTAAGGAGCAGTCGTGCAATCTGAAATTCCATCAGAGCAAGAGGTCCTCGACTGCTTTCAGACACTAAGCAATTGGGGGCGTTAGGGTGACGACGACGAGCTAGGAACTTTGAATTTCATTACGGCTCAAAAGCGTGTGGAAGCAACGTCGCTGATACGAGAGGGTGCCATAGTCTCATGCGCCACCACCATCAGTTACGACTCCACGCCTGACATGCCCGATCCTCCGATGCACTTCATGATTCAGAGCGGCGAGGGTTGGGCGACCGGAAACAAAGTGACGTCAAGGCCCACACAGGTCGCGATGGACTAAATCGCCGTGCGGATTCACGGCGGCCCTGTCACCCACATGGACACGCCTGCCCACTTCTTTTGGGAAGGCAAGATGTACAACGACAGGCCCGCGCATCTGATCTCGACGAACCTCGGCGCGACGGCGGAGTCTGTCGAGCTTGCGAAGGACGGCATTGTGACTAAAGCCGTCCTGGTGGACGCGCCGATGATTCGCGGCGTGGACTGGCTTGAGCGGGGCGAGGGAGTCATGTCCGATGACATACTCGCCGCAGAGGAACAGTGCGGTTTCCGTGTCGATGAGGGCGATGTGCTGCTCGTTCGCACGGGGCAACTGCCCCGTCGTAATGTGGAAGGGCCAGTTAATTTCCAGCAAGTCGGCGGCACGGCATGCCAAGCGGCCTGTCTGCCACTGTTCTACGAGCGGGGCATCGCCATGATTGGCACCGACACCACCAACGACGTGATTCCCAGCGGCTACCCGTCGCTGACGAATCCAATACATCAGGTCGGCCTCGTCGCGATGGGTCTCTGGATTCTCGACAGGGCCAATCTGGAAGACCCCTCCCAGAAATGCCGCGAGCTAAACCGCTGAAAGTTCATGACAATCATAAGCCCGCTTCCGCTGCACAACGCCACAGGTTCGCCTATCAAACCCATCGCTCTGTTCTGAAACAGTTTGCGTAGAAGTCGTGGCGGCTTTGACGACGCAACGGAGTTGGTGATATTGTCGGACACATCTGGGAAGCTTCGACCGTTCAGGTCAAATCGATCTCATGTAAATATTCGACGAGGAGGATATCCGAATGGCGACAACTATCGCGGGCGAATCGTATTTGGGGGAAACACTGGTTCAATCATTATCGCCGTCAGGTGACGTCACGATGTATCTATGGCCTTTGAGGTGCCTGAACAACAAAATGGGTGGCCCAACCTTTGGGATTGACGTAAGAGGCGTCGAAGTCATTCGTTTCGACACTCACGGCCCAGGCGGTCATTGGCATGATCGAGGGTACGACAAACTGGGCGCCGGAGGGTCACACATAGATTTCCCAGAAGGCGTGGATGATGTCGAAAAGCAACTCGTCTGGTCACTGAATCAGGTACGAGAGAAAACCCAGCAGTTGCTTGAGGAAGCCGAGTATCCCGACGAAGCCAATTCCATTGACTCTGAGATGCTCAATGCAGCCACGGTAGCCGTCGACGCCCATCTCAAAAAAGAAGGCGACCTGCGTCCACAAGCCATAGCGCAAGGCGCACTCGAAGCCTAATCTCGTTCGGGTTACCCTGAATGGCAGTTCGGCAGGCTCACGAATATTGAGCCGAAAGGAAGGTGCGCGATTTTCACCGGAGTGAGCATAGATCGTTAGAGAATCAGGCCGTGGAGATGATTCGACGGCCCGATTCTCTTGGAGTGGTAGGATTCAGGAGTAGATCATGGCACGGGACCGCGATCACGCCCCGGCCAGCTATTAAGGGGGTCATGGTCTCCAGCACCTTCAAGGATTTGGAGGAGCACAGGGCCAAGCTAATAAAAACGCTCCACAGACAGAAACTCTTCGCCATCGAGATAGAAGATCGCAGCTCCAAGCCGGATGATGATGTCATCCCTTCCTCCCTCAACATGGTTCGAGATGCCAGTGGCTACATCGGACTCACCAGCCACCGCTACGGCCAGGTTCCTGAAGACGATGAACGCAACCCCGACGCCTATTCAATGACTCGTCTGGGGTTCGAAGAAGCTAAGAGACTCGGCTTGCCAACCCTGATTTTCGTCATGGGAGCGGACCACCCCGTGAAAGCGGGGGACGTCGAGATTGGCCCTGAAAAACGCGTAAAACTGGAAGCCTTTCGCCAGCGCGCCGAGGATGGACGGATTTATGTCGTATTCGAAAATCTGGAAGAGTTCGTCCGACAAGCTATTCACAACGTCTCAAATCTTGCCGAATTCCTCGATGGGCAGGCCGAACCTGTTACAACGAATGTTCCAGACCGCTCTCCCGTTCTCGCAACCACAGAACCCGAACCCGATGTCATTCCCTCGCCTCCGGCATTCTACGCCGAGCCAGCCTACATTGGCTCCCATGAATTTGTGGGATGCAACGCCCAGCTTGAAGTCTTGAACGACTGGGCCGCGCCCGCGGACGCCCACCCCGTGCTTTTGTATGAGGCCATTGGCGGCGCGGGCAAGAGCATGCTCACCTGGGAGTGGGTGACGAAACATACCACCGATGTCCGCGACGACTGGGCAGGTCGCTTCTGGCACTCCTTTTACGAAAGGGCGGCGTCATCGCCGACTTCTGCAGGCACCCTCTCGCATACATGACCGGCCAGCTGCTCAAAAATCTCAGCACGATGAGAACGCCCGCCCTCGGCGAACAACTTCTCCAACATCTCAACGCAAGGCCCTGGCTGATCTTGCTCGATGGCCTTGAGCGGTTGCTTGTCTCCTACCATCGGTTCGACGCCGCCCAGATCGGAGGTGAGGATGGAGGCGGGACCGACCAGATCGCAGAACGCGATTTCTGCGCCGCGATCCGTCCCGAGGACAACGAGCTTCTCTGCGCTCTGGCTGGCCCAAAGCCCTCGAAATTCCTCATCACTTCTCGCCCTGTTCGGCGTTGGGAACTGAACAAAGCCACAGCCTTGTTGGAGGAACTCGACACAGAAATTCCCGACCTTCCTCCGTATGACCCTGCCAAAAATGAGAAGTTTCCCTGTGAAGACGAAGTGGTCGCCGCTATCGAGAAGCTGCGCGCTGAGAAAGAAGCGGGAACGGCTAGTGAGGAAGCCGAAGCAGAATATCGCATGGCTGGCAACCGGCCCATACTTGAAGAGCCGCGAAAACCCCAGACAGCACATTGCGGTAAATATTAATATCTCAAACTCACCGCTCGCTTTCAAGAACCGCCAAACACTCACATCACAAAGTTGAACTTTTTGGGCATATAAGCTTGAATAGGCATAGACGTTGAATGTAGTGTTAGGGACTGAGAATATCGAGTTCGCAATCGGAGGAAGATTCTATGACTCACGGCTCCGAGTCGTCGAAAGTAAGATCGTCGCTTGTCGGCCCTTCCATAGTCCCAGCCTTCGAGAACGCGCTGGACGAGATGGTCGCATTGGCTCGTCAAGGCCATCGCCTAGGCGCCGAATTCTTCAACCCCTCGGAAGACTGGCTCATCGAGCGAATGCCTTTGTTTCAAGACCTTCCTCCGGCGGCTCAGAATGATGTTTTGATCGAAGCAGCGAAATTGTCTCAGGAAGCCGAGGAAGCGAACGCAGATGGCCGAGCCGCAAACCGAGCCTGGCCCGGCGCAGTGTTGAATCTTAACTCTGGCGGACTGGCCTTTTACAGTCAGCTTGGCGTCGTCCGACGGCCCGACCTAACTCAATACTTCATTGATGGATTCGACAGGAACCGCGATGCGTTGGCGTTTGACGAAACCAATCAGGCATTGTTCGCCGAAGTGCTAAACCACATCACCCGACGAATGAAAGAGGAGTTCGACTCGGGCGACGGGATCGTCCAGACCGACAGGTCGATCTGCGACGCGCCTGATCGTTCCTATCATGCGCGGCAACTGTTGTTCGGAACGAATTACCTTCAGATTCCGATCATGTGGCGACACCTGACTTTTGATATCTCCGAGGCTGAACAGCAGGCTGAGCCGGACATACTGGAGGTCTCGATTCCCAACTGGCTTGATGATCTGGGCATGGACGATGACCTGAAACGCCGAGTCGAAGAGTCGGGACTAACCCAACTGGTGTTCAAAGCCCCCACAAAAGGACTCTCGCTGCACTTGGGCTTCGACTATGTTGGAGAGCACAAGATGGGTCCGCTGTCCATCGCCATGTTTCAGGTGCGACAACGCAACGGCCTGGCGATTCAGGCGGCGCTCAGCATGGCGCGGGCAAAAGAGCTAAACGGCGCAACCAAAAACACCGCCCTGATTACGATCGGCCCTTCGCTTCACGGAAAGAGCACACTTACGATCATGCTGGAGCTGGCGAACAGCGAGCTTGCGCAGCAACTGGGTCTGGTCGAGGATTCGGCAGAAGGCGTCTATCCGATGAACGACGACATCGTGTTGCTTCAGCCCCTAGAACAACCTGTCGAATCGCTACGAGGCGGCAACCGAATTCGAATCTCCCACGGCATTGATGGCACCGAGAACAATCTGTACGCCATGCCCTTCGGATTGAACCCGGACGATGACCCCATCACCCACTTTGCCATCAGAGGCACCAGCGACGACCCAAACACCAGTGAGTTGTTGGAGAACGTCCCTGTCAATCCAGACAGCGGTTCTCCCGATTTCCTCAGAAACCCGGTGCGCAACATGCGGGTGATCCTGTCTCGACAGCGCCTGATAGCCCGAAAGCGGGTTCAGCACGTGATCGAAGCGATCACTAACGGACGCGTTAGCGATTCCGTCCATGTGCCGATGGAGGACACCGACCAGGTGTTCTGGCAAGAAGTGATGCGCCAAAACACCGTCATACCTCCCCTCCGTCGACTGAGTTTGGAGCAGTATGTCAGGGTGCTGATGTACGGGGAAGCCGTTCAAATGGGCGCGGCAATCGGGGCCATCGGCAGGCCGTATATCGAGTACTTTTCAGACCCGTTCATCATCGGGTTGGAGGACGAAATTCCTAATTTGATGTACTTCATTCTTCAACAGATGTCGTGGGGCGGGATGCCCCAGCGATACTATGTGTTCAACACCGGCGGCGTCGGCGCAGATTCCAACGAAGAGGCCAGCGGCCCCAAGTACAAAAAAATCTCCAAAGAGCTAACACTGATGCTTCAGGAGGCTCTGATTCGCGATGCTGTCAAATTTGAGTACGACTCGACATTGCGCTCCGAGGTGGCAGTTGCCATTGTCAACGAATCCGGTAAAGAGGTGATCGACCTTAGGTCCGAATGGCTGCCTCGGAACATCTACGGCGAGGATGAGTACATTTCGCGAGTGGTGAATCTGCGGAGGCTACGCTATTTTGGAGCGGATTCCTCTGACAAGGCGGGCATCCTCCGGTACACCAAAGTAACAGACAATCTAATCGATCCTGCCGACGTTCCGCCCCCGGCCAACGAGCGCGAGCTGGCCTGGCTATTGTCGTTCTACTGGAACGTGGACCAGGCATATGACTCGCTGGCGGAGTTATCGAGCCATCGCGATCAGGGATTGCGCCCGGCCCAACATCTGCTGAGAGTTGTTCAACAGATGTACGAGAGCGGAACCTCACAGTCGCTGGAGTTGACCTCAGAAGCTAGAGCCGCTCTGGTTGATTTAGGAGTCAGACCGCGTTAGGTTCCTAATCGAAAGTTGGACATCCTCCCAAAACCAGTAGCGCTCCACTTCCGCTGACGGACCATCGAGTTTTAATTGCCGCCGCCGTCATCAAGAGAACACGGCCCGACATACAACGTGCCTCGAAGATAATCCTCTGGGTTCTCATTGAGCAGCAACTCTTGGAGTCTAATCAGATGGCGGTTGACGTGGTTTATGTTGTCTGCCAAATTTCCTGCCGCCTGGCCGTTCGTTATCACATCTTGAGCATCGGACAACGACGCCATCGCTTCAGCTACGTGCTGCGCCATCGTGAATATATCGGTTCTGCTTTGCAATTTGTTCTCCTGTTAAACGACGATCCAAAGACTGTTTGCTTAACGTCCCGCTCTCTGGGTAAACCTCCAACGATACGTCTGCAACCTTGATCGCTGCAAGCGGCGCAGCCAGTGTCATATTCTGCCTGCGGCATGCAAATCGATCATCCAGAACTTGGGTTTTACTCAGGCATAGAAGCTATATTATGGGACTCATCGAATATTGGTATCCCCTCTCTGCCAAGGAGCTCAATAGAGCTCATAATCTTGCTGTGATCCACGATCAAGTAGGTGAGATTCGGCCACGATTCTGGATCGATTTCCAGAGCCTATTTGATCTGCCGCAAACCGCAGCCTATGGTGGCCGCCAGTCGGAACTAAATCCCACGAACGACGCAACAATCTGAGACACCAAAGACTATATGACCGCCTTTTGAAGTTGTCACTTGTCATCAAAAACGTGACTGTACTTCAGATAGAGAAACAGGCTCTCACATGCTTTCGTTGTTTGAGCAGAGGAATTTACAATACATGGCGTTGTTCCAGCGTCTCGCAGTATAATTCAGCCTGGGAGCAGGCAAGTGTCTGAGCAACGTCCCGCTCGGTAGTATTCGAGATTGCAGCAACACGCGCGAAAGGCTGGTCAGGTTGAAGCGCGTCAGGTTCAAGGAGTGAGGTTTTCATGACCACAATAAGCTCGGACCGCGTCCACGTCATCGCTGGCGGCTATCCGCCCGGAGCGTTAGGTGGACACGATATGGACTACGCGCGGCTCAGGCTGCTGGAATTGCTCGAAGAGCAGGGCCTGCTTGCCACTACGGGAAACGATTTCACAGACATTCATCGATGGCTGCCGGGGACTCAACTGCTTATCACTTATGTAGCTGGGCCATACCTCGACGACGACCAGAACCAGATTGTGCGTCGGTGGCTTGACGACGGCGGTCACTGGCTGGGTTTGCACGGCTCAAGTGGCGGCAAGGCGGCGCGAGTAGGAGATGGTAGAAGACGGAGGATGGTCAAGACCAGCCATCACGACACACTGGGCGGCTTCTTCATCAACCACCCGCCGATTCGCAAGTTCCAGGTCGACGTTGTTCAATCCGACCACCCGCTGACCAGAGACATGCCAGAATCGTTCGAGACGATAGACGAGCCTTACATGATCGAAGTCCAGCACCCTTCTGAGACTCAACTGCTGCTCACCGCAGAGCTGGGTCCCGATAACTCAGCCCCCGGTTCCGGATTCGTTTACGACGAGGACACTGCGCTCCAGGGGGATGGCAAGACTCGGGCTCTTGGATTCACTCGCAGCATTGGCAAAGGCGGCGCAACCTATGTCGCGCTCGGCCACTGCCACTCTCCCGCGAGCCAAGCCCAGCCCACAGTGGATGCCAGCGTCGAGGCGGCCGGCGTCAAACCGACTGCGATCCGAACATCGTGGGAATCCGACGCCTACATGCAACTGCTACGAAACGCGATAGCATGGGGCATGGGCTAGACTCGTCGGTCAGGCATACATGTCGCTCTCAAAGCTCTTGATATGGCCCGAATATCTGTCTCACTGCATTGACAAGCGATGACCTCCCTACCATGATCCGCTGGTCTCATGACTCCGAATTCGCTCGTTTGCTAGACTCAAACCCTGCTTATCCTAAAACCGAGAGTATGTTGGACCAGTGGTTCGAGGAGAGTCAGAAAGCATCAGACGCATTCACGCTCGCCATTCACTTGCTGGACGGCGACGGATTGCTTGGTTTCGTCGAGACCAGCGGCATCGAATGGACGAACTAGATCGGCCGGATGTCCATTGGCCTGGGTGATTCTGCTAACTGGGGCAAAGGATACGGCAACGAGGCCACAAGATTGGCGCTTGGTTTCGCCTTCAATGAACTGAACTTGCATCGAGTCCAGCTCACTGTTTTCGACTACAATCCTCGTGCCATCCACCTGTACGAAAAGTTAGGCTTCCAACAAGAAGGAATCTACCGGGAATTTCTCCAACGAGATGGACGGCGCTTCGATATGTATCTTTATGGATTGCTAAGGCATGAATGGGAGGCTCGTGAACGAGGCAGGTCGAACTCTGAAGAATGCCGGCAGCGTCTCAGACTTACGTGGTAATGGGCCTTGAAGGTTTTGCCTTTGAGTAACAAAGTGGATTTATGATCAGGGAAACGTGTTTTCGCTCATTCGCCTTAGCCGCTTGCACACCGGCGCTGATCGTCACGGCATGCGGCGACGACTCTGCGCAAGACCCACAGACCTCCCCAAGCGTTGCGACGACTGATGCCAACTCTGGAGCCGCCAGCTCCAACGCGCCAGAATCGACTGAGAAAGTCGACACCGAACGGACCGCCGGTTCCGCGAGTTTCAGAGCCGATGTATGGGCCGACAACTAGTTTGCCTTGTATGTGAACGGCGAATTGGTTGGCGAGGATTCTGTGCCGATCACGACCGAGAGGTCGTTCAACGCCGAGACGATCACCTTCGATGCCACCTACCCGTTGACGATTGCCATTGAGGCATAGGATTTCAAGGAAACCGATTCCGGGCTGGAGTATATCGGCGAGCGCAACCATCAGATGGGAGACGGCGGCATCATCGCTCAGATAACCGACACGTCCAGCGGCGATGTCGCGGCCGCGGCCAACGCCGCATGGTTTTCGCTCGTTGTCCACCGCGCCCCACTCAACAAGGATTGCGAGAAGGATTCCAATCCAGACGATGACTGCCAATTTGAGATCACCGAGATTCCTACAAATTGGGCCAGCGCCGAGTTCAACGACAACGCTTGGACAGAGGCGACCGAGTCGACAGAGAACGATGCCGGCCCTGAGGACGGCTACACGCAAATCCCATGTGATACGTCGGCTCGGCTGATCTGGGGCTCCGACCTCGAAGTGGACAACACCGTACTGCTTCGTATGGTTGTGGAAGGCTGATGGACAAAGCGGTTGATAATTCTATGCTATTATCGCGCAACATCACTGATATGGAACCATTAGACTGTTGCAGTCATTGGAGGGTCAGATCGCATTGAAAATCGCCAAAATCGAACAATTCCGCCCGAAGGTTCGGACAAGGCTTGTCAAGATAACCACCGACACTGGCATTGTCGGTTGGGGCGAGGCCACCCTTGAAGGCAGGCCCAAAAGCACGTGGGCGGCTGTCGAAGAAATGGCAGACTATCTACTCGGCGAGGACCCACTGCGGATCGAACACCACTGGCAGAACATCTATCGCTCCGCATTTTTCCGAGGCGGGAATGTGCTTATGTCTGCCCTCGCCGGCATTGATCAGGCCCTCTGGGACATTGCCGGGAAACACTACGGCGTTCCGGCGCACGCACTGATGGGCAGCAACACGAGGGACAAGATTGGCGTGTACGCACACTGGGGAATTCGCGACCTCAGCGAAGAGGGTCTGGAGCAATCCAGAGAACGTCTGGAATGGTTACAGAATGCAGGAGGCTACAAGGCGTTCAAAGCGGGACCAGCAGGCAAGTGGCGCGCGCATGAATCGCCAAAAAGAATTGATGAGTTCGTCAAAGCCGCCTACATAATGCGCGAATGGGTAGGCGATGATGTTGAGCTGTTCTTTGACTTCCACGCCAAGATGACGCCGGCTCTGGCAATCGAGGTTTGCAACGAGATCAAAGGTATGCGTCCGGGATTTGTGGAGGAGCCAATACCTCAGGAAAACAAAGATTCTCTAAAGGTTGTATCGCAAGCCGTGCCATTTCCCATCGCCACTGGGGAGCGGCTGCTAAGTCGCTGGGAATTCAGGGAGATATTCGAGGCAAACGCCGTCGCCATCATCCAGCCAGACGTCGCCCATTGTGGCGGCATAACAGAGTTGAAGAAAATCGCAAACATGGCAGAGGTTTACTACATTCACGTGGCCCCTCATTGCGCGATTGGGCCAGTAGCCTTTTCAGCTTGCATGCAGGTTGACGCCTGCATACCCAACTTCTTCATGCAAGAGCAGGTTGACGCAGGGCTGGGCAATGGACTCCTTCAACAAGACTGGGTAGTCAGAGACGGCTACATCGACCTTCCTACCAAGCCGGGTCTGGGCATCGACATCGACGAAGACGCCGCGTGCCGAAACGTCGACTCCAACGCGCCTGAGTTGGGCGGAGATGAGTGGTTCCATGAAGATGGCAGCGTAGCTGACTGGTAATAAACTTTACATATCAGTCTTACTGTTCACTCCCGGAGGCAGACTGGGCGATTTGTTGGAGCAGTCGCCGTTCTTCATGAGACAGGCCTTCGACTTCAGTTTCTAAATCCTTGAGGTCGCCTTCGAACAGTGTTGTATAGAAAACGCACGCTGCGAGGTATGACCCGGCGAGCGTCGGATGGCTGCCATCTTCGGCATGTAACTCAGGCGTGTCGTGTTTCTCAAGCATTTCCCGCCATGCAGACCCCACTGGGACTACAGTCGCCGCGAGTTCTTTTCCAATACTGTCGTAGCTGTCGGTCAGCAGTTTCTGATTCTCTGGTTCATGTTTGCGGGCCCAAGTCATGAACAAAACCATTGTCGCGCCACTTTCTTTCATTACAGGCACGAACTCGCGGACGTTTTCATGGAACCGTTTGCCATTTTTAATTGGCAGCGTGCTCTGCTCTTGGAACACGACGTAACCCCATTTCTCATCGGTGATTGTGTCAGCGGCGCCGGCGTTCCAGTGGCGACGCAAAGACGCTCCGCCCGCCGCAATGACTTTGGATTCGATCATTGTGCCCGCCCCTGCCTCTGCGACCGCGCTCAGCAAGCCAGGCAGGTCGTTTCGTGTTGTGAAACTGTTACCTATGAATAGCATTCGGACTATTTTACTGGGCATGAAAAGTCACCTTCAACTAAAACTGGCCCTCGTAGCTCGGGGCGGCCTGCGGGCTATTTCTGCCGTCGAATCATACGTACGATAATTCGACTACGTCTAGGTAGGTCCTTCGTCCTTCCTGCCTTTGTTCTTTGTTATGCTCTAATCAGCCGATCCGCGATAGATGAGCCGAGGAGCGGACGTCAATAAGTGTCAGAAAATATAAGGTTAGTGTCAGTTTGAGATCAGGCAGTCCGGTGTGTATGGCGCTTAAATTGAATTGTCGAATTGAAATTCAAAGAGGGCACTCATGAAGAAGCTATTCGCCACCAAGATCGGAACCATCGCCATCGAGGCCGTGGCAATCTCGCTGTGAATCGGTGCCACGATTATGCTCAGTGCCGCTCAGAGCGCCGAAGCCTGGGTTCCCAAAGTGTCCGATATGGCCTGATGCCCCAACGTCGAAATCACCGAGAAGAAAGTCTACCAGGAACTGATGATGTCCAAGGACATCGACAAGGCCAGCCCAAATCTGGCCCTGGAATCATGCGCTACCGTTATCAAAATAAGCTTATAAACCGGATTTTTCTGATAGATTCCAGCGTCGGCAAAACGGTTCTATCCTGAACCAGCGCTGACTTTGTGAACGCATGATTGCGTCGTCGCGATATGTCGAACGCCGCTTCACTGCCTCCCCTTCGGTCGACCGCACCCCGCCGTCGGATTAGCATTGTCACCACACGATATGATCTCTGCCCCGAAGCATGCGCTCAATCCGAACTTGCGCTTATACTCGATCGACCTTTTGCGAGCCCTTCTGGTATACAATCGCTATCATCATTCTGTGGACGTATTGCCGCATTTACACACGTGCTTAGGCGGTATCTCGTGGCGATCGTTCGCTTGCTTCCAATCCGTCTGACAAGATAATGTCGGCGGATGTTTTTTGAAGGAGTCGTCTTGAAATACAACAGGCTGGGAACATCAGATATCGAAGTCTCTGAGTTTACGTTGGGGTGCTGGCCTTTTGCGGGCGGCACCGTGTGGGGCGACCAGGACGACGCCGACTCCATAGCGGCAGTGCACGCTTCGCTGGACGCAGGAATCAACTTCTTCGACACCGCCGAGGGTTATGGCGCTGGCAAATCGGAGGAAGTGCTCGGCAAAGCGTTAAAAGGCAGGCGCGACCAGGCGGTAATCGTCACCAAGGTGGGCGACAGTCACCTGTCGCCCGACGACGTGCGAAACTCTTGCGAACGCAGCCTTTCGAGGATGGGCACCGACTACATCGACCTGTACCTGATCCATTGGCCCAACCACGAAATCCCCATCGCCGACACGATGGGAGCTTTGCAGGGCCTGGTCGACGAAGGCAAAGTTCGGGCGCTGGGCGTCTGCAACTTTGGGGTCCAAGACCTGTCAGACTTGCTGGAAGTCGGCCACATCGAGGTCAACCAGCTCCCCTACAGCTTGCTTTGGCGACTCATCGAATACGAGATTTTCCCGAAGTGCCGGCAGAACAACATTGGCCTGATGACCTACAGCCCTCTTATGCAGGGACTCCTGACGGGCAGATATGCCAATGCTGACGAGGTGCCTGACGGGATAGCGCGCTCAAGGCACTTCGCGTCCACGAGACCTCAAGCCATGCATGGCCAGCAAGGCATGGAGGAGGAGCTATTTGAGGTGATCGCCCGCTACGGAGAGGTATGCCAGCGAATCGGTCAGCCTATGGCCCGTGTCGCGCTGGCATGGGTGAGGGCGCACGAAGGTGTAAGCTCAGTGCTGGTCGGCGCGCGCAACGCCGACGAGGTTGCCCTGAACCTGCCCGCCTTCGACTTGACTCTGCCTGACGAGATCATCAAAGAGCTGGATGAGTTGACCGAAGGCATCAAGGGCAACCTTGGCAGCAGCCCCGACATGTGGCGCGGCGAGAACCGAATGCGGTAATTTTCTTAATGATAACAGTGGGATTATTTCACAGGTCTACGGCCGAGGGTAGAGTGATGGCGCGAATCAAGATTGACGATACACTGAACGCATTTTGTAAAGACACCGACGCGTATCTTGAAGGGGCATCAGATGGGCCTTTGACTGGTCTACCTTTCGCCGCCAAAGACATACTCGATGTCGCGGGATATGTCACAGGCGCCGGCAATCCCGACTGAAAAACTAACCACGAGCCTGCCACCTGCACTGCGTGGGCGGTAAACACGCTTGTCGAGGCCGTGGCGACGATGGTCGGCAAAACTATCACCGACGAGTTGACCCGCGGAATATTCGGCGAGAACGCGCACTACGGAACACCCGTCAATCCGCGAGTGCCTGATAGGGTGCCCGGTGGGTCTGTAGGACGTCAGCGATAATGGGACAGTATCGAGCCTGGGATTAATGGAGACTATTTGTCGGTAGAGCGAGCTCCTAGCAGAGGCATAAGATGTCCTCTGGGTAGGAGCGCAAGTGATCGAGAACAATCAAGACAAGAATCAGTCTCCATTATTTCCACGTCCAAAAGTGTCCCATTTTCGCTGAAGTTCTACAGCGCTGGCCCAAAACGTGTGCGCCCATCAGTTCCCAGGCGAATACTTTGATGTCGGAAACCCCTTCGGTCTCCTCAAGGTGTCAGTTCACGTAGCCCTCCAGCAAAAGGACATGTCCGTAGATTTCAGGTCGTGGATCAGGAGCGTTCTTTAGCACCAAAAGCCGTGTCCCCGGTCCCAAAACAATTTGAGCCTAGTAGCTAGTCAATCGGGGGCGTCGCCTCATGCCAGTCCGTTACCTGTTCATAGGTGTGGCCGATTCTGCAAAGCAGTGGCTCCTGAAGATGCTTGCCGACAAATTGCAAACTTAGTGGCAGCCCTTCGTTATTCAATCCACATGGCAGGGAGATAGTTGGAGCGCCATTAAAATCAAACGGGGCCGTAAACCTTAGCAACGACATATCCAGCCCATCGTCTTCTATTGGCCCGTACAGCCAGTTAGGGTTAATCTGAAACGGTGGTTCGGGCATCGAAGGACACGCTAACACGTCGATGTCCTGAAACACCTGTCGTAGTTGCCCGTTGGAGGCGGTGCGCAGGTTGTTCGCTTTAGCATATGCCGCGCCTGTAATGCTCGCGCCCAGGTCCAGCCAATCGCGAAACCATGGCCCATACTCATCGCGTCGCGATGGGTACGTCGCCTCATGCGCGGCGACGGCCTCAGCTGAGCAAAGGGTAGGCCATGCCGAAAGGTACTCCTCCATATCCGGCAAGTGCACATCGACGATTTCAGCGCCTTGCGCTTCGAGGATTCGCACGCCGGCGAGCACCGCTTCGGAAAGCTCAGAATTAACGTCATTGCTCACGTAACGCTCATCGAGTCCTATTCGAACTCCCTTAACACCCTGGTCAATGCCATTGAGCATATCAGGCACAGCATCAGGCAACGACGTTGGATCGTTTGGGTCGTGACCCGCAATTGCTTGCAGAACCATTCCTGCGTCGGCAGAGCTTCGGGTCAGCGGCCCTACGTGGTCTAACGATTCCGCAAGGGCCAGAACTCCGTATCTGCTCACTCGACCCCAAGTGGGCTTAAGGCCGACGACTCCACAGGCAGCGGCGGGAAATCGAATCGACCCGCCTGTGTCACTGCCGAGCGAACCAAAGCATAGCCCGGCGGCGGTAGCGACGCCGGAACCGCTCGATGACGCGCCAGACCATCGGTCGGCGCCCCAGGGGTTAACGGGAATATCGAATTCGGGATTATAACCACCCATCGCCCCTTCCGTGAGGTTGAGCTTGCCAAGAAGCACAGCGCCTGCTACATCAAATTTCGCCACGACAGTGGCGTCGAAGTCAGGAATGTTACTGGCGAGCGACTTCGTTCCTCCCATCGTGCGGACCCCCTTGGTAAAACACAAGTCCTTGACTGCAATCGGAACGCCGTGCAATGCGCCGCGATAAGCACCACGCTGAATCTCTTGTTCCGCCGACCTAGCTGCGGCCAGCGCGTGGTCCGCCATGACGGTCACGTAGCTCTTGAACCTAGCGTCCAGGCTCTCGATTCGACTGAGCATATGCGAGGTTAGTTCAACCGGCGAAATTTGTTTCGATTCGATCAGCTTTGCGACCTCGGTTATTGTTTTGAAATGCAGTGAACTATCATCAGCCATTTTCTGAATTCTCCCATCCTGTAGCTACGGGGTGAGTTAGGCGGGTATGTCCCAGGTTGAATCCGGTGCTTCGACAATCACGCAACCCGGAGATTGCACCGACTATATGAGCGCCTTCTTACGATGTCAAACACCATTTGACGAACGCCACGTAACTGCCCATTCATCATCCTGAGGCCGGAGCAGGTTCCAGCATGTTCCATATCGCCTCTTCCACTTTGATACCCAACGCTGGCCTTGTCGGTGGAGGCCGTATGACCAGGCCCGGAGAGATAACCCTCAGCCATCGCGGAGTCCTGTTCCTGGACGAGCTTCCAGAATTCGGCCACACCAACCTTGAAGCCCTGAGACAACCCATTTAGGACAAGGTTGTCACTATATCTCGCGCCCGGGGAACGGTGTCATACTCGGCGAACTTCATGCTCGTGGGTGCCCATGAATCCATGCCCGTGCGGATATTTCGGGGATCCATTGTAGGAGTGCTCATGCTCTCCGACTCAGGTGAGTCGGTACAGCAAGCGCATCAGCGGCCCTATGCTGGACCGCATCGACATATTTGTCGAGGTTCCCAGAGTGGACTACGAAAAGCTGTCTGCGCCCTCCACGGCGAGTCTTCAGCCGACATCCGGCGTCGTGCGCAGGCCGCCAGAGACATCCAGCAGCACAGGTTCAGCGACACCGCCATACTCAACAACGCCGAGATGAACCCCAATGAAGTTTATCAGCTCTGCGAAGCAGAGGACTCGGCCTAGTCGCTAATCCAGACCGCCATGCAGCAGATGCAACTATCTGCCCGAGCCTACCATCGAATCCTCAAAATATCGCACACCATCGCCGACCTCGGCGGTTCCGACACCATCGGCGTCGTTCACATTACCGAAGCCCTCCAATATCGACCGACCCAGTGAGTATGGCATGGCTTCTCATGATGACGAAATTAGGTCCACAAGACTCGCGCGAAATCGTATGCGTTGGAGAAATTTGGAAGAGAGTGACGTCCGAAACTGTATGATGGAATCTGACTACCTAGACCCAGGCCCGACTAATAAGACCAACTCATGGAAGTAATTGGGTAGCATTTTTTGAGAGTAACGTGGGTCCAAGAAGGAAATACAATGGTAATCATATCCGCTGTCACCAGGTCAAAAGCGCCAAATGGGTGAAAAGCTTGAAAATCGAATACGATCAGGAAGCGGATGCGCTGTACATACAGTTCAAGAATATTCTCCCATAGAGCAATAGGGACATTGAGTCGGGCATAACTATCGACTTGGACGGTGACGGCCATCTAGTCGGCTTTGAGGTGCTTGACGCAGCTAGGCGTTTCAGGACCGAGTCGGTTTCCAAAGTGAGTATCGAAACCCCCTCGCTTGCCAAATCTCAGCCGTGAATCTATTGTCATAACTCATAAGCACGGGCGCAAAAAAACTGTCATGAATATCTGTCATTCCTGAGCCAGAGAGCTGGACCGTAACGCCGTCGAGTTCTTCGTGACCCACGCCTATATCCGAATCCATCCGCTAGCCTGCCCTTGCAATCTCTGATACGCTATTACGCACGTCCTCTGGCTCTTCAAAACCGCAATCCTGGATCGAACGCTCAACGATATATGGCTGAATCTACAACTGACGCTTCTGACGCAGACCTTCCTGGTCGAGAAAGTCGCGATCAAAATTCCCATATCTCTACCTCCTCGCCGCCTTCAACAAACGGCGCAGCGATAACCCCTCCAACTTCCGCCGGCTCCACGCCGCCCACCCATCCCGCCGAGACCGGGTGGCGTCGCACGTTCAGCTCTCTCAAGTACCGCGAGTTCCGATACCTGTGGCTCGGGATGGTGTTCCTTATGACCGCCATGCAAATGCAGATGATCGTTCGCGGTTACCTGACCTACGAACTCACAAACTCGCCATTGCTTCTGGGGATGGTCAGTGCCGGATTCGCGATCCCCATGTTGACACTGGCCCTGTTCGGAGGCGCTGTTGCGGACAGGATGGAGCGCAAGCGAGTCATCCAGATCGGCCAAGGGGCGTCGGCAATCCTGGCTCTGGCAATAGGGATTTCGACCTTCACAGACAACGTGCACTGGACTCATCTGTTTGGGGTGTCCATCGCGCAGGGCGCTGTGTTCTCTTTTCTCATGCCCTCCCGTCAAGCGCTCATACCTCAGCTTGTCGGCAAGGATAACCTGACCAACGCCATGTCTCTGGACGCCGCCGCCATGGCCGCCACGACACTGATCGCTCCCACAATCGGCGGCGGGCTGTACAACATCATCCAACCGGAGGGCGTTTACTTTCTGATCGCGGTTTGTTGCATTCTGGCAGTAGTGTTCACCAGCTTCGTCAAGACCCCATCAGGCAGCAAAGCCCGATCCAGCGCCCCTGTGCTGAATGACATCAAAAGCGGGCTGGCCTATGTCATCCACAGCCGTATGGTGCTGGTCCTGCTGGTCATGGGACTGGCGACTTCGCTGCTGGCCATGCCATTCAGGTTCCTGATGCCCGTGTTCGTGGTGGACGTGTACGACAAAGGCCCCGAGGCTATGGGACTCCTGGTCACCATCATGGGACTGGGTTCCTTGGTCGGCGCCCTGTTCATCGCAACCCTCGGAAAGTGGCGCAGAGGAGCGTTGCTGCTGGGCGGAAGCCTGCTGTCAGGAGTCGCGCTGATGATGATAGCGCTTTTCCCCTACTATTTGGCGGCGGCGGCGATCATGATACTTCTGGGGTTGGGCGACGCAGGACGGCGCGCTCTGAACCAGGCGATGATTATGGAGGAGGTTGAGGACGAGTACCGAGGTCGGGTCATGAGCGTGTTCATGATGAACTTCGGACTCATGCCGCTGGGCGTCCTGCCCGCAGGTATCCTCGCCGAGAGGATGGGCGGCCAGTTCGCGATCGGCGTTCTGGCGGCGCTTCTAATACTGTTCACGATGGCAGTTTGGGCGACCCAGAAGCAACTGCGAAATCATATGTGACCCAGGAGGGTCTCGACTAGATGGTTCCCCTATATCTACTTGGCGCGACTCCATTTGCCCATTAAGGAACCCACTGTAGGGCAAGCTGGCGTGTTTATGTAATGTCCCGTACAAGACGAGTCACCGTGTCACTTTGAGGAGGGTGAGAAGAAAGCGATTGTCTACCACAAGTGCGGCCCCTCTAACATCCTTAAACCGCAAGAAATCGAAAAGCCAACCATCAAGGTTGACGAAGCGTTGGTCAAAGTTCATGCGGCTTCAGTTAACCCACTCGACTGGAATTTGAGTCGGAACGCTTGTGGGCTGAGACTCTGGCGTGACCTGAATCGTAGTTTATGGTTTGTCGGCAGTTCCACACGCAACCACGAGCGCGAAGCCAATGGCGGCCAGCGATGTGAATCCAAACGACGATTGTATTCTGGGTGACTGACGCATTCGGTTCGCCTTCTGTGTCTCCACGACCGTTGGCGTGAGCGCAAGTCCGGGAAAAATTGGAGTGTCCGGGCTACACAACGCAACCATCAACATTAAGTTTATTTTACAGGCAAGAAAAACCCTCGGGCGCACTAATCAGTTGAATATCTACGTCAGACAGCCCTATTTGATTGCTAGCCGTGCCGCTGTCCGCTCTGCTACGCTGTCCCCACGACCTCCTGAATAGCCAGGATTCCCAAACCTGTATTGGACGCTCAACAACCGATGGCAGACACCACGAGCGGCGCGACCGACTCCGACCTCCCCGACGAGGAAGGCCGTGGTGGCATCCGAGCAAGTTCGTCTCCCGAATCCACCAACGGCGCCTCTGGGCGCCCTGCTATCGAATCTGGACCCACAACCTCCCCTCGAGCTTCCGCAACCGGATGGCGGCGAACGTTCAGCTCCCTGAAATACCGTGAATTTCGATTCCTGTGGCTCGGCATGTTGCTCCTGATGACCGCCATGCAGATGCAGATGGTGGTTCGCAGTTACCTGACCTACGAAATCACATCCTCGCCCTTCCTACTGGGGCTGGTCAATGCCGGGTTCGCCATTCCCATGCTCTCGCTGTCCCTGTTTGGAGGCGCCATCGCAGACAGGATGGAGCGCAAGCTGATAATCCAGATCGGACAGTTGGTCGCAGTAGTCCTCTCACTGATTATTGGAATCTCGATCGCCACTGACACCGTCACGTGGATGCACCTGCTAGGCGTGTCAATGGCCCAGGGAGCGCTATTCTCCTTCCTGATGCCTGCTCGTCAGGCGCTGATTCCCCAACTCGTTGGAAAAGACAATCTCACAAACGCCATGTCCCTGGACGCCGCGGCCATGAGCGCCACGATGTTGGTGGCGCCCGCCATCGGCGGTGTGCTGTACAACGTCATAGGTCCCGACGGAGTCTACTATCTGATCACCGGGTGTGGTGTTCTGGCAATACTGTTCACCAGCGCAGTCAAAGCGCCCGCCAGGGACAAGTCACGCGCCAGAACGGCCATGTTGGGCGACATCAAAAGCGGCTTAATGTACGTCGTGCGCTCCCGTATGGTGCTGGTCCTGATAATTCTGGGGCTGCTGACGACGCTGTTGGCGCAGCCTTTCCGATTCATAATGCCGGTGTTCGTGGTGGACGTTTACGGAAAAGGCCCAGAGTCGATGGGCCTGCTTGTCACCATCACCGGCGTGGGCGCTTTGATAGGCTCATTGTGGATCGCCTCGATTGGAAAGTGGCATAGAGGGTTGCTGCTATTGGGAAGCGGCCTTGTGTCAGGCGTCGCGCTGTTGCTGGTTGCGTCGATTCCCGTCTACCTCGCGGCGGCCGGCATCATGATCCTGCTTGGGCTGGGGGACGCGGGGAGGCAGACTCTGAATCAGGTAATGATCATGGAAGAAGTCGACGACGAGTACAGAGGCCGGGTCATGAGCATCTTCATGATGATCTGGGGCATGATGCCTCTGGGCGTCCTGCCAGCCGGACTCCTCGCCGAGGCGGTAAGTGGCCAGTTCGCCGTAGGCGTTATGGCGACGCTGCTGATTCTGGTCACATTCGTGCTATGGGCAACCCAGAAACAACTGCGAAACCATATGTGACTCTCAGATGTCCGACACAGTCCTAGCCTCGCCGAGTCTCTAACTCGACGGGTTCACAGAAGATCGTAACCCTTGCTTCAACCTCTCCAGGCGTGTTCTAGCCTCGATAACCACGCCTGCGTCGAAGGGAGCGGGGTTGAACGCCGCGGCCCATGCAGCCTGTTTGAGCCATCGCAGGTCCGGGATTCCCGGTTTGTTAAGCCGTGTTGCTGGGTCCCAGCGCTCGCCGATGGTGTCTGCTGGAGTCTTGGCGGCGAGTCCTGCCTTTGCGAGCATCTGATCAATACGCTTGCGGATTTTCAGCATCTCCTCGCGGCCATCGCCCTCGATGCGGGAGTAGGTCAAACCGGACGGCCCTCGGCGACTGCGGATGAACAGGTACGCCAGCACGGCAAAGCTGCCGAAAGTAACCACGCCTCCCAGGGTTATCAGAGCCATTGATCCGGAGTTGGCTTGGTTGAGCAGATCGTTGAGCTTGCTGGACGACTCGGTCACCGCCCCATAGACGTCCAGGGTGAGGCTGGTGCGGAACAACGAGTTGGACAGCGCGTTTTTGTGAGTTCCGCCTGTTCCAAATCCCGCCGTCTCTGGGCGTGGCGTGCTGTCGAAAGGCACCCACCCAACGCCGTCGAAGTATATCTCTGCTCACACATGAGCGTCGCTGCGACGAACGACGTCTGTGCCTGACACGGGATCCTTGCCAACAGTTAAAGCTGTGAAGGAGCAGTTTGGCAAACTTCTCTCTGCTCGAACAGTATCCAGATCAATGGATTGCTGTCTTCAACCAAGAAGTCCTCGACGCCTCTTCAGACGCGCGGAAATTACTCGTGCATCTTAGATAAGAGGGGGCGCCATTAACCAAAATCCTAGTAAAACACTTGACCCGAGAAGAAGAGGTTTTCATGCTCCCTTCGGAACACTGAATCTCGCCCCATGATGCGATGCGGCTCTAGACCCCGCGCGCCCAGCAGGCAATGAAACCGCCAGCGATTTCCTCAGCAGCAATCCCCCCATCCGATGACACCACACACACGCGATTCGACTCGCCGTCAGACAGCGGGGTCCTGTCCCTCTGGAGGCCCAATTCGCCGGCGAACAAAAGTTGCGTGCCGTCAGGAGACCAGGGCGAGTGAGACTGGTTGTACTGGTCAAAGTACATGAATGTGATCAAATTTTCTTGGGTGGGACGGAAATCAACCAGATACGTCACGTCTCCCGACTCGACGTCATGCACCGCCCATCTCAGCGAACCCTGACCCGTCTCTGAAGTGGTGACGTACGCGATTTTCGAGCCGTCGGGCGACCAGAAAAAGGCCAACATCGGGTCATCGTTAATCTTGTTTTCGGTCCCTTCGTTAGGCTCCAGCATCCACAGCCCATCGTAGAAACCAGACCGGCCTCGCATGTCCCGCACCAGCGCAAGGGCAGAGCCACCAGGCTGCCAACAGCACGCTCCGATCCCCGGCACCTCCGTGACGACTTTGACCTCCGGCTCTCGAAGTCCCAGAACCACCAGCCTTTGCCTGTTGTTTTCAGCGTCAAGAAATACCGCGGCCCTGCCATCCACTGCGTTCCACGCTGGAGCCATGTAAAGAGTGCTGGAGCCGGGGAACTGGCGCATCTCAAACTCGTCCTCCAGGTCGATCAGGTAGTGTTCCTGGAACGAATGCACGAATATCCTGTCTGATTCTGGCGCCCACGCGCAGTAGAGGGGGCCGCCACTCAGAATCCGACGCAGTGGCGCCTCGGAGTCTGCGTCGTGCAGAAACAGGGTCAACGCCCCATCTGACGTCTGTGCGACGAACGCCAACTTTGAGCCGTCAGGCGACCACAGTGAGTAGTGGGGAGTGTTTGGAGCGATTTCGCCGGTCTCGAAGTCGTTGGTGTATGCTAGCCGGGCGTCATCGCCGTCCAGATCAGCGAGATACATGCCCAACTCGTTGTCACCAGCATCGATTGACTGGTAACCAGAGAATGCGATCGTGCGACCGTCAGGAGACCAGTTGGGCCAGGTGCAGTAGGTATCCGGCGCATTGATTCGACGAGGAGAATCTCCAGCGCCGCCCAGCACATTCAAAATCCCTTCGTGATCCACGTAGGCGATAGAGTTCACCGCCTGACCTTCATCTCCGCCAGTCTCTCGATGACTCCCTCATCGAAAGGCAGGGTGACGTCTGGAACGTCCGAGGGCTCGAGTTTCGCGCACGGTACGTCGAGACGGTCTGTCAGTCCGTCGTACACGATTTCGGCGATCTTTGGTAGAGACAGAACGTCCTCAGCGTTATACCTGACCAGAGTGTCTCTGGCTGCTTTGTCCCCGTTGCGCCACATACGCCACATCAGCACGGCGTCAAATCCATTTAATGTGGACAGCGCCGAAGGACGCCCGACTTTCAGCCGTTTTTCGATGGCCTTCAATCCACCAGTCAGCCCCATTCGGCGCAGAGGAAACATCAGGTCGATGTGTGCGACCTGGGCGAACATTCTTCCCAGTTTGTGTTCGATGAAAGGCAGGTCAAACGCGGCGCCGTTGAACGTGACCAGCAGGTCATACTCTTCCAATGCACCGCGAAGGTCTTCCATGTTTTCGTCTTGAACGAATGCCCGATAGCCCTGGAAATCCAGCACGCCCACCATCGTGATGTCTGAGGAATCGGGAGACAGGCCGGTTGTCTCGATGTCGACAAAGGCGGCGCGATCTCGAAATTCAGCGTATAGGCGCCACATTTCGTTTCTTGGCAGGGCGTCCGAGAAATAGGAAGCGTCCATCTCGTCGAGACGTTCTTGAGACTCTGCCACGAGACTCCGAAGCTGCCCTGCATTGCGCTCGGCACGGTAGGGCAGGCTCGACGCGCTTAGAAAGTCTTCCCAAGTGTGTACGCCCGAATCCCAAAGCTCGCGCTCAGTGACGGGACCAATATCAGGGAGGTGAACGAAGGTGTTGGGCAGCATGGCAAACCGATTTTCTCAGGCTGGACAGATTCGCATTTTAACCCAATCTAAACAGGCGCACAACGACGGAGGTGTCAGGTGTCAGGTGAGTTTCACTGTCATACAGAGTCCGCAGGCGAAGTATCTAGTGTCTAAATGCGTCTGCCATGTCAAAAGCAACCCCAGATGGAGGCGAGCGCTACCTGATGCCTGAAAACCTGAAACCTGGTCACTCAGTCTCCAGCCGCTGCGGAGGATGCCTGGAGGCCGCGACGATAGATGCCTCTGAGAGTAACGCCCTGCCAGCTTGCGAACATTACGATTACGAACCCGACGCCTGCCACCAAGAGAAGCATGGCGGCATCCAGTGAGTCCGCCAGGCCTCCATTGATGAGGTTCGCCGATGCCATCATGCCGCCAATATGCACGGAATACACGGCGCCAACGCGTCCGCGCACTCCATCTGGAGTGATGGACTGAATCATCGTGTGAGTCAGAGTCATAAATCCAGCCTGCGAAGCTCCCATAGCCACGGCGGCGCTAATCGCCATCGGCATGCCGCTTGATAACGCCAGCACGGCGGGAGTCAAACCGCTCAGGACACCCAGGTTGAGAAACAGTTTGCCTTTGAACGACTCGCTCTGCACGCCCGCAATCCCAATTACTGCGATCATCGCTCCAGCGCCGACGCTCATCATCAGCACGCTGAACCCCGCGCCCTCAGCATCCAACCTCTGGGTGGACAACACAGGGAGCAGCGATTCAAAGGACATGGTTAGGCCACAGTGGAACAGTGCCATGAGCACTATCGCTCTCAAGATCGGTGTTTTATAAACGTACCGTAACCCATCGAACATGTTGCTTACGAAACTTCGATTTGGGTCGATCTCGCCGGTTGACCTGGTTTTGACTCTGAGTGCTTGCGTCAGGCTGATTGCGTAGAACCCGGAACAAAGAAGGAACGCAGTGCCGACTCCGGTTGTCGCCAGCAAAGGCAGGATCGCCAGCGGTCCGAGAAGGCGAGAACCGTTCTGTGTCGCTTGGTTCAGCGCGATGGCGTTCAACAACAAGCGTCGAGGCACAAGATTGGGAATCAGAGCCTGGCTGGCTGGCATCTGGGCCGCGCGAATCGAACCGTTGACGAAGGACAGAATGATCAGATGCCAAACGGTTGCGACTCCAGCCAGCACAACTGCGGCCAACACAAGATTGTGGACGAGGTTAAGCGCGAACATTATCGCCATAACCCGGCGGCGGTCGAACCTGTCTGCCAGATACCCGGTGAATGGTGTCACCAGAACGCGGGGAATCATCGCCGCGAAGGTCACCAGTCCGACCCAGAGCGAAGAATCCGAGAGATCGTACACGAGCCAGCCACGAGCGACGATCAGCGCCCAGGAGGCCGCGCCCGCCGACAGGCTGCCGATCCATAAGGTACGAAAGTCAGAGTATGCCAGCGCGGCGGTGTAGCGGGAACCAGTGTTGCGGAGGTGGTTGCGGGTCTGTTGGGCTAGACGGATTTTTACTTGCCTCGATGTTACGCCAAAATATTATGGGGCAGACGCATCGCCTGCCCCATAACCTACATCAGTCGTTTCGTATTGGCAACCGCATGGTTGTCACGCAAATTCGCTCTACGCGGCCACTGTTACGCACACGGGGCGAACGCCGTTGACAACGTATCCGCCTGCGTTCCACCGAGTCTTAATAGGTTGAACGTTGCCCAGCCGGTCGGTGGCCCTGCACGCCAGGGTGTAGTGGCCTGACGCCGGAGGCGTCCATGTCATGTGCCACTGTTGCCACGCGTAACGCTCGGAAGGCCCTGTGAGGGTCGCCTGCTCCCAGGTCTGGCCTCCGTCGCTGCTGAACTCGACGTTCTTGATCTGAGCATTGCCGGACCACGCCATGCCTGCAACGCATGTAGGTTTGTTCGCCAACACTTCACCGCCAGCCGGAGAGCTTATCAGCGACTTGGTGGACATTTCTTTGATCGGCTCCCACACGCCATCATCATTCTCAATGACGTACCTGTCGGTCTGAAAAAAGCCTTCAAATTCATAGTCGATTACTTTGATCCCAGATAGCCACTTGACTGAAGCCATGCCGTACCATCCGGGAACCACCAGTCGAAGGGGATGACCATGCTCAATCGGAAGTTCTTCCCGGTTCATTTCATAAGCCACGAGCGTGTCCGGGTGCATAGCGACTTCCATCGGAAGGCTTCTGAGGTATGACATTTCGGGTCCGCCGGGAACAGGCGTCCCAGAGTCTGCGCCTTCGAATAACACCTGACGGGCGCCCGGTTCGATGCCAGCTTCTTCCAAAATGTCTTTCAATGCGGCTCCAGCCCACACAGCCGTGCTTACTGCGCCTGCCTGAAACTGGTTTCCAGGCGTAGGCGGTTCAAGGTCTGAGCGGTTGTTGCCGGCGCATTCAAGGGTAATGGTAGATGTGTACTTGGGTAGTCGCTTGACGTCGTCGAAATTAAGCTGGCCTGGTTCGGAGACGAATCCATCGACGGAGAGCCGCCAGGAAGACATTTCAATTTCGGGGGTATCGAAATGATTGCGTACGTAGAAGAGGGGATTGGGCGTGAGCCAATTTTGTAGAAGAGACTGTGGAGTTTCGCCGATCAGTGGAACCTTGTCGATCTCCACCAGAGTTTGTTCAGATGGCCGTGTTTGCGTTTGGTCTTTAACCGCTGTCGCAACCCCGGCCTCGCTACATGTGCAAGGAACCATCACGTGACCTCCATATTATTCTGTTCGGCTTCCCATTCGGTTGCCTTATCGCCACTTTATATCACCTGCCCAGCGAGTTCAAGTGTCTGATTTACGTAATCCCGTCCAATTCGATAAATCGATCAAAATGACAAGCAATCTCAATCCTGGCACCGGTCGTAACGGTTGGTAGATTGTCAGCCACATGGCGAGTAGTTCAAAACACGACAGTGACAGGTATTGACTGCCTCTATATACTATCGTGGACGGCACGTTCATAAGAGAAACCTCTCCAACATCAAGGGGGAATAATGCCCGCAAGTTTGCCATCCGAACAAGAAGTCTTGGAATACTTCGACTTGCTGAGCAACTGGGGACGTTGGGGCGAAGACGACCAGTTGGGGACTCTAAACTTCCTGAACCAGGAAAAGGTCAAGCAGGCCGTGGGACTGGTCCAGGATGGGACTACCGTGTCGTGCGCCCGGACCGTCACCTTTGAAGCCGAGGCCGACATCCCGCGCCCTCCCCTCCACTATATGCTGGAAAGCGGCGAGGGCTGGGCCAGCGGAGACAAGGTGAGCAGCCGCCCTTCTCAGGCATCAATTGACTTTTTCGGCATGGTGTTTCACGGCTATGCCATCACCCATGTTGACAGCCTCGCTCACTTCTTTTGGGAAGGCAAGATGTACAACGGTCGACCCGCTCATCTGGTCTCGACGAGTTTAGGGGCGACGGTCGAATCTATTGAGCTTGCCAAGAATGGGATCGTGACAAGGGGCGTTCTCGTAGACGCGCCGATGATTCGAGGCACAGACTGGATCGAAAGAGGCGACGGTGTCATGCCGGAAGACATCCTGGCCGCCGAGGAACGCTGTGGATTCAAGATTCAAGAGGGCGACGTTCTGCTGGTCCGAACCGGCAATCTGCACCGCCGCAACGTGGAAGGCCCTGTCTTCCCGCCAACTGACGGTTCACCTGCCTGCCATGCCGCCTGCCTTCCCCTGTTCCACGAACGCGGAATCGCCATGATGGGCAGCGACACAGGCAACGACGTGTCGCCAACCGGATATCCCAAGCTGACCAACCCGATCCATCAGGTCGGTATCGTGGCGATGGGCATGTGGATTCTGGACAACGCCAATCTGGAGGAGCTTGCTCAGGCGTGTAGTGAGCGCAACCGCTGGGAGTTCATGCTGTCCATCGGGCCATTGCGACTTCACAACACCACCGGTTCGCCGGTCAACCCGATAGCGATTTTCTAGTCGCAGTTTCTTCTCCGTCGAGGCAGTCCAAAATAAAGTTATGCGAAACTCAACAAAACTGATTGCGACCCTTCAACCGGCGGCCCCGCTGGATACTGCAACTTACTTGAGAGAAGGCGAGCGAATCGTCTCTCAGTTTGGGCCGTACTTCGCGACGTCACAACGAGTGCTCGTTGTGATAAATAGAGCCGCAGGCACAAATGTTGACGAGCTTCTCTACGCGCATCTCGAATCAATCGACGAAGTGAGCGTGTCCGATCACCGCAAAATGATAATCGGCGCGATAATGGCAATCGCCGGGATCATACTCACCTTCGGTTGGTTCCTGATTTTCCCATTGATCGCGGTCATCGCCGGGGTGATTCTGGTTTTCCACGGAGCGGTAGGTCAGCCCGCATATTATCAACTTCGTGGCCGCAATATGGAGAAACAACAACTGAAACGATGGCAGGTGCAGCACTACGGCGCCGGTAGTTTCGTCGCGACAATCCGAACGATAACCGGCCTTGAGCCTGACGCCCCATTCCCTGGACGCTGATCCAGGGCGCCGACCGTCAGTCTCCGTTCCTCGAAATCCCCATTCCCTTGATGTTCGTATGCCTAGTCGTACGATTTCACCCTTAGAGCATCTCATGAGCACGCGACCAAAACTCATATTAGGCGGACTTTTATTGATGCTTGCGGTAGCGGCCGCCGCCTGTTCTGACACGACCACGCCGGCAGCCCCTGCCCCGGCGCCTCAACCTGTGCCAACTCCCGCTCCGGCCCCAGCGCGCTAGCCTACGACGGCGACGGCTCCCCCGCCGTCTGCGCCTTTGCCCCGACCAAAGCGCGGCTCGAAGTGGCCTCAAACATCATGAACTTCACTCCCGAAGACCTTCCCGTCGAAGTTGGAACGCGGATTGCGTGGACCAACCGCGACTCCGCCAGCCACACATCGACTTCAGGCTCTCAGGGCAACAAAACTGGACTCAGGGACGGCCCGCCGCTGGCTGAAGGCACGTCCTTCGCCTTCGTCTTCACTGAAACAGGGACATTCCCGTACTTCTGCGCCATCCATCCGACGTCTATGAACGCCACAATAACCGTTGTGGCCGAGGGAGCGTTGGGAGCGTCCACGACTCCGCAACCGCCTACTGTCGAGGCCCAGCCGTCAGCGGACGGCAGGCCCCATCGCAGTCCTGCCCGGAGCGACAGGCTCGCTGAGGTCTCCGATAATAGATTTCACGCTCGAGAACCTGACAGTCCAGGTGGGCGACACTATCACTTGGGAAAACGAAGACGCCGCGCCCCACACCTCAACGTCCGGCGTTTCGCCTGACAAGGATGGCATTTGGGACAGCCCAGCCATGAACACGGGCGGACGCCTTCAGTTTCACTTTTGATGAGCCTGGAGAGTTCCCGTATTGGTGCACAATACATCCATTCATGACCGCGACCATAACAGTCACAGGCGACGGAACGGCATTGCCAAGAGTGGCAACTGCTACACCAGTTCCGGCCCCTCCTACTCCCGCCTCCGACGCGTCTACCACCAACGCCCGTGCCCGCGCCTACTCCAATGCCACCCACGCCTGTGCCGCCCACAACGACGCTGACTCCCGCAGCCGCGAATTTCGTGAACTCCCCGATACTGGACTTCACGCTGGAAAATCTTTCGGTAGCTGTTGGCACAACCATAATCTGGGAGAACCAGGGCGCCGCCCCGCACACGACCACTTCAGACGTACCTGCTGATAAGACCGACATCTGGGACAGCGGCACGCTGAACAAACGGCAAACCTCCGAGTTCACATTCCGGGAGGCACGAGAATTCGCTTTCTTCTGCTCCATATATCCCTTCATGACGGCGACAATCACCCGGACCGATGGACAACCGACGCTGCCGACTCCGGCGCCTCCGACTTCCGTACAGCCTACGGCAATACCGCCGACTGCGGTGCCTTCAAGCTCGGCCCAGTCGATGATAATCGGCTCCAGCAAAGACAACACGCTATATGAGACCAGCGCCGGCGACAAAAGCAATGGAATCGGCACGAGCATGTTCACTGGAAATACCAATGCAAGATTGGCGCGCCGAGCCTTGATCGCCTTCGACCTGTCTGTTGTGCCAGACGGAGCCACCATCAACAGCGTCACCCTCACATTGAATATGAGCAAGACCTCACAACCGCCAACACGGCGGTGCTGCATATATTAACCACAGATTGGGGCGTTGGCGAGTCAAAAGCGGCCGGAGGCCAGGGCGGCAGAACCACCGCACAAACTGGCGACGCAACCTGGATACACACCCACGATACCGCAATGTGGACCAACGCAAGCGGTGACTTCGTAGCTGAGGCCAGCGCGGCCACAAGTGTCGGAGGCCTTGGCAAGCACGAATGGAGTTCAGACCAGATGAACGCAGATGTTCAAGCATGGTTGGACGATGCGGCCATTAACTTCGGTTGGATATTGATAGGCAATGAAAGCAAAGTCAAAACGGCCAATCGGTTCGACACGATGGAATCGTCGGAGTCGGCCAGGCCGACTCTGACCATCGAGTTCACGCCTTAGCGGATTAGCTACCTTCTCTGGCTCGCCGAATCGGCGAGCCAGAGAAGAAATTTTCCAACTTCGCTGACGCTGTTGACTGAGTAGTCGGCGAGGTCCATCAGCCCCTGCGGCGTGCCGTCGTGATTCACGACGATGCCGATGGCTTCAAGTGAGCCGTCATTCTGAATGTCTCTGACAGCCCTCATGCCGTCGATGTCGGTTGTGTCGTCGCCGATGAATATGAGCGATTCCAGGCTGTGGTCACGAGCCAATTCGCGCACTGCGTGGCCTTTGTGCAGTCCGGTTCTACCTCGAATTTCCAGCACCAGATTACCCCAGAATACGTCGAGGGCGTTCACTTCGGGGGCAGTTTCCAGAGCGGATTCCAGCCTTCGTTCTGCCTTTTCGAGGTCTCGTGCTTTGCGGGTGTGAATAGTGACGCTGAAGCCTTTATCTTCCCAGAACAGGCCTTCATCCTCGGCAACGGGTATCACATGCTTCAACACGGCATCAATGCGGTCACGAGCCTCGCCAGCGCCGTCCACAACGCGGTACTCGCCATCGGATATGTACTCGGCTCCATGGTTGCCCACGTAAATTATGCCGTCGATATTCATTCGCTCGGCAACATTTCTGCCGCCTCTGCCCGACACGACCGCAACGAGTGAGAGTTGGCGGACGAGAGACGGTAAGGCTTCAGCAACGGCAGGATGCAGGACTGCCTCATCGGAGACTGGCACAAAATCGGAGAGCGTGCCATCGTAGTCCACAACGAGTCCGAACCGAGGCCCCGCCACCAGGGGCGCAACATCGTCAAGATGGTCGAACAGAGGCTGCGGGCCGATGTTGGTCACTCCGAGATGAGTCGGGACACGGCCCGCGCGACCATCGACGCAGTGAGCCGGACCTTGTAGCTATTGTCGCTGAGGGGTTGGGCGTCCTTCACGGCCAACTGGCCGATGGCTTGAACGTCCACTTCCCGGATTTTCTGTCCTGTGAGCTCCGAATCCACTTGAGGAACCGAATATGGAACTGGCGCCACACCACCTAGTGCGACGTGGGCCTGCGTTATCGTCTCATCACGCACTTCCAAAGACACTGCCACGCTGGACAGCGCAAAGTCGTAGGCCTGTCGTTCTTTCGCCTTCAGATAGACGCTCCTCGTGCCCGACGAAGGTTTGGGAATTTTCACTTTTGACACGAACTCTCCTGGCTCCAGCACATTTTCGGCAAGCATGTTCACATCCGGCGACACAAAGAAATCGCCGATGGGCATCTGTCTATCACTTGAAGCGTTAGACACAACCACCGTCGCGTCCAAAGCCAGTAGGGCCACGGCCACATCCGAGGGGTGGACGATGTGACAGTTCTCTGCGCCCAAGATTGCATGATATTTATTCCCCTCGTCAGAGGCGAAACAGGTCACGCCACCCTTCTTCAAGCAGTCGAATAATGGGCTGCGATAGTACCAGCACCGCGGCCTCTGGCAAAGGTTGCCGCCCAGTGTTCCGACGTTGCGAATCTGAGGAGTCGCCACTGATTCTGCCGCCTGAGCCAGTGCTGGATAGGTCTCGACAATCGACTGATCAGACGCTATCCGAGTCAGCGTGACCAATGCGCCTATCTCCAGGCCAACGTCGGATGAAATAATTTCGGACGCGCCGGACAAGCCCGCCAGACTGACCAGTATGTTGACCTCAAGAATGCCCTCTTTGATCTCGCCCAGGATGTCCGTTCCGCCTGCGATAAACCTGGCGTTCGGGGCGGCGTCGACATGCGTTTGGCTGGCCTGCACTGCGGTGGTCGCTTGCTCGAACTTGAACGGCTTCACTGGCTGTCACCTCTCTGGGCTTCTATCTCGTTCAGCACCCGATCGGGGGTCAGAGGCAGGTCGCGGATGCGAACTCCGATGGCGTTATATATGGCGTTGGCGACAGCGGGCGCGACCCCTATGCTCGGAGGCTCGCCCAGCGCCTTGGCCCCGAACGGCCCTACAGGGTCTACAACGTCAGCGAACAACACCTGCATTTTTGGGAAATCCTGAAGGGTCGGACTCTTGTGTTCCAGGAAGCTGGCGTTCAAGGTGACGCCGTTGCGCGGGTCGGTCAGCATCTGCTCGGAGAGGGTGAAACCCAGCATCTGAGACACTCCACCCTCAACCTGATTAATGGCAAGCTTTGGATTCAGGATGCGGCCCGAATCGTGGGCGGCTATGTATCGCAGAACTCGCACCTGTCCGGTGTCAGTGTCCACCTCAACCTCGGCGAAGTGCGCTCCGAAGGAGTTGATCACATGGTCGCGGCTTCCAGGCGATATGGCAGCTTCGACTTCAATCTCCCCAGCGGATTCTGCTATCTGCGCAAATGAAACACTGCGTTCTGGATACTGGATGTGCTCGACGCCATCGTCAGTTATTTGAAGATTAGACGGCTCGGTGTCTAGAAGAGGAGCGACAACTTCGATGATGCGCGCCTTCAGTTGTCGTGCGGCTTCCTTCGTTGCGGTTCCGGTGGAGAATGTCGCGGTGGAACCGGCAGTGAGGGGAGCTTCGGGCGTCGTTTCCGAGTCTCCGAAGGTGACCAGCACCTGGTCGTAGCCGACTCCCAGTTCCTCAGCCGCAATCTGAGGCATAACCGTCAGGCTTCCCTCGCCCACGTCCATTAAGCCTGTGAGCAATCGCAACGACCCATCAGATTCCAGCCTCATCCGAGCGATGGATCGGCCTCCCGCGCCGCCGCGATAGATGAACATTCCCATGCCTTTTCCGCGACGCAAGTTGCCGGACTCTGGCTGCTCCGACGGCTGCCCCCAGTCGATGGCTTCGGAGCCTATTTGCAAGCACTCCCTGAGTCCGTTGCTGGAAAATGGCACTCCGCCCTCAACGGGTTGAGTGTCGAGAACCTCATTGGCAGGCGTCACGCGTTCTCCAGGCTGGCCTTCCAGTCCCACGTGATTCTTCAGTCGGAACTCCAACGAGTCAATTCCCAGGGCTTCGGAGATCGTGTCGGCCAGTGATTCCAGAGCGAAGTGGCCCTGCGGCGCTCCCAGCGCTCGGTACGAGCCACCGGACGGAGTGTTGGTGTAGGTGAGATAGCCGTCGTACTGCACATTGGCGCATCTGTAGAGGTACAGCGCGCCCTGTCCCGCACGTCGGATGACTCCGGGGCCGGAGGATAGATACGCTCCCGTGTCCATGATTGTCGTTGCGTGAACGGCGGTCACCGTCCCGTCGTTCTTGACACCCATCCGCACAGTCGTGGTTGTGCCGTGCCTGTGGCGTCCAGCGACGAATTCTTCTTGTCTGGTAAGCTCGATCTTCACGGGTCGGCCCGCTCGTTGGGCCAGAACCGCAGTGATCGCGCCCAGCCGGGTCTCGTCTTTAGTGCCGTAGCCGGCCCCCATATTCTGGCCCATGACTCGAATGTTTCCACGAGGGACGTCCAGAGCCAGCGACAACGCAAGCTGGTCGGCGTGAACGCCACGTGTGGACTTCCAGACAGTCAGGTTATCGCCGTCCCAGGAAGCGACCGCGGCGCGCGGCTCCAGAGCCGCGCCCGCATGGGCAGGCGTCGAGTACGTTTCCTCGAAGATGCGGTCCGCCTGAGCAAATCCTTCTTCGACGCTACCCCTGATCAAGGTCAACGGTTTTCCTCCGACGAGGTTGCCCCCAGGCCGAGTCTGCGGGGCGTCGGGTTTGATGGCCTCCACAGCGTCAGTCACGAAAGGCAACTGCTCGTACTTGACCTCGATGAGGCTCAGAGCGGCCTCGGCCAAGTCTTCGTCATCTGCAGCCACAGCCGCCACTTCGTCGCCGACGTATCGGGCTTCAGTGTCGAGAATCGGCATGTCGGGCGCGACCTGACCCTTCGGAGCGTCGAATGGCGTCACCACAGCTCGGACTCCCGGAAGGTTTCGAGCGGCATCGACGTTGATGGACAGAATCCGGGCGTGGGGATGAGGACTCCGCAGAATCTTGCCGAACAACATCCCCGGAAGTTGAACATCAGCGGTGTACTTCGCCTCGCCAGTCAGCTTCTCCGGCAAGTCTCTTCTGGGTTCAGATTTTCCGATGGTCTTGAATGTCGTCATGTTCTTTAGCTAGCCTCGGATTTGGCCGCAGCCTTCACCGACTCGATAATTCTGCCGTAGGCGTTACAGCGGCATATATTGCCCACCAGCGCGGCCTTGATCTCATCCTCAGTGGGGTCAGTGTTGGACTCCAGCAGGGCGGTTGCGCTCATGATGAAGCCCGGAGTGCAGAAACCGCACTGCCCCCCATCCTCAGCGAGAAATGCCTCTTGGAGAACATTCAGACTGTTAGCGTCTCCCAAGCCTTCGACTGTCCGCACCTGGCGTCCGCCTACTTGAAGAGCCAACATCGAGCAGGAGCAAACCGGGTCGCCGTCGACCAGAACAGTGCAGGCTCCGCACTCGCCCCGGTCGCATCCTCGCTTTGCCCCGGTCAGGCCAAGAACGTCTCGAAGCACGCGCAGCAACGTCCAGCGGTGGTCAACCTCAATCTGATGATCGGTCCCATTGACGTTCAGAGTAATGCTCGCACTGTAAGAAATCGGTAGTTGCGCCATTCGCTGCTCTATGCCTCCACAAGCCGTCGTGCCGGGAATCCTGCGCTGTGGAATCCTACCACCACACCTTCAGAATTTCGATTGAACCGAAGCTCTTCTCCTGCGTATCTGTCTCCGGTGACAATGAACACGTCCGGATCGTCGGTCGGGATCATCGGAATCTTTGAAGACGCGTCGTTGGAGTATGGGTCCATTTCAAGGGTCAGGCTTCCACGCCGGTATTCAATGGACATTGCGCCACCGAGAACTGTCGAATATCTGCCTAAGAACTGCCGGAGTTCTGGCGGCGTGGGCGTGGGTCGAGAGATTCCAGAGCCGCGAACCGTGGATTTCGTCATTTCGTCATAGACATCGAAAATCGCATGCACGATCGGCGAGTTGGCGTCGTGACCATCGCTGTTGGTCAGCACGATTGCTCCAACTCTGCGGGTCGGATCGAAGAAGATCTCAGTCAGAAACCCATGTATTCCGCCACCGTGACCGAGGTACACATGATCTCCGAGACGATGGGCAAACCACGGAAGACAAAACCCTGCCCGCCACCCGTTTTCCAGGAATTGCGGGCGCCACATCTCCGCCTTTGATTTTTGAGACAATACAGATTCATTATCAGAATCTACCTGGAACCCGATCCACTTAGCCAGGTCCGTTACCGACGAGTACAACTGTCCGGCGGCGGTGTGGCCCTTTATATCCGGGTGCGGGGCAACATCCGGGAAGTCTTCATGGGCGCGTGGTTGATAGCCAATTGCCATCTGCTCTTGGATTGCGTCGGTGAGTTGGAAACCACTCGATGACATTCCCAGTGGATCGAGAATGTTGTCTCTGATGTAATCGTCATATGGAACGCCCGACACACGGCTCACCACCTCACCAAGCAGGGCGAAGGCGAGGTTGGAGTACTTGAACGCGCTGTCCGGCTCGATCACGATCGCGGTACCAGGCAGCCGATCGATAAACTCCTGGATGGTCGGAAAACCCAGAGTCTCCCAGTAGTCGCCGGGAGACTCACCCATCAGACCTGAGTGATGACACATTATGCGTCGCAGCGTGACCTGCTCGACACTGCCAACCTTGACTTCGACCTGTGCAAACTCCGGAATGTGCTTGACGAGGGGGTCATCGATGCCCAGCTTTCCCTGGTCTCTAAGCTGGAATATGCCGGTGGCAGTGAAGGTCTTGGTTATAGACCCGACCCGAAACACAGTGTCGGAGTCCGGCGCCCGCTCCGATACCAGGTCCGCGTAGCCGTACCCCCGGCTCCACGCCAATTCGCTGTTCACCACCAGACCCACGGAGAGGCCGGTCAACCGATGTCTTCCAAACTGCTGCGACAGCTTGCTGTCCAGCGCTTCGGCAAGCCCACCAGGGAGGTTGTTGCTCATGGAAAACTCTCAAGAAAATATCAGGACTGAAGTCAGACGCCCTCAAGCCATTCGACCCACCGGCCATGAGGGTCGCAATTCGCGTTGGCAATGACGCTCCAGACGCCGGAATCGCAGCGGCTGACCACCAGAGTTCCACTTTCGGCAGACACGAGATAGACCGTTCGATCTGCCGACGCCGCTTCAATAATATCTCGAAAACTCTCGCGAGCCTGGGGCGTGAACTGGTTCAGCGTGTGGCAGTGGAAGACGCATGGCGCGGAATCGTCCCTCACAGTTTCGAGGATACCAGGCAACAGGTCAAGGGCGTCTCCAGCAAACAGAGCCGGCGGATTGTCAGCGAGAACGGTTGCCGCCGCCTCGAACACTCTTGCGCGCCGGGGGTGCTCTGGCCAGATGAGAGCCCGAGACCACAATAAGTCGACGGGCTTGGACAGGTCAATCGGGTTCATGTCGATACCAACTCGGCTGGATACTTGAGGAAAATGCTCTCGGAGTCCAGGAAATTGTTGGCCTATGATCTCGGATTCCAAACGCACTCTGGCATCTGAGGAGCCGAACTCCCGACCGTTAGAGTAGGAGTAGTGATACCAATCCCAATTCAGGTTCAGGCCCGCGCTGGCCCCAACGTCGATCAGTCCAAGCAGTCTGCCATTCGCATGATTTGAGACGATACCAAAAGCAGGCATCAGGTAAGAGCAGCGCCCCACAACATTTGTCTGCACTCTTCTGAATGACAGCATTTCAACAAGCGAATCCTGCCTCTGAGTGCAAAATGTCTTGTACTCGGAGAAGATTTCCGCAGCAACGCTTTTTTCGCTTTCGATGGACGAAAACTGCTGGGCCAGTGGATGTGAAATTTCCTCCAACAGCAAATAGTGAACAGCGGCGAAGAACAGATTGGGAATTGGCTGGCCTGGATTGCACTGCCGAGCGATGTCTAGCACCTTGAAGTCGCTGGCCACCGCCTCTGACAGTCCCTCGTAGAACGGCGCATAACCATGGCACTCAGTCTCTGCGAAGGCCAGAAACCTGGCCCTCATCTGCTCGGCACTGCGTTCAGACGGCGCAAGCTGGTCGATGGACATCCGAGCCTGCATAACCGGGTCTGTTTCCAGATCGCTGGTCATTTGAGCGTTGTCGAGAAGTCTTGTTGTCTCACTTAGCGGTTATACCTCCGTCGATGACCAGTTCTGCGCCCGTCATGAACGAGGACTCGTCCGACGCCAGGAACAGCGCTCCATACGCCACGTCATCGACAGTCCCGACCCGACCCAAGGGAACGCGGGCAATGGACCCGGCGCGGCCTTCCTCAGTGCCCAGAGTTTCGGCGATCATCTCGGTGTCGATGGGGCCAGGGTGGATCGAGTTGGCGCGAATGCCATCTGCCGCATGCTGAATCGCGGTGTACTTTGTGAACAATCTGACGCTGCCCTTGGATGCGCCATACGCGCTCCCTCTGGCGCTACCCACAAGACCCGCCGTCGACGACAGGTTGATTATCGAGCCTCCGCCCGCCTCTCGCATGGCCGGTATCACTGATTTGGTGCCCAGAAACACACCCGTGGAGTTGATGTTCATGATGTTGTTCCAGTCCTCCAGCGATGTGTGTTCAATGGGCACTCGCTGGTAGATGCCCGCGTTGTTGATGAGGACATTTATCCTCCCGAAGGCGTCAACAGTCTCTTGAATGGCTCTCTGCCAGTCCTCTTCGGAGGTCACGTTCAAACGAGTGAACAACGCTCTGCCGCCGGACTCGTTAATCTCGGCCTCCACCTGCTTGCCCTGATCCTCCAGTATATCGGCGATAACTACCGCCGCGCCCTCCTGAGCGAACAGCCGGGCCTCCGTCGCCCCTTGGCCTCTGGAGCCTCCGGTAATCAGAGCCACCTTGTTTTCAAGTCTCATAACACCACCTCAAAGGGCCAACAGCCCAGTTATTTGTATCCCACCGAATTCAATGCTCCAACCCGTTGACGCGCGATTCGGCAGGAGCATGCCGATTTTAGCATCTTGGCTGTGGATGGCAAATACGACGCGCCAACGGATGTCATTTGTCGTAAGATACTGGCATCCGAACCGACACATACAATATTCGAGGACGACCATGTTATCTGACAATACGAAAGAATTTCTGGCTGGAAACCATCAGGCCGTATTGACAACATTCCGGCGCGATGGCGGAGCGCAGATGTCGATTATCACCGTCGGCGCGTACCGTAGCGGCGCGGCTTTCACCACCACCGACGACAGGGCGAAGCTGATGAACCTCAAACGCAATCCTCGATGCTCTCTGCTAGTTGCCCAGGACAGTTGGCGGTCTTACGTCGTGCTTGAAGGTCAAGCCCAGGTTCTGGCCGCAGACAATACCGACGCGGAGGAGTTGAAGCACGCTTTGAGAGACGTCTATCGCTCAGCATCAGGAGGCAAGGAGCATCCCGATTGGGACGATTACGACCGATCGATGGTCGAGGACAAGCGCGCGGCAGTCGTCGTCGTGCCTGACCGCGTTTACGGAACCGCCGTTTAGCTACGTCATTCTGAACGGACGTGGAGAGCCTGGTCGCGCATTGGCGCAACGGTTAGCCGATTAGCGACGAGATGCTTCGCCTCGACTCAGCGTGACAATTTGAGTTTGCGACAACCAACATCTCTTAATTCGAAATGAGACGCTCGTGACTGACCAACCTAACATACTAATAATAATGTCCGATGAGCATGGCCCCATGTGGAGCAGCGCCTACGGTCACCCCTTCGTCCAGACCCCAAATATGGAGCGTTTGGCCGCTCAAGGCGCAACATTCGATGCGGCGTACTGCAACGCTCCCCTTTGCGTTCCGTCGCGCCTGTCCTTCATGACTGGCAGGCACGTGTCCAATGCGCGAGGCTGGGACAATGCTGTGCCTCTGCCATCCGACGCTCCGACTTGGGCATACGCTCTGAGGTCGGCTGGTTACGACTGCGCCCTGTCAGGCAAGATGCACCTCATAGGCCCTGACCGACTCCACGGGTTCCAGAACCAGTTGGCCTACGATCCTCACGGTGGGGGCCACGAGGATGACGCGACCGCGCAAAGGCTCGGTCTCTCGAAGGGAGGGCGGCACCCCATCTACTTGTGGAAGGATGGCATCCCAACAGCCGATGAACCCTGGCCCAGCGTCAAGGAAGCCCGCGCGGGAACCGGCCCAATGATAGAAGCCGACGACATGATGGAAGAGGCCGCCATGGCCTACTTGCGCGACCCGACGAGACGAGACAAACCCTTCGCGCTATGCGTTGGGTTCGTCGCTCCGCACTTCCCGTTCATCGTGCCGGAGCCGTACTTCTCGATGTACTATCCCGAACACGCCGATCTACCTGACAACCCTCCCGGCCACCTGGAATCCCTACCTGAAGCGGCCCAGAGGCTTCGCCAGGCCTTCGGTTTCGAAGGCTACACAGACGACGAAGTTCGACGCGCCAGAGCCGCGTACTACGGTCTCATAACATACATGGATAACAAGATTGGCAGGCTCATGGACGCTCTCGAGGAACAGGGTTTGGCCGAAAACACAGTCATAATCTACACCTCAGACCACGGCGAATCCCTGGGCGAGCATGGGCTGTGGCGCAAGATGAACTTTTACGAACACTCAGCGCGGGTGCCTCTGCAAATCTCTTGGCCCGGAGTCATCTCAGGCGGTCAGCACTTCGACGGCGCGACATCGCTGGTGGATGTCACTGCAACAATTCTCGATGTCGCGGGAGTCAGCGGTCGCGATTTGGAACACCTGAGGCTGGACGGCGACTCATTGCTGCCTTTGATGCGCGGCGTAACGTCGAAGTGGAAGGACGAAGCGTTCACGGAACATCTCGCCCACGGCACAGACCGCGCCCGTGCAATGGTGCGTAAGGGCAATTGGAAGCTCTGCTACTCCCACGGCAATCCGCCGGACCTGGAACTATACGACCTGTCAGCAGACCCTGGCGAGTTCAACAATTTGGCAGGCAGTCCAGAACATCGAGACGTCCAGGAACAGCTGATCGCTCGAATCATGGAACACTGGGGCGACCCTGGCAAGCTCACTCAGGACATCGAATTGGGCCAGGAATCTCGCCTTATGATCCGCGACGTGCTGGGTGAGGGCGCGATTTTCTGAGTTTTCATCTTGGACGCGGCCACACTCCGGGAACCGCTGTGGCTAACCAACTCACGAGAGCGGCGTTCACTTCAACCGGGTTTTCTTGAGCCACCCAATGACCCGCGCGAATTGTCTCTTCTGTCAGATTACGGCAGTAGTTCCGCATCGGCTCGGGCAGTCGAGAATGGGCGCATTCGCAGACATAATCGTATTGGGCGGTTATGAATAAGACAGGCATATCGACATAGCCGTCATTTTGAGCACTCTGGGCGTAAGTTGCATTGGCAGCGTGGTTCATATACCAGGAGGATGGGCCGAAAAACCCGTTTCGCTCCAGCGCAGCCACGTAGATGCTGAGGTCTTCTTCGGTCACAACATCACCATCTCGCGGCACATCGGGAATATCTCTGACGCCAAAAAGAGCATGATCGCGCCGAGACGTCGCCGTTCGAGCAGGAGTCCCTTCTAGTTCTGGATTTCCTTTGCGAAACAGCAATTTTGTGAAATTGTGAACATTAGCATCCATTGGCGCAATGGCCTCTTCGAAACTCTCTTCATAGAGACGCATATAATCCCATTGGCCCGAAGGATACTCGTCTTCGGGATAGAGAAAGCGATCAACCAGGGTTAGCGTATGGTCAAGGCCGCGCTCGATCGTGTAGTAAGGAACGCACAGATTCGCAACTGCATGGCAGCGGTCGGGGTGGTGACTGGCCAGATTCCATACGACCGGACTACCCCAGTCATGTCCCACCCAAATGGCTTTCTCTCTGCCCAGGGAGTCCAACAGGTCAAGCATATCGCTCACAATGAGTTCCTGCGCGTAGTCGTTGTGGTTTTCATAAACCGAAGAGCGTCCGTAGCCGCGCATGTCCGGCGCGATGACGCGGAAACCCAGAGCGCCAAGCACGGGAAGCTGATGCCGCCAACTAATTGACAGTTCAGGCCAGCCGTGGATAAAGATGGCTAATGGGCCATCTTCAGGACCTTCAGCAAGATAGAAGGTCGTGTGCGAATTATTTTTCACGACATGTTCTGTGATTGGCAATTGCCGTATCCTTTTTCACGTCAATTCGGTCCCGTTCAAAATAGTGCGAGCGCTACCTATGGCCACCCAACGCCCGGAACCTGGACCTCCACCATCCGAATCTGGCCGTTGCCTCGGCCTTGAATGCGCTCTGGGTTGGCGGCGAATGCTTCCAGCATGAACAGCGTTCGACGTTCCGGCCCGCCGAGCATACAGGCGAACCCACCGCGATCTTCGAGATCGACGCGGTCTCGGACCTCTCCGCCCTCGGCCACGCGAACGAAGGCGCCAGGACTGCCGGGAGCGGCAACCCATATGCAGTTTTCGGCGTCCAGACAAATGCCGTCCGGTGGCACATCCAATTCAGCCCACACGCGACGGTTGGACAGCGAGCCGTCGCTCGCAACATCGAACGCAGTCAGTCGCCTACCTCTGGTCTCAGCAACGATCAGCGTGCCGCCATCTGGAGTGATAACTGTTCCGTTGGGGAACATCAGGTCGCCGGCGCCTACGCTCGTTTCTCCATCGGGCGTGACCATGACCAGATTGGCGTTCTGAGGCTCTTGGCCGGCGAAGATATCCGCTCCGAAGTTGCCAACATACGCCCTGCCGTGCCTGTCCACGACCATGTCGTTGCAGTGAAACGCTGCAAACTCACTCATGTCTCCAGCTTCAACCAGCCCATCGGGGTCGAGACGCAGCAGTTTGCGGTCGGTCATCGACACCACCAGCATCCGACCATCGGGAAGCCAACCCAGACCAGACGGCCAAGTCGGAACTTCGACAATCGTGTCGCGGTTGCCATCCATGTCCACCGAGACCACTTCGTGGGCATGCATGTCAGAGAACCAAAGCCGTCCCTCATGCCAACGAGGGCCTTCTGGGAACATCAGATCTCCGAGCAGGATTTCGGGGGTTGAATCGGGCATTTTCCCTCCTGAGTTAGACGGTAGCGTACAGAGCTTTGGAAAAGCGGCTGGCCCGGTCATCGCCGGAGCGCATGGACAGACGGTTCATGGTGTAGCTCCAGGAAACACGAGCGTTTAGGTCGGCCATGCCCAGGGAGCCTCCCACTCCGGTGTGCCCGAAAGTGCGAGGATTCGGGCCCAAGGGGCGTTCTTTGGAGACGAGCATAAAGCCTGCGCCCAGACGCAATGGAACGTTGAGCGTCAGGTCTTTGCCATAGACTTGCTCCCGGATTAAGTTGTCGATGGCCTCCGCGCTCAAAAGGCGGACTCCATCCACCTCACCTCCGCAGGCTAGGGCCGACATCACTTGCGCTACAGAGCGAGCGTTGCCGTGCCCGTTGGCCGCCAGGATTTCAGCCCTGCGCCACCCGGCTTCGTTGCCTGCAATAAGCGCCATCGCGGGGTAAATCGATGGACGAATGGGACTCTAAGGTCGAGGAGTCGGGACCGACAATTCGGCGACTCGCCCGAAATGTTCATCACCAAGACCGCTGTGGAAATCTGCTCCCAGCGGTTCGGCCACTTCCTCTCCGAGGAATGTTCCTACCGTCTTCCCAGAAACCAGAAGAATGACCTCGCCCACCAGAAACCCGAATGTAACCGAGTGATAGCCCGACTGTGTTTCTGGCTCCCAAAGCGGTTCTTGCTGGGCCAGTTTTCCTACGATCAAGTCCCAGTCTTAAGACGCCTTCACAGACAGCATGTCACCCATTAATCGTGACAGCGCCGACTGGTGGGTGAGGAGCCACATTACCGGCATATTCTCTTTGCCGCCCTGGGCGAACTCCGGCCAATAACCGGACACCGGAGCTTCGATGTCCAGCAGGCAACGACCTACCAGCATATGGATACCCATTATTACCAATGATTTGGCGGTGGACCACACGTTGACTATGGTGTCATGTTCCGACGGGCGAGTCTTGGCGACATCTGCGTGACCAGCCCAAATGTCCACGACCATCTCACCGTCGATGGTGGCCGCAAAGGACGCACCGATGTCTTGGTTCTCGCCTTCCTCGAAGTTGGAAGCGAACGCTTCCGCCACCCGTGCAAATTTGGGGTCATACGTTCCGTGCACTGGAATGTCGCCCGTCAAACCTGCCCCCAATTCTGATTCTCAAGGTTCCAGAGAAATTCTACTAGGCGTCAGAACTGTCTTTTGTGGCGAACCAGGGCATTGCGGCGGCCTCGTCGGGCCAGAGGAACTCAAATCCCGCCTCAAGGGCGTATTTCTTGTCCAGGTCTTCCCTATCGCCAACGTGAAAGTAACGATCCGCCTCGAACTTTGCCTTGACGTCGGCGAGCATGTGTTTCGGTATGACGAAGTCATAGGGGATGTCGTGCGCTTCCCATATGGCCCGCTGTGCGCTCATTGGACGGTCAGAGCAGCTGCCAATCAAGAACCCATCCCCTACGACCATTCTCACCATGTCCATCGTGAGGACTCCTGGCGGATCGCCCACTTCGAGAGTTCCGTCTATGTCAAAGCTTATGAGTATCACCGATTGGGTTCCTCTTTCCTGCAAATAGTGTCCACACGCTGGCAAACCAATGGGCGTTGCGAGCGCGTGGACATCGTTGTTATTGAGCGACCCGGAGGGTTTAGTCTGGAGTTGCGCTCCATACGGTATAGTTGCCGCCCAGCGGCATGGGGCCTCCGGAGACTGCGATCTCGGGTTTCACGCCCGTGACCTGTCGGGCTCCCGCGCGGCCCTGCAATTGCTGGATGCTGTCGGTATGCAGCCATACGCGGCTGCGTCCGCTGCCGATGTTGCCGCCGCTGGGAGACACCGGGTTTGGCCCTTCGATGCTGATGTCGGTCTGATAAAAGTCCAGAGCTTCCCCGAATTTGATGCCCCGATATCCCAGGCCTTCTATGTGGAACTGGTGGAACTCGGTGAAGCCGTCGTACATATTCTCAAAGGACAGATCCGCTGCTGTGATCCCTGCGCCCTCGTAAATCTTTCTACCTGTTTTCGCGGTTTCCGCCTCGACCTCGTCCAAGGTTGGAGTCAAGCTGCGAGGCATGGCATTGCTCGATGCGTGGTTGAGGATATAGACAGGTTTTTGCTTCATGTCCTGGGCGCGTTCGGCGGTCGTGAACAGATAGGCGCCGGCCATCATGATTGGAATATCGTTGTCGAACAGGTTCGCGGGCTTGGCTATCCACCTCGCGTACTCGTAGTCCTCGGCAGTCAATTCCTCGGGCCGATGCTGTGCCCAGTATCCCTCTGGGAACATCAGGCCGTTCCTTCTTGAGTTGGTCATGAACGGGGCCATCATGTCGTGGGTCTTGCCGTATTTTCGGCAGTACTCGGCAAACTGCAACGCCGTTCCGTAACAGGCGGGAGCGCCCCAGAGGCTTTTCAATGCGGCAGTTCCTGGGATGGCGTCATGGGCATTCGCGCCTGACTGATAGTACCGGCCCTCGAGATTATGCCATGCTTTTAGCACCAGGCAGGTATGGGTGAGACCGTCGCCAATCGCTTGTGAGGCAACATTCAGGGCGTTGGACATGCAACCCGCGCCATACATGGTGAAGTTCACGTTCGTCAGTTCCGGCATGTTGTTCAGGAGCCATTCGGAGCTCAGCTGAGCGATTCCGTCCAGAGGGTCGCCGGTTCGGTTGAAGGAGTTAACGATGTCCATAGGAACGGGCGTGTCCTCAGGCCAAAAAGCTCCGGTTGTGGTGACGGGAACGATAACCAGACCGTCAACTTGGTCTGGCGAGACGCCGGCGTCCTCGATGGCCCTTCTGAGCGCAAGAATGCTCCAGGCGCCAACGGATGTCTCTGCTTTCCCGTCCCAACGACGGGCGGTTGGAGAGTGCCCGACGCCCACCGCCGCCACTTTCCCTCTATGTTCCCATATCCCCATTCCTTCGTCGTTCCTGTACATGGATTCTGGCGCTAATTGGGTGGCCACAATGGACTCCTTTTTTTGCGAGGAATTGATGTGCAATTAATGTTAAACGAGGTCTAGTCGACCACTCTCCACTCTGGGACTTTTTGATCGTTTGCTGTCGCTTCAAAAATCACCTCGACGCTGGCCCCCACCGGAACGTCGTCCGGAGGTGTCCCAGGCAGATGAGAGTACATTTGGATGCCCGGATCATCGTCCAGCATAATCACTGCAACGTTGAAGGGTTGGGTAACCTGAAGCAATCTTACCGGAGTGTCATACACGACCCCGTAGTTGTATATCTTGCCCCTCCCGCTCATCTCTTTCCATTCTAAGCCGTCGCCGGACCCACACTGGCTGCACGCCGGCGCAGGTGGATGCTGGAGCCGGTCGCAGGCTGTGCAGTTCTGAATGACCAACCGTTCATCGTTGGCGGCGTCAAAGAAGGGTTTTGTTAACTCGTCGGGCACTATGCCTTGCTTTACCATATTGTCTACTCCATCTTTTGATCGTATCCTGTCCCGATCATAGGCGAATCCGCTCGATTGAAACTTGATGCCTCCAACTGACACGATCACTCGGCGCCGGAGGCGGATATCTGAGACGAGTTGTAAGTTATCATCGTTGCAATACATGGTCAATGAATATGGTCAGGTCATCGGCTCACAGGATCACCACGATGGCCGATGTCTTTGACACGTTAGCCAGTCGCCCATAAGATAGGCGCATTCTCGCAGCAAACTACCTGCGGGCTTACGGAGGAGGCGTTCGAGTGGAGAGCCGGTGAACCAGGCCTCGTTTTTAGAGGCGATTCACGACGCGAGACGAGTAAGGGATGAACTACTGTCCAGTATCGACGCCAGCGACATGACCCGATGCGGAGCCGTCGGCGAGTGGTCGACAAAGGAGACAATCTCGCATATTTCCTAGTTTGAGCGAGAGGCGGCTGACATGCTTGAGACAATGGAGCTGGTCGGCTCTGAGCTTTGGACCCTGCCACCTGACGACCGAAACGACGCTATTTACAAACAACATCGGGAACAATCGCTAGAAGAAGCATTGTCCGATTCAACCGAGAGCTTCAGCAGACTGGTTTCGGCTATCGAAACTCTGGAGGATATTGACCTTTCCGACCCAAAACGCTACAAGAACATGCCGCCCGACTGGGTTCCTTGGCAGATCATAGCCCAGAACTCCTACGAACACTATCGACATCACGCCACCGATATCCGAGCATGGATGAGTCAGACCTGAGAGAAAGATATGGCTAAATTACTGAAGAAACAGATCCCGATGTCACCCCCGGCGGAAGAGTACTCTGCCACCGCCTTCCGACGCACCGAGGAGGCGAAAGCCACGACCCGACACATTCTAGACGTGGCCTACGGTCCGGAGGACGACCAGGACATCGACATTTACCTCCCCGACGACGCAAACGCCACCAACGTGCCAGTGTTCATGTTCGTCCACGGCGGCTCGTGGACCCACGGCTACAAGGAATGGTTGGGATTCATGGCTCCGGCCTTCACGACCTTGCCCGCAATTTTTGTGTCGGTGGCGTACCGTCTGGCCCCGGACACGAAATTCCCCTTCCCGGTGGAGGATTGTCGAAATGCCCTGAAGTGGGTATACGAAAACATCTCGAAACACGGCGGAAACCCAGACCGAATCTTCGTGGGTGGACACTCTGCCGGAGGACATCTGGCGGCGATGCTAGCCCTTGAACTCGACGCTTTGGAGGCGTCAGGGATGCCTCGCGACGTGCTAAAGGCGTGCTTCCCGGTCAGCGGCGTTTTCGACCTGACCGGACGCGACGAAGAGCGACTCGGCCCGTTGCTCAAAAGTCCTTCGGACGCCCCAGCAGCCAGTCCCATCCGACTAGTGGTGGGCAACCGAACGCCCTTCCTGTTCGCCATCGGAGAGATTGACTTCCCGGAACTCATCCCTCAATCTCACGCAATGGCCGACGCTCTGAGGAACCAGTCAGGGGCGGTCGAGTTGATGAACATGCCAGACGAGGACCACTTCATCATTAGCCTTGAGGGTGGAAACCCCGACGGCCCGTGGGTCACGAGAGTTAGAGAGTGGATGTTGAACACTCCCACAAATTGAGCGGATGGCAGAGTCAGGCGCCAACCGATACTGGTATAGGAGCGAGACAAACATGGTTGACCAGTCATCAAAACACGAAACCACTGTTCAGGTCGACTTCGGAGGCGAAGCCTTCCTGGAAACGCTGAACAATAACGACGTTGAAGTCGTGTTCATCAATTCAGGCACCGACACGTTCCCGATTCAGGAGGCGGCGGCGAAGTACCAGGCCGAGGGCAAGCGCACACCCAAGTTCATACTCTGCCCTGACGAGACGACGGCAGTCGCCGCCGCTCACGGCTACTTCAACGCGACGCGAAAACCCCAGGTGGTGCTGGTCCACGTCGATGCCGGAACCCTCCAGCTCAGCGGCGGGCTTCACAACGCCCAGCGCGGACGCGCGGGCATGGTGCTGTGCGCCGGCAGAGCGCCCATGACCTTCGACGGCGAGATGGACGGTTCGCGTTCAAGCTCTATCCATTGGACCCAGGAGCAGTTGGATCAGGCAGGCTCGGTCCGCAACTTCACCAAGTGGGACTACGAGCTTCGGCGCAACGAGAACGTCCATCACGTCATGCAGAGGGCCTTCCAGGTCGCCGCGTCCGAGCCACCCGGCCCCGTCTATCTGATGCTCCCCCGCGAGGTGCTGATGGAGAAGATGGAGACCACGCAAAAACTCCCAACTAAACGCTACGCCCCTCCAACGACGCCCCAAGCCGACGCCGGTCAACTCAAGGCCGCCGCCAAGGCGCTGTCCCAGGCCGAGAATCCGCTGATTATCGCCACGCAGTCTGGCAGAAATCAGTCCAGCGTTCAAGCGATGGTCGAATTGGCCGAGCTTGTGGGCGCGCCCGTGATCTCAGAGTCTGTGCATCTGAACTTCCCAACCGACCACCCCCTCTGGGCAGGCATAGCAGGCAACCAGTACATCGAAAACGCCGACGTCATCCTGGCCATCGACAGCGACGTGCCTTACATTCCCATCAACGCCAAACCCAATCCCGACGCCCAGATTATCCATATCGACATTGATCCAATTAAACAATCCATCCCGATGTGGGTGTTCCCCACCGACAGCCTGATGCACGCAGACTCAGCCAAAGCGATTCCAGCCCTCAACGAGATGCTAACCGAGATGCTCAGCGAGGCCGACCGCGCCAGAATCGAGGAGCGAATCGAGACCATCAAAGACCGCCACCAACGCTCCCGTGATGAAGCCGTTGCGCTGGCCCAAGAGCACGGGAAGCAGGACGTAATCACGCCCCAGTGGTTGAGCCACTGCATCTCCGAAGCCATAGACGATGACACCGTGGTGCTGGACGAGACGGTCACCAACTCCGGCCACGTCTCCACATACATCCCACGCTCCAAGCCTGGGACTATGTACCGTAGCGGCGGCTCCAGCCTCGGTTGGGCAACCGGCGGAGCGTTGGGCGTGAAGATGGCCGAGCCAGACAAGACGGTCGTTGCCCTGTCAGGAGATGGAGCCTTCATCTACGGCACCCCGACCTCGACGCTTTGGACGGCGGACGTGTACGACGCCCCATTCCTGACTGTCATATACACCAACCAAATACACAACGCGCCCAAAGCATCGCTTATCGGAGGCTACCCTGACAGCTACTCGGCCCGGACCAACAACTGGGTCGGCATGGACCTCGGCCCGTCGGTCGAGTTTGCGATGCTGGCAGAGTCCTGCCGAGCTTATGGTGAAAAGGTCGAGGCCCCGTCCGAGGTTCTTCCTGCTCTAAAGCGCGCATTGGAGCGAGTGCGAAACGGCCAAGCCGCAGTTCTGGATGTTCGCATCGAGAAGCCGTAGCCTCGTTATGCGAAGAGAATCGAAGACCATCTGGCTAGGTTCTCGTCGGGGTTGTCACCATCTGCAACACGATTCAACACCGCATCCTCATCGAGGGCGCCGGAGGAAAGGAGTCAACGCAGTCGGAGGCCAGCGCTAAGTTTCGGCGCATTATTAAAGGAATTATTGGTGTCGATAACATCATTTGAAGGGGGAAAACAAATGGCAGAATACGCACATCCAGAGTCAGTAGTAAGCACCGAGTGGGTCGCAGAACACGGCAGTGATTCGAACGTGAGGCTGGTCGAGGTGGACGTCGACACAGCCGCATACGACCAGGGACATATAGCAGGCGCGGTTGGCTGGAACTGGCAGAGCCAGCTACAAGAGAACGTAAGCAGAGACCTGATCAGCAAATCGGATATGGAATCGCTTCTCGGCAACGCGGGCATCAGCAACGACACCACCGTTATCCTGTACGGAGACAACAACAACTGGTTCGCTGCCTGGGCCTTCTGGCAGATGAAGTACTATGGACACGGCGAGGTGAAACTTATGAACGGTGGCCGCGCCAAGTGGGAAGCCGAAGGCCGAGAGTTGACCAACGACGCGCCTAGCCATGCCGCCGCCAGCTATAGCGCCAATGACGCAGATGACTCTATCCGCGCCTACCGCGACGAAGTCCTGAGCGCAGTCAGTGCTGGAAACATCGCGCTGGTGGACGTTCGAGCGCCCGCAGAGTTCAGCGGCGAGCTTCTTGCTCCCGCCAATCTTCCCCAGGAGGGCTCTCAGCGAGGCGGGCATATCCCCGGCGCGTCCAACGTTCCTTGGGCCACGGCAGTTGCCGAGGACGGATCGTTCAAGTCTGCCGATGAACTCGCGGCGGTGTATACAGGCGTCGGCGTTGATGGCAGCAAAGAAACCATCGCATACTGCCGAATCGGCGAGCGCTCCTCACACACATGGTTCGTGCTGACTCAACTGCTCGGCTACGCCAACGTCAGGAACTACGACGGCTCGTGGACCGAGTGGGGCAGCATCGTCCGAGCGCCTATCGAAAAGTAACGCATATCATCCCGTCGAGCGTCTCGGCCTCCTGGGGTGAGGGGGTCGAGACGCTTGACTTTATCCATGCGATCTTCCGTATACAGGCACCTCCACATCTTCTCGAAATTATCACGCGTCCGACGGTCCAGCGCTATAAACTAGTTGCTAGCGGGCCACACTTCTGACGCATTATTCACCTTCTGAGGAGAAAACGATGGCGACGTCCCACAAGGGTTCTCAGGCATCGCCGCATTTGAAATCTGCCCTAGCTGAATTTCTGCAAGCCCATCCCGCCTTCCAAACCACCAGTTTTATCGACGACCTTCGCAAGCGTGAGTTCAGCCGTCTCGATGAACAAGGACACATTTATCTGGACTATACCGGCGGCGGACTGTACGAGGACTCTCAGATTCGCGAACAGACTGACATGCTCAGAAACGGAGTCTTCAGCAATCCTCACTCCACCAATCCGACCTCAGAAGCCGCCACTGAGCTGATTGAGCGAGCGAGGAGCTATATACTCGATTACTTCAACGCCTCGCCAGACGAGTATGTCGCCATATTAACGTCCAACGCCACCGGTGCGATTAAACCGGTGGGCGAAGCTTACCCCTTCCGACCTGGCGATCACTACGTGCTGACCTTCGACAACCACAACTCTGTCAACGGCATCCGAGATTTTGCCCGCCCAAAGGGCGCAGAGGTCACATACGTGCCTGTAATCCCCCCTGAATTGCGGATTGACGAAGGCAGGATGCACCGTTACCTGGGTCAGGCACACTTCGATGGGAACAACCTGCTGGCCTACCTCGCGCAATCGAACTTCTCTGGGGTGCGACACTCGCTGGATTGGATCGAAGAGGCTGGCGAGTTTCCGGCTCGCTGGGCCCGATAAGCATGCCTCAACTCGCGTTCCCCTACAGTCCACAAGATTTGACCCCAGCCTGGCTCACTGATGCCCTGCGCTCGTCGAAAATAATACATAATTCCTCGGTAACCAGCATCGACATCGAACGGGTTGGCGCAGGCACTGGTTGGGCTGGCGAGTGCGTCCGGGTCACCCTTGATTATGACAATCGCGAAGACGGCGCTCCGGCTATTATGATAGCGAAATTCTCAACTGCTGATCCCATCGGAAGGGCGGCGATGAGTGATCTGTATCAACAAGAGGTCGATTTCTACACCGAGTATTCCAATGGTATCGGCATCGCAACTCCCAGAGCCTACTTCGGCGCGGCAGACCAGAACTCAGGGTATCACGCCCTTCTTCTGGAGGATTTGTCCGATATGAGGCACGGAGACGACATGACTGGTGGTTCCTCGGATGACGCTCTGTTGGCAGTGCTTCAACTAGCACAGATGCACGCTCGATGGTGGAACCTACATGAGTTGTCCGGACCTGCCGATTTCGAAGATAGCAGTCAACGACAACGCGACTTTCGGGAAAGATGGGGGCCTTGTGTCGAGAATGTCGGACCGCTTCTGTCCGATTCTTTCATGAGTATCGGGGAACTGCTTTGTGACAGGCTCAGCGATGTAGTGAACGATCTGTCCAAGCGTCCTCAGACCCTCATCCACGGCGACTATCGATACGACAATATGTTCTTCAACTCGTCCGGAGACATTGCCGGTCTGACTGCCATCGACTGGCAGTGTTTCAAGAGGTCGTGTTCTGCTTACGACGTCTCGTATTTCGTCGCCGCATCGCTGCAAGCTGACCAGCGCAGGGAACTTGAATTACGGCTATTGAACGAGTATCACAACAAGTTGCTTGATCTGGGGGTCAGTGGCTATGACTTCGACCGCTTCTACCGTGACTACCAACTGTCCTTCGTTTATTTCGCAGAGCTATGGGTGTTATCCGGCGCATACCTGGACATGACTGATCCGCGAGGAGTGGCCTATCTATCCGCCTCAATGGAAAGGTTCGACTCGATTCTTGCCGATCACGACATCGAAAATCTTATCTCGCAACCGATTACTTGATAAGTTCGATCCTCGAAGATAACCTAGCGCGGTAAATCATCTGTTTCTGCCATCTTATATTGAAACCCTCTGGAGGAAACATCTCATGCAGTCCAGGCCCATCACAGCCAACCCTTCTCAGATCATGGTGGAACAGCTTGCCGCGTCAGGCGTCAAGTACGTCTTCTACAACTCAGGCTCTAGAGAGGCACGATTCTTCGACACTCTGACCACTCACAAAGATATCAACGGGATTCTAGCCCTGCACGAAGGCAGTGTCACCGCGATGGCAGGAGGCTACACCCAGGTGAAGAACGACGTGGCGGTCATGGTCGTGCATCTGGGCGCGGGACTCGCCCAGGCTATGGGGCAGCTTATCAACGTCTGGACGGGGAGCCTGCCTGTTGTGGTCATCACATTTGCCGGAGACACTGGCAGCTTCGGAGACACCATCGGCCTCGACTTGAGTCACAACTTCGGGCCCACATCCATCGCGGCTCCGGTCACCAAGGCCAACTGGACCGTCATCGAGCCAGAGGGCCTTCCGGCGGCGATAGACCGCGCCATCCGAGTTGCCAAAACTCCTCCGGTCGGGCCTGTGCATATCGCCGTGTACGACCGCCTGCTGGGAGACCAACAGGTATCAACGAATATCCTAGAGGGCGGACATCACGAGTTCCGGGCTGGCTATCCTTCAGACTCGGACTTGGAGCAGGTGGCGATGGCGCTGCATGAGGCAGAGCGTCCGCTAATATACGTCGGCGACGGTGTTTGGAAGAGCGGAGCGGAAGCGGCGGTCACAGAGATTGCCGAGAGGTTCGGCGCGGCGGTGGCCTCCGGTTTCGGAGACCTGCGAGGCGTGCCTATTAAGCATCCTCAACACGCCGGACGTATCGACACCGCGGCGGCTGCCATCAATCCCGATCTCGTAGTCTCCATCGGCGCTAGGCACGGCGGTGCGGGCTTGGAATCGGACTATGCGCCCTTCGCCAACGCCCAGAAGACCATCGCGATAGGGTCAGACATCGAGAATCTGAAAAACATGCCCGGACTGGACCTAGCTATCTTGGCCGACGAGCGCCGAGCCTCAGAGCGTCTGTTAGAATTGGTCCAGAGTGAGACGATGCCAGAACGCTACGACGACCGGCGCGAGCGGATGCGAGGACATGCCAACGCTCTCCGTTCACAGCGCAGAGCCGCATTGCAATCTGCGCCTGCGGAATCGGGCAAAGTGCGCCCGTGGCAGCTAATCAACGCTCTGGATTCCGAGCTTGAACGCCGAGGCGGCGGAATCGTCACAATAGAACAGTTCGCCGTGCCTCAGGACACCCATGGAGGAGACGGCGACCCAGGAAACAACGTATACATCCGCCCTGCCGGAGGCTCCGAGGGTTACGGCGTAGGTGGGGCTATCGGCGCAAAGCTCGGCGCGCCGGACACTCCGGTTGTCGGGCTGGTGGGCGATGGCTCAGTTTACTACGCCGACTCCGGCATGTGGACAGCGGTGCATCATCGGATTCCAGTGTTGTACGTCGTGCCCAACAACGGGGCGTATGGAATCGTCGCCAACGCCTTCGCTGGAGCCGACGCCAACATGAAAGAGACCGGAAACTACTCAGGCGTCGTGCTGGACGGAATGGATCCGGCGAAGATCGCGGAGGGCTTCGGGGTCGAAGCGTCGAATGTTACAAACGAAACGACCGTCGCCGAATCCATCGCCACAGGAATGGACATTGTGCAGCGGGAGAACCGCCCCTACCTCCTGAACGTCCACCTGCCTCTGGGTCTGCCCGCCGGAGGACGCAAGGCTGCGCCGTACCAGTTAAAATCGTAGATTGTTAAATTCAAATTGCGCGGTTTGTTAACTCAGCACCGGAGAATCGTTGGCAGGTTGGCTTCGACTCCAGCCAATCCGCTAATGTCTGACCATGCAGACGTCTGCCAGTGATTCCTCTATCTTTTCTCGGTTTCGATGTTTGAATAGAAGGGCCGGCGTTCGCTCAGCCTCCAATACGATTGCGCGTTCCCGGATGCAATTAGCGGACGCTCGATATTTATCGTTTCGTTGAAGTCAGAGAATTTGACTGTAGTATCCCAGGTAATACCGCCGATTTGTTCGACGCCTCCGGACGTGGTGACAGGCGCCGCGCCTGACAGTTTCATCTGGCGTATGTGAAACTCATCTTTGCTGATCCACAGATCGACGTTGACGATAATCTTGCGCGGAGCGCCCAGAAATTCCAGGGCTTCTTGATAATCTATTGCCGGAATGCCCAGGGCTTCGAGATTGTCCCGAAAATCACCGGCGAGAGGATCAAGCGCGATCGCATGGCTCCTGAGTTTGTCGATGTCCACTCTGCCCCGATGATGCGTCGTTTGAACGCCACCGACTACTGAGTCCGGCAGGTCTCTGATATCAACCAGGGAATTCAGCAGGCCTAAAGTATCGCGTTTGCCTGGGAAGGGGCTGAATATGTTGACCCCACCTTCACCAAATTCGTCAATGAACGTCGAACTGGACCGGTTGTCGACGGTGACACGTCGGTACTGATCTTCGCCCACAATTATGAACTCCTCGGTCTGCCCGTTTTCGAAGATCATGCCGTGGTAGCGGTTTTTGTCGGTGAACGCCCACGAGAACCCAACTTCCGAACTTTGATCATTCATCGAGACAATATTCGAGCCTGAAATCCGGTAAGACTGTAACACTTCAGTCGCTGCATACGCTGCCTCAACCCCCCCCACAGTACTGCCGCCGGAAAACCGGGACAGCAAAGCCGCGACCGCCACAACAGCAATTGCGACTATTACCAATGAAGGACGCAAGAACTTCTGGTCCGGGATTGGCACGCTGAATATTCTCACTCCGCCTAACCGTGACATGGTAGATTCGCGAATGTCCGGAGTGATCTTTGTTGTTTGCAGTGATTTGAGTTGGACACGCAACGCCTGGTAATCGGTCAACACCCGTTGGCAACTGGCGCACAGACCGTTAGATGCTCCTCCACGAACTCACGTTGAGTGAGCGCAAGTTGATCATTCGCGTATGCGGAAAGCAATTCCTGCATTTTGGAGCAATTCATTCCCCAGTGCCTCCCAATCTGATGCCGTACACATTTCGGAAATCCTGGCTCCCTCTCGCAACCCGTTTGCGAACCGCTTCCTCGGATATACCGACGATTGCCCCAACTTCCTTGTAAGTAAACCCTTCGACGAAGTGGAGCGCCATACAGACCCGTCGTCCCTGAGGAACCTTCAGAAGGGCTTCTTCCAAGGCCACTTTCTCAATGAGTTGATCGGCGAAGGCGCTCATGTAGGGAGTGTCGGCAGATTCGGAGCCTGTGAATGGAATGAACGACAACAGACGCCTTCGGCGGTGATACTGGTTCGCGTTGTTGGTGGCTATTCGATAGAGCCACGCCTTCAAAGAAAGATCGGAACGAGTCTTGAGGATACCTCGAAACGCTTGAAGGAAGGTATCCTGCGCCAGATCCTGAGCGACTTCATAGTTCCCGGTCATCCGCAAAAGATAGCAAATGATAGGCCTTTGATAGTATTCAATAGTTTCGCCGAAAACGTCGTTACGGCCAGTGCGAACCTGAGCAATAATCTGCCCCTCGTGCAGCAAACGGGACTCCTTTATTGCACATCACTAAATATTATAATGCTTGGGGAGTCCCAAACCGGACACATGGTTTCCAACTGGCAGATTTTCGCTCAATAATTAGACGAAAAAAGCGCCTGACTATTGACAGTCGGGCGCTATTGATTCGGCGGCGAAAAAGTGTTAGCTCTGTTTAATCAGCTTGCTGAAGCTTCGAAGCTCCGTGGGCGGGTCCATCCTCCCGCCGCGAATGGTGAATGACACCTCGCCAACGTATATGTTCCCCTTTGAATCCACACCCATGCCGTGAGGCGCGATGAAGTATCCCGGCTCCGTGCCTTCGTCCGAGTTGCCGAAGCGGGCCAGAAGCTCGCCCTTCGGACTGAGAATGCTTATGCGATGTCCCATGCCGGGAGGCGTCGGGTCTTCGGCGGTCATGCCGGGAAGCTCGCCAACGTAGATGTTCCCGTCTGGGCCGAGCGTCATGCCGTTGGGAAGGTGGATATTGTTCCAAACGTCGGTCACCTTGCCATCAGTGTCGAAAACCTGGATTCGATGGGCCTCTCTGTCTGCCACAATCACCCGGTCGTCGTCGTCCACGATGATGTTATGGGGTCGCAGAAATTGTCCGGGGTCGATTCCCGGCTCGCCCCAGGACATCACATGCTCGCCTTCGGCGGTGTACTTGTGAACCCGGAAGTTGCCGTAGCCGTCGGTGATGTAGATGTGCCCTGTGTGCTTGGACACCGCCGCGTGGGTTGGGCGGTTGAAGGGCGCGCCCTTCCATTTCTCCGTCGAAACTCCGGATTCGCCGATTGTCATGAGCAGTTCGCCGTCCTGAGTCCATTTGGTGATGGTGTGGATACCGTCGTCCACGCAGAACACCGAGCCGTCGGGAGCGATCAGAATTCCGTGAGTCCGGTTTCCGAAAACGCCCTTGCCGAACCCTCGCACGTAATTCCCGTCGGGGTCGAAGACCATCACGGGATGCTCGGGGTTCCGGCTGAAGGCGTACACATGATCGGTGGCGTCCACCGCGACGCCGGGAGTTTCAATGAGTTTCGCGTCACCGGGCAACTTGTGCCAGTCGTTTACATGCTCGTACGTGAAATCTCCGCTGCCAAGAATAACCGCCATTGGAAATATTCCTCCTCATAAGATTTGGCTTGAAAATGGCGTTCAAACTCTGTGGCCTGCACAACCATAGTCATTGATCGGGGCTTTGAGTCCATCGCAAAACGAGACTGATGAACCCAATTAGCATGCTATATGAGCGCAAAAACGCTGTCAAACGCCGATGGATCACAGACACCATAAGGCGCTCTAGTCAGATTTCTGATCTTGCTAGAAGTCTGAGACTTCCATTTCATCTTGATCGGAAGGCTCTTCATCTACTCGTTCTGGGCAGTCAGCCGATGTGAGGTCGCAGAAACGGCACTCTGAACCGCTAGGAACTTTTCTGCCAGGATCCTGAGAGGAGATTCGACCAATGAGGGCGAACAACCGTTTTTTGAAGGTGTCGTCAATCGCGCTGTGAGGAATCGCGACCTCATGGTCGTTGTAAACCACCCTGCCGTCGAACTGCATGCCTCGAAACCTGTTCCAGTGGGGCAAGGCGTACATATAGATCATCACCTGCGCCTGATCGGACGCTCTGGGCTGGCCGGTTTTGACATCGTAAACTGTCCCGCCGGTCTCATTCTCAAATAGCGCGACGATGTCGGGCCTTCCACCCAGCATTGTGCCTGACGACCCTCGAATGTTGAAGCTAGACTGGTTCTCGGTCAACACTTCCTTGCCCTGATCATCCAGATCGCCCCAAACCTTGTTGAGAAGCTCAGTATGGTTCATCTGCCAGCCAACTGCATCGAAGCTGCTGGGCATCTTTGCGTACTGTTTATGGTGCGCCTTGAACCAGGCCGCCCACTCGCAGGAGACATCTCCCACCAACAATTTTGACAACCACGTCACCCAGATATAGGGGCCAGACCTCGGCACAGCTTGCATCATAATTCGCCCGATTAGAATTTACGTTCTATCCTAACACATCAACTCGTGAGACAAGCGTGTGCGACCCGCCACCGCATGGCAACCTTCAGATGTTGCCAGGTAAACCGTTGAAAGAAGGGGCTAGAGATATGATGGAAAGTGTTGCACGGAGAGAATGAGAGAGGTGTCGTATCGTGCTGGATGAGCAAACAAACACAATCCAGCAAGGAGGATACGCCATGAGCAAGGACACGGTGATAGAAGCCCGAAATCCAGAGAAAGGAACGCGGGACGATCTAACAGATTTGCTTCGTGAAGGCGCAAAGAGATTGA
>ENA-ORDI01000043-ORDI01000043.1-marine-metagenome-genome-assembly--contig:-NODE-43-length-78386-cov-7.851856_pt1 | contig 78386 bp, 77 predicted proteins | sample MGYA00248628_ERZ508525 | MGnify/ENA primary metagenome ERZ508525 (study PRJEB26195, sample SAMN05422138) | marine metagenome | isolation source: East of Porto Seguro, South Atlantic Ocean | place: Atlantic... | reverse complement strand
TCTACAACCGGGTGCGCCCCCACCAGGCTTTAGGCTACCGGACACCCCAGGAGATGTTCCAACGGGAACAGCCAAGGGAACGACCAGCAGGGCAAGAAGTGGTTTTAATTCCCGGAGTCAACACAACTCCTCTGGCAGCGGAAGACTCTCTTAATCTAGCCCCGTTATTGTTCAAATAACCGGGACCACCTCATTGCTCCAGCCAGTCCGCCCCGGATCCCGTGAAGCCTTCGACGGTGAGCGCGCCCTTGCGGTCGAACATGCTGATCTCATGCATCATGTTTTCCAAGGTGCCGCCAAACTTCCACTCTCGGTCGGTCGGGTAGTAGTAATGGGGCGAGATGAATACGTCGTAACCCTTTCCCTTGGCGGCCCGGAAGAGCTGTTCGATGTGCCCCACGGTGACGTTTGCTTCGACGCTGGCGCCCACCAATCCCCAGGTTAACCCATCGGGGCTGAGGAAGTCGTTCTGAGGGTCCGTGATGACGATTGCCGTGTCTTGCGCGCTGTAAGCCATGATGTTCTTCTCCCTTCGTGTGATTGATTTGAAAATCCTGCCGCCGATGCGGTCTGCAAGGATAATAAGGCCACCCATGTGCGGATAGGTCCGCGAAACGTGCCGCGCCGTCCGGGTTTTCATTGTTGCACGAATTATGGGAGAACTGCGGCGATGTTACTGGACAAACTCCTCGATTACGTGACCGTTCACTCCGAGCCCTTTGCTACGTGCCTGCTGAGCTCGGGCTGGCGGTTGCGGCTGTCCGGACCACCCGGCGTCATGTTTCATTTCGTCATGCAGGGAAGCGGTATTCTGCGGGGGCCGGAAGGGGAAGAATACCCGCTGGAGCGCTTTTCTCTGGCCGTGGTGCCCAGCGGCGTTGGTCACACTTTGGAGTGTGGCATAAACGTGCAGTCGGAACGGGTCATTGAAGCGCCCCCAACCGGTGAGGGCGTCGTCCGCTTGGTCGCTGGAAATCAGGTGTCCGCTGAGCTGCGAGTAGCCTGTGGGGCGGTAAACGTAACCTATGGTGATTCACTGGGCCTGTTTCATCGCCTGCGTGAAATAATCGTTGCCGACCTTTCCGGCTATCCCCAGGTACGGCTTGCCTTCGAGGGGATCCTCGCCGAGCAGGGTGGCGCCACTGAGGGGAGCGCGACGTTAACCAAGGCGCTTATGACCCAATGCATCGTGTATCTATTGCGTTACTTGACCGAACAGTCCGACGGCCGGTTGCCCTGGTTGCCGGGATTGGAGGACCCGAATCTTTCGCGGGCGGTTGACGTGATATTCGAGCATCCCGAAGCGCCGCATACGGTCGACTCCCTTGCCGATGAGGCGATCATGAGCCGGTCCGTGTTTGCCGAGCGATTTCGAGAAACCTTTGGGTCCACGCCGATAAGCTTCCTGCACGATATGAGGCTACGGAAGGCCGCCGAGCAGTTGCGCCAAAAGGGGTCGACATCGATAAAGCAGGTCGCCCACCTGGTGGGATTCAACAGCCGCAGTCATTTTTCGCGGGCCTTCAAAGACCACTTTGGCGTATCGTCGGCGGCCTTCCGTGAAGGTCTGGAATCGCATTAGCGGATGCAAATGTTGACCTAAGACTGCCGGGAATCGCAATGGGGCGGAGCTGGGGCGCGGGCCAAGATAATGAAGATTCCTCCCAGAATGTGGGCACAGAGCGCGGTCCACACCAACAATCTGTAGCTGCCGGCGATGTCGTAGATAACCGCTCCCAGGCTTTGGCCAAGTCCCAACCCGCCCGCTTCGAAAGGCCGCAACGCACCTCCTATGGAACCGTAGTTTGTCCGCCCAAAGTATTGGGCGATAATCATGGAGATCAGGACGCCGGACGTGCCGCTGGACAGGCCCCAAACGATTGCGAAGATGTAGGCGGAAAGCACCGAGTTTACTTGGAACAGGAAGAGCACCGAAGCCGCGGACATGACCATGGCGGCTAGAACGCACCACCGGGGAGTGATCCTATCCGCCAGATATCCCCAACCGAGATTCCCTAACGACAGTACCGTGCCCAGGCTTAAAACACCGGCCGCTTGCGTAGTGGTCAGGCCTGCCTCCTCAACCAAGTAGGGCACGATGTTGAACCCGATGGTTGTGTTGGCCGTGGTCCCTAAGAATGCCGTCGTCGCAACCAACCAATATGCCCGAGTACGCAGCGCCTCCTTTGCGGTCCAAGGGTGCTCTTGGGGTTTATTGCCAAGGTTGCTGGGCTGGGTAGTCGAGGCCACACCGTCACCGGGTTGAGGTTGGCCGGGAAGCGCCGCCGGTTCTTCCCGTTGCCGCGCTCCATCGGGCAATAGGCCGATTTCTTCGGGGCGCCGCCGTATCACCAGGGCTAAAGGGATGGTCAAGATGAAGCTGAGGATGCCCAAGTAGCGGAACGCCGTCCGCCAACCCTGGTTTACCGCGATGATTGAGATCGCTTGAATGTTGATGGCGGCGTTAACCGGCCTAAATATCCCGATAAAAGCGAGGGCGAGATTCCGTCTTTCCAGAAAGAAATTTACGGCCAGGGTGCGGGGGACGATCCCGATCAGCAGCGGTTGGCTGATCGCCCGCCCCAAGACAGCCAACACGAAAAACTGCCAAACCGTTGTGACTCCACCTAGAGAGTAGAGGCAAAGACCGAGGAGAATGGTACCTATGGGCATCAGCCAGCGCGGGCCGTAGCGGTCGGCTAAGCGTCCGGCGATGGGAGCTACGACTCCGGACATCCAGACTCCCACCGACGCGCTGAACCCTATGGTGGTACGGCTCCAACGTGTGTCCTGGACGATGAGACCCTGGATCCCACCGAGGACGACTCCAGCCAAGCTGGCCGCGACGAAATTGCCTAAACCGGTGGCGGCCAAGATGAGCCAGCCATAATAGAAAGGTGGCCGAGGCCGCCACGCCAAGATTCGTTCTAGTGGTGTCGTGTAAGACTCCTTATTAGGAAACGATGGTTGATGGCTGAGAGCTTATAGCTACGTCGTCGCTCTCCTTGGTTCCGCCGGTTGTTTTGCCAAAAATACCAGAACTGCCGCCACGGCGTGGGCGGCTACGCTGCCCAAGATCAGCAATTTATAGCTCCCGGTGAGGTCGTAACACAGGGTCCCCAGAGTCATCCCTAACCCCAGTCCCCCGGCTTCAAAAGGCCGTAGCATCCCGGATATGGTCCCGTAGGCGTTGCGGCCGAAGTATTGGGCCAGAACCATGTATATCAGAATATCCGACCCCGCGCTCACCAACCCCCAGCCCACGCCGAAAATGTAGGCGGTGGCCAGGTTACTTACCGTCAACAAGTACATAGTCGCCATCGTCGCGCCGGCCATGGCCGCTATGATGCAAAGCCGGGGGGTGAACTTGTCGGCCAAGGCTCCCCATCCCAGACTTGCCAAGGAAAGAAAGGTGCTGACGCTTAATATACCGGCGGCTTGAGGCGTTGACAGGTTGGCGCTTTCGTGGAAATAAGGCACCATGTTGAATCCGATGCCGGAGCCGGCGGTAACGCTCACCAGGGAAGTAAGGGCGATCAACCAAAACGCCCGGGTTTTCATCACTTCTTTGGCCGTCCAATCCACCTGCGTTGCCGCCGGCCGGGGAGAAATTCTGCTCTCGCCTGCGCGGTTTTCCATCGTAGAGGAATCGATCGGGGCTGCCCCATCGGGTAATAATCCAATGTCTTCGGGACGGCGGCGAACCACTATTACCAACGGAATTGTTAGGATCAGGCTGACGATTCCCAGGTAGCGAAACGATGTCCGCCAACCCCGGGCCACGGCGACGTTGGAGATGATCTGGATGTTTATAGCGCTGGTGAACGGGCGGAACAACCCGGAAAATGCCAGCGCCAGGTTGCGCCTACGGTCGAAAAAATTCACCGCCACGGTGCGCGGCACCAATCCAATGAGGAGGGGTTGGCTGATGGCCCGGCCGATCACCGCAAAGAGGAAGAATTGCCAGATGGTGGTGACCCCGCCCAAGGCGTATAGGCAACCGCCCAAAACGACTGTCCCGATGGGCATGAGCCATCGAGGACCGTGACGGTCGGCCAGCTTCCCGATGAATGGCGCGATGAGCCCCGACCCCCAAACTCCGGCGGCGGCGGTTATCCCGATGGCGCTGCGGCTCCAGTTCATCTCTTCGGAGATTAAACCCTGGATCCCGCCAAACACGACTCCAGCCAAGGTGGTAGCGACGAAGGTGCCCAAGGCTCCGGTGAAGAGGATGAGCCAGCCATAGTAAAAGGGCGTGGCGGGACGCCAATCAAGGGCACGATGTAAGAGCGTCAATGTATTTTCAACCCAGTTCGCTGGAAGAACCTGTAGACCGTGATCCGTAACGGTGTTTATTGTATTCGTAGTCTCGGAGGCGGGTCAAACCAGAACGTGTATGCCATGTTAGAATCGACGTCTCGGCCAAGAGTTCCCGTCGGGGAAATGCCTTGGAAACCCTGGCAAACCGGCCTGATAGAGTGGGTTGAGCATGCCGGAGATCATCCTAAACCCGGACCGGTATACCGCGGCCAACCCGGTGCTGCACGGGAGGCCTAGCGGAGACTATCATCCATCTGATTCCTGCCTGTTGGAAGTATCGACAGACGGCGTCATGGTGAACCTCAACGGCTCGGTCCTAGACGGTGAGAACATGATCAACGCCGGGATCTACGTGCATGACTGCCGGGATGTCACCATCAAAAACGGAATGGTGAAGGGATTTTACGTGGGCATCCGGGCGGTCAACGTTGAAAATCTGAATATCGAAAACTGTGTGGTCTCGGACAACCATAACCCCACTGATGTAGAGTGGCTGCCCGATGCCGACGATCCCATGGAAGAGGGTTTCGGCGCCGGGATCTACCTTCTCCGGGTGTTTGACAGCGTCATCCAGGGAAACCTATTGAACAACAATTTCAACGGACTGAGCCTGGTGCGGTCCGAGCGTAACCGGATCGCCGGGAACAACGCGTCCTACAGCGGCAACCTGGGCATCCACTTGCTTGGGTCCGGCCACAATGTGGTGGAGGACAACCAGGCCAATCATTGCATCCGCTACACCGGACGGTTCTGGTGCGACACTGCCGACTCGGCCGGGATTCTGTTGGAAGAGCATTCTCACCACAACCGGATCACCGGCAACAGCTTGCGCTACAGCGGCGACGGCTTTTTCATCAGGGCTAACAACGGGCACAGCTGCGACCACAACTATATCGCCCGCAACTACGCCAGTTTTTCGCCTAACAATGCCTTTGAAGCGGGTTTCTCCCAGCACAACGTCTTCGAGGAAAACGTTGCCGACTTCTCGAACTATGGTTTCTGGTTTGGCTTCTCCAGCGACACCGTCGTGAGAGATAACCGGATAAGGGGCAATCGACTTGATGGGATCGCTGTAGACTCCGGCAACCGAAATAACATTCAGGGCAACAACATTGAGGGAAACCGGAACGGCGTCCGGTTATGGAGCGACCGGCCGGGAGAGCTTGGCCAAATCACTAGTGTTGTCCGGAACGATATCAAGGGTTCACGGGAATGCGCGGTTGTTGTTGGGAAGGGTCAACAGATTTCCATAGAAGACAACGTGCTAGACAACAACAGTCGTGACGTGGTCCAGGAATAGGCAGCGTTACCGACTACTGCCAAGGAAGGAGGACCTCAAACGTCACACCGGGGAAAACCAGTGTCCAGGTAGCAAAAGGTTGCCAACCGACCGTGGTTTCCAGCCTGCGCCGGAATGACGGGCGCAGGGGAATACACGGGGGCGTCTCCCCCCAGCCAAGCACGGCCTTAGCTTGATCTCCTCCTTCAGAAAAGCCCATCACCCCGGCGTAGGCCGGGGTCCAGGTACGCCGCTCTTGGGAAAGTTTCTGGATTCCGGACTGTGCTGGAATGACGGGAGTCTAACTGACACGTTGTCCAAATTCCGCCGGCGCTTGCCAAGGAGCCGGACGGTGCATACACTTTCAAATTGGCTTCTGTCGCCGTAGGCACGGTTGCGACTAACAGCAAAAACAACGCATAGGAGTGAGACTATGGACTTGGAATTAGCTGGGAAAACCGCACTGATCACCGGGGGGAGCCGGGGCATTGGCAAGGCCGTTGCCCGTGAGCTAGGCCGGGAGGGCGTCGACGTGGCCATCGCCTCCCGGGGCATGGAGGCGTTGGAGGAAACGGCTAAGGAGTTGGCCGCGGAAACGGGCCGGCGCTTCGTCCCAATCTCCGTTGACACGAGTAGTGAGGAGTCTATCCAAGCCATGGTTAAGAAAGCAGTGGCTGAGTTGGGACACCTGGACATCCTGGTGAACGGGGCCGCTCGCGTGGGCGGAGGACCCGCGCCCAAGCTTGCCGAGATTACCGAAGAGTATTTTTTCGAGGACATGAACACCAAGGTCCTGGGTTATTTGCGGTGCGCCAAGGAAGTAGCGCCCTACATGCAACAGCAGGGTTGGGGGCGCATTATCAACATCAGCGGTCTGGCGGCGCGGCAGTCGGGCAACGTGGTGGGCAGTATGAGGAACGTGGCCGTGGCGGCAATGACCAAGAACCTGGCCGACGAACTGGGGCCTCTTGGCATCAATGTCACCGTGGTGCACCCTGGGTTAACCCGTACGGAGCGGACCGCCGGTATGGTGGCCGAAGCCGCTAGGCAACAGGGAATCACTGAAGCTGAGGCGGAGGAGCGTATGGCCCAAGGGATTTCGGTGCGCCGGATCATCGACGCCCGGGAGATCGCCCATGTGGTTGCTTTCCTAGCATCCCCAAAGTCGATCGCTATCAATGGGGACGCCATAGCCGTCGCTGGGGGGTCAGGACGGGCCATCCACTACTGAGTGCTGGGCAGGGAGCCAGATCGTGGGGGATTTTGCGGAGCTAGGAGTGGCGGTACCGCTTTTTAGTACTTGCCCTTTTTCTCTCGGGGAGGCTTATCCCAGTCCGGGCTCTTGCAACTTGGGCAGATGGCCGGGCGCTGGACGCGCATCACCCTGGACACGACTTTCTGAGCACCGAAGACGGGAACCCATTCATGCCCGCAGTTGCAGTGGAACGCGATCACCAAGTTAGACGGAAGATCGGGTTGTTTCTTTATGGGCCGCTGACAGTGCAGTTCCGCCCGGAGTCCGCTTATGCCCTTCCGGGTAAGCAGCCGGGCTCCCTCTAGGTGGTCGGAGCCGATGAAAAAGCGGACCACCCATTCCGATTGATTCTGGCTTCGCACCCATCCAGCCAGATTCAAACAGCAGAATGTATACGCTCTCCCCCATCAGATACTCCTCCTTTTTCCAATCCGGGTATTGGAGGACATAGCGCCAGAAGATTTCTCGTTCGGCCGGTCCCTATGTTCGGGATGAACGACGAGGTGGTCCACACGGGTTACCCGGCCACATCCCGGCATGCCGCAAACCCGATCTATCCAACCGATGCGAAAACAGCAGATGGCACTCCAAGGTGTCGATCACTGGATCCGTGATCTGACCGTCGGTGGCTATCGTAAGCGTTTTCAGGAATCCATCGTCGCCATTCCCCGCATAGGCTATGGCGTACACATCACCCGAGACCGGAATTATATTGGGGGTCTTCCCTTTGGCAGAATCGAATTCCAGGGTGTCGATCACTGGATCCGTGATTTGGCCGTCAGTTGCTATCGTAACCGTTTTCAGTGACCCAGCGTCGGCATTTCCGGCATAGGCGATGGCATACACATCACCTGAGATGGGAATTATGTTGGGAGTCTTGCCTTGTGACGTATCGAACTCCAGGGTGTCGATCACTGTATCTGTTATCTGACCGTCGGTAGCAATGGTAACGGTTATCAGGAACCCATCGTCGAGATCTCCCGCATAGGCTATCGCATAAACATTACCTGAGATAGGAATAATGTTGGGAGTTTTGCCTTTCACGGGATCGAACTCCAGAGAGTCAATCAGCGTATCCGTAATCTGACCGGCGGCGGTGATGGTACCAGTTATCAGCCACCCATCGTCGCCGTCCCCCGCATAGGCTATGGCGTACACGTTACCTGAGATATGAATAATGTTGGGAGTCTTGCCTTTGGCATTATCGAACTCGACGGAGTCGATTATGGCTTCCGTAATCTGACCGTCGTTGGCGATCGTCACCGTGATCAATCGTCCATCGTCGCCGTCCTCCGCATAAGCGATGGCATAGACATCACCTGAGATAGGAATAATATCGGGGGTCTTGCCTTTGACAACATCGAACTCAAAGGAGTCGATTTCTTCATTCCCGATCTCGCCGCTGCCGGCGATCTGAACCGTCTTCAGGAATCCGTCGTCGGTATCCCCCGTATAGGCTATGACGTACACGTCAGCTGCGATAGAAATTATTTTTGCGGTTTTGCCTTTGACGACATCGAACTCAAGAGTGTCGTTTATAGGATCAGCCGTGATGACAGAGACTGGCCATCCGGAGTCCCCACGGCAACCGTCGCAGTGGTAGATACGTCCGTGGACGTTGTCAACCTGGCATCCAGCGTTAAAGTCTCCGTTTCATTCCAGACGTCCTTTTCAAGATTGTCTGGCGAGATAAAAGTCTTCCTCCATTGATCGGCTCCCAGCAGGCCTTCCGTGTAAGTTAGCCGTTTGCTAATGGTCGATCCTCCGCCGACATAATCGGCGATGAAGTCCATGTGAGCAAAGTCGGTTGCCGAAGTAGATCCGGTGTTTTTGAGCACCAGTCTTATAGCGGTACCGTTGGCCGTTACGCTTTCGATGCTAAAGTTGGTCTTGGCGCGTTCCGTAGCCCGGTTGAGAGCAGCTGTTCTGGTGCGCTCCATGACCTCGCTGGTGACGATGGTGGTCCGGCCTATCAACGTGATAACGGTTAACAATAGGACCAGGATCAGCATGGCGGCTATGGTGCTTCCCATTATTTCCTACACGAAACCGGTTTTTCCGCGATGATACCTGTGAACCGCGGCAGTCTCCACTTAATGTTAGCACGACTCCGTTTACCGGCATGTCTGCGAGCGTGCGCATAATGCCCTATCCGAGGCGATTGTAGGGATATCCGGGCTTAGGGACGTACCCAGGTCTCCGACAATGCGAGCCCGGCCGTGCTGCTGGTTCGCTGGTCCCGTACCTCTGGGAATGGACGTCCCGACGCCACGACACCGTTCAGGGTCAACTGGGCTTGCCGGGCGGGAACGAACACGGCGGTCCAGCCCAGGGGACGGTCCGGGTTGCTGCCCGGTGGCACACCGATTCCGAATGGCTCGCCAAAGTCGAACCAGGTCATGGTGATGGTCTCTTCGTCGGTGTCGATATGCTCGGTCCAGAAGTAGGTCGTGTCCCCGGTCCTGCTGAATACGGCGTCGATCACCGGAATGGTCAGGTCGGCGAATTCCCCGGTGTTGGATATCTCCCGTTGCAACCAGCGGGCCATGGCTATGTTGTCGGAATAGATGCGCTTCTCGTCTCCGGTTAGGTCGCTTCGAAGAAACAACACGTGCCCCGCCCCACTTGGGGATAGGAGGACGCGCCAGTGGCCGGCACGGGTTGTCATGGGCCCGCCTTCCTCATCGTGAAGGCGCATATAGTTATTTTCGCCGGTGAGAAGGATCTCGTTGGGGTCGGTTTTGGTAACCATTAAAAACCTCCCTTTACTGTCGGCCAAGCCGCAATGATGGATGCTAAATTTATGTACTTGACCGCCGGATTGGCGCGGCGCACGGGTCGGCATGACCGCGGACCTAGCGCGTTGATCTAGCTGACCGAGGCGATCACTTCAATCTCCATGCGAAAGTCTGGGTCGGCCAACCCCGCGCACAATATAAGTGTGCTCACCGGAAGGGCATCGTCGGAAATGAACTTCCCCCTGGCCACCCGGTAGGCTGGAATGTCCTCCCGATGTGTCATGAAAACGTTGAGCTTCTTGATGTGGTTCATGTCGCTGCCCGCCGCTTCAAGCGCCTCTTGAACATTGCTGAATATCTGTTCGGCCTGGGCGGCGGCGTCACCCACGCCGACGGTTTTGCCTTCCTTGTCCCGGCTCACCTGACCCGCAACGTAGATCGTGTTGCCGTCCTTAACAACGTGGTGGTAACCACCCGGTTGGGCTAATCCCTCAGGGTTAAAACGTTCCAGTGGCATTTCCGCTACCTCCCCCAGAATTTCGGACCCAGGAATTGTAGCAGACTGGATCGGCGGGATCGTCCGGGCCAGGGCGATGAAGCTTGCCAGGGTTAATGGCTGTCGGTATCATGCGGTCAGTGCCCAAATGAGTGCGATAATAACCCCCGAAAAAATAAAGCTAGAAGAAATATACGGTCCACCTGGAGGTAAGCGATGCCAGTGACCAGATTTGAGATTAATAACCGGAAGCCGTTTGCCGAAGGACAGGTGTTTGGAAACACCGGGGCCTACGAGCAATTGGAAGGAGTTGTTGACTTCGCCATCGACCCTGCCCATCCGGCTAACCAGGGGATCGCCGACTTGGAGCTGGCGTCGGTAGACGCCCAGGGACAGGTGATTTTCTCCTCCGACTTTCGCATCCTCGTGCCGGTGGACCCGGCCAAAGGGAATCACCGTGTGCTGTTGGACGTGCCCAACCGGGGCAAAGCGACGGCCTTGAGAAACATCAACAGCGCCCCAGAGGTTGCCCCAGACGCTCCGCCGAACCCCGGTAATGGGTTTCTGATGCGGCAGGGATATACGGTGGTTTGGTGCGGCTGGCAGCACGATGTTCCCGACGTGCCGGGAGTGCTGCGGGCCCGGCTTCCCGAAGCCAGGACTGCCGACGGTCCGGTTTCCGGCGAGATAGTGGTCACCTTCCAGATCAACGCCCCGGCTCAGGTTCAGTATCTTTCCGATAGAGCACACCGGCCCTATCCGGCCAATAATCTTGAGAGCTGGGACTCGGTGCTCACCGTCCAAGACCATGAGGATGGGGAGGAACGGGTCATTCCCCGTGAAGAATGGGCCTTCGCCCGGTTGGAAGACGGGCGCCGCGCGCCCAACGCCTCGCACATCTACATGGAATCCGGGTTTATTCCAGGCAAGGTTTACCAGGTAAGGTACACCACCACCGGCGCCCCCGTGGTTGGGCTAGGCCATCTGGCCACCCGGGACATCGTGTCCTTTCTGAAACAGGGTTCCGCGGACAGCGGGAACCCGTGCGCCGGAGACGTGGAGCATGCCTATGCATTCGGTGTGTCCCAGACCGGCCGGTGGCTGCGCCAGTTTCTCCATCTGGCAGTGAACCGGGACCAGGAAGGCCGCACGGTATTCGACGGTTTTATTCCCCACGTGGCCGGGGGCAAGCGGGGCGAGTTCAACCAGCGATTCGCCCAACCCTCCAGCCAGGCCAGCCGAAGCACAAATAGCTTGTTCCCTTTCAGCGACGCGGAACAGACCGACCCGGAGACCGGGATCACCGACGGCCTGTTGTCCCGGTTGACCGTCCAAGGGCCGCTGCCCAAGATTATGTACGTGAGCACTCCATCCGAGTACTGGGGCGGCCACGGCGCGTTGGTGCACACCGACCTGACCGGTAGCCATGATATGGATCCGCCCGAGGCCGTGCGGATCTACATCTTGGGGGGAATGCAGCACTCTTTAGGAGGCCTTCCACTGACCGACACAGACGCTGAAGGCGTACGAACCCAGCGGCTGTATCACTGCCTGGACTATCGGTCGCTGCTCCGGGCGGCCTTGGTCAATCTAGACCGTTGGGTCACGTCAGGACACCCCGCGCCCCCCAGCCGATACCCTAAGATTTCCGATGGCACCGCCGTTTCCCCGGAAACCGCGTTGAAAACATTGACATCGATCCCAGGTGTTGAACCGCCGGTCCATCTACGCCGGTTTACCCGCTTGGACTTCGGCACGGACCCCGGTGTACCAACCAAGGTCCCCCCGGTGGTAGGCAATCTCTACCCGAACCTGGTGTCCGCCGTCGACGGGGACGGCAACGAGACCTCCGGCATATTGATGCCTTTCATCACGGTCCCTCTGGCGACGTACACCGGTTGGAACCTGCGCCACGCCGATATCGGAGGCAACGGCGAAATCATGTCGACAGGCGGGGCCTCGGGCGGCACTCTGAAGGGGTCTACCATCCCCTTCCCGGCCAAGGCTGAAGACCGGGAGGCTTCGGGAGACCCCCGCCTTTCTATCGAGGAGCGCTACGCATCCAAAGAGGGTTACTTGAACAAGATTGATGAAGCGGCTCGATCGTTGTTGGATGAAGCGTATCTGCTGCAAGAAGACCTGGCTACGGTGATGGAGCTCGCCGGGGATCTGTACGACGTTTTCGTGGGGCGGGCTGCCGCGGTCCAGGCCGCTGACAACTAGAGGCCTTGTTGGCGCAAGCCATGGGACGTGGTTCGACGAGCTCACCCCGAACGGTGCGGGGTTCCCCTCTGTTCGTCCTGAGCTCGTCGAAGGACTCGGATCCAGGACGAGGTGAAAAAGAAACAGGCCGGTGTCCACAGTCTCGAGTCAATGGACCAACGGCCTGTTTCTAAGGGGATTGGGATTACTATATTAGCCATTGTGGCCGGCGGCGGTCAACGTCCGAATGTCATAGGGCCGCTTCGTTGGTACAGGTTTCTGGAAGAGGAGTTGAAGATATGTTCGTAGGGACCAACCGTATCAAGATTAAAAAGGGATACGGCAAGGAACTGGAAGAGTTGTTTCGTAGCCGGGGTGAAGTCGCTCGGGAGCCTGGATTCGTGGATTTCGAGTTGTGGCGGCAAGAAGGCGACTCAGAGCACGAGGAATATCTAGTGGTCAGCCGTTGGGAGTCGGAGGAGCATCATAACCAGTGGCTTCGTAGCGATAGCTTCAAGCAAGCCCACTCGGGGCCTCCCACGGATTACATCATGGGTCATGGCGAGTTCAGCAGCTACCAGATCCGTCTTGCATACCAGGCTGAAAAGTAGAGGGTAGCAAAGCCGGGTTACAGTTCTGATCTTTAGTGGAAACAACCTTAGTACGGTCAGGGCAGGAGTCGTGCGGTTGGGTCTTGGCCACAGGACGGCAGGATGTCTTTAGCGGAAAAAGTTGTCATCGTTACTGGTTCCAGCCGGGGTATCGGCAAGGCGATGGCGTTAGGCTTGGCGGAAGAAGGCGCCTACGTGGTGGTGGCTGCCCGGTCCGAGGAATCGCGCCCCATGTTGCCGGGCACCATCCATTCCACCGTGGGAGAAATTGAAGACGCCGGCGGTAAAGCCCTGGCGATACCCACCAACGTGCGGGAAGTGGACAGCATCCGCCACATGGTGAACCGTACTCTTGACGAATTCGGGGCGGTGGATGTGCTGATCAACAACGCCGCCATCGCCAGCTACACACCTTTCCTGGAGATGACGGTTAAGGAGTGGGACTTGGTCATGGACATCGACCTGCGCGCGCCATTCATCGCCTGCAAGTCGGTGGTCCCTATTATGATTGAACAGGGCGGCGGCAGCATCATCAACATCTCTTCTCACGCGGCCACCAACATATTTTCTTCCACCCTGTCGGCCGACAGCACGGACATCGCCCTGATCGGCCAGAATTACGGCGCCGCCAAAGTAGGGCTGGAGCGATTCACCTGGGGTCTGGCGGCCGAGTTGGGACCCTACAACATCTCGGTCAACGTATTAAAGCCCCTGCGTCCGGTGGTCACCGAGGGCTTCCTAGCCCAGCGCCCCGACGCCGACATATCGACCTGGGCCACCCCCGCCGACATGGTCAAAGCCGCCAAGTACCTAGCCGCCCAGGACGCTAAGGGCCTAAGCGGAACCACGGTCACGGCCGAGGAACTGGTGCGGCGGTTGGGGTTGTAGGGAGAGGGCGAGGGACACCGGGGCGTGGTTGTGATGGGGCGGACAGAAAAGGATGAGCTACGCAGTGAAGATCCGTTGATTTACGTGCCGGTTTCTATGGGGACTGGTGGGATTTTCCCGGCGATCAATGGCGGTAAAAGCTCGCCCAGCCTTCTTGAGGCGAACGTCTCCACATCCTTGGCGGCCAGGATTTCTTCGGTGGACCACCACTTATACTCGGTCATTTCCTCGACTTCTACGGAGTCAAGACCGTCCAAGGATACGGTATGCTCCTGGACACGGATGAGATAAAACTGCTCGTGTGCCTCGTATAGCACGCCCCGCCATTTGAAAACGGTGGTACGGCTCCAAACCCAAGGTCCCAATTCGACACCGGTTAGCCCGGTTTCCTCCCATAGCTCCCGTAGCGCAGCCTGTTCGTAAGTCTCGCTCGCCTCCAATCCACCGCCCAGCGTGATCCATACGTTGGGAGGTTTCCACCTAAACAACAGGCACCGGTCCTTGGCGTCGATCAACACCACCCGCGCCGCGGGACGCGATATGGGGGTCATATCCGAGTGGTCTTCGGCTTCGGCCACAGTCACGTCTCGAAACTGTCAATCAAGTGATACAGCAGTCGTCGCGGATGGTCCTGGACCAGTGGATTAACCCGCGTCCAGGAATACCAAGCCGCCGTCGGTGCTGTCCAACCGCCCGGATTTTACCGCGGTGTATTCCGGCGATGTGTACCACTCCTTGGCCTTGGCCATGGTTTCGAACTCGATCACCACCATGCCGATGGGTGACCAGGTTCCGTCGGCAACTTCAATGTTGGTACCGCCACCCAAGATCTTGCCGCCGTATAGGGCCACGGTGGGTCCGGCGGCCTGTTGGTAGGCGGCGAACTTCTCTGGGTCTTTCACACTTAGCACTGCGCCAATAACGTATGTTGCTATGTCGTCCGTCCGAAGCTCCTCATATCATTTCATTGCTTGGTTGCCGCTTAGACCTCCAGCGGAGTGTCCTCCATGTTGGCCCATTCGCCCATGGAGCCATCGTAGTTCTTAGTGTTGTTGTATCCCACCAACTGCATGACGAACACACTGTTCGCCGCTCGGATGCCACCCTGTCAATACGTGTAAACGTTCTTGTCCGGCGTGATGCCATTCTCAGACAAGATGCGCCGTATGTCTCCGGCGGACTTGAACTGGTGCGTGTCCCGGTCCATCAGGTTGAACCATTCCAGATGCACCGCTCCCGGTACGTGGCCGACTCGCTTGTTGCCCCGGCCAGCGCTGCCGTCCCACTCTCCGTTGCTCCGCACGTCCCAGATAACCGCGCTGTCCAGATTACAGGCGGCTTTGAGTTCGTCGACCTTGACTAGCAGCGACTCATCGCGCTTGGGAGTGAAGGTCACGTTGGTGTTGGGGTGGGCACGGTCGAAGCTGATCTTGTGGCCCTCGGACACCCAGCGGCGCCACCCGCCGTCCAGCACCTTGACGTTGCCGTGGCCATAGGTGTTAAGCGCCCACCACAGCCGGGCGGCAGTGAGGCTCTGGGAGTTGTCGTATGCGATGACTAGAGTGTCGTCACCGATACCCAGTCCCTGACACATGGCCTTGAACTGGTCCGGTTCCATCAGAAGGACCCGGCCCGTGTCCGGGTTCTTCTCGTAGTTGTCGGGCACCAACACGGACTCGGGGATGTGGCCCCGGACAAAGCCTACCTCGACGTCGCAATCAACGATAACAACGTTGGCATCGTCCTTATGGGCGTCCACCCACTCGGCATCCACCAAGAACTCCGGATGCGAATATCCTTCTTGCGCCATGGTTCCTCCTGCCTCCCGATATACGCGAGGGCGTTGCGTTCAATATGCTAGGAACGATTCGGAAGCCAATTGTATGGGAACCGTGGGGGAGGGTCAACCGGTCTGGAGCGCCGGCACGACGTTCAGTGGTTCGGGGCCAACACGCACATCAGAAATTGGAGCAAGACAAGGTGATGCGGTTCATGGAGTTGTTTGCCAAAGAGGTGATGACGCGATCTAACTGGCTAACCGCCGGCAGCAGACATCTGCCGCCGGACGAAGCCGGTTCCGAGAAGTCAGGGCCGCCCTAGCTCACGAAAGTCTTCTGTATGATCTCTCGGGCCTCTTCCGGCTTGATGCCGCTGGCAACGGAACAGGGGCTGGTTTCAGCTAGGATGCCTTCCAGGTCGCCCATCATCATGTATTTCTTGTACAGGTCCTCATGTTCGATGCCCAGCGCCCGTCCCACCAACGTCAGGTAGTGGTCAACCCTTAGGGGGTAGTCTTTTTCGTGGCGGCAAAGGTCACGCTGGCAACCGTGGTATAGGGTGGAGTAGATGTCCACGTTTTCTTCCACGGCCCGGTCGAATGATCCCTTGATGATGCCGTCCCATATCTCGGCGCCGGTTTTTTCCCTTGCCGCGGCCGTGCAGTGGCGGCTGAGCCGGGCATCGCTACCCAAGTCGGCCACTTCGATGCCCGGTAATAAGGACAGAAGTTGAAAAGCGGAGCGGGCCTCAATGTCCGATTGTTCCCTTCCCGTATGGTAGTGCAGGCTCACTTTCGCTTCCGGCTGGGGCTTGAAGTCCAGCTTGTCCAGGTTCTGCATCAGGAATTCGGTCACGTGCTGGAAGGGCATCTCTTCCTTTAGGTCCATGATGTCATCGTAGAAGTAGATGCAGGAAGGACACCACATCACCACCTGCTCGGGCTGGAACTTTTTGAAATTATCCATGGTTGTGCGCGACATCGAGCGAGCCGCTGACTCGTCCCCTCGCTGGAAATGCTGGATCCCGCAGCAATAAGAGGCGCCGCCCACCGCGACGAAGTCCACATCCATCAACTTGAATATATCCACCACCGTCTGAACTAGATTGCTGGTTTTCAACACGTTGCATCCCAGATACAGGACTACATCATGTGGTTTAACGTCGTCTTTAGGCACGGATAGAACCCACTCGCGGTCGTCCGGCTGGACCTGCAATCCGTGCAGAACTTCGCCTTCCCGAAAATATTTGGAGTAAAAGGACCGGTTCTTATCTGGCTGTGCCATGGGAACTCCTATCGATGCAAACCAACTTTTAAGGACGGTGTGAACTTGCGATACATTTCGGAGTCTACCTGCGGGTTCGGTTAGTGTCAACGCAGGAAGACTTACAAGCTGATCCGGCCTCTACAATCCTTACCAGCCGATGGCGCAGCCGTCTTTACGGGGTTCGGACGCGCCGTGTAGGACGCCGGTGCCGGGGTCTCGTTGGATCAACTGGGCGCCGCCCATCCCGCCGGACATGCCCCGGTAGTAGCTGCTGATCATCTTGGTGTTATGTCCCCGGTTATCCAGATCGGCTAACACCTGGGGAGAGATGCCTTCTTCCAAGGAAACGTCGGCTTCCGTGACGATGAACCGCAGGGCATTAAGGGCAGCCTGAGCGTCCATGCCGTGGTCCACCAGGTTGCTGATCACTTGGAGGTGCCCCTGGGGTTGCATGAATGCGCCCATCACGCCGTAGCAAAGGTACAGTTCGTTGTCCTTGGTCGCCAGCCCGGGGATTATGGTGTGGTAGGGTCGTTTGCCTCCCTCCAGAGCGTTGACGTGGCCGGGTTCCAGCGAGAAGAGGGCGCCCCTATTGTGCAGCACTATGCCGGTTCCTGGCACCACCATGCCGGACCCAAAGTTGGAATAGATGCTGTAGATGAAGGAGCAAGCGTTGCCTTCACCGTCCACCGCGCTGATGTAGACGGTGTCGCTGCCGCCTTGGATCTTGCCGTAAGGGACGGTTTCCAAAGCCCGCCTGGGATCTATCAGCGCGCGGCGCTTTTTGGCAAAGTCTTTGGACAGCATTTCGGCGGTCGGCACCTGGGCGAAGTCGGGGTCGGCGACGTATTGGAAGGCGTCGGCAAAAGCCAGACGCATCGCCTCGATCAGATGGTGATACGTGTCGGCGGTCTGGGAACCCATCGCCGCGATGTCGTAACCTTCGATGATGTTCAACGCTTCCAGAGCGGCCACACCCTGGTCGCTGGGCGGGCATTCCCAGCAGGTCACGCCCCGGTAGTCGGTGGAGATGGGGTCCTGCCAATCGGAAGTGTGATTGGCCATGTCGGCGGTGGTCATACACCCGCCCTGCTCCTGTATGAACTCCGCCAACTTCGCCGCGATATCGCCTTTATAGAAGGCTTCCGACCCTCCCTCGGCCACGGCCCTCAGGGTACGGCCCAACGTGGGGATGCGCATCATCTCGCCGTGCTTGGGGGCCTTTCCATTTAGCAACATCTCCTGACCGGAGGGGAGCCGGGATAGCGTCTCCACCATTTTGGACCATTGGAAGGAGATGATGTCGGATACGGGAAAACCTTCCTCGGCGTACTTTATCGCGGGTTGCAGGAGATGGGACAGTGGCATGGTCCCGCAGCTTTCCAGCAGGGTTTCCCATCCATGGACGGCTCCTGGCACGGTAACAGAGTGGACGCCTTTTTGCGGCATCATGCTGTGTCCTTCGGCTTTCAGCGCATCGATCGTCGCTCCCATGGGGGCGCGGCCGCTGCCGTTTATCGACCGGACACTCTTTTCCTTGTTGTTCCATATCAGAGCGAACATGTCGCCGCCCACGCCGGTGGATACCGGCTCCACCACGTTGAGCACCGCGGCGCTGGCGATGGCGGCGTCCACGGCGTTGCCCCCGTCCATCAAGACGCGTACACCGGCCATTGCCGCTAGGGGCTGGCTGGTCGCGACCATACCGTGGGTTGCCAGGACCGTGGAACGCCGTGAATCAAAATACATAGCTTGCTTGCTCCCGTGATCGCTCTAGTGATTGATCTGCCGCCCTTCTAGACGGAGCCGGGCAATTGTACCACGATGTAGCTGTTTCCAAGCTGAAAGGTAGCCTCCGGTGCTTCCGATCGCCGAGCCTGTGTTAACATAGGCCAAAGCCGAACAGATACGGCTAGAATAATTGATTTCCAGCGGCCGGCGATTGGCTGGCGGCTGTGCAGGAGGATATTTATGGCAGTGGAAGTGGGACAACCGGCGCCGGATTTCACCCTTTACGATGCTGACCGGCAACAGCGGTCTTTGGCAGAGTTTCGAGGCAAAAGCGTGGTCTTGGCCTTCTACCCAGGAGCGTTTACCGGGGTTTGCACTACTGAGATGTGCACTTTCAGGGACCGGATGGAACGGTTTAATTCCCTGAACAGTCAGGTACTCGGCATCAGCGTAGATGGGGCGTTCGCCCAGAAGGTTTTCAGCGACCAGAATAACCTGAATTTCCCGCTGCTGAGCGATTTCACCCGTCAGGTGGTCAACCAGTACGACGTGGCTCTGGAGAATTTCGCCGGCATGGACGGCTACGTGGCGGCCAAGAGAGCCGTCTTTGTCGTAGACAAGGAAGGCGTGATCCGATACACATGGATCGGCCCCAATCCCGGAGTCGAGCCTGATTACGACGAGGTCCAAGCGGCGGTAGACGGCCTTTAATCGGCATCGGTACGACTTGTCTGAGACGTAGTTCTAGTTGACTGGTGTTCACGGTGCGCCGTAGCCAACGATACGCTCCGTGAACAGCCGGGCAACTCTGTCACCGTCTACCTCCAGGCAGACGGTGACGTTGGGCGGGGGTACGCCGGGGCCGGCACGTTGGGCCACTGTCTGGCCTCGGGAGGTGGGGCTTTGGGTTTCGATTTCCACGAACATGTCCGAGCAGCCAAACAGGTCCGGGTCTACCATGAAGGCGATGGCCGGCATGTCGTTGTAACGCACCCCCTCCTCTTCTTTCAGAAGCCCGCGCGCCACGTAGGAATCGTGTAGCGAGGGTGTAGCGGCCGCCAGCAATCTCGTGGTGGCCTTTCCCGCTCGCTGGATCTGTTCCAACTGATCCCGGCTGATGTTTACCATGTTGCAAACGTCCAGCCCGACCTGGGCCAGGGGAGCTCCGGAGGAGTACACGATGGACGCCGCCTCCGGGTCTTCGTATAAGTTGGCCGACGCCACTGGGGAGACGTTACCCGGCACGTATACCGCTCCCCCCATAACGACGATACGAGCCACGCTTTGGGCAAACCGAGACTCAAGGCTCAAGGCTAGCGCTACGTTGGTCAATCGCCCCAGCGCCACAATGGTGATCTCCCCCGGGGAAGCCATAACCCTGTCGACTAATTCCAGCGCCGCATGCCGGGTTTCGCCGGGTTGAGGTGTTTCGGCGGGTAGGGGAAAGCCGGTGTTCCCCAGGGCATCGTCGCCGTGAATGTGGAGGGCCCATCCGGCATTGGGCGGGCGTACCAAGGGTTTGGCTGCTCCCTGATAAACCGGTATATCGGTGCGTCCGGCGGCCAGCAGTACCCGGCTAGCGTTGGCGGTGCATCTGTCCACCGGGCCGTTACCGAATACGGTAGTGACGGCGTCCACCGACAGTTCGGGGCTGGCCAAGGCCAGCAGGATGGCGGCTGCGTCGTCGATGCCCGGGTCGGTGTCGATAATAATTCGTTTCAATTTGCCTCTTTAAGCTTTACCGGGAAGATGCCCAGGATTATATCACCGGCCATTTGACAAGCCGTCCACCGGTGGGTATCTTGCCAATGCTGGGCGGCTATGAGCCTCGGCCACGAGCATCTAGTAACTGCCTAGAAATGTGGTTCGACAAGCTCACCACGAACGGAGGGGGTTGATTTCCCCCGTTCGTCCTGAGCCTGTCGAAGGATCGTCCACTTTGGCTATACGGATTTGGGGAGGAAAAGAAGATGGACTCTTCCGGCGTGAAGGCCCTGATATTTGATGTCTTTGGCACGGTGGTTGATTGGCGGACTTCCATTACCAGGCAAGGCCAGGAATTCGGCAAAGCCAACGGTCTGAAGGCCGACTGGGAGGCATTCGCAGATTCCTGGCGGTCCAAATACCGGCCCTACATGGATAAAGTACGCAGCGGGGAGTTGCCTTGGACCAACTTGGACGCGCTGCACAGGATGGCTCTGGAGGACGTGCTGGGCGAGTTCGAGATCCATGGCCTCAGCGAGGAGACTAAAGCCGAGTTCAACCTGGCCTGGCATCGTCTGGACGGCTGGCCCGATTCGGCGCCGGGACTGTGGCGGCTAAAACGCCGTTTCATCCTGGCGCCCATGTCCAACGGCAACGTTGCTTTAATGACTAACATGGGAAAATACGCCGGCCTGCCCTGGGATTGCATCCTTGGCGCGGAGTTGGCCAGACATTACAAACCGGACCCGGAGAGCTACCAAACGGCGGTGGACCTGTTGGGCTTGAAACCCCACCAGGTAATGATGGTGGCGGCCCACCAGGGCGATCTATTGTCTGCGCAGAAGGTTGGCCTCAAGTCGGCCTTCGTCCCCCGTCCCATGGAGCGCGGCCCCAACAACAAACCGGACCCCACTCCCGACCCGTCTTTCGACTTCGTTGCCAGCAACTTTGTGGATCTCGCCGACCAACTGGAGTCGTAGGAGACGGGATTCAACGGGGTGACCGCAAGCAACCACCGGCGAGAAGGAAATCAGCATGACCATGCATGAGAACCGGGTGAAGGTGCTCCGATCGGAGATGGAGCGTGTGCAAGGGTACCTGGCCGGTCTGGCGGAAACGGCGTGGACCCATCAAAGCGCCTGCGACCGTTGGGAGGTGCGCCACGTTGTAGCCCATTTGAGCGGAGTATCGGAGTTATATGCGACAACCGTGGAGTGCGGGTTGTAGGGAGATACGACCGCTCCCGAAGGCCGGCCTGATCCCGGTACCGCCACCGGAGCGTCCTCCGGTGAGCGCATCGCCCAAGGGGCCATCGCAAACGCCGAGATGCTTGGCGACCAATTGCTTGCGACCCTCAAACAGCGGGACGGTCAGTTGGCCGATGTGCTGGCGGGGTTGGGGCCGGAACGGCTGGAAACGCCCTGCTATCACCCGGGCGGTATCGTCCCGGCAGGTAATTTCATCGACTTGAGGTTAAAAGAACTGGCTCTGCACGAGTGGGACATCCGCTCCGCGCTGGAGCCGGATGCCGGTCTATCCCGGGAGTGTCTGCCCTCAATCATGATTCTGCTCGCCAACTCTATTGCGTCCGGGTCTCTTCCCTGGGCATTTTGGCCGGGCCCCCAGCTTGCCGGCTCCGGTACGCTATCGCTTCGACGTGAGTAAACCAGTCCCGATCAGCGTGGAGATTGCCATGGCTGGCGATCAGTTCCGTTTGGAAGATGCCGGGGAGGGTCGCGCCGACGTGACGTTTCGATGCGACACGGAAACCTTCCTGCTGCTGCTCAACGGACGCTTAGCCCCGTCTCCGGCCATCGCCGCCGGCCGGTTGGCGGTGGAGGGGGATAGCGGATTGGCCGCCGATTTTGGCCAGTGGTTCAAGGGGATCTAGCAGCTACCCGGCCCTTGCTCCAGCCCGCAGACCTGAGCCACCAACTCGTAGGAGCGGACCCGGTCGGCAAAGGCGTAGCAGATCGTAACGATGCTCAGATCTTGGGTCTGGTACATCTCGGCCAGTTCGTCCAGCCGTTCTTTCACCTGCTCCGGCGTGCCATCGACGCAGAGCCTGGTATATTGCTGGGTATAGGCTACCTCGTTGGGCGCGTACTCGTAGGCCAGCGCTTCTTCGATGGTGGGTACGCCCCTCGCCCGTCCGGTGACCGACTTGAGGCGGGCCAGGTTGCGGCTCGAGGCTATGCGTAGGGCCGCTTCTTCGGTGTCAGCGCAAAGTACCTGAACGCCGATGTTGACCTTGGGCTCGGACAGGTATTCCGACGGTTTGAAGCTTTTACGGTATCCATCCACTATTTGCGGACCTTCTTCGACTCCTAGGCCGAAAAAGTGGGCGTAGGCGAAGGGCAGGCCCAGGCTTGCCGCCATATATGCGCTTTCGTAACGGGAACCCAGAAGCCAGACATGGGGCATTCCTGTGGGGACGGGGCCGGCGCGGATGCCGGCAAAGATGTGCTCGGCGTCAAGACTGCCCCCGAGGTGGCCCAGCACGTCGGTTACCTGTTGGGGGAAATGGCTGATGTCAGCGGGGCGTTTGGGGTAGGACAGGGCCGCGTTGGTCAGTTGGTCGCTTCCTGGGGCGCGTCCGATGCCCAGGTCGATGCGCCCGGGATAGAGCGCCTCCAACATTCGGAAGTTTTCCGCCACCTTGAACGCGCTGTAATGGGAAAGCATCACGCCGCCGCTGCCCACCCGGATGGTCTTGGTGCGGGCGGCCACCTGTCCGATCAGTATTTCCGGGCTGGTCCCGGCGAAGTTGGCGATGCTGTGGTGCTCAGCCAGCCAATACCGTTGGTATCCTAGTTTTTCCACCACCGCCGCCAATTCGATGGTATCTCGGAGAGCGTCTCCGGCGGAGTCGCCGTCCCTCACAGGAGACTGGTCGACCACACTCAACATCAGTTGTTCAACCACGTGATAATCCTTTTCCCACCACGGGGGTTCCATGGGGACCGGTTGAGAATTGTACCTGCTTCCGGCATCCTACCCCAATGAAGAGCCAATTCACAAGAGTGAAGAATAAGGCTCCAATGACTAGAAAGGTGCTCCAAGAAGGCCAGGCCGTTGTGATTTCGCAACTAGTCCTGGGACGGAATCGAGAACGGACGGGAAATTCAGTGGATTCTCCTCTTCCCGGCGACTGTCAGGGTACGGTATAATTCACCCCTGTATCTATTTAGGCTCAGATGCAGCCTGGGAATCGATAGCCTAACGGTGGTATCGGGCCGGAACCGATCGGAGCCAACCTTCAGCCTGGTCCAGAGAGAATTACTGGCACAACCGAGAGTTACCTGACTGGAGGCGGTATGCCTGAGAAGTACCAAGACGAGATAGAGGAAATCTTGAAGAGGGTCGGCGAGGCGCCTCCCAGCGAACAGCCGCAGGAAGGGGAACGGAGAAGCGTTGTCGATCGAGGTCCCAGGCCGATTCGCGCCAGCCGGGAGGCCCCTGCGGCAGGTCCAAATTATCGTTGGCGGTTGCCAAGAGTCTCACCCGGAAAGGCAATGCTGACCGGCGCGGTCGTTTTGATAGCGGGAATCTGGTTTTGGCCATTGATCTGGGTAGGCCTTGGTTTACTCGCCGTGTCCTACCTTCTGTTTTTTGTCACGCCCAGATCCATTTCCTATGAGAAGAAGTGGCGGGGAAGATCCGTGGATGAGGTCCAGTCCCCGTGGGACCGGATCAAGAACTGGCTGAAAAGCGGCTAGAGTTTGGCCGCCCTTTAAACGTCCGGACCCAAGTGTTCGGCTAGGGCGACTATCAGGTTGCCCATGTGAACGTGCTCCGGTTCCACGTCGATCTTGATGTGCTTCTCCCTCAGCTTCCGGCTGCAAACCGGTCCTATGGAAGCGATCGCCAGCGACGGTTGGTCAAGACTTTTCCTCAAGGATTCGTCCCTTCCCATCTGAGCGGCGACGGTCAGCAGGTTTTCAACCTGGGGTTGGCTGGTGAATGCCATGGCATCGATCGCGCCCAGGGCCAGATCGTCGATCAGCCGCACCACCGGCGCCGTATCCTCGGGAAGCCCCCAGGTATACAGCGTGACTTCTCGAACATTAGCGCCGCTTTCTTGCAAACTGCGTTTGAGGAAGCTGTTGGGCCCGCCGTATGCCTGCACCGCCACTTCTTTTCCGGACAAGTCCATATCCTGTATGGCCTGGATCAAGTCCTGTGAGGTGTAGGGTTCCGGCGGCATGACGTCGATGTGAATCTTGTGCCGGCGCAGCACCCTGGCGGGCTTGGGGCTGCGGGCGATGATGGTCCGGGTGTTCAGGCTCCGGAGAAAATCTTGCTCCAGGCCCATGGACGCGGCGGTCTCGACGAGGGCTTGGGTGCCCACGCCGGTGAGCAGGACGACTATATCGACCTGTTCGGCGCAGATATCCTGAATCAATCGCCGCACTTCAGGGCTGTCCTTCAGATAGACCTCCTGAAGGACCGGAGCAGGGTAGGGTGTGCCTCCATGGCGTTCAATCAGCCCCGCCATCTCCGATTGCATGCGGGATTCCAAAAAGGCGACGACTTTGCCGCTTAGCGAGGCTGCCACTCCCGTACCCTAGACCATGCACTCACCTTCACCGCGTTCCAGCTTGTATATGTTGGTCCGCTCCCAATCGAAGTAAAGGTCGGAACCCGCTTCGGTGGACTCGGTGATACTCTGGGCTTGGGCGGCGACGGCGGTTAGTTGGGCGATACCGACCCTTTCCAGGAACTTGTTGAAGCTCTCCTGGTTCTGGCGGTTCTCTTTGTAGTAGGTGGTGATCTGTTTGATGACGCCCGGAACGGCCTTGGCGGGGACTTTCACCTTGGGAATCCGCGTGCCGATGCTGGAGTCCTCCACTCGGTTATCGCCGTAGTTGCCGCCTAGGAACAGCTCGTAGGCCGGGATCTGATCGCCGTCGGGGCCTTTAACGGCCGCGCCGTGGAAGCCTATGTTGGCGATGTGGTGCAGCCCGCATCCGTTGGGGCAGCCGCTTATCTTGATGCGGATCTTACGGACCCCTTCGTCCTCCATCAAACCGTTCCAGCCCGCCATATCATCCGTCACGGCCTTGGACAGGCCCATCGACGAGGTGATGCCCAGCTTGCAGCTGTCGGTTCCGGGGCAGGAAACGACGTCAGCGATGGTGTGGACGTCGGCATCGGCCAAACCAATGGCTTTCAATGCTTGCCATACTTCTTTCAATGACTGGCCAGGGACCCAGCGGAGGGCCAGGTTCTGCTCCTGGTTGGTTCGGGCGCGGCCGCCGGTGTAGCGGCGGACAATGTCTGCCAGACCGTGGAACTGGGCTGCGGTGATGTCGCCACGGGTCATTTTGACGTAGACCAGGTAATAGCCTTCTTGCTTCTGAGCGGAAACGTTTGTTTCCGTCCAGTGATCGAACTCATCGTCTCCGTGGTGACCGTTGTTAGAGGATCCGTTGAGTTTGAGGGCCGGGAAGGAGAGATGCTCCACAGCCGGCGCGGTTTCTCTATGGATCTCTTCGGCTTCCATCAAAGGCTTGGGGTCTATGGGGCCTATCTTCTCCAGTTCTTCCTCAACTTGCGCGCGAAAATCATCCAGCCCGATCCGGTCGATGAGAACCTTGAGCCGGGCCATCATACGGTTCTTGCGCAACATCTGGGCGTTGTTGAAGACCGTCCAGATGGCCAAACTCAGCCGCAAGTAGTCGTCCTCAGGCAGGAAGTCGTACAAAGGTTTGGCTAGCCGGGGCATGATGGATGTGCCGCCGCCCACGAATATTCTGAACCCCCGTTGGGTAACGCCGTCAGTCTCTCTGATCTGAGAGACGAAGGTCAGGTCCTGGATGGCGGCGGCCACGGTGTCATGGGAGTCGCATCCGGTGAAGGCCGTCTTGAACTTGCGAGGGAAGTTCTGCGTGATGGGATGGCGAATGCCGAACCGCACGTAGGCTGTCAGGTGGGGTGTCGGGTCGAAAACTTCGTCGGGGCATATCCCCGCGCCAGGCGAGCTGATCACGTTTCTGACGGTGTTGCCGCACGCTTCTCTGGTGCTCAACCCCACCTCTGCCAGCAAACGCAAAACTTCTGGGCACTCGTCCAAGGGAATGTGGTGGATCTGGATGTTCTCCCGTGTGGTGATGTGACCTTTTTGCAGAGGCGCATACCGTTCGGTGATCTTCCCAAACATTTGCAAACCGTCGGCGGTGATGATCCCACCGGGCAGTTTGACTCGTATCATCTGAACGTCGGCTTGGCGCTGGCCATACACTCCCTGGCGTAGCCGGAAAGGGGTGAATTCGGCGTTTTCCAGTTCACCGTTCTGGAACTTTTGGGACTCCTCTTCCAGGCGGACGATCTCTTCGTCCATGAAGGGGATGATCCCCGTAGCAGACGGGGCCAGCGCCATGCTCTCTTGGTGAATCTTTTCCTGGTTTATTACCTGGGTTCCTCCGGTCGGACTTGTCAACGTGGCCTCCTACGATTTGGCAAAATAAAAAACCCACCAAACGGCGTGCTTGGTGGGCGCAGGTGTCGATTAAGACGATGTCGTTGGACGAACGACTAGCCTGCCCCCTCTGTGGGGGGACAGGTACAGATGCAGCAGTTAATCGATACGAGACTCATTGGAATGAAGTCTACCTGAGAACGTCAACAACTGTCAACAGGCGTGGCCGGTCACTGCGTGTGGGACGGCTGGAGTTGGTTCTGTGTAGGGCAGGTTGACCCGAATGTTATATAATGATACTATCATATCTATCAAACAGAGAGTATTACTTAGGTTGCTATGCCATGAATGATAGTATCTTCCAGCCGAATTATACCATTACACCCAATATCGAGGTTTGCCTGGATGGAATCGAACGGAACCAATGGTTGATCGAGAATATGCTGTTGATGCCCAAGCACGAAGCCTGGTTTCATCGGGATGTCCAAGTTCGACGGTCCTCCGGTACGACCAGGATCGAGGGAGCTACCCTTGACGAAACAGCCGTAAGGAATCTGGCCGGCGGGGGGTTCACGGGCAAATTTACCGAGGATGAGCAGGCCAACATCAACGCTATTCAGGCCTACGACTTCATCGACTTCATCAGCGATCAAGGAGATATTCCGGTAGACGAACTTGTGATGCGGCAGCTCAACCGATATTTCATATCGACTGCCTCGGAAATGCTCACACCGGGTGTGTACCGGAAGGGACCTAACTCCGTCGGCGATTTCCGAACACCGAACCAGAGGGACGTTCCCGGGTTGATGCGTTCCTTCGCCCTATGGCTGAAGGAGGATGACGGAGTGCACCCTGTTCTGAAAGCTGGGATCGCCCACCTGCATCTGGTTGCCATCCACCCCTTTTGGGACGGAAACGGAAGGACGGCTCGAGGGCTGGAAACCCTGCTGCTGCAGCGGTCGCCCTACGGGTTCAGGAAGTTGATCTCCACCGAGTCGGTTTTCTTGAACCTCAAAGACGATTACTTTTCTGCCATCGGTAGGTCATTGGGGCAAGAGTTCTCCGTGGGGTATGATGCCACGCCCTGGCTGGAGTTCTCCATCATGGTACTGAAGACTGCTTCCGACGATCTAGTGGCAAGGACGACGGGATGGCACCGGATGATGCAGCTAGTTCGTGACACTTGGGCCGCCAGCGGTTGGCCCCAGCGCCACGTAGACGCCTACGTCTTCGCACTCCAGACCGGGCAGATGACCCGGTCGGATTACATGGAAATCACCGGCGTTTCCCCGGCTACGGCCTCACGGGATCTGAACGAGATGGTGAATGTGGGTGTATTTAGGCTGGAAGGCAAAACCCGTTCGAGAGTATATTATCCATTGGACTTGGACGCTGCGAACACCAGCGGTCCGCCCGACGAACAATTGCCCTTGTTGGTAGACTGAAAGAAGGAAGATTCCCAGTTTACTTTTAAGGCACCCGTTGGAGACAGCGAGAAATGCAACAATCAGCAGACGTAGTAATCATCGGCGGCGGGGTGATGGGGTGCAGCATGCTGTACAACCTGGCCAAACTGGGAGTAACCAACTCCGTCCTGGTGGAACAAGACGTGCTGGGTTCCGGTTCCACGGGCCGTTCCCAGGCCATCTGCCGGATGCATTACTCCAATCCGGTGACCGCCTCCATGGCCTGGGAGAGCCTGAAGTACTTCAGGAATTTCGGCGAGATGGTTGGCGGGACCTCTGGCTTCGTCAAAACCGGGTACCTGGTAATCGTCGAGGACGTTGACCGTCCGGGGTTGGAAAAGAACATCGCCATGCAGCAAGACTTGGGCATCAGCACCGGCTTGGTCGATGCCGCCCAGGTGCGGGAACTGGCTCCCATGGTGGAGATCGACGAGTCCGAGGCCCTGGCCTGGGAGCCGGAGTCAGGTTACGCCGACCCCTACCAGCTAACCACCTCTTACGCCAACAGAGCCAAAGACATGGGGGCGCGGATCGAACTGCGCAACCCCGCCGTGAGGATCGAGATTTCCGGCGGCCGGGTACAAGCGGTTTTGACGGCTGAAGGCAGGCGAGAGACCAACGTGGCGGTGGTGGCTTCCGGTCCTTGGTCGCGTCAGGTAATGGCCAAAGTGGGGATCGATCTGCCGCTATCCGCCGTGCGGCACCAAGTAGCCACGCTTACCAGGCCCCTGGACCGGATACCGGATCATCCCATCGTCGGAGACATCGCCCAGTCCTTCTCCTTCCGTCCTGACGGTTCCAACATGACATTTATTGGGTTTGGCGAGGAAGAAGTCGAGGTGGACAGCTACAACGAAGGCGTGGACATGCCGGAGGTGACCGAGGCGTTGGGCAAGCTGGCCCGCCGGATGCCGGCCATGGCCGACTCCTATTTCCGCGGTGGCTGGTCGGGTCTCTTTACGGTGACGCCGGACTGGCACCCCATCTTGGACCGGGTGCCGGGTATCGAGGGTCTGTATTGCGCCGTGGGGTTCAGCGGCCACGGGTTCAAGCTTTCGCCGATGATTGGATTGACCATGGCCGAGTTGATCACCCAGGGCAGGGCCTCTTCCATCGACATTAACCCCTTAAGGTTCAGCCGCTTTGAAGAGGGAGACCTGCTGACCTCCAGCTACCGGTACCGCGTCCTCGCCTGATCGTTCGCATGCCCAAGGTCCTCCGCACCGCTGCCTTGTTTGTTTTCTTGTCCGTGGCGGTGCTGGCCGCCGGTGGAGGCGACTTCCGGCCCTCCCCATTGGACCTGGCGGTGTCGCCCTACCATTACAGCCTGCTGCAATGGGAACTGTCCAACTTCCTGGATAAATGGGTGCGCCAAGCCGGTCTCCTCCTCCCGTGGGCGTCTGAAAATGGCCGGAGCATTAAGAACCAGCTTGCCCAAGAATTTTTTAAGTTGGGACGGCAACAAAGAGACGCAGAGCGTCGATTGTTGTCGTCAACCACTACCGGTGAACCCCTTTCTGACGCGGAAACTCTGTCACTGAGGGCCGAGATTGAGCAGATTGAAGAACGGCGCCGGGCCCTGCGGCCCCAAGTGGAAGAGGCCGTGGAGGCCGAGATAAGCACCATTCTCGGCGAGGCAAATTTCAAGTCTCGCATCGGCTTTCTTTTTCCTCCGGTGGACACGGTGTATTCCAGTTCTCCCACCGTTCTAGTGCTATCTCCCCGGGACCGGATCCACCGCCAACAGACAATCCTTTTAGAGCCCGGTATCAGCGACGAGGTGAGGGACAGAATCGAGGGGTTGGTTTTGCGGGAAGAAAACTTGGCGGCGTTGGTGGAGGACACGGGAGGGGTTGCCACTTACCCCAGCGTAGTGTCCGATACAAGCAGTCTCCACCACGCCGTGGTGATCACCGCCCATGAATGGCTGCACCATTGGTTTTTCTTCCAACCTTTGGGTCAGCACTTCTGGGACAGCTCGGAAATGACCACGCTGAACGAAACAGCAGCCACCATGGGTGGAGAGGAGATCGGCGATCTGGCCTACACCGCCATGACCGGTGAAGTCGTTAACCGGAACTCGGGTCCAGCGGCGGGAGCGGCACCAGAGGTATTCGATTTCAACGAGGCGTTGCGGGAGACCCGGATGGAGGCCGAGGAGCTTTTGGCCCAAGGCAAGATTGAGGAGGCCGAGGCGTACATGGAGGAACGCCGCCAGTTCCTAGCAGCCAATGGCAGATTGATCAGGAAAATCAACCAAGCCTTCTTCGCTTTTCACGGCTCCTACGCCGCCAGTCCGGCGTCGGTAAGCCCCATCAACGAACAGTTGAAAGAGTTGCGGCGGCGCAGCGATTCATTGGAGGATTTCCTGAAGTTGGTCGCCAGCTTCGGCAGTATCCAGGAGTTTACGGATTACTTGGCGGCGGAACAAAGTTTACCGAAAAGCGAACCGCAGAAGGCCGGTGCCATGCGTTGAGATTTGGAGTTGCGCAGTCTTATCCGCCCAGCACCTGTCCGGGTCGACTCCGTAAGATCGCCTCGGTCTCGGCCACGATTCTCCGGACAATGTCTCCTGCCGGCTCAACCCGGTCAATCAGTCCGGTAGCGCCACCGGCGTTCACCGAGGCGATGCGGGTATCTCCCGCCCGTCCGGCAGCGTCAATTTGGTCTTGTAACTCTTGCCGACGGGCGATTATTTCCTGATCGCGCCCGTGCCATGTATCGGTGAAGTCGTTGCGCAGCACGCGGTGACCAATTTCCGGCGGGAAGGGCGCCGCCCCTGCCAGGTCGTAGACCCTGGTCAGCAAGGTGTCGTCGGTAGATGCTTCAGCGACCTTTTGCCGAGCCCAATCGGGACCGCCCCACTCAAGGCTGGCGACGAACCGGGTCCCGATCCAGGCTCCCTCTGCCCCCAACATCAATACCGCGGCCAGGCCGCGACCATCGCCGATACCTCCCGAGGCCAGTACTGGGATGCCGCCGGCGATATCGACAACTGCCGCGACCAGGGGTAGCGTACTGTTGTGTCCGGTATGACCCCCGGCTTCGGTGCCCTGGGCCGTGATCACGTCAACCCCGGCGAGGGCTGCGCTTTCCGCGAGGGCCACCGTTTGTACTTGAGCCAGGACCTTTATCCCGGCCGCCTGGGCGGCGGCGACATAGGGAGTCACGTCGGCGAAGGAATGGCTGATGGCCGCAACCTTCTCCTCGATGGCCACCTCAACTGCTCTCTCCATTCCCGGCGCAGAGGAGATGAACCCCACGCCAAAAGGCCGGTCGGTAAGCTCTCTGGTGGTATAGATCTGCTCTCGCAGCCACTCGGGGTCTGGCTGCCCGCGCGATCCGATCATCCCAAAGCCACCGGCGTTGGAGACAGCGGCCGCCAGCTCGGCTGTCGCCGTGCCCGCCATGGGAGCGCTGATGATGGGGTGCTCTATTCCCAGCAGGTCACAGATACGGGTACGCAACATGTAACGCCTCCCCGGGGATTTTTAGTTGATTCAAGATTAGCTTGATCTTTGGAGGGCCAACGATTTGAGTCCGTGGCGTCACAGCCAGGGCGTGCGTTTGGAGCGGTCTTTTTCCGATGTGTACACCGGCAAGCCTTCTCGTTCCAGGGCTTCCGCTAGCATCTGCTTGAAAAATTGGCGGTCGGCGCCGTTGATTACCGCTTGCTCATGGGCCTCGGAGATGGCCACCGGGTAGCCCTGGCCGCGCCGGCACTGGTCTAGCACCAGGCTGTGGCACAGGGATAGCAACCTCTCGTCTTGGGCGACCCACTGGGGCAGCTCGATCCGTCCGATCTCCTCGCCGCAGTTCAGGTAAAAGAAGCAGATCTGGTGTTCGCCGTAGCTCTCCCTGGGTACCGAGGAGTTGGTCAAATAGGTTGCCGACCGCCAGCCCGGGTCTAGCGTTCGTTGAAACAAGTCCCGGTCGATGAAATCGTTCGATAGGTCGCAGGGCGCCTGGATGCTGCGGCGATTGTTGCAACGGCTCCGGCACTGGGAAAGTTCCGTAGGGCACAGACTGGTCCGGGCCGCGTTTACTACCTCGGCGCTGCGGGGCAGGGAAACGTAGGCTGCCAGGCAAAGCGGGCGATGTTGGGACTCTTCCCGCAGTTGGTTCAGGGCCGGCAACAGCCGCTCTTGGATGATGGCTTCTTTGACGAACGGAGGATAGCCCCGGCCCGACAGTCCCCACATGACCAAGGAGCCGTCGACCAACGCCAGAGTGGGCAGACCGGCTGGGACGTCTGCTACCGCTTGGGCTAGGCGCTCCAACTCCTGAACAGTACGGATCAAACCTAGCAGGGGACCGGCCACCGGTTCTTCATAGTTTGGGTTTGACGGATCGGTTAGATACAAGTCTTCCGGCCGGTGGTAAAGGCTAGGCTGACTGAAGAAACTGGCGTCAGGCTGAGAGCCGTAGGTCAATGAACAGCCGCCCATGTTGATCAGGTAGCAGCCCACGGGTAGGTGGCGGTCCACGTCGATGTGTGACCCGTCCACGGCCACCGTGCACCAGTCCATGGGCGGTTCTACCGGGGCGTAGGCGCCCAGCAAACTGTCCAGCACCTGGGCGGCGAGAAAGGGGCGCTCTGGGTCATATCCAGTCTTGGCGATGGCCGTCGCGGCGTCGACCTTGGATGCGGCGTCGACAAAGGCCGTCAGGCGGGCTTCCCGTTGGCCGCTATCGGCAACCAGACCCCGGCTCACCAGGTCCAACTGGAGCATTGTTTGTCCCAGGTCTAGGGGCATGGCCGGTTACCGCAGCACCCGTTCGTCGCCAACCCGGCGAGTAACGCGCTGTTGATCCAAATACTCTAAAAGGGGAAGAATGTACTTGCGGCTGGTGTCGAACATGGTCCTGGCTTCGGCCACCGTAATGCTGCCGTTGGACTTCAGGTGTTCGGTGATGCGATCGGTCATTTCTTGGTAAGCAGAAGCGGCGAACACTATCGTATCGTTCACCCGTACAACCTTGCCCTCTTCCGCCAGAACGCCCAGCAACTCGGGGTCCAAAGGCCGGTCGCTGGGCGGAGAGTAGGGGTCTTGCTCCAACGCTTTGATGTATGCCGAAACCTTTTCCTCCATCTCCGGAGTCATGGCAACTTGATGGTCGGGAAGGCGTAGATGCGTCCCCTCTTCTACTAAGTACTCTTGGTCAGTCAACCGGGCTTGCGCCCTAAGGAAAATGGGCTGAGAGAGACCCAACCGGCTGCGGATCTCTTGGGAGGGAGCCCCCCGGCGCAGAGGATATTGGTCGTGGTACGCGCGCAATGCCTGGAAAAGCTTGCCGGTCATGGCGCTCCATCCTTGAGTGGAGTAAACGACGGCGCCGCTGTCGGTTCCCAATTCGCCCAGGACTACCACGTCGCCCTGAGACTCCAGCGCTTCGATGCGCTCTAGAACTTCGGAAACGGGAAGATTGGAGCGCTGGGACAGAACCGAAGTGTCGCAGGGGCCCCACTGGTCGGCCACACTAAGGAGAACGTCTTCGCCGGAACCCTGGTCCAGCGTCATCAACCGGTCCACGACTTCAGCGACGAAGCGGCGATGCCTGCGGCGTGGGTTGGGGTCCACCACTTGTCCGCCGCCCAGTGTGTCTTCGGACGAGCGCAGAACGAAGAAGTCGCCCTTGACCATGGGCAGGGGTTCGGTGAGGAGTATCTGGACCCAGCCGTCTTCCCCAGCGGCCAAGCGGTCGGCGTCCAGAAGCCTGACGCGAGCGGTGGTCTCGCTGGTAAATAGATGGAATGTGACGCCCTCGTTGTGACGAAGGGAGTGGGGCGCGCCTTTGACCATCCTGACCCTGGCGTCCAATCGATTGGTCCGGCGCAGCCAACCGGCGGAAGTAAGCACTTCGCCCCGCGGCACGTCGTTGCGGGACAGGCCCGATAGATTTACCGCTAAACGAACGCCGGGTTGGGCTTGGTCCACTTTGGATTGGTGGCTTTGGAGACCGCGGATCCGGGCGTGGCGGCCCGAATTGGCCAGCTCCACCTCCTGGCCCACGGTAAGAGCACCGTCGATAAGCGTTCCGGTGACCACGGTCCCGAACCCAGAGATGGTAAAACTACGGTCCACGGGCAGCCTGGGCCGTCCCAGGTCCCGCCGAGACTCTGTGTTATCTAGCACCTGATCTAGGACGGACTTGAGCTCGTCAAGGCCGTCGCCGGTGTAGGCGGAAACGCCCACCGTGGGGCATCCCTGGAAGGACGTCCCTTCCAGGAAATCTTCCACTTCGGCCTTGACCAACTCCACCAGTTCCTCGTCAACCGTGTCCGTCTTGGTGATGACGACTATCCCTTTGCGGATCTGGAGGATATCGAGGATAGCCAGGTGTTCCCGGGTCTGGGGCATGACGCTTTCGTCGGCCGCGACGATCAGCATGGCTAGGTCAACTCCGCCGACGCCGGCCAGCATGTTCTTGATGAACCGCTCGTGTCCGGGCACATCGACGATGGAGATTTCCCGTCCGCTGGGCAAGGTCAGCCAGGCAAAGCCCAGGTCAATGGTCATCTCCCGCTCTTTTTCCTCTTTGAGCCGGTCGGGGTCTATGTTGGTCAGGGCTTTGACCAAGGTGGACTTGCCGTGGTCCACGTGGCCCGCGGTACCGATTACGTACATGGGCGGTTTCCTCGATTTAGCACATGGACGGATTTAAAGTTTCTCATTTTAGCCACTAGAGACGCCTGACATTACGTGTGTTGATTGGAATATCGCGTACTTAGGGTGGTACACCGAACCGCCCATTATGTAGTGCCGCACTTTAAGAAAGTAGTTCCTCTTCAAGTATCAAGTTGGACCGGTATATAGCGTTACTGAAGCCAGCGATTGCATGAGAGTAGCACAGCAACATCTCAAAGAGCTTACTGAACAACATCGATTCCATGTTCAAAGGTGGTGTCCGCCCACCCGGATACCTGGAAGATACTAATTCCGGTATTTTTTGGCTCAATTCTCTAAACGCCTGTAAACGCTCCGCGGAAGGAAGCGACAATCGGAGGAACGAACATGCTTCCAGGTAATCATTATCGTTTGCGAGATTGAAGTATACGGTCGTCAAGGTTCTGAAGTTCGGGTCCTTGAATAATCTGGCAAATCCTAGACCATGGCCATGAAGCGCCAGAGATAGTGTCGTGGCATCGCAATCGATAGAGCAATGTTGATCCAACATCACCGAGAATGTGCTCAGAAGGCCACGCTTCAGATGCCCAAGATGATTAAACGCCGTGTCTTGAAGAAACGGCAATATCTCCTCTTGGATCTGCTGGTCATAGGGGTGTTCAGTTGATTTTCCAGAAGGCACCTCTTCAGATCCAAGATTTTCGGAGAGTAAATCATTCCCGGTTAGAGTAATTACGGCTTTCGACCTACCTCCGGTCATACGAAATTCAACTTCGAACTCGTCGCCGCCGTGCCGATGGACTACGGTGCCAATGTCGCCCATCTTTAAGTCAAACTCTTTGATATCGTGCGTAAGCACAACTGTTTGTAACTCACGAATCATATTGAATCTTTCTAAGCGATGATTATCTCGGAAGAACTGTCACTACCTGCTCTTTTTCCTCTTTGAGCCGGTCGGGATCAATGTTGGTCAGGGCTTTGACCAAGGTAGACTTGCCGTGGTCCACGTGGCCCGCGGTGCCGATTACGTACATGGGCGGTTAGTCCTTGAGGGCGGTGTCCCTAAAGAATAGCATCGGCGGCGAGAATGGGGTAGCCAAACCCATACGCCTGAGCTATCAATTGAAGGAATCCCTAACTGGTAGTGAGAAACGTAGGGTCGCACCATATGCGATTTCCGGAATTCTGCTACACCGGCGTGAATTCTCGAACGTGGAGGATCTCGCTGCCGCCCATGGGCCGGACGTCAGTCTCGTCTAGGGTAAGCAAAGCTATGGTTTTGCCCTCGGCGGTGAGGAACTCGACTTCAAAAGCAGTTCCCTCGGGATAGCAATGAACTACCGCTCCGATATCGCCACCTTCCAGTCCGTGTTCTTTTATGGCGTGGGTCAGGACGACGGTGTCTAGCTCTTTAACCATAAAAACTCTCCCCGATGAACGCTCAACCTGGATAGGCGGTTACCAATCGCGAACTAGATTCACCTGGCACTATGATCCACACTGTTCTAATTTGTAAATCGGTTCCCCTCGGTGTTTGGAGAGTACCGTCTATGACATATATTGTACCGTAGGACGTGGAAATAGTATCAGTGACTTCCTGTTCATGGGCGATGTTGATCAACGCCCGCTCAAGTGATTGGGCATTAGTGGAATCGTATCCGACGGCATAAAAAAATCGAGCCTTAAATCTGCCAACAGGGTGTGTTTCAGATAGGAGATACCCGGTTAATTTTGCGGGTGGAATGTACGCGCTCTCGCGACGGGGAAGCAGCATGCCCCAAACTCACCCAACGAACCGGGTGAAAACCTGGTTGGCGATCAGGTGGGCTGGTTTGGTTAGGCGTAGCAGAGGTCCTTCTTGCTCCAGCAGCCCCAATTCGGTGAGGTCCTGGATCTCCGACCGGTAACGCTCGCCCAGGTCTATTCCTATGCGGGCTGAGACTTCGGCTAGATCCATGCCTTCAAGCAGCCGTAGTCCCAAAAACATGGTCTCCGCCAAGAAAGTGTTCTCATCGATGTGTTCGTGGTGGTCCACGGGCAATACGCTATTCAAGACCTCTTCGGTTAGTCCGATGGCCGGCTGGGGGTTCTTGGTTGCCCAGTCGTTGACCGAAGCGATGTAGGTTCCGGGGGAAGAAATGTCCCAGAAACGGTACGCGCCTAGGCTGGAGTGAGCTCCGGGACCAACGCCAAGATACGGTTGATTGAGCCAGTAGCACAGATTGTGCCGGCACTCAGAGCCTGGCAGGCACCAGTTGGAGATCTCGTAATGTTGGTAGCCTTCTTGTTCCATCAGATCGGCGGCGTAGTGATACATGTCGGCGGCCAGGTCCTCGTCAGCCTGGGGAAGCTTTCCCGTTTCAACCCATCGATGCAGCGGCGTGCCTTCTTCAAGGGTGAGGCAATATAGGGAAATGTGGTCGGGATGCTGGGACACCATACGCTGCATGGTGTCCTGCCACTGGAGCATCGTCTGGTGAGGCAGTCCGTACATAAAATCCAGGTTGATGTTGGAAAACCCGCCGCTCCGGGCGATTGCCAGAGCCGCCATGGCTTGATCGGCGTCGTGACGGCGGCCCAGGAGACTCAATAATTCGTTGTCCAGACTCTGCACACCAATGCTGAGACGGTTAACCCCGGCGTTAATCAGCCGCTGACAGGCTGGCAGGTCCAGGTCGCCGGGGTTGGCTTCTATCGTGATTTCCGCGCCGTCCTTAAGCTGGAAAGAGGAGCGAGCCGACTCCAATATGCGGTCGATGGAACCTTCTTTGAGATAAGATGGCGTACCCCCACCGAAAAACACCGAGTTTATGGACGCCCCTTCCAGCACCCGCCCCCACTGGGTGATTTCTTGAGTCACGGCGCCCATATAAGGATCCATCATCCGTTCGATACCTTGGTAGGTATTGAAGTCGCAGTAGGGGCACTTCGTCTTGCAGAAGGGGACATGGATGTAGAGGGCCATCCCAGATGGCGGGACGATGGACGTCGGGGAAGTGGGATCAGCTAGCATTTATCGGCGTGTATTCAAGCGGCTTGAAAATGGGATTAAATTCCGGCTGTTCGCCGGGATTCTCGAGGATTACTCATCGTCGACGATGTGGGAGGACCCCTCCACAATCTTGTCAGGGTCCTTTTCTTGGGGACGGTCATCTTTCGGCTTGTTGCCACTGTGCTCGTCTACCACGTGCCGCGGCGCCAGCTTCGTCAACAGCAACGCCGCCATCGCCAAGATAATAAGGTCGTCGAATTTGCCCAGATAGCCAAGGGTGTCCGGTATCAAATCAATGGGAAGCAGAAAGTAAACGATGGCCAGCGGAACCAATGCCCGCAAAACCAGGGGCACGCGCTTGTCGAAGTTCAGCCGCCAAATGAGCCTGATGAACCGGAAAAGAGGCGGCCCCACGCGGGGGAACAGGAAGAATATTAATGGAAGGGCGAGTCGATGGAACATCACGCTGCTCCGAAAGGACGGTTCTTGATGGTTTCTTAATAGTAATTATAGACTAAGGCGCCGCTGCTTGGAAATTATCTCTAGCCAATCCTACCTTGCTGGGCCACCCTGTGAGGCTGGAAGCTTGGTTCGCGAAACTTATTACTTCCTCCCAAACGTAACATTTGCAATACAGCTGGGGCATCTGAACAGATCGACCGATGGTTATGGCATTCTCTATCGCCTCCAGCCTGCATGGGCTATACTGATACGATTCTGAAGCGGAGCTTTAATGATGACCTCAACGACCTTGCCAGGAACCATCGGAGAACTGCGTGCCAGCGGTTATCAGGTGATACCGGTACGCGAAGAGATGCGCAAGAATCTTATAGCCAAGATCAAAGCGGAAGAGATCGTTTTCCCCGGCATAATTGGCTTTGAGCATACAGTCATTCCTCAACTGGAGAACGCCATCTTGGCAGGCCAGGACGTGATTCTTCTTGGAGAGCGAGGCCAGGCCAAGTCCCGGGTGATCCGCAGTCTGGTCACACTGTTGGACGAATCGATTCCTAAGATCGCGGACTGCGAGATAAACGATAACCCCTACGCCCCGGTCTGCCGGGTCTGCCGGGATAAAATCGCCGCCGACGGAGACGAAACCGGGATCCAATGGCTTTCCAGAGACGAGCGTTATTCGGAGAAACTAGCCACTCCGGACATCTCCATCGCCGACCTTATCGGTGAGATCGACCCGATCAAGGTCGCCGAAGGGCATTACCTTTCGGATGAGTTGGTTATCCACTACGGTCTGGTGCCGCGCACCAACCGGGGAATCTTTTGTATCAATGAGCTGCCCGATCTAGCCGAGCGCATCCAGGTGGGGTTGTTCAATCTCATGGAAGAGCGTGACGTGCAGATCAAGGGTTACCGCATCCGGTTGCCCTTGGACGTTTACGTGGTTTCCACCGCTAACCCAGAGGACTACACCAACCGCGGACGCATCGTGACGCCGCTGAAAGACCGCTACGGGTCTCAGATCCATACCCACTACCCCAAGACCACTGAAGACGAAATCACCATCATGGATCAGGAGCGGACCCGGTTCCCCGACGAGGACAGCATGGTGATTCCGGACTACATAAAAGAGATTCTGGCGGAGATCACCAGTCAGGCAAGGGAGAGTAGCGAGATCAATCAGCGCTCCGGAGTGAGTGTTCGAGTATCCATCTCCAACTACGAAACGCTGTTGGGAAACGCGCTGCGCCGCTCAATCATCCACGGTGATCAATGGGTCTGTCCCAGGACCACCGACCTGCCGTATATCGTGGCTTCGTTTTCCGGCAAGATAGAACTGGAAACCTTTGAGGAAGGCCGGGAAAGCCGGGTTACCGACGATCTTACGCGCCGCGCCGTGCTGCGTATCTTCGGCTCACGGTTTGACGTGGACCAGTTGGAGCGGATCGTTACGGCATTCGATATGGGCCACACGGCGGAGACGAGTAGCGAAAAGCCGGCCGCCGAATATATGGCATTGCTGACGGAGGTTGACGGATTGGCCGACGCCGTGAAGCAATTGACCAGCGACGAGAGAGCCGAGGTTGTAGCCTCAGCGGTGGACTTTATCCTGGAAGGCTTGCACCTGAACCGCCGTCTGAACTGCGAACGAACCTCCGCTGGAAACCTCTATCGGCGGTAGGGTTCCTCTGATCCCGTAAACCTTGATACCGGGTTTTCACCCGCACTTAACCGTGCCTCTAAGACGGCCGGCTTGTGAGAGCCGGGCCGATCGTACCACGACAAATATGACATCCTTCCCTTGACCTTGAGTGTGGCCGCCCTTAGTATTAGAACAAATGAGTTAATTTGTTGCCCTACTTAAGGAGTCTCCATGGCAGGCGCTGACGTACAGGAAATCCACTGCAAGTCTATGCTCAACCGTTTGGACGTCCCGGGGTTTCCCTTCCGGTGGACGTTGAATCCCTACCGCGGCTGCCGCCACGCCTGCACTTACTGTTACGCCCGGCCTACCCACGAATACTGGGGAATGGACTCCGGATTGGAGTTCGAGCAGAGGGTTTTCGCCAAGGTTAACGCCCCGGAGGTTCTTCGGGAGGAGCTAAGGCGGCCCAGGTGGATGGGAGAGGCTATTGCCATAGGCACTGCGTCGGACCCCTACGAACCCGCCGAAGCAGAGTACGGGTTGACCAGGCGAATCCTGCAAGTGCTCACCGAGTTCGGCAACCCGGCATCCTTGACCACCAAAGGGGTTCTGGTGCGCCGGGACCTGGACGTTTTGCAAGAACTGAGCGAAGTGGCTGACGTGAGGATCAACTTCAGTATCGGCAGCATGGACGAGCAGGTCTGGAAGACTAATGAGCCAGGGGCCCCCGGACCCATGGCCCGCATGGAGGCCATGCAGTTCCTGGTGGAGAACGGGATAACCGCCGGGGTTATGATGGCTCCCCTGCTTCCCGGTATCTCGGACAGCGAAGAAAGCATCAACGAAGTGGCTGCCGCCGCTGCCGAGCATAAGGCTCAATTCTTGGGAGCCAACGTATTGTTCTTGAAGCCCGGCTCTAAAGAGTGGTTCATGCCGATGCTTCGAGAAACCTACCCGCACCTGACCACGGCGTACGACAAGATGTATCGTAAGACCTACGCTCCAAAGGACTACACCAGCATGGTGCTCAAAGCGGTGGACAAGGCCCGATGGGAATGGGGTCTACAGGTGATGGAGCCCACGAAAAATCTCCGGGGACAGCAGCGCCAGCTAGAGTTGGCTCTAACGGCCTGATGTTGGCTTAGAAACCGGATGATCGCAGAATGGGAATCAGGCTTGCAACGGTGGGGATATCCCCGTTAGTTGCTGCTTGCCAATCGAATGTGGATTTCCGGACGATATACGGCTACGGTTAGGATTTTCTCCAAAAAGGCGCTCGCTTTCGCTGTTGTTCCAGAAGGCTCTCGTCCAGTAAGTCTAGGCTGCCGCTGGTCCCCTGAGCGAGTCGTTCCGGGTAACCGATGAGCTGGAAGATGTTGGGATTGGTATAATACCCGTTGTAGGTCTGCCGCACCAATTCGTCAAAGAACTCCGGATGTGATGCCTCAACCTCTTTCAGAGCCGCGTCTTTTCCTTCGTCGTTGAGGGCTTGAAAGCCGGACGGTTCCCTGATCACGGCGGCGATCTCTATCTGTGCCAGCCCCTCATTGAACATTCTATTTTTTCGGGCTTCCCCTTCGACCACTCCCTCCAGAAAGGCGGCTAAACCCAGATCGCCCGCGCCGGGTAGCTCGCCTTCCGGCGGGATGAGCCGGTTTAGGACGTTGGACAGCAAGTCTCTCTGATCATCGGTGAACACGCGGTTTCTGGAAGCCATGTGGCCCGGTCCCTCCAAACTGATTGAGGCAGGCGACTAGCCCCATTTGATGGAGCAGGCCCAAGGATACTATCCGTTCCGTAGCCAGTCAAACGCTATCCGGAAAGGTTGGCGGCATGAGAAGTAATCCCCAAGGCTGGCAGTTGAAGCAGCCAGATGCGCAGAGTAGCATGGTCGAGGAATAGAGATTTCCAAAATGGCCGATGCGCTGGAACGATTGGGGTGAAGCATTTGCGGATATGGAAGCCCCATGCCGCCGACTTGGGACTGATAATTGGGTTCTATCTTATTTACCTGATTACCCGGGGGTTGTTCTATTCCCAACCGGACGAAGCCGGACTGCAAAACGCCCTCCGAGTCGTCTCCTTGGAAAGAAAGGTCGGGATGTTCTGGGAACCGGCGTGGCAAGCCTGGATGCTGGGAAACGCCGAAATCCTGGTGGTAGTTCTGAACTGGGTTTACATCATTACTTACTGGCCTGTTGTCTTGGGAGTGGGCCTAGTCCTTTTCATTCGGAGCCGGTCCCGGTTTTACTACTACCGGACGGTTGTCGCGGTCAGCCTGGTACTCGCATTGTTGGTTTTCGCTATTTTCCCGGTTTCTCCGCCTTTCGGTATGACCGCCCATTTTGTAAATACCATCCAAGTTCTGGGACCTTCCTTATACGGGGGGCCAGCGATGGCTCCCACCTACAATCTCGACGCCGCCATGCCCAGCCTCCACTTCTGCTGGACGGTTATCCTGGGTGTTCTGTGCCTGCGGAGTCTACCGGGGTGGGCGAAATATTTGGGGATTTTGTATCCGGGAGTTACCTTCTTGGCGATCACCATCACCGGCAATCATTTCATCCTGGACGCAGTTGCCGGAGGTCTGTTGGCGGGGGCGGCCTTTGTCATCGTGGAGCTCGGTCTGCGGGAGCGATTCAGCTTGAGCCGCTGACCGAGATGTCCCTGGCGGGTCGTGATCGCCAAGGGCGGTTTGCCCGCCGGTTAAAGCGTCCGAAATGCCGGGCTGATGATGCTAATCAAGCTAATTATCCAGGTTAGGACCCCGACGACGGCTAGGATAACCTCTCCCGCACCAACGTTCAGGTCAACCAGAGTCACGTTGTCCAGGCTGGCCCAGTACCGGTTCAAGTTCTGCTGAACGTGTAAAAGAAGCCCCAAAACAACAGCGATGGATGCCAGGTCCAGCAAGGCGCTGATCAAGGCAGCCCCAAACGAGACTTCACCGAAATTGAAAAAGCCCCCATTTACCCTGAGTGATGCATTATCCAACGCGGTGGAGATCAAAACGAGAACTACTGCCCATCCTACTGCGATGGAGCAAAAAACGCCGGCGTCTTGCATCAGTTCCTTGAAAGAGCGCATGTGGGCGTGAGTACGGAATAGCCCGTAGATTGGAATCATTAGGCTCAAAGTGTGCCACATGGGGAACACTTGGTTTCCGGTGTGGTCTCGATATTGTTGCCACGTGATGTAGAACCAATAGAACAGATAGAGCCCGTCGGACAGGAACGTCATCACCAGGATACGGGTTGGCGAGATCCGGTAGGCCAAAGTGCGCGGTGGCTGCCCGGTCAGCGCCTCTTCGGGGTCTGCGGTGGATTCCGCGGGGAGGGCCTTGCCGCAACCGCCGCAGAAAATGTGATTCGATTCGACCTGATGAGCGCAGTAAGGACAGGAGGGCATCTAAACCTCTTGATTCATATAGCAGGGCATAGGTTATGGATTGCGGCCCCACAGCGGATGCCGGAATGTGGGCCCGAGGGCCGGATTGATCTCCTGGCGTTCGGTTGTCGATGCCTCGGGGGCCGGCTCGTCGGGCAGTGGAGGACGGTAACGGGGTCCGAGACTGCGTTGAGGATTCAGGTTGCTCAAGTGTTGAGCAAGGGCATCCAGGCTATTTAGGTTGTTGACCGGTAAAAAGTCGTCTATGTAGGGTCGAGCGGCTTGGATTCCCCGGGTCAACGGTTGGTAATCGGCGGACCCCAGCAGTGGGTTGAGCCAGATCAGCCGGTGGCAACTGCGTTGCAGCCGTGAAATCTCTTGAGATAGCAACTCCGGCTCGCCCCGGTCCCATCCGTCGGAAATCACCAGCACCACGGCCCCACTGCCCCGGACTCGCCGCAACCACTGGAAATTGAACGTCTTGAGCGCTTGCCCGATGCGAGTGCCCCCGGCCCAGTCAGGGACGGCCCGGGACACTTCAGTGACCGCCTGATCGATGCTGCGGTAGTTCAGATACCGGGTGATCCGGGTTAACTGGGTGGCGAATAAAAATGCCTCCACCTGCCGCTGGCCCTTTGCTACAGAGTGGATGAAGTGTAGCAGCATCCGGGTGTACCGTTCCATGGAGCCGCTGACGTCGCATATCAAGATCAGGTGCCGGGGCTTGTCTTTGCGCTCCCGTCGCGGCAACTCCAAGAGTTCGCCGCCGTACTTGAGGTTCTGCCTTAGGGTGCGGCGCAGGTCTATCCAAGAGCCATTTCCCGGCGCGGTCCGGCGGGTTCGCCGGTTTCCTAGGTCCCAAGACAGGTCCGACATCATTCGTTTGGCTTCGGAGATCTCCAAGCCATTGAAGTCTGAAAAGTCTTTCTGCCGCAGCACTTCCCTGGCGCTGTAGGTCCTGGTCAGGTCCACCCGGTCGCCGGCATCATCGTCATCTCCCTCGGTGGCTGTGCTGTTACCCTCGTCGCCGCCCTTAGGTGGAGCGACTTGAGGGTTCCGGTAACGGCGTTGCTCTCCCATTGACCGCAGGTCGAGGGTGGTTTGGCCGCTGGCCGGACGCCGCCAGAACACCTGGAAGGCTTCGTCGAACAGGGCAATGTCCTGTTTCCGGTGGACCAGTATTGAGCGCGCCGCTTGCTGGAATTCCTGTTTAAGGCTGATGGGGGTGTACTCCAACGCACGAACCAGGTCCAGCATGTTGCCTGAACCCACGTCCAACCCAATCTTGCGCAACGTCTCGCCGAACATCATCAGGTTGTGTAGGATGTGGCCGTCGTCCTGATGGGCGCCGTTGGCAGGCGAGGTCACGGACCGCCACCGCCGCCACCCCGTCTTCCCCGTCGGGGGCCTCGGTTTTTGGACCGCTCCAACATGGCCCGCACCGGCTCGCCTCGCACCATTTCGATGTCGTCCTGGTACTTGAGCACGATACCCATGGTGTCGTCGATAACCTGGGGGTCCAACTCGGACTGATTTAAAGCCAGGAGGGCCGACGTCCAGTCCAGGGTTTCCGACACCCCCGGAATCTTATAAAGTTCGGTCTCCCGCAATTCCTGAATGAATCCAGTCACCTGTTGCGCCAACTGGCGGGGAGCTTCGGGGATCTTGTCGGTGATGATTTGGAGCTCTTTCTGGAAGTCTGGATATTCTATCCAGTAGTACAGGCAGCGGCGCTTCAGCGCGTCGTGGACTTCCCGAGTCCGGTTGGAGGTGATTATAACGATGGGTGGATGGACTGCCTTGTAAGTACCCAATTCTGGAATCGTGATCTGGAAGTTACCCAGCATCTCCAGCAGGAATCCCTCGAACTCCTCATCGGCCCGGTCCAACTCGTCGATGAGCAGGACTGGAGACTTCTCCCGGCTTTCGTCGATGGCCTGCAGAAGGGGGCGTTTGATCAAGAACCGCTCGCTGAACAGGTCGGCGGTGGCGCTCTCCCGGTCGACCTGGCCGGACGATTCCATCAGGCGTATTTCCAGGATCTGGCGGGCGTGATTCCATTCGTAGACGGCGTGGTTGATGTCCAGGCCTTCGTAGCACTGAAGGTGGATCAACTCAGTATCCAGCGCGGCAGCCAGGGCCCGGGCAATCTCCGTTTTGCCGACACCGGCCTCACCCTCTAGGAACAGGGGCCGTTGCAGCTTTAAGCTCAAGAATATGGGCACCGCCAAGCTGCGGTCGCTGATGTAATGCTGCTCGCGGAGAATCTTCTGGACCTCGTCGATGGAGGCGGGCATCTTAATGGCGGAAGTCAATGGCAAACTCCAATAATGTAGTCAGGGTGGTAACGGGTGAAACCATTGTAGCGTATCCGGGAGCTTGGGTACCACAGGTGGGTAATCAATGTCCGGTGGACACGAAGTGAGATTGGAAGTACCGTCTTACCAACCGGCGCAGGCTGGTCCAATGGTCATCAAGAGACTCAAGCTCGACCGGGGTGAGTTGATTGTAAGTCCGGCCAAATTGAGGGAAATACCAGACTGAAAAGGCCCAGAATCCGGGAATCGCGGGGCCGTCGTCCGGCGTTTCGGCGATAACCCCAGTGCCTCCCCGAAGTTCCCAGGAGGCCAATACCCGGCCCCGGTCGGCAACGCATAAGCCTTCCACCCAAGAAGCCTCGCGTTCGCCGCCTTGGTAGGGTTCCATCAACTCCAATAACCGGCGCGTTCTCTCTTGGTCGTCGGCCGCCGGTCCGGCGAATCGGTGGGTGTAGAGGCTTTCCCAGCTATCGCCCAGCGCCGGAAGGACCAAGCCGCCGTCGGAGGCGATGGCCAATGTTGACCCCGCCAGCGACCACTCTCGCGCTTTGGCCCGGGCAATCTCGTGGTGGGTGCCGCCTTTCTCTTCGGGGACTCCGGATAGGCCTAACTGTTGGGGAGTCGTGGGAGACAAGTTAAGGGCTTCAACCAGCCAGGCGAGTTTCTGCTGCTTGGCCGGATTTCCGGTGGCCAGGAGTATGGAGGTGGCGCTCTTGCCGGTGGATTTGCCGGTCATGGGAGTACTTCCGGATTGAGTTTAGAGAATGCGGGCGACGGCGCGAGCGGCGGCCCCGTCACCGCCTTTCAGCTTCAAAGGCAACGCCCAAAGCTCGAAATTGAAGCCTACCAGTTGGTCCAGGTTAATCAGGTTTTCGATGAGCGGTATGCCCAGGCCCAACAGAAGCCGGTGCACCGGGAAATCGCTCATTGTGGATTGCGGAGTCGGCGGATGTTTGTCGATGGGAAAGTCGACAGCTACGGCGTTGACTTCATGCCTTGCCAGGTAACCCGCCCCCTCCGTGCTGAGGTAAGGCCCGTCGGAGTAGAATCCCTCTTTTCCCGACTCGTTGTGCGCCCAGCCCGTGAACAGAACTACGATGTTGTCCTTTATCGTGCCGGGCGCGGCCCCGGCCTGCTCTAAGTCCGCTACGGAGATCGGCGTCTTGCTCTGGGCCGACTGGCGCAGGTCCAAGAGGAGCGCCGGTCCCATGTAGCGCTCCAAAGGCATATCGTCAACAGTGGTCCCATCGGGATGAAAGTGGTAGGGAGCGTCGACGTGGGTGCCGATGTGGGTGGCCAGGGTCAGTTTGGTGTTGGAACGCGTGTGGGACTCGTGGGTCTGCAACGGCGACATGGTCACGCCGATCAGGCCCGGAACGGCGGAAACCCGCGGGCTTCCCAGGGTTAGGGTGAGGTCGATAAGTTTGGGCATGCTTGCGTTCCTCTCTACAGCTTTGCCGGCTTTATCCGTCCCCGGCGGCGGGCTCGAGCGGCGTGGTTCGAGCACCGGGAATCCCAGCGCCTCCGGAGCGGGCCTCTTCGGGTAACGACATCTCCCAATCGGGAATGAGCGTTTTGGAGGTGGGTTCCAAAGTCAAGATAACTGCCGCTCCCGCCAGGCTGAAGGCGACGGACAAGGCGAATATGACATCGTAGGGGTCTAAGATGCCGGAAGATCTGAATATCTCGAACACCACGCCGCCAAGGGCCGTGGTTATCGCGTGTCCCATCAGCGCTCCGGTCATCTGTGATCCGTAGAGGGTCCCCATGGGTCCGTTGCCGAAGTATTGCCGGTTTATCACCAGATATCCGGTCCACTCGCCGCCGAATCCTATGCCGAACAGGGCGGCGAACAGATAAAAAGTCCACAGGTCATGGGCCCCAAAAAGGATAAGCACGGTAATGCCCTGAACGAACAGGCAACTGGCCATGATACGTTTGGAGCCGTACCGTTCCGCCAGAACCGGGGTCAGAAGTCTGCTGGAGATGCTGACCAGAGAAATTATCGTAAGGATCACCGCCGCCTGGGTCAGGCCGACACCCTGCTCAACGGCGAATGGAATTGAGAAGATCAGGACTATGCCATGTCCGGCGCACCCCAGTCCGTGAATGGCCGGAAGGTTCCAGAATGCTCTGGTCCGCCGGACATGCTGGTTGAACACTTTTAGACGCAGTTTTTCCGCTGTGGCGCTACGGACAGTAGGAGGTGGGTCGTCGTCGGCTGCCCCATAGGGCTTGACGCCGATATCCTCCGGCTTATTGCGGAGCAGGAGGTTTAGGAGAATCAAGATCCCGCAGCCGATGACGCCGATGCTCCAGAACGTCATCTGCCAACCGTAATTCTCCAATAAGTAGCCGGTAAGCGGTGCTACGATGGCCGTGCCTAAGCCGCCCGCGGCCCACAGGATCCCGGTTCCCAATCCCAACCGCCGCCGAAACCAGCCGCTGACCGACGCCATCAAAGGCACCATGGCGATGGATTGGGTCAGTGATAGCAAAAAACCGAAGACGATGAAGAACTGCCATAACTCGCGGACAAATCCCAGCAACACCATGCTGACGCCGTACAGAATGGCGCCGGCGAACATCATGCGCCGGGCGCCGTACCGGTCGCCTAGCCAACCGCTGACTGGGGCGAAAATAGCTCCGACCATGTAATAGGCCGCCAGCCCCATGACGATAGTACCGACACTCCAGCCGAAGCGGCCATCTGGGTCGGTCAAGGGCGGCAAAAGAATACCGGCGGCCATGCTGATGGAGGTAGCGAGAATCTGCACCGTGGCCAAGACGGCCACGATTATCCAACAGTAATGCAGCCCCCAGGGTAGCCTGGAAGCGCTTAGGTTAAGCATGAATCAATAATACTCAGCCACGGGGATGGTCTAATGAAATATCTCTTCATGGAGAGTGAGCATCGGGAGGAGTTGGCCTCGGCGCCTAGTGCAGCGGGCACGCTCTGAGCAGGCCGCTGCCCCACCATGTCTCCGAGGCGGCGGTGCGACCGTCTTCAATGGCGCTACTTTCTCCCAGTGCCAGTGGTCCGGTGGCGTTGGCATGTGAGGTCAGGGCAGCTGTACCGCCGGGTACGGCGAAGGCAAATACCCTATCCCGTTCGCCTACGTCGGCCGAAACCGCCCATGCCCCGAAGAAAATCATCAGGGCGATGGTCAGGCAAAGCACCAGAATAAACGAAACGGGAAGGGGAACAGCCTTCATGCTAGCGAACCTCAACCTCGTGGGGGAACACCATGTTGTTGCCGTAACCCCGGCCGTCCCACTTGTTGGGGAATTCCATGGGCTGGGTGTCGCCTTGGTCGTTAGTGGCCCGGCACATCAGGGTATATTTACCGGGACCTGGTGGGGTCCACTGGTGCTCCCACCGGTTCCATGAATAGTCGCTGCGAGGCCGGACTGTGTCTACCAGGTTCCAAGTTGCGCCGGCATCGGTGCTGATCTCGACTTTGGTGATCTGGTCTTCACCGGACCATGCCGCCCCGGCTAGGGTGTATCCAGTTGCGGGGACAATCTCACCAGGGGCGGGGTTGGTGATGATGGACTTGACCTTCATCTTGGTGTAGAAGGTATATGGCGCCGCCGAACCCGGTTCATTGGTGGTGATGTACCTATCGGTCATGTAGAAGCCTTTGAACTCGTGGTCCAGCACGTGGATGCCCACCAGCCACTTGACCGAGTTCATGCCGTACCAGCCCGAAACCAGCAGACGCAGAGGGAAGCCGTGGTTCAGGGGCAACGGCTCACCGTTCATCTCGTAAGCCAGGAGGGTATCGGGGTGCATCGCTTTGGCGATGGGCAGGCTGCGCTCGTAGGTAACTTCCGGCGGATCCCCCACGGTTTCGTCTGGACCGTGGTCGGCGCCCTCGAACATGACCTCTACCGCGGAATCCTTCACCCCGGCTTTCTCCAGCACGTCCCGTAAAGAAACCCCAGCCCACTCGGCGTTGCCCATGATTCCGTGTCCCTTGATACCTTCCATCACCGTGCTGATGCGCAGGGCCTTGGACCAGTAGTCGGGCACGGGGCTGTTTCCGCAGCACTCGAAGGTGACTTGGAACCTTTTCTGAGGCAGTTGTTTCAAGTCTTCATAGCTCAAACTTAAGGGGGTGCTTACTTGGCCGTCAACCGCCAGCCGGTAGGTGGCCTGGTCGATCTCCGGGCAGTCCTTCCAATGATTGCGGATGTAGAACAAATCATTGGGCACGATATCTTCTTGTAACGCCGTTGGGGGCGCGGCGAAGGTGCGCAATCCGGCGTTGGTGGGAATGATTTGAGGCTTTAACGCGGTCTGGGTGATTTGGGTGGCCATGTTTAGACTCCTGGGCTTAGTTTTACTCGAGATAGTTAGTGTCCAGGTCGGCGGCTGGATAGGTCACCAGCAACCGAACCGGGATCCATAGTTGGTTAACCAGCTTGTGAGGCACGCCGGGCGGGGCCAGCACGGTCGTGCCCGCTCGAATGGTGGAGACTTCGTCTCCGAGAACAAGTTGCACGGCACCGGCCATTACCATGATGGCGATGTCCGTCGGGTGCGTGTGCAGGCGTCCTTCCCAGCCGGGGTATAGCTCGATCTCTTTGATGGTAAGCGAAACCGCGCCTTGTTTGTGGGAGACAATCTCCCGCTCCCGGCGGTTGTCCACCGCCGCTGGCATCGGTATCTCGCTGTGCTCAATAAGTGGCATGGTGCTTCCTAGGATGGATTGTCACGACTATTCTTGCCTCATTGTACTACGGTTTTCTTATACGTGAAGGCCGGGCTTAATTCTCCGGAAACATGAGGGGAATCATGTTTTGGTAGGCCAGGTCGTTGGCCATGCCCATGACCATGCCGGCCCGGGCGTCCCGGAAATACCGCTCGAAGGGCATCCGTCCGGCAAAAGCCGCGCCTCCGAACGACGTCATCAAGTCCTGGGTCACCCTTACTCCTGCTTCGGAGCAGGCGACCTTGGCCTGCATGTAAAGTAGATGGGAGGACGCCCGGTCTTGGTCGAAGGACGACGAAGCCGACAAAAGCAGGGCTCGCGCCGCTTCGATCTGGGTTCCCATCTCGGCCATGCGCCGCTGGTTGATGGCGCTGTCCAGCCGCCTGGCACCGCTGGGGTGGCGGCGGACCATCTCCTCCATCGCCAACTCGTAGGCGCCAGAGGCGATACCTAGGTAGGCGGCGGCGTAAGTGAGGGCGACCACCGGGCGGGCAAAGTGGGTTGTCGCTGCGGCAACGGTGTGCTCCTCGCCAAGGCGATTCTCTTCCGGGACGAAACCGCTGAACTTGACCGGAGAGCTGGAATTGCCTCGCATGCCTAAACCGTTCCACGGCTCCAGGATCTCCCAATCGATCTCGTCCGCCGCGACGATCAGACGGCTGGCGGCGCTTTGCGGAGAGTCTTCGCCGACCCGGCAGTGAAATTGGAAGTGGGTGGCGTGTCCCGCCGAGGTGACGTAGGACTTTCGGATGCCGTCCAGTTGGTATCCGCCGGGCACCTTGGTGACGGCGGAGGCGGTCTGGGCAGCGGTCCAGTTGTCACCCTCGCCCCAGGTCTCGCTGCCGGCGATGCTGGTGAACACCTCTCCTTTGGCCATGGGCTTGACGAACTTTTCTATCTGGTAGTCGGTGGGAATCTGGCAGATGATCTCCGCCGCCTCTAGGTGCATCTTGTAGCACATGCATGTCGAGGGGCATTTTTTGGCCAGTTCCTCGATAACCAAGGAAGTGGTGACCATGTCGGCGCCCACTCCGCCGTGCTCTTTGGAGACGCGGAGGCCGAAAAGGCCTTCCCGCTTCAAGGCATCGAGTGATTCTTGGGGATAGCGTCCCAACCGGTCGGTTTCTTCTGCCCGGGGAGCCAGCTCCTTGGCGGCAATATCCGCCGCCCGGTCTCGCCACTCTTCCTGCCCTTTGGTCAATGGGAAATAGGTCATCTTGTTTTCCTTGCGGTGTTGATTGGGATTGGCCGTACATCTTGAGAAGTGAACCCAAAAGGTGGTTCGACAAGCTCACCACGAACGGTGGGGCTGGTTGGATCGCTTTCCGTTCGTCCTGAGCCTGTCGAAGGACCAGCCTGCTAGACTTTGACTGAGCCTAACCGGCGAATTTCTCTCCCAAGGCGGTTTCCCAGCGGAGATAGGTCATCATGTCGGCGTAGTTCCGGTCCGGTCCGGAGGGCACCATGTCGGTAGGCGGGGACATCACGCCGGACAATCCGGATTCCACAGCCAATCCAGCCCTGTTCCACGCGGCCATTCCGCCTTCCAGGACCGAGACATTCTCATATCCCAGGTCCATCAGGGTGGCTCCGGCCAAGGCGGCGTTGGCCCCGTCGTTACCGGTGACCGCGATGCTTGCCTTCTTATCCGGCGCCAGGCCTGCGATGTGAAACTCCAGCCAACCCCGTGGCGCCCATCGGGCTCCGGGAACGTGGCCTCTGGCGAAGTCCTGGCTGGTATCCACAAATAATGTGACCTGGGGTGAGGCAACTTGGAGGTCCTGAGGAGATAGGGGCCTGACCCGCTCTTTGGCTTGGGCCAGGCCGTACGGGGCCTCTTCGGGCACACCCTTTTCCAGGTCCAACCCCGCGGCGGCCCACGCTGAGGTACCGCCTTCCACGGCGTAAACTTCGTCAAAGCCAAATTGGCGGTACCAGGAGGCAATGAAAGTGGAACGGGCCTTCTGGTCGCAAGCGAAGACCACCGGGCAATTCTTGACCACCAGCACGTCGTCGGACCGTTGGACTACCTGGCCACCGGGGAACCAGCGGAAGCCGGGGATATGGCCGGCTTCGTACTCTTCGGCTCTGCGCACGTCGACGAAAAACGCGGGTTCTTTCTCTCTATTAGCCAACATGGCCTGAAGTCTGGGAATATCCATGTAGCGGACGCCGTCTTCGGCGGCAAGCGTATCGGCGTAGGCTTCGGCGGCGGCTAAGCCTTCGGGAGAGGGCTCGGGCAGGTCAAGCCGGTCGGCTCCGGTTTCTAGCTCGTAGCCGGCCAACACCCAGCCCGAGGTGCCGTTTTTCAATCCAAAGATGTTGGTCAATCCCATCCGTTGTAGCACCCTGGTCCCGATGATGCTGCGGGTGCGTCCGGCGCAGTTGACGATGACCGTGGTGTCTTTGTCCAGGTCTTTGGTGATGTCGGTGACCCGCAGGGCCAACTCACCGCCGGGAACGCTCCGGCCGCCGGGGATACAGAACCGTTGGTACTCTTCCGGGGTGCGGGTGTCCAGGATAACCAGCTTGTCCCCGCGCTCTATCCGCTCGTGCAGCTCGGTGGCGTCGATCTCGGGTACGTGGTGGACTACTTCCATCTTCTCGCCGAACACCTTGCTGATTACGTTGCTCCCCCACTCGGTGGGGAAGTCCAGGGTGGACCACTGGTTGATGCCCCCGTCCAATACCGAAACATCGCTGTAGCCCATGCGCTCCAGAGTTTCGGCGGCCAGACCTGCCCGCCGGCCGTCGTCGTCGCATATAACTACCTGGCAACCCTTTACCGGCACTGCGGCGGACATCTGGGATTCCAATTGCCTGCGAGGAATCAGGCTGGAGTCGATGATGTGGGTGCTGTTATACTCACCCGCCTCCCGCACGTCGATCAACGCAAACTGGCTGTTACCCTCTAGCAACGAGCTCAGGTCCTCTGCCGCGATCTTCTTAGCCATGGTTGATGCACCTCCGTCGAGAGTGGTTATTCGGATTTTACGCCTGAATATATCTGAGTCACCCCTCTCCCGCTAGGAGAGGGGCCGGGGTGAGGGCCGTCACCCTGATGCTACCGGGGACGGTGTCCGGGCCTCCGGCGGCAAGGCGTCTTCCCAATCGGGAATCAGCACGCGGGAGGTGGGCTCCAAGAGCAATATGAAGGCAGCGCCTCCCAAGCTAGTAGCGATAGAAATGACCCAAGCTATGTCATAAGAGCCGTAAATGTCGAATATTACGCCGCCCAGAAGTCCGCCAACGGCCATCCCGATTCCGGACCCCAGGTTTTGGAAGCCGAAGATCGTGCGGACGGGGCCCATCCCAAAATACTGGCGGTCTATCACCAAGAACGCCGACATCTCGCCGCCCAATCCTACACCGAACACGGTGGCGAACAGGTAGAACTGCCAGGCGTCATGGGTCCAGAAGAGCAACGCCACCGAGATCCCCTGGATAGTATAAGCAACGGCCATGACCCATTTGGCCCCGAACATGTCTGCCAGCACTGGGACGGCGAACCGGCTCCCGCTGGCGGTCAGGGTGTAGATCGAGATGATGAAGGCGGCGGCCTGCAGAGAGACGCCCTGCTCTGGCCGGGTAGCGAAGAATACGACGCCCACCATGACGATGGAATGCCCCATGCAACCCAGGTAATGGATGCCAATGAGGTTCCAGAATGCCCGAGTTTGCTTGGCCTGCTTGAGGAATGCTTTGCTCCGTAGCTTGGTTATGGCTGGATTGCTAGTATCAACTGGCGGTGGGTCGTTGTCAGTCGCGCCGTAGGGTCTCTTTCCCCGGTCGGCGGGGTCGCCGTGGAAAAAGGCCACCAGGGAAAAGACGATAGTTCCCCCGATCGCCGGGATGATCCAGAATGCGGTCTCCCAATCGGTTCTTGACAGAAGCAGGGCCAGCGCTGGGGCCATGATGGAGCTGCCCATCCCCCCTGCCGACTGCTGGATACCAACCGCCACCCCAAGACGTTTCTTGAACCAGGCGGCGACGGTGGTGGGGATGTTGACCCGGAACAGGGATTGAGCGACGCCCAGAATCAAGCTGTAGTAGAGGTATAGTTGCCACTGGGTGCTGATGGTGCTAAGTAAGAGCAGACCGCTGGTATAGCATATGCCTGCTATAACCAGGGTCCGACGTGAGCCGTATCGATCCGCCATCCAGCCAGCCACCGGCGACAACAACGCGCTGACGATGCTTCGGAAGAAGTAGGCAAAGATGATTGAGGTCAGAGTCCAGCCAAACTCATCTTGCATGATAACAATGAGGATGGAGAAAGCCTGGCTGATGAAGTTGGTGGTCAGTTGGAGGACGGTGGCCATGCCCACGATCGCCCAGCCGTAATGATGGAGGGAACTTAAGCGGCCCGCTGCCGGGGTTTCGTCCAGCTTCACCATGGGCGGTCTGCGATTTGGGAAACTTGGGAAACAATGGCGCCGGCTGAAAATGTCAACTCCAGCCAGTTGCCGATTCTTGTCTCGTTGGTGTATCTATCGTTTTTCATGCGGTTGTGATTGCGGCATTGTCCCCATGCGCTGACGTGAACAGAAGGCCGGTTTCCGGCGTCCCCCCTCGATTATTTACTCAAACAGGAATCCACTAGCAGTTGTCGTATTTCTCGGTGGCGAAGGGGGTGATCTTGCCCGTCTCCAAGTTGTACCGGCTCCGGTTCAGCCCTCTAAGATCGTCGCCATAGACGTGAATCTCCACGGTGGGGCGGTCGGTGAAGTTGTCCATCTGGTGAATCTCGTCCACTTCCGGGATCAGGAGAGTTATTTCCCCGGGTTTGAACTGGGATGTGCGGTCTTTCTCCAGCGTCGCAAATCCTTCCTTGGTGCGGTCGTCCACCCGGCGAAAACGGGTCTCAGTGAGGGCATTGTCCATTACGCCGATCATTCCCCAGGTGCCGTGATCGTGGGGAGACGCGTGGTCGCCTGGGCCCCAAACCACGGCGGTCACCAACAGCCCGCTGTCCCCCTGATACAGGGCGTAGGAGCCGTGGTTGGGCCTTGAGCCCTTGCCCACGGGCGACCGGTATTGCTCCGGAAGGGCGTTGGGGTCCTGGATGAGCTTCTCCAACCAAGATGATCCTGTGTCGAATAGTTTCTGCTGGTCCGGCTTACCGGAGATCAATCCTTCCATGTCGCTGACGAACTGGTCCAGCGAGTACTTTACCGTGGTCATTATTGTCCTCCTGTGCGGCCTTCTTTCTCAGCCTGAACGTTTCGTCAATTATCGTTAAGCCTCAAAAGGGTGTCAAGACATGATACTTAAACCATACTAATATTTACGCTGATAGGGCCTCATTAGGTCGTACGATATCGAGTTGGGCGGCGCAATGTGTTAGACTTATCTAGCCTCGCTTGGTAAGCTTGTTCAGGCATGGGACGGCCGGTTCGGATTGAGATTGGCTTAGTATCCCATGACAGTCTCCAACTTAGATCCACGGGGCGGGAAGACGGTTGTGACTCGGAGTTTACCGGTATGGAAGACGAAGTGTTCGTCCAGCGCATTCAAGAGAAGATTGAAAAGCTAACCGAAGGCCGGATCGATCTGGAGATCGATCACGAGGACGGTAGCCAGCTTCGGGTGGAGTTTGAGCGGGAAGTGCCCTTGGTCGTATTGGGCGCTAACATTTTTGAGTTCTCCGGGTTCGCCCGAATGTGCGTGGAATACGCGGTGGAGTCCATCAGAAAACAGCGCCCCATAGAGATGTTAGAATTCCACCTATTGCTGGCCCGAAACTGACCAAGCGCGCGATTGATCTGCGGAATATCAGTCAATAATTCCATCGCTCGTCCCGGACGGACACAATGGCCCAAGAGCAGACCGTATCTCTGGAACAAAAACGCCCCTGGTACTACAACCCCTGGTTCCTGGCGCTCACTTTCATCCTCGGATGGCCGGTGATTCAATTCAGCATTGGATTGGCGGTCCCGCTTCTTTGGCCGACATGGTCCATCTTGATACTGCGGTCTCCCTGGCACCGAAATTTCATAACTGGCACCGTGGCCTGGGCAATGCTTATGTCCGGGGGGTTCTTGGTCATATTTCAGGTCTTCTCGCCTGATCTTGTTGTCAACCCCTGGCTCACCGCGATCATCGTCGCGCCGGGATTGTTGTTGGCGGCATACACCCAATTTCTTTGGTCTCGTGAGCGGGGGAACTTTGGCTCAGGCGGGAGTAGAGACGCGGCAGGCCTTGCCGAGGGCAAGAAGCCTCCCCGGATCCGGGCGCCGAGACAGGTCCGGCGGCAGCGGAGGAGAGGGTCCCGGCCCGGCCGGTCTTCCCGCCATCCTTTCTAGATACCGGACCCCATACGCGTAACCCATCTGGCACTTGTATTACGGCAAGCAGACTTCGGCTAAGGCTTCGGCCACGGTTTGTCCGTCCTGATTTTCCACCAACACCTGGCAAGCTATCACCCGCCGGTCTCCTTCCTGCCGTTTATCCACCACCCGTCCAGTTAATGTAATTACATCTTCAGCATGTACCGGAAGTATCGATTCGATCGCCAGGCTGCTGCCGGCCGCAAGGATGCTGGCGATGGGGAAGCCCTTCTCCAACAACTCCAAAACGTAGGCGGACAGGGCGGGAACAGAGGCTTGTCCGGCGGCGGAGGGCGTAGAACTTTTTGGCTCGTCGCCGGGATGTAAAAGGGAGTTGAAGCCGGCGATGGTTTCCTCCGTCTCCCACTTGGCCAGGATGGGAAGTTGGTCGCCCACGGAGACGGAATCGTAGGTTACCGTTTTGGCCCAGAGTCTGGGCATGGTTGCTCCAGTCGCCTGAGTTCGTTAACCGGACGTGGCAATGTCGAGGTATTTCAAGGCTAGCATCGGCGCCTTTCGATAGCAAGGATCGGGAGACTAGACCGCACCAGTCCTGTGCTAAACTGGGAATCACTGAATGAAATTAGATGACCTCGGCCCAAGGACCCTCAGGTCTGGTAGATCAAACCAACACCTGAGGGTGTTTTTCTGGGTTTGATCGAGACCATCAGACACAACGGAGGATGGATTCAATGGCTAGCGATGGAGCGCATCACCAGCGTGCCATGGTGGTGGTTGCCCATGCCGACGACGCCGAGTGGGGATGCGCCGGAACGGTGGCCAAGTGGTGCGCCGAAGGTTGGGAGGTGGTGTACGTTCTGTGCACCGACGGCAGTAAAGGCAGCGAAGACCCGGAGATGACCAGCGGACGGCTGGTGGAGATTCGCAAACAGGAGCAACTGGACGCTGGGAAGGTGCTTGGGTTGAAAGACATCGTCTTCTTGGGATACGAGGACTCCATGCTGGAGCCGACGTTAGAGCTGCGCCGGGACATTGCCCGGGAGATCCGCCGACACCGGCCCGATGTGCTGATCTGCATGAATCCGGTGCGGAGCGTGGACGGTGAAGGCTATCTGGGCCATCCCGACCACTTCGCCTCGGGAGAAGCGGCCCTGTCCGCCGTGTTCCCCAGTTCCAGAGACCGCCTAACTTTCCCAGAGTTACTCCGGGAAGGGCTTGAACCCCATAAGGTGAAGGAAGTCTGGATGATGTTCCACGGCGACACGGCCGACAAGTTCGTGGACGTGAGCGCCTATATGGATACCGCCGTGGACGCCTTGAAGGCACATCAGACCCAGGTATCGGAAGAGGACGCTGAGGTCGACATGAGGCAATGGCGCAACAGCACCGGGAAGAAAGTGGGGTTCGAATTCGCCGAGGCGTTCAAGGTCTTTCAACTGGAGTAATGGGTGGCGCCAATCAGAACACGACCCACCTATAGTCCCCCTTCGCAAGGAGGGAGGTTCAGGCTCTCAAAGTAGTAGGGGCGCACGGCCGTGCGCCCCTACTTTTTCCCTTGTGATAGCGGTAGGGTTCTAGGCGGGTTTTCTGGCCACGACCTTGACGCTGACCACGTTCATGGGGACGCCTTCGTCGTCGAACCGGATGTTCTCTTCGGAGATGTCGATGTCCACGAAGCCTGCATCCCTTAGCCGTCCCAGGTAGATGTCCCGGTGCTCGGCCCCGGCGATACATGAAGCCCAGGCTTCGGGGTCGGTGCGGGTTGGGCCTTCGTCGGTCATGGACATCATGTCCGAGAGATGAAGGCGGCCGCCGGGGGATAAGACCCGGAAGGACTCACGAAAGACGGCGTCCTTATCGGGGGACAGGCAGACTACGCAGTTGGATATGACCACGTCCACGTTTGCGTCGGGGAGTGGCATATTTTCAATCTCGCCTTTGACGAACTCCACGTTGGTGATGCCCAGGTTGGCCTGGTTCTTACGGGCTAGATTCAGCATGTCGTCGGTCATGTCCAGGCCGGTGACGTGGCCTCCCGGTCCCACCTGCTGGGACGCTAGAAAGCAGTCGATTCCGCCTCCGGAGCCCAGGTCAAGCACCCTCTCACCGACTTTCAAACCGGCCAGGGCGGTGGGATTGCCGCAGCCCGCCGAGGCGGCGATGGATTCCGCGGGTAGTCCGGCGATCTGACCCTCCGTGTAAAGGCGGAGCGCACGCTCCGTGTCCGCCGGGCTGCAGCACCCTGGATCGCTGCCACAGTCAGGCTGGACCACGGTGAGTTCGATGACTCCCTTGGCCCGGGCCCCGTATCTCTCTCGCACCAGCCGCTTGATCTCTTCTGAGTTCGTAGTCATTGCCATACTCCTAATCTTTAGTTTTGTCGCCCTATTGGAACATCGTCTTGAGTTCCAAGCGCTTGTGCCACCGTTTCCTCTACCGTGGGTAGCATCTTTTGCCACACCCGGCCGGCCGCCCGGAACGCCTCCTTGCCCTCGTCTGTTAGCCAGCAGACCCTACGTTTGCGCCCCAGGTGCTCCTCCATCCGGTAAACCACGTAGCCCCCCTCCACCAGTTCCTTCATAGTGGAGTAAACCATGGCCTCGGTGGGTTCGCAGCAACCCTGACAGGCGTCCCGGATGGCCAGGTTAAGCTGGTATCCATGCACTGGACCCTTGGCCAGTTGGCCCAGCAAGAGGAACCGGCAAAGGCTGCGCTTAACCAGGTTCTCCCAGTACGCCTCGTCCCGCATCGATTGTTTGTTTAACTGTATAGTCATCTTCCCTGCGTCTACGTAACTAAACCGGGTTTACTAAACCACGTTAAGTATCATAACCAGCTAAGGACTCGATGTCAACCGCCGGACAAATCCGGATTTATCCACGCCTGGGTCTGGATTCCCCTTCTGCGGAAGGGCCAGACTGACGAAAGGCTCGGCGCGACGGTGGTCGCTGAGCCTGTGATAGAATGAGGCTCCAAATTCGGACCTTGCCAGTCTTGCGTTCGGATCGGATACCCCAACATGCATTGTTAAAGAAGAAAGAGGGACATGAAAGTAACACGCGCGACGACTCGTATCATCCAGACCCCAGCGGATAACCCTTTGGTAGTGGGTATGCCGGTGGGGGACGCTACTCGGGAATTTGTAACACTGGAACTGGAAACGGATGAGGGCATCCAGGGAGTAGGCGTAACTTTTTTCGGAGCTGCGTTAACCAACGCCCTTAGAGCGGCGGTGGACACTCTCAGCGGATTGGTCATCGGACGAGACCCCATGCCCGTCGAGTCCATCGTGGCGGACCTGCGCGCCGCCGGCAGCGGCTCCGGACCGGGAGGCATCTTCACCCTGGCCCTTTCGGCGGTGGACATGGCCCTATGGGACATTAAAGGCAAGGCGTTGAACGTAACGGTTAGCTCGCTCTTGGGCGGCTACCGGGACCGGGCGCCTACCTACGCCAGCGGCGCGCTGATGCGGCCGATGAACCTGGAATACTTGGCCGAGGCGGGGCCTCGCCTGGTAGAGATGGGATTCAAGCAGATGAAGACGCAGATGGGAGCCGAGCCCACGGCCGCTCTGGAAGTGGAGCGGATGCGGGTGATGCGTGAAGGCATCGGACCGGACATAGACCTGATGTGCGACATCAACCAGCTATGGAACGTAAACCAGGCCATACAGATCGGCAAGAGGGTCGAAGAGTACAACCTCTTTTGGCTGGAAGACGTGGTGGCCCAAGACGACTACCAAGGACTGGCCCGGGTGGCCGACGCCTTGACCACGCCCATCGCGGCCGGTGAGTACGTCTATGGGATCACGCCCTTCCGCCAGATGTTGGAGAACCGGTCCATCGACATCGTAATGATCGACCTGCTTCGGGTAGGCGGAATCACCCAGTGGAAAAAGGTGGCCGGCATGGCCGAGGCGTTCAACATCCCGGTGGTAAGTCACCTGGTGCCCGAAATCCACGTTCATTTGATCTCGGCCATACCCAACGGATTGACGGTCGAGTACATGCCTTGGACCCTGCGGCTTTGGGAAGAAACACCCAAGATGGAAAACGGAGAGCTTGTGGTGCCGGACAAACCCGGGTTGGGGCTGGCATTCAACCAAGAGACAATCAAGCAATACCAAGTGGCCTAGCTATCAGCGATCAGCTTTAAGCCAAATGTTAACCGCGTAATCTACGTAGGAGAAGAGTGATGGTTTCACAGTTGCGGATCTACACGATCAATAGTGGGATGATGGACTCCTGGCTCAAGTTGTTCGAGGAACACATCCGGCCCATACATCAGGGATTGGGAATTCCGATCGAGGCCAGTTGGATCAACGCCGACCGTACCGAATTTCTTTGGGTCCGGTCGTTTAACAGCGTTGAAGAGATTCCGGAAAAGGAAGCCGCCTACTTCGCCTCTCCGGGGCGTTCCGCTCTCGGCGGCCTGCCTACCAGCCACATCGCCAAGATGGAAGTTAGGGTCATTGAAAAGGTTCCTGTAGCGGCCTAGGACCCAACTAGAGGTCTTTGCGCATCTCGATGTGGAGAATGTCCACTTCCATGAAGGGGTCCCCGTGTTCCCGGTAGCCGTGGGCGGCATAGAAACTCTTGACGTACTCTTGGGCGTGAAGGACGCTTTGGCGCATCCCTTGGGTCCGGGCCTCGTCCTCCAGGAACTCTAGGATCAGGCCTCCTACCCCTTGCCTGCGCCAACTCTTATCCACCGCCATCCGACCGATGATGGCGACGGCAGGTTCTCCGGACAGCAGACGCCCGGTGCCAACGATGCTTCCGTGATGCAACGCGATGACGTGAGTGGCGGCGGCGTCTTCCTCGTCCAACTCCTCTTCTGGCGGTACGTTTTGCTCCGCAACGAACACACGGAAGCGCACGCTGATGGCCGATTCCAACTCAGCCTTGGTTTCAACCAGCTTGACGGTGATTGGGTCGGAATTTGAGCTATCAGCCATCAGCTTTCAGCGCTCAGGACCGCGGGCCACAAGCCGAGTGTCATAACCATTAACTCTGTACTATCTCCACCAAAGGCGTAAAGCCTCCGGTATCCTAATTGCGCCGGACTACGATAACGCGGCATTATTCTGCCCAAAAACACATCTGGATTTATTGGCTGGCGGCTGACCGCTGACCGCTGTTAGCTAGTCGAAGACGATCGCCCCCCGGCCAACCTCGCCCTTGTCCATGTCGTCGTAGGCTTCGTTGATCTGGTCCAAGGAGTAGTGGCGGACCACCAAGTCGTCCAGGTTCAGTTTTCCCGATTGGTACATGTCCACCATGGTGGGCATGTCGGTGCGGGAGCGGGCCGAACCGTAGTAAGTCCCCCGCAGGGTTTTTTCGTTGCGTACCAGGTCGACGGCGTTGATGGAGGCCTCAGCGCCGATGGGCGCGATGCCCACGACGGTCACCGTCCCGCGCTTGCCGCACATGTCGTAGGCGGCTTTGGTGGTATCGGCCGAGCCGAAAACTTCGAACGTAAAATCGGCGCCCTTGCCGCCGGTCAGCTCCTTTACCTGAGCCACCGGGTCCCGATCCGAGGCATTGACCGAGTGGGTTGCGCCGAATTTCATCGCGAACTCCAACTGGCTCTCCCGAATGTCCACGGCGATTATCTTGGCGGCATTCACCAGTTTGGCGCCCATGATGACGTTCAGACCCACTCCGCCGCAGCCTACAACCGCTACGGTGCTGCCCGGCGTGACCTTGGCGCTGAACAGGACGGCCCCGACTCCGGTGGGCACGCAGCAGCCGATCATCGCGGCCTTATCCATGGGGATGGGCGACGGAACCGGCACGCAACCGGTCTCGGGCACTACGGCGTATTCGGCGAAGCAGGCAACCTTACCCATGTGGTGGATGGCTTGGTCACCCTTATGCAGCCGGGTAGTCCCGTCGTACATGAAGGGACCGGTGGCCGCATGGCTGTCGCAAAGATTGGAATGCCCTTCTAGGCAAGACTTGCAGAGGCCGCAAGCCGGCACGAATGAAAGGATGACCTGGTCACCCGGGTGAACCGACGTAACGCCGGGTCCCACTTTTTCCACGGTGCCCGCTCCCTCGTGTCCCAAAACCACGGGCCGGGCGATGGGGGCGTCCCCGTGCATGAAGTGCCGGTCTGACCGGCAGACGCCGGCGGCCCCGATCTTGACCATCACCTCACCGGCTTTAGGGTCGTCCAACTCGACTTCCTCAACGACCAGAGGTTGGTTGACTTCGTAGAAAACGGCGGCTTTCATTATGTCGCTCCTGACGTGGGGGATTTTGGACCATCATCGCCTTGGTGGCGGCATCTGTCAATGACGGGGAGGCGTGAGCTATCAGCCGTCAGCCTTCAGCAAGTTGATTGGTGTGGCGGGGAAATCCCCCTCGGTCCCCCCTTACGAAAGGGGGAAGATAGGCGTATGGCCTTCAAAAAATTGGTAGACCGCTGACCGCTGACCGCTAGCTACCCTTCGATCTTTTCCAGGGGGGCGAAGCTGAGGAGGAGGCGTTTGATTCCTACTTGGCCTTTGAAGTGGACGGTTACTTCGTGGTCGCCGGAGACGGCCAGGCATTCCATGACCACTCCTTCTCCGAAGGTGGTGTGACGGACGAGATCGCCGATACCGGGCACCGCGCGAACGGGAGTGGGGGTGACATCTCCGTTGACGGGCGTCGACCAGTTGTTGCGGTTGATGGGCGTTGACGGCTTAGGTTTAGTCTGAGTTTGATGAGCGGGGGCTACCAGGTTGGCGGGAATCTCCCGCAGGAAGCGGGACGACATAGTAGGGCCGCTGTTCCCCATAAAACCGCGGCGAAAGGCTCTCACCAAGTAGAGCCGCCGCTGGGCGCGGGTGATGCCCACGTAGCATAGCCGCCGCTCCTCTTCCAATTGTTCTTCGCTATCCATGGAACGGCTGTGAGGAAGTAAGCCTTCCTCCAAACCGACGATGAAGACTACCGGGAATTCCAGCCCTTTTGCCTGGTGCAAGGTGATGAGCGTTAATGACTCTTCCGAATCTTCGTAATTATCGACGTCGGCCACCAGAGAGACCTTTTCCAGCAAGCTGGCCAATCCGTCTCCCGGATCCTCGGCGTTGAACTCCTGGGCGGTGTTCCGGAACTCCTTGACGTTGTCCCACCGCTCATCGGGCCGGTCGTCGCTGTTCTGGATGAAACTCCGGAGACCGGTGTCCTCCAACACCTGGTCGATCAGATCCAAGATTGGGACCTGGTCGGCCCGTTGGACCAGTACCTCGATCATGTCGGCGAAGTTTGCGATGGCGTTGGACGCCCGGGTAGCCAACTGGACCGGACTGGGTTGACCTTGGGATCGGGCGGCGGCGATCTGCTGCATGGCTCCCATGAGGGTGATGTCCTGCTCCCGGGCCCAACGGGTGAGGTCCTGCATGGACTTGGCTCCGATGCCCCTCGGGGGAACTCCGATGACCCTGGTCAAGTTGACCTCGTCCAATGGGTTGTGGATCAGGCGGAGGTAAGCCATCAGGTCTTTGACCTCCCGCCGGTGGTAGAACCGGACGCCGCCCACGAGGCGGTACGGCATCCCCCGGTGCAAACAGGCCTCTTCCAAAGCCCGAGACTGGGCGTTAACCCGGTACATCACCGCGCAGTCACCCGGTTTGATCCTTTCCTGGCGCACCAGCCGCTCGATCTCGCCGATGGCGAAACCGGCCTCTTCCTGCTCGTCGTAGGCCTCGTGAACCACGACTGCCTCTCCTTTGGCGTTTTCGGTGAATAGGCCCTTTTCCAGGCGCATGCCATTTACCGAGATCAGGCTTTGGGCGGCTTCCAGGATGTTGCTGGTGGACCGGTAATTCTGCTCCAGGTTTATGGTTTTGGTCCGAGGGTAGTCGCTTTGGAAGCTGAGAATATTGCGGATGTCCGCGCTGCGCCATGAGTAGATCGACTGATCCGGATCTCCCACCACGCAGATGTTCTGATCATCGCCGGTCAAAAGGCTGGACAGCCGGTACTGGGCCACGTTGGTGTCCTGGAACTCGTCCACCATCAAGTACTCGTAACGCTGTTGGTACCTATCCCGCACTTCGGGATGATCTTGTAGTAATTGGGCAGACTTCATGAGCAGGTCGTCGAAGTCCACGGCGCTGTTGCGGGACAGCAATTCCTCGTAGTGGTGGTATACCCGGGCGGATATCTCCTCGAAATAATTCTGGCTGTGCTGGGCCAGGCCTCGAGAGTCCATCAGCAGGCTCTTGGCCCGTGATATCACGCTGCGGACGGCTTGAGGAGGCGTTTGCTTGGGATCCAGATCCGCCATCTGTAGGCCCTGCTTGATCAACGAAAGCTGGTCGTCCGCATCGTAGATGGTGAAACTCGAGGAAAGGCCGATCTGACCCCCTTCCCGCCGTAACAATTGAGCGCAAAAGGAGTGAAATGTGCCCACGGTCAGCGATTCGGCGCGGGTGCCCACCAACCGCTGCAGCCGGTCCCGCATCTCCCGGGCGGCCTTGTTGGTGAAGGTCATGGCGAGGATGCGGTAGGGGCTGATCCCGCAAACCCGGACCAGGTAGGCGATACGGTGGGTGATGACCCGGGTCTTGCCGGAGCCTGGGCCGGCGATGATAAGCAAAGGGCCGTCGATAGTTTCGACGGCCTCTTTTTGCCCTGGATTCAATCCTTCGAGAATATCGGAGGTAGGCGTCATGGGGAAATTATAGCATGGGGTTGAGGCTGGGAACGCTCAGAACGAGGCCATTCTCTCTAGGCCGGGAAGGTCGGTGATGGTGATGCGCCGGTGCGACGTGTCCACGAACCCCATTCGGCGATAGCTGTTCAGAGCGCGGCTCACTGTTTCCCGGCTGGCGCCCACCAAGCGGGCCAATTCATCTTGTCCCATGGGAACGACTATCGCGTCCCCAGGCTTGGCATCCGCCGCATACGTTTCAGCCAAGGTCAATAACTGTTTGGCCACGCGGGTAGGCACGTCCAGGAAGACCATGTCTCCCAACAGTTGGTTTACGTTGCGCAACCGCTGGACAAGAAGGGCGTTTACGTCCGCAGCCAGCTCGGGGTTTTCGCCTAGGAAATCAAGGAAATCTTGCCGCAAGAGGACCATGGTTTCGGTGGCGTCCACAGCCGTGGCCGTCGCCGATCGGTTGGACCCGTCCAACAGGGCCATTTCGCCAAAGCAGTCACCGGATTGAAATAGGGCTATGTCCCGTTCCCGCCCGTCTTCGGAGGCGATGGAAATCTTCACCCGGCCCTCGACGATGATGTGCATACGGTCGGCGGGGTCGTCCTCGTGGAAAATCACCTCGCCCCGCTGGTAGCTTCGCGGCTGCAACTTGCCGGGCAGAGATTGGAGCTGCTCTTCTTTCAGACTAGCGAATATAGGCACGCTGGTCAAAAATTCTACGTCGACCATATTGGCTATCTCCCGGTGACTGTGACAGCTTCGGTCATTATATCACCGGGTGTTCCGGACGGGGCGTGACCGAGTTTGGCAGCCCGAAATGGTCCATGCTATAATTTTTTTGTCCCTAGAGAATGAAAACAAACGATGCACTCATGATTCCACGTGGCCGGTCCACACGACCGGCTCGTTTTAATGTTAAGCAGTCCGCTTGGATTTCCGCAGAGGGCAAAGTCCATAGAATCGAAACACAAACCAATCTGTAGAATCATCAGTCATCCCGTTTAATGTAGCTAGAAGGGCAACGCCTCAAAGGCCGATGGCCCCGTATCGGAGAACTTATGGTTAATATCCCCAAGCAAAACCTGCGGACACCTGGACCGACGCCGGTCCCTTCAGACATCGTCGAGGCGATGTCCAACCCGATGATTGATCACCGCGGCCCGGAGTTTCTGGAGATTATCACCGCAGCCACCGAGCAGTTGAAGCAGGTCTTCATGACCACCAACGACATTTTTATATTGACTGCTTCGGGGACTGGAGCATTGGAAGCGGCCATCGTCAACACGCTGTCTCCGGGAGACAAAGTGCTTTCGGCTTCCGCCGGGTCCTTTGGAGACCGGTTCACCGAGATGGTGGAGACCCACGGCGCCGATGTCCAGCGGTTGAATTTTGAGTGGGGTTCTCCGATAGAACCCGATGCGATTCGCACCGCCTTGCAGGCCGAGCCTGGGATAAAAGCGGTCCTAGTTACCCATAACGAAACTTCGACGGGCGTGACCCATCCTCTCCAAGCCATCGCTGAAGTAGTAAAGGGAGAATTCCAGAAACTACTGCTGGTCGACGCGGTGAGCAGTTTGGCCTGTGTACCCCTGCCGGTGGACGGTTGGAACTGCGATGTCGTGGCCACGGCGTCTCAGAAAGGGTTCATGATTCCGCCCGGATTGGCATTCATCACCATGAGTAAGACTGCCTGGGAAGCCGCGGAAACAGCCACTATGCCCCGCTATTATTTCGACTTGAAAGCGGCCAGCCAGTTTCTTGAGCGAGGTCAGACCCCTTTCACCCCCAACGTAGCTCTGATGTACGGTCTGTCATTGGCTTTGGATAAGCTGCTGGAGGAAGGGATGGAGAACGTTTTCGAACGCCATGCCCGCATAAGTCAGCTAACCCGTGACGGTATCAAGGACCTGGGTCTAGAACTGTTGGTGTCGGACGAAGCCTACGCTTCCAATACGGTGACCGCTATCAAGATTCCCGAGGGAATTGACGGCTCGATGTTGAGGAGCTTGGCCCGCAACGAGCACAATGTGGTGCTTGCCGGAGGACAGGGAAAACTATCGAGCAGTATTTTCCGCATAGGCCATCTGGGACACGTAACCCGCGAGGACATCGAAGAGGTGCTGGAGACGCTGAGACTCATCCTGCCCAAGGTTGGCTTCCGGGCCGGCTAGAGCATCGCCATCGCTCCGTGGACGAGCTGTTATCTCCATTCGGCTTTCTATTCGACCGGTCTAAGGAACTGTGAAGTAAGGGCCTGACATTGTCTACCTCCCAATTGCAAATGGCGATGGGCAGCCTGCGCATCAGACTGGCCGAGATACAGGGCAAAGAAGAGCAGACCGAGGCGCTGATCGATCAGTTCCGGACCCAGCTTCGAAGATTACCCCGGCAAGTCGTCTACGGCGCTATTTCACTTGACGCTTCTTTAACCTCCATGGGCGAGATTGAAGAGCGTTTGAACGACGCAGTGGCTACTCATCGTCGGATCCTGGAGTTTAAGAAAACGGCCGTCTACGAACTGGAAGCCTTGGAACTGGTGGGACAGGTGGACGAGGCTCGCCGCTCAGTATCGTCGCTTAAACAGCAAGCACAATCAGCCGGGGATAATGAAGAGACATCCGCGGAGATTCTTCGCCTGGAGAAGTTCATCGCTGATTACAGTAAAAAGGCCGAATTGGCCATCACCGAAAGTTATCAGCAACGGCAAGACTCAAGGTAACTCCCGGCGGCGTATCTTCCTCAGGACCGTCTTTCCCGCGTAAGCGGGAATCCAGTGGCGCGTTTGCTGGATCCCGGCCTTCGCCGGGATGACGGTTCTAGTACCAACCCAATTTAAAAGGACTAGATCAGAGAGAGCCGTCAAGCTGGTTTATGACCAGGCCCGTGGGAAGTTTGGGGTAGAAGAAGGTGGATTTGCGGGGCAACCTTTGGCCCTGACTAACGACATCGTAGAATTGGTCCATGGGGAAGGGTTTAACGAGAAAGGCCATCTGCGAGGCACCGGAATTCACCTGCGCCATGGCCTGCACATGGTCGTGTATGTAGGTCACCCGGTCCGGCAACAAGTCGCCAAGGACCGGCTTCAAGACCTGCTCCTCCAAGATCCATGCCTCAGAGACAGCTAATGGACCCCATTCTTGCCAATCAACTTCTTGCTTAAGGGACAACAAACGGGGACTCTCCCCTGAAGGTCCCAACATCCCTACGGCTTTGGCATCGTTGTTTTGGCCGACAACCTGCTCCAACAGATCTTCCGCGGTGTCTACAGGTGGCAACCCGCCGGGATTCACGTCGAATAGCTGGAGCAAGCGATGCTGCAACTGGGCCAACAACTCACTGGTTAGACCTTCGACCACCCGGTGGTAAGGCAGCACCAGCAGGCCCGGATCATCGAATTCGATCAGGGTCATCATAATGGAGTCATTCTCTTGGGGAGATACGATTTCATATCCACCGGCTTTGGCTCGTTTGGCTTGGAACCGGAGCGCCGCCTCGTATCGATGGTGTCCATCCGCCAGAAAAACTGGGGTGTCGTTGAAGAACTGGCGGATCCGCGTTTGTTGCTCCGGCGAAGAAAGCAGCCAAAGGCTGAGTTCTTGATCCTCGTCTGGGCGAATATGAATGTCGGGCGTTGTGGACATAACTTCTTCAAATATCCGGTTCAGGTACTTTGCCGGGTCTCGGTACAAGCTCATTATCGGACTGAAGTTGGCGTTGCAGGCCTCCATCAGGGCTACCCGGTCCAACACCGCGGGTTCCTCAGTGAATTCGTGGGGGAACACTTCATGGCTGTCGTACTCAGCCAGGCCGATACATCCGGTAATGCCGATCCGGCTCTTGGTTTCACCTTGGAATGTAAAGATGTGCTGGGACAGGTAGAAACATGGTTCTGGCTCCCGGCGCAACACTCCCCGCCGCAGCCACTCCTCGAACAAGTCGGTGGTGTTCCGGTAGGTATTTCCACCGGGGGCGTTCCAGTCCAGGTTCTCCCCCGCTTCAAGGTGCACTACGTTGTAGGGGCTGCGTTTAAGGAGAGACTCCTGAAGCTCAGGGGTGATCAAGTCGTAGGGAGGACTGACGACCTTGGCCAGGTCGCCGACCACGTCGGGATTGTATTTCCAACCGCGGAAGGGGCGAAAAACCACCATCGTAATTCACATTCTCCACGAAGGATTATAGGCGGTGGGCATGGCCGAGTCCACGGCCTGGGTAGCTGAGTATATTTAGCGATGATTACCGATGACCTGGGCCTTGGCTGGAACCCCCTTTTATTTTTGGTTGCCGGGGCTGTGTGATATACTCGTGGCCCTAATATCATCCTGGATTCCCGATTCAAGGACCGACGGATTTATGGCTGGTGCAATCGAATTTGTAGACGGTGGAACGGTTACCACCCCCCGGGGCTTTAGCGCCGGCGCGACCTACGCCGGACTGAAAACCTTTGCTGAGGATAAGCTGGACTTGGGCTTGATTCTTTCGGAGGCGCCTTGCACTGCCGCCGGGGTCTATACGACCAACGCCATCCGGTCTGCCTGCGTCACGGTGACCAAGGAACACGTCGACCAAGGTCAGATAAGGGGGCTGGTGGTCAACGCCGGCATCGCCAACACTTGTGTAGGTGATCAAGGATACAAGGATGCCCAGGAAATGGCTGTCCTGGCAGGCAATCGCCTAGGTGTGCAGCCGGATGAAATAGTGGTTTGTAGTACCGGCGTCATCGGCGTCGAACTCCCCATGGCTTTGATTCGCAACGGCATCGAAGTCATCGAAATGGCCGCCGATGGTGGTTCCGCGTTGGCCCGGGCAATGATGACGACCGATACCAGGCCGAAAGAGGTCGCCGTCACTTTTGAAGTGGACGGTCACCAAGCCAGTATAGGTGGCGTTGCCAAAGGTTCCGGCATGATTCACCCGAACATGGCAACCATGCTGTCCTTCGTGACGACAGATCTTGCGGTAGAAAAAGAATTCTTGCAGCAGACACTACGGGAAGTTGCGGATTTCTCCTACAATATGTTGACGATAGACGGAGACTCCAGCACCAACGACATAGTCGTTGTGCTGGCCAACGGTTTGGCGGGCAACGACCCCGTCTCAGCAGGGTCCCCGGGCGCAGATATCTTCAAAGACGCTTTGATGGAGGCCTGCATCCACTTATCCCGGGAGATTGCCCGGGATGGGGAGGGCGCTACCCGTCTTATAATAGTCGAAGTGGCAGGAGCGGCATCGATCCAAGATGCTCGCATCGGCGCGCGCACCGTAGCGTCATCCAACCTGGTAAAGTCGGCGGTTTACGGCGCCGATCCCAACTGGGGCCGGGTTCTCATGGCGCTGGGGCGTAGTGGAGCCCGTGTCGAAGAGAGCAAGGTGGACCTCTTCGTGAACGGCGTTTGCATCATGCAGAGTGGATTGCCCATTCCCTTCCACCGTGACGCGGTGGTGGCGTTGATGAGGAGCGCGGAGGTTACTTTCCGGCTTCAACTCAACCTTGGTGAGGGCGAAGCAACCGCATGGGGCTGTGATCTAACCGAAGAATACGTCATTATCAATAGCGCTTACACCACGTGATGTTGCCGCTATCGCTCGTCATGTTTTCCACGCCGTCCGGTGGAGTCAACCGAAAACCGAACCTGTATCTCCCCATGCCGATACGGACGACATTGACTCAGGCAACTCGATAAAGCTTACTAAGCCTTGCGTCTTCCCCCGGGTTCTTTGTCTTGCATCAAAAATATCCCTTTTGAGATTCATTCCCGGTTATTCCGATCCTGGTAATTCTAGCAACTGGAGGTCTGAGTGGCTGCCCCACCGATCGTGGTAAAAATCGGAGGCAGCACCCTTGGAAGTCACGACACCACCTTAAAAGACTTGGTGACCCTACAGAATCAAGGGGTGGATGTTGTGGTGGTCCACGGTGGGGGCAACGTGATCTCCCAATGGATGCAGCGTCAGGGAATCCGGCCTCGCTTCGTCAACGGACTGAGAGTCACCGACGAGGCCAGCTTGGAGATTGTGGTCGCGGTTCTCAGCGGCTTGATCAATAAAAAGTTGGTGGCCCGGATGCACGTTCTAGGCGGGCGCGCCATCGGGATCAGCGGCATCGACGGCGGGTTGCTGGAAGCCCGCGTCGCGGACCCGGAATTGGGTTATGTGGGCGAGATTGCGTCGGTCAACACCGGGGCCATTACAGCCCTTCTAAACGGCGGCTACATGCCAATGATTGCTCCTCTTGCTAGGCAATGTCAGGACGATTCGGACCATTCGGGTGGCCCGCTCAACATCAACGGAGACACCGTTGCCGGGGAGTTGGCTCATGCTTTGGGAGCGGAGCGCTTGATATTCTTGACCGACGTGGAAGGCGTCATGGATGGCGCGGGCCGTGTCATTCGCCGTCTGGACCAGCGCCGGGCCAGTCTGCTGTTTCAGTCGGGCGTTGTCCGCGGCGGTATGATTCCCAAACTTGCGGCTTGCTTGCGGGCCCTGGAGCGGTCTCCCGTGGCCGATATCATCGACGGACGGAAACCCGAAGCTCTTTTGGATTGTCTGAACGGACGCTCCACCGGCACGACCATCGTCAATCAATTGCGTCCTTCTCGATAAGGACGGCGCTGCCGCGGAACCCCGATGAGTTACAACCTTTCCAACGACGCTGAGCTACCCCCCGCGCCGAATCCCCCCGGAATTTCGGAGTCCAACCTGCGTCTGTTCCAGCGCGCCGGTTCCGTGCTGGCCATTTTCGTTCTTGGCTTTCTCATTTTGTGGTGGGCGCGATCGGTATACACCGATTGGCTGTGGTTCGACCACCTGGGATACCGGAGCGTTTTCACTAAGATTCTCTTCTTGAAAATCTGGCTGTTCCTAGCCGGCGCCCTGGTTTCCGGACTGGCTCTGACCGCCAGCCTTTACTTTGCGTTCCGATACTCTAGGGGTGCGTTTACCCGTTCCCTATCGGCTGAGAGTTACCGCTTGCTTTGGGCGCTGGTGGTGCTCGGCGCGGGCATGACCGTGATCATAGCCAGCCTGATATTCGGCTCGGTGGCCCAGGACCGTTGGGAGACAGTGCTGCTGTATTTCAACCGGCTTCCATTTGGAGTCGCCGATCCCCAGTTCGGGCTTGATGCCACCTTCTACGTAGCGACCTTACGATTACTGCACTTCCTTCAAGGCTGGTTTCTCGGCCTGGCGATCACCCTGATCGTAGCCGCGCTGTCCCTGTATGCGGCGGTTTATTCTTTGCGTGGCATTGCGTTTCCCCTGTCGGCGCGGATGCTCAATCATCTGGCGGTGCTGGGGGTGATCCTGATGTTGACCATCGCCGCCGGTCACGCACTCGGCGTATACGAGTTGGTGCTTTCCGGCTCCGGGGTTGTATTTGGCGCTACCTACACCGATGTGCACGCGCGTATGCCGGTTTTATGGCTGTTGACCGGCATAGCCGCTCTGGCAGCGTTGGGATTCGTGGTCGGCATTTACTTTTCCGGTCTCAGGCTGATGGCTGGCGCGTTCAGTCTTTGGGTGATCGCCGCATTGTTGGTGGGGTTCGCTTATCCTTTGCTGTTCCAGAGGTTCCAGGTGGAGCCCAACGAGTTCGAGCTGGAACGGGTCTATATTCAGCGCAACATCCAGGCTACCCGCTGGGCGTACGGTTTGGACCAGATACAGGAGTCTACATTCCGAGCGAACCCCAAGCTAACTGCCGAAGCCATCGAAGATAGCGCGTCCGTTCTGGATAATATACGGCTGTGGGACCTTCAACCCTTGCAAGATGCCTACAATCAGCTCCAATTCATGGAGCTTTACTACAATTTTCTCAACATCGACTGGGACCGCTACCCGGTGAACGGCGAGATCCGACAGGTGCTGGTAGCAGCCCGCGAGTTGAATCAAGACAACTTGCCAGAGGATGCCAAGAATTGGGTGAATGAAAGGCTGCAATACACCCACGGCTACGGGTTGGTTATGAGTCCAGCCACTGAATTCACGCCGGGCGAAGGCCGCCCGGAGTTCCTGCTCCAAGATATTCCTATCAAGGGAGATTTTAAGATTGAGCGCCCTGGCTTGTACTATGGCGAAACGCCCGATAGCTTCGCCATCGTCAACAGCGCCCTGACAGAAGTAGGACCCAGCGAAGGACTACAACACTACGGCGGCAGTGGCGGAGTAGTGCTGGGTTCACGCTTACGCCGTGTCGCTTACGCCTCCCAGTTCGGCGACATCAACATCCTGCTAAGCGGTCAGATTACGCCCGAAAGCCGGATCCAGTACCGCAGGGAAATCAGGTCCAGAGTCAAGGCTGTGGCGCCTTTCCTCAAACTGGATCACGACCCCTACCCCGTGCTGGACCAAGCTGGTAAACTATGGTGGCTTCAAGACGCATACACTGCCACCGATCGAATACCATATTCGGCCCAGACTGATCGCCCATTACCTAGGCCGGAGAATCGGGAGATATTAGGAGGGTTCAACTACATCCGCAACAGCGTCAAAGTCGCGGTGGATGCCTACAACGGGTCAATTGAATTTTACGTGATCCAACCAGGCGATCCGCTGGTTCAGATGTACCGGAAGGCATTTCCCGGCCTGCTCAAAGACTTTGACCAGATGCCTCAAGACCTACAAGATCACATACGATATCCCATAGGGCTGTTCACCGCCCAAACTCAGATGTTTCTGCGGTACCACGTCACCGACCCACAGGTCTTCTTCAACCAAGCTGAACAGTGGGCGGTCCCCCTGGAGAGCCGATTCGGCAAACGCGGGGTTCTTCTCCGGCCAACTTATCTGATGCTGAAAGCGCCGGGAGAAGATCGGGTTGAGTTCGTCCTGATGTTGTCCTTCACGCCCGCCGGCGAGAAGAAAAACTTGGTGGGTTGGATCCTAGCCCGTAACGATGCGCCTAATTATGGCGCCCTCCTTGCTTTTCAGGTGCCGGGAGACCCGCAGGTGGATGGGCCCAGCCAAGTAGAGGCGCGGATCGAAAACGACCAGCAGATATCTCAGCAATTCACTCTTTGGGAAGGGGCCGGTTCCCGAGTGATTCGTGGTCAGTTATTGGTTATACCCATGGCCGGCACCATACTTTACGTGGAGCCCATGTATTTGCAATCAGAAGTTCTAGCCTTCCCGGAACTGAAAAAAATTATCCTAGCCGACGGAAGCGACGTGGTTATGGCCGATTCCATCAAGGAAGGCTTGATCATGCTGGTTCATGGCGGCAAAGCGGCGCCCGCCGTGGATGTTGTTTCGGACGCCGGGACAGCGATCGGCGCACGAGATCTTAGAGAGATTCACGAGGCGGTTACGGGACTGGAAAAGGCCTTGGAAGGTCTCCGGGACGCCTTAAATGACTTGAAGGATTCTTCGGGAAACACAGGAGGTAGCCGCCCATGACTATCAGTAGCGATTGGATAGCGAAAGAGCAGAAATACTACGCCCAGACGGTCCGCCGGCAACCGGTGGTGATCGTACGAGGCGAAGGCACTCGAGTGTGGGATGCTGACGGCAAGGAGTATCTGGATTTCGTCGCCGGTTGGGCGGTGAATAACCTTGGTCATAGCCATCCCGTGATTACCCAGGCAATCGTCGAGCAGGCGGGCACTTTATTGCAGACTTCCAATCAGTTCTATACTGTGCCGCAGCTTCAATTAGCCGAGATACTCATCGAAAACAGTTGTTTGGACCAGGTGTTTTTCGGCAACAGCGGCGCCGAGGCCAACGAAGGCGCGCTGAAGCTGGCCCGCCGCTATGGAAAGTTGCATCGGGATGGCGCTTACGAAGTGATCACCGCTTTCAATTCTTTCCACGGACGCACCATGGCCACCGTGGCGGCCACCGGTCAGCCTCATTACCAAGAATCCTTCACTCCCTTGTTGCCCGGGTTCGTTCACGTGGATTTTAACGACGTTGAAGCCATCATGAACGCCACCACCGACCGGACCGCCGCCGTCTTTCTAGAGCCGGTCCAAGGTGAAGGCGGCGTCAACATCCCCGCCGACGACTATCTGAGCCGGGTGCGTGAGTGGTGCGATGAAAAGGGGTTGCTGTTGATATTGGATGAGATTCAAACCGGCATGGGCCGGTTGGGCAGCCTCTTCGGTTACCAGGAGTTCGGCGTCGAGCCAGACGTTATAACTCTGGCCAAGGGATTGGGCTACGGCACTCCCATCGGCGCCTTTCTGTCAAAAGAGTATTGCATGGCCTTGGTGCCCGGCGACCACGGTTCCACTTTTGGGGGCAACGCGCTGACCACCGCCGCCGCTTACGCCGGCACTAAGTTCCTGATTGAAAATGACATACCGGGCCATGCCAGGGCCATGGGAGATCATCTGCAACGCCGGTTGAACGAACTTAAATCCAGGTTCTCTTTCGTGAAAGACGTCCGAGGCAAGGGTCTTCTGGTGGCCATGGAGTTTGAAAGCGACATAGCGGGCCAGTTGCTTACCCACGCCAACGCCGGCGGGTTGCTGCTAAACGCGGTCAAACCAAACGCCATCCGATTCATGCCGCCCCTGAACGTAACCGTCGAAGAGATAGATCAGGCCATGTCCCTGCTGGGAGACGCGCTGGGGAAGATATAAAGATAAAATGGATGCAAGCAAATTACTCTCACGGATTGTAGTCAATCCGAAGGTGATGGTTGGTAAGCCAGTAATTCGCGGCACGCGTCTCACCGTGCAGAACGTATTAGGCCTGTTGGCCAGCGGTATGGTGATTGACGACATCGTGAAGGAATACGCGGGATTAACCGAAGAGGATGTCCTGGCATGTATCCTATTTGCCAAAGAGTCTCTGGAAACGACGACCTTTGCACCTTTGGGAATTGAGAGTGCCTGATTCGTTTTCTTGTAGATGAGTGTATCGGACCTTCGGTTGCTTCCTGGTTAGCCAAGGAGTTCCATGATGTGCTCTCGATCTACCAAGAATCACCTGGGTTGGGTGATATCGAGGTACTGAGGTTGGCGTTCGATACCGGCCGAGTTCTCATCACGGCCGACAAAGACTTCGGCGAAATGATTTTCCGAGAGGGAAGGCCCCATAAAGGTATAATTCTATTGAGGTTAGGCGATGAACGTCCCTCAAACAAAATAGACGTTCTTCAGCGTCTTATTCAGCAGTATTCCGGCCAACTACCCGGCAACTTCGTTGTGGCAACGGACAGCACTGTAAGAATCATCGAAATTAAGAGTTAGTAGAAGTTCTGCTCTCAGGTAGAGTTGAAAAAGGACATACGTTGCCCGGAGAACCGGTGATTACTCCTTGACGGCGATCCGCGAGTGAGGGCCATGGTTTCCGTTGGGATTCCTCACCGAAATCCACAGACTCCGAATATCTTTAGAAAAAATGGAAGAAACTCAATGCCTGATAATAAAATAGTTTTGGCCTTCAGCGGAGGATTGGACACTTCGGTGGCGGTTCCTTGGCTGAAGGAGAAATACGGAGCGGATGTAATCACCCTGACCATCGACCTGGGTATGGTGGACTTGGAGTCCATCAAGGAAAGGGCGATGGAAGTGGGCGCGGCCAAGGCCCTGACAGTGGATGGCAAAGAGCCTTTAGTTCAAGAGTTTCTGTATCCTGCCCTCCAAGCCGGGGCTATTTACGAGGAGCAGTACCCCTTGGCCACGGCTTTGGGCAGACCGTTGATCGCTCGTTATATGGTCGAGGCGGCCCGAGCGGAGGGAGCATTCGCGGTGGCCCACGGTTGCACCGGCAAAGGCAACGACCAGGTACGCATGGAATTAGGCGTTGCCGCCCTCGCCCCGGACATCAAGGTAATAGGACCGATCCGTGATTGGGGAATGAGCCGGCAGGAAGAGATCGAATACGCCGAGGCCAGGGGCATCCCCGTCAACGCTCGCGCCAGCCGGTTCTCCGTGGACGAGAACATCTGGGGCCGTAGCGTGGAGGCGGGAGAGCTGGAAGACCCCTGGTTACAACCGCCGGAGGACGCCTACGCGTGGACCAAACCTCTGTCGGAAACGCCGGATGAGCCGGCCTTTCTGGAAGTTCATTTCGAGCAGGGTATACCCACCGCCATCGATGGCGAAGACATGTCCGGGGTGGACCTGATACCCTACCTCAACTCGATCTTGGGCGGCCACGGAGTCGGGAGGCTTGACCACGTGGAGAACCGCCTGGTGGGCATCAAGTCCCGGGAGATTTACGAGGCCCCAGCCGCCGTGGCCTTGCACGCGGCCCACAAGTCCTTGGAGGCATTGACCCTGAGCAAAGACCAGGCCCGAGCCAAAGCCCGCGTCGCTCAGGAATACGCCGACGTTGTTTACAACGGTTTGTGGTTCACCCACCACCGGCAGGACCTGGACGCCTACGTTCGCAGCACCCAGCGCTTCGTCACCGGCGACGTGCGGTTGAGAGTGCACAAAGGCAGCTGCACCGTGGTGGGCCGAAGTTCTCCCCATAGCCTCTACCAATACAATTTGGCGACTTACGACCCGGGAGACGACTACGACCAGGCGGCGGCCGAAGGGTTTATCACTATATACGGACTCCCGGTTCGCACGCAGAACCAGGCTCAATCCCAGTAGAGGTCCACGATTTAGGTGTGGGAGATAGAGGCGGCCAAAGCCGCCGATTTGCCCGAGATCGATGAGTTGATCACCACCGTTGAAGGCGACCGGGTTGATCTGGCGACAGACCAGTTTGTGGTCGCCAAAAGCGAAGACGCAAGAATCCTAGGCTGTGGGCGTCTCAGGCCCTACGCCGATTTTTGCGAGATTGCCAGCATGGCCGTTGCCGAAGATGTTCGCGCCAATGGCATAGGTCGGGCTATAGTCAGTCGCCTATTGGAACAGTATTCGGGAACTATATACTTGATCTGTGAAGATGAAGTGGTGGAGTTTTTCCGCCGTTTCGAGTTCGAGTTAACACCTGAAGCAGAGATGCCGTCGGGGCTCCGCCCAAAGTGGGATATCTTTCGTCCCGCTGCCAGTTCCATGAACCTGATGAGACGGGGCTGACCGATATTCGCGTATCGGGCATCCGGAGGACAGGCCCAACGGTGATGACCAGAACAGACAGAGAAAAAATCTTAGACCCGATGACGGGCCGCTGATCAGTTAGGTAGGAGTATATGACGCTAGCCAGCCGGATGAACGACCTGGGCACCGAAACCGCTTTT
>ENA-ORDI01000042-ORDI01000042.1-marine-metagenome-genome-assembly--contig:-NODE-42-length-78442-cov-8.298003_pt1 | contig 78442 bp, 77 predicted proteins | sample MGYA00248628_ERZ508525 | MGnify/ENA primary metagenome ERZ508525 (study PRJEB26195, sample SAMN05422138) | marine metagenome | isolation source: East of Porto Seguro, South Atlantic Ocean | place: Atlantic... | reverse complement strand
AGGTAGTCGTCAGCTCCCAAGTCCAGGGCGGTTAGCTTGGACGCGGTCTCATCCAGAACGCTGAGAATCAGGATCGGCACCTGGGAAATCTGACGGATCCGCCTGGTGATCTCCAGCCCGTCTGGTCCTGGCATCATAATATCCAGAATGACCAGATGGGGATCGTCGGTTTCCAGACTGGAGACAGCTTGCAATCCGCTGCCGAACTCCTTGACCTGGTATCCCCGAGCCTCCAGATTAATCGACAGAAGTCTGGCGATCGCTTTGTCGTCATCAACTACGTAGATGAGATAGTTATTTGTGGGAAATTGTGCCATGGCCATCATCACGGCCTCGAATGTCTAGTGGGTCAAACGAGGTTGGTCCGCCGAAGGGGCCAGCGCCTCAGCGGTGGTAATATACTCCAAGATTTCTCGAGTCAAATTCGTTTCCCCAAGCTTGTGACCCTGTGGTATGCCTACGACTATAAAGCTATCTTACCCATTGTCCAGTATATTTTCTATCTCAAATTTGAAGAGATTTCCTAAGAAACCTCTGATTCGAGCCACGCCAAAAGGAGGGTTCGAGAAACCATAAAGTAATGCGGTCACCAACCGGTCACAGACGTGACCTTTGGCGGAAACAGAGGAGCGCGGTCCAAGGAGTTGGGTGCTCTTTTGAAGGTGGTAAGTATCGTGAATCAACGGGGCAGCTTCGAGAGCAAGGTCTCCAGCGTAATAGCGACCGGTCACCGGTCATAGCACCGAACGTACCAGGCCGCCGTCCACCAGGATAGTGGTCCCGGTGATGTAGGTGGCCTTGCCAGATGCCAAGAAGGCAACTAGGTGGGCCAATTCCGCCGGTTCACCCACGCGGCCCAAAGCGGTTTCTTTGGCTCTTTCCTCCAGAGCTTCTTCCACGGAAATACCTATGTCGTTGGCCCGAGAGGTAACGTTGGAGAGCATGCGGTCACTGAGGATAGAGCCGGGACACACATTGTTCACCGTGATATTGTCCCGGCCCACCTCGTCGGCCAGGCTCTTGGCGTAGGCAACAACTCCCATACGGGTCGCGCCGGACAAAGCCAGGTTATCGATGGGTTGGTAGACGGTGCTTGCCAGGATGTTGATGATTCGCCCCCCGCCCTGCTGCTTCAGATGAGGAAGTGATTCCCGGCACATGCGAGCGAAGAACAGGAGCGAGCGCTGCACCGCCGTCTCCCACTGTTCCTCGGTGGCCGTGGCGGCCCTGGCCAGTGGCGGCCCACCGGAGTTATTGATCATCACATCCAAACGCCCAAACCGCTCCACGGTGGCTGCTACCAACGCGGTAATCGTTTTGGGGCTGTCCAGGTCACCAGGGAATTCTAGGATATCGGCGTTGGTGTCCCGGCGTATCTCTTCAGCCGCTTGATGCAGGTCGGCCTCCGTGCGGCTGCACATGGTTAATTTAGCGCCTTCTTGAGCCAGCACGTCTGCGCAAGCCTTTCCCAAGCCTTTGCTGGCGCCACCAATTATCGCTACTTTGCCCGTCAGTTCCAGGTCCATCTATCCTTTCGCCTCAACTTTTCTGGGTTGATTTGAGCCGGGAATCTGGAATGGATCAAAGTTCTGAGGCCCGGCTCGGCATTCGATTATATCAGGCGCTCTCTATAGGGCCAATAATGCGCATTCAAGAGCTTGAGATAGCGGGATATATCCCGATGTTATACTGAGTCGGCCTGAAGCCAGGTCAGGCTCTTTCCCACCTTCTTCCAGATGCAGCGAGGTCCCGTGAACCAACCATCTAAATTGTTTGAAGACGACGTATTGGCCCGTGAGATTGAAGCCGCGGCGGTTCGAATGGCTCAGGGCGCCGGTGACATTTTGGCGGCCCATTTTGGAAAAAAAATATCGATAGAGTATAAGGACAAAGAAGAACGGGATCCGGTCACCGAGGTGGACAAGGCCTGTCAGGAATATTTGGTCGGCGAGATAAGCGGACTTTTCCCGGACCATTCAATCTTGGGTGAGGAAGAGTCTGAAGAATCTAAGAAGGACACCGGCGCGACTGAAACGCCATGTGGGGATTTCCTGTGGGTGCTGGACCCTCTGGACGGGACCACCAACTTTCTTAACGGCCTCCCGGTGTACGCCGTGTCTGTTGGGGTTTTGCACCGGGGCCGACTCCTGGCCGGGGCTCTGTTCATACCGTGGCCAAAACCGGGAGGCGGCTTTGTACTGCACTGCCGGCAAGGCGGAGGATGCTTCGCCGGGGAAGACCCGGTGGAAGTCTATAAGTCAGACGAACCGGTTAATAACCGGTTGGCCGGTCTTCCCGGCCACTTCAGCTATTTGACCAAGTATGGCAAAGGGCTGCGGGGTAAGTCGGGGGAACCCCGCACCACCGGCAGCATCGCCTACGAGTTGGCAATGACCGCCTGCGGTGTGATGCAGTATGCCGTTTTCGGCGCTCCCCGTATGTGGGACATGGCTGCGGGCGCCCTGGCGGTCATGGAAGCCGGGGGCACGGTAATGACCCGGTCGCCAAAAGAAAAAGGGTGGCATGTCATGGATAGCCTGGTGCCCACCTGGCAGGAAAAGCCGCCCACGTTGAAGGAGCTACGCCGTTGGGCCGCTCCGCTGGTGGTGGGGAATAATCAGGTGGCGCCTCTGTTGGCGGCTAATCTTCGCCCCAGGTTCCATCCGATGGCTAAGGTTCGCCGCTTGACTAGGCGGATACATTGGCCGAAGAAAACCAAACAAAAAGAATCGGAGTAGAAGCCTGTCTGACAACCCAGTTCTCTCATGGGTAGAGACTGGAGCTTGCTGAACCGTATTTAGGCGGAGTCGGGTTCCCAACCCCAGGACCGGGGACCCCAGCCGACTTCGAATACCTGCCCCTTCTTGATCGTCAGCGTCGGAACAACCGCTTTCTCGGTACGCCGGGTCCCGCCCACCACGTCGCTAACCACCCAGTCCCCTTCCTCAATGTCCAATATCGATATGTCGGCTTGCATGCCAACGCCCAGGGTGCCCAGACGGTGTTCCTGACCGATCGCTTTGGCCGGATTCAGAGTGGACATGGTGACTACCTGATCGATGGTGAAGTCCATGGCTAGGAAGCGGGTCATCATCTCGGTCATGCTATGGACGGTGAGAGCCCTTCCGGGCAGGGTCAGATCGGTGCTGATGCAGTGAGGTATCAGATCCTGGTCAAGGATCCGTTGGCCCACGTCGAAGCTGAAGTTCATCCTACCGTGGGCAGTGTCCATCCACACCCCCCGGTCCTTGGCTTCCTTCGCCTCGGGAACCAGGTTGCCGTCCGCGTCCAGGATGCCGCCCGGATTAGCAGTGAACAGGTGGGTGACGATGTCTCCCTCTTCCAGGATAGGCAGCAGTTCGCGGATAACATTGGGGTCGTATCGCTTCTCCGTGTCGCCGATGTGCACCATCAGCTTAACGCCGGCTTCCTTGGCGGCCCGCTTCGCCAGCTTGGGCATCTCCATTCCCATGATCTCCAAGGCAGGGGAAACCATGCGCGCTTTGATACCGCAAATCACATCGCGGTTCTCGGAGGCTACCTGGATAGTCTTGTCCAGGTCGATGCTAGCTGGGCTGAAGATGTCCGGTGTGGTAGCCAGGCCGGTGCGGCAGATGTGCAAGAAGCAGATGATTTCGGTGTCGTTGCCGGGTATCACGTGCTTGGGGATGCCGCCAAAGGTGTCGCAACCCGCGCTGCCGGCATCCACCATGGTGGTGACCCCGGCCCGTACGCCCCCCAGATCCGCTTTTACGCCGTTGCCGTTGACTCCGTCATACACGTGGGTATGCAGGTCGATGAGTCCAGGCGTGACGATTTTTCCAGCCACGTCAATCACTCGGGTAGCCTCTTCGGCGGGTATGTTCGGCGCCACCCGGGCAATCTTCCCGTCTTCAACGGCTACATCGTTGAGACCGTTCAGTTTCTGGGAGGGATCTATGACGGTCCCGCCCTTGATCAGCAAATCGTACATGGGACGCGAAACCTCCAAGATCAGTTAAACATTTCCCCTACGGAAAGACCCTTGTGGATTCGGAAGATCGCTTCGCCCAGGAGGGGAGCAACGGGCAGCACGGTGATTTTACCGTTGCGCTTCTCCGCGGGCATGGGGATGGTATCGGACACGACTACTTCGCGAAAGGCGCTCTTTGCCATCACGTCGACCGCGTCCTTGGAGAACACGGGGTGGGTAACGCAGCAATAAACTTCCTTGACTCCCTTTTCGGCAAGAACCCTTGCGGCGTTGGCGATGGTGCCCCCGGTGTCGATCTCGTCATCGAAGGTCAAAGCAATCTTGCCTTCGACATCGCCGATGACATTCATCACCTCGCTACGTTCGTCGTTGCCCACGCGGCGCTTCTCAATGATGGCCAGCGGCGCGTGGAGCCGCTCTGCCACGTCTCTTGCCTTTTTACTTATTCCGATGTCCACCGCTACGACCACCAGGTCCGACAATTCTTTGGCCTGGAAGTAGTCCGACAACATGGGCAGGGCGGTCAGTTCGTCCACCGGGATGTTGAAGAAGCCCTGGATCTGGCCGGCATGGAGGTCAACGGTTAGGAGGCGGTCGGCGCCGGCGGCGGTGAGTAGGTCGGCCACTAGCCGGGCGGTTATCGGCACCCGGGGCTGGTCCTTTTTGTCGGTGCGGCCATAGGCGTAGTAAGGAACCACGGCGGTGATGCGGCCGGCGGACGCCCGCTTGCAGGCGTCTATCATGATCAGCAGTTCCATCAGGTTATCGTTCACCGGGGCGCAGGTAGGCTGAATTATAAAAACGTCCCTTTGGCGGACGTTTTCTTGGATTCTGACGAAGGTATTATCGTTGGAGAACTTGAACACCTCTGCTTGGCCCAGAGGGATGTCCAGATACTTGCACACATCCTCAGCCAAACCCCGGTGGGCGTTTCCGGTAAAAATTTTGAGTTCGTCGAGTATCGCTTCCATCATCTACCCTCGTACGCCGGCTTGCGGGACTCCCGAATAGCCTTTGTACCCTCCTCATGATCCCGGGAAGTTGGAGTGATAGTCTCGGCGGCGGCCGCCATCTTCATGGCGGTCTCCAGATCGAACTCCAAGCCTTTGTAAAGCATCAGCTTGGAAAGGCGGATGGCTACGGGCGGGCCGGCGGCGATCTTCCTTGCCATCTCCATAGTGGTGTTTTCCAGGTCTTCCTGGGGCACCAGCTTGCTGAGAAATCCCAGGTGGTGGGCCTCCTCGGCTTCCAGGGGATCTCCGGTGAAGAGCATCTCGGCGGCTTTGCTGACACTCCCCAATGCCCGTGGGTAGAGCCAAGTCCCTCCGAAGCCCGGGAAGAGGCCTATGCGCACGTATGCCGACACGAACCGGGACTGGGGGCAACCGACCCGTATGTCGCAGACGCAAGTAATGTCAAAACCGGCGCCGGCGGCGACGCCGTTGACCATGGCGATCACCGGTTTTTCCATCCGATGGATGCCTAGGACAAACTTTTGAATGTGTTCGAACCCCCGGCGAATGTCATCGGAGTTGTCCGACACCAGGGAGCCAGGTTCGTTGCCGCCGACCAGGGTTTGGAGGTCGCCGCCGGAACAGAATGCCCGCCCGGCTCCGGTGAGGATCAGGACCCGCATCGAGTCGTCGCTGCTGACGTCTTCCACGGCATCGCCAATCTCATCAATCATTAGGTCGTTCAGGGCGTTGAGCCGCTCCGGACGGTTGAGGGTAATTTTGACGATGTGGTCTGATGCGTCTTTATCTAGAAGAATGTGGCGGTAATCAGGCATCGTAACTCTCTGAACGGACTAGGGGGAAAACCCGATTATAGCATAGGCATAAATCCGGCAAAAGCGTCGTAACACCCTATTCGCCCAACCTCCACCCGTACCAAAGACCATCCCCATGGAGTATGATATTCTGGCGGCGCGGGTGACGCCAGATGGCGTGCGTGACGCCACATAATGAGGGGTTTTGCCGAATGACGAGCTACTTGGACCACTTGGAATGTACCCAGTGCGGTAAGGATTACCCCTATGGCGAGCTTATCAAAGTCAGTCCATGCTGCGGCAAAGTCCTTTTCGCTCGCTACGACCTGACCAGGCTGGGCCGGGAAGTGAGCCGCGACGTGTTTGCCGGGCGTCCCGACAATATGTGGCGCTTCGCCGAACTGCTGCCGGTATTCCAAGACGAGAACATAGTTACCTTAGGCGAGGGGGCCACCCCCCTCCTGAACGCAAGCAATATTGGGAAGTCCCTAAACATGGGCCACCTGTTTATCAAGGAAGAAGGCCTGAACCCTACGGGAACGTTCAAGGCCAGAGGACTGTCGGCGGCGATCTCCAAGGCCAAAGAACTGGGGGCAACCGGGTTTACCATGCCTTCCGCGGGCAACGCGGCCGGCGCCGCCGCCGTTTATTGCGCCAGGGCAGGGTTGAACGTCAAGGTTTATATGCCTCAAGACGCCCCGGACGCCAATAAAAAGGAGTGTCTTCTGGCAGACTCGGAACTCAACCTTGTCGATGGCCACATCGGCGATGCCGGGCGTCAGGCGGTGGCGGTGGCGGAAGAAGAGAAGCTCTTTGACCTCTCTACGTTGAAAGAGCCTTACCGGGCCGAAGGCAAAAAGACCATGGCCCTTGAGATTGCCATGCAGTTGGGCTGGCGGATGCCCGATACCATCATCTACCCCACCGGCGGTGGCACCGGAATCATAGGCATGCACAAAGGATTCCGGGAATTGCTGGACCTGGGCTGGGTGGAAGGCGAGCCGCCCAAGTTCATCGCGGTGCAGGCCGCCGGTTGCCAACCGATAGTCAAGGCATTTGAGGCGGGGGCGGATTCGGCCGAGCCGTGGCCGAACGCGAAAACCGTGGCCGACGGCCTGCGGGTGCCGGGTCCTTTCGCCGACTACTTGATCCTCCAAGCGCTTCGCGAAACGGGGGGGACGGCTTTGGCGGTGGAGGACACGGAAATGGTGGACGCGATGTACGAGATCGCTTCCAAGGAAGGAGTTATCGCTTGCCCGGAAGGGTCGGCTACTCTAGTTGCTCTGAAACGGCTGTTAGGTTCGGGAGATCTGGCCGAAGACGATGTTACCGTGCTGCTTAATACCGGGTCAGGTTACAAATACCTAGACCTGATCCGGGGATACGGTGAGTAGCGGCCCGGAAACTGTTAGGGAGGCACTGTCTTGGAAGTGATTCTCAGCGCTCCCCGGGGTTTTTGCGCTGGTGTGGTGCGCGCTATCGAGGTCGTGGAGATCTGTCTTGACCGGTACGGGCCTCCCGTTTACGTGAAGCACCAGATCGTCCATAACCCCTACGTAGTCGCCGAATTGGAACGAAAGGGAGCGATAACCGTTGAAACCGTTGAGGAGATTCCGCCCGGCTCCAGGGTGGTGTTCTCGGCCCACGGGTCCCCGCCGGAGGACTTTCAACAAGCCAAAGAGCGCGGCCTGCAGGTGATCGACGCTGTTTGTCCACTGGTGACCAAGGTCCACAACGAGGCCAAGAAGTACCGCAGTGAGGGTAAAAAGGTACTGCTGGTGGGCCATAGTGGGCATCAGGAAGTACGGGGTACTATGGGGCAGGTGGACATGACCTTGATAGACGACGCTGATCCGTCCAACCTACCGGATTGGGATGCCGATACTGAGGTTGCGGTGTTGACTCAGACCACCCTCTCTGTCGGAGATACCGCCCAGAGCATCGGCGCTATCAGGGGACGGTTCCCCGATGCGTTGATCCGCAACGATATATGCTATGCCACCACGAATCGCCAGTCGGCAGTACTGGAAATGGCGGTTTTGGTTGACGTTGTCCTGGTCATAGGCGCCGTAAATAGCTCCAACTGCAACCGGCTACGTGAGGTGGCCGAAGCTCAAGGAGTACCATCCTACCTGATAAATGGCCCCGAGGAGATTGATCCGGCCTGGCTGGAAGGCGTGGCGACTGTGGGAATCACTTCTGGGGCCTCTACCCCGGAAGTTCTGGTAGAAAGCGTAGTAAAGGCGTTGAATCCGGAGAAAGTAACCGTGCTACCCGGCGTGGAAGAAGACGTGAGCTTCACCCTGCCCAAGGAGCTGCGTTAGCCTTGGGGGCTGACCGCTCGGGTGTCCGTTTGCGTCTCTGATGTTTCCCTTCCGTTCCCGGTCCAACGAACACCCGGAGGGGCCTGTCCCCATCAAGCGGCGGGTGTTATCTCTTCCCTCTCTGGTCTCACTGGCCTTGGCCGGGGCCTTTCTGTTCTTCCTGGTGACCCGTTTCGACGTAGACCCAGGCGTCGCATGGGACCGGGTCAGGGATAGCAATCCCTGGTATCTGGCGCTAGCAGTGCTGGTTCACTACACTACTTTCCTGTTCAGGGGCGCCAGATGGAGCATCTTGCTGCGCAATGCTCAGGAGGACGGATCAGCCGCTCCTGGCGTCCTGTATTGCAGCCAGTTGGTGCTCCTGGGGTGGTTCGCCAACTCGGTAGCTTGGTTTCGATTGGGCGACGCCTATCGGGCTTATCTGTACCGCGACGAGATGGGCGCATCCTTCTCCCGCACCATCGGCACTCTCTTGGCCGAGCGCATGCTTGACGCTATCCTGGTGGCTCTGTTGCTTCTGGCGGCGATTCCTTTTCTGATTGGAGGCGGCGACATCGTTACTTGGGCGGTACTGGGCACGGCCATAGTCCTGGTGGTTACTTTAACCGTGGTGTTCTTAGTTTTAAGACTGGCCAAAGACCGGGCGTTACGTATGTTGCCCGGATGGTTGGCGGAACGCTACCAGAGGCTTCAAGAAGGCGCTGTTGGGAGTTTTCGCCAGGTGCCTCCGGTGACCATATTGGGATTGTTAGCTTGGTTGTCGGAGGTGGGACGGCTTTACCTTGTGGCCCACGCCTTGAACCTCGGTCTGGGGATTCCTCTGATTATCTTCATTACCCTGGCCAACTCTCTGCTCACCCTGGTGCCCACCCCCGGTGGGATCGGAGCCGTAGAGTCAGGCGTGGCGGGATTGCTCGTGCGGTTGTCCAGCTTATCCGTGAATGCCGCTACGGCGTTGGTTCTGGTGGACCGGTCAATCACCTACGTCTCGGTCATCGCCGTGGGAGCCGTCCTGTTCGTTTTGCGCCGGTTGATCCCCCGGTGGTCGCACCCCCCCAGACACCTTGAAATGGGGTATGAAGGGACCGGCTCATCCCCGCAAGAGCCCGGTTCGGAAGGCTGATGCTATACACCGCTAGCTTTTACGCTCCGGGCAACTGGGAAGGACTGCGCTACCGGGTTTCAAGAAGCCATCCCCGGGGACGCCGGACCCAGTGGGAGACGTTGCCCTTTCTTTACCCGGCTCGAGACCTCTTGGTTGCCTACCGCGCCGGAGAGTTGGACTTTGCCGCTTTGTCCGCCGAGTATAGAAGCTCCCTTGACCTCCGGCACGACGAGTCGCCCGATCTGCGAGACTGGCTGGCTGGGATTACAGACCTGGGGGACTTCACTCTGCTCTGCTTTGAACGGGAAGGCCAGCCATGCCACCGGGTGGTGCTGGCGGAATGGCTGTTGGAGCGGGCGCCGGGGTTGGTTCGCGGCCAGATACGTTAGAGGTTATCTAAACATTCTATATTGCCTAGTGTTGGGTCCTTCGATAGGCTCAGGACGAACGGAAAGAACGATTCTACCGTTCGTAGTGAGCTTGTCGGACCACCTTCCGGGCAGACGTAAAAGGATATTCAAGTGACATCACCACTCGGAGCGGGGTGGCCGTTCCATCAACTGGGTGATGGCTTCCTGGGGAGAAAGACCTTCGAACAATACCTGATAGGTGGCCTGGGCGATGGGCATTTCCACGTTCAATTCTTTGGCCATAGCCAAGGCTGCGCCGATGGTATTGACGCCCTCGGCCACATTGTCCATGGACTCTTGGATCTCGGCCAAAGAATACCCCTGAGCCAGTTGTTCTCCCACGTGCCGGTTGCGGCTCAGTTTGCTGGCGCAGGTGGCTATCACATCGCCTAGTCCCGCCAATCCGGCGAAGGTCAGCGGCTGTGCGCCGGCGGCGATACCCAAACGGGTTATCTCGGCCAATCCCCGGGTAATGAACGCGGCTTTGCCGTTGTCCCCTATGTTCAATCCATCGGCGATCCCGGCCCCCAGGGCGATGATGTTCTTTAGGGCTCCGCCCAGTTCCACTCCCAACAGGTCCTCGCTGGTGTAAACACGAAGTGAACGTGACACCAGAATGGCTTGGACCTGTTCTATGCCATGGCTATCGCGGCCGGCCACCACCGTAGAAGCTATCTTTCCCTGAACGATCTCGTCGGCGAAATTCGGGCCGGAAATCGCGCAGATTCCTGGATGAAGTTTGCCCGGCAGTTCTTCTTCCATGACTTGGCTCATCCGCTTACCGCTGGGTAATTCCAGGCCCTTGGCCGCGCTGAGAATCGGGACGCCCGGGCTTACGCAGTCCCTTATTTTCTGGATATTATGGCGCAAGGTATGGGAAGGCACGGCGACAATGATTAAATCGGCGGAGGCGACCACCTGGGCCACTGAGTCGCTGATGGTTAGGGAGTCGGGGAAGGGTGCATTCGGTAGGAAACGGACGTTCCGGCGGTCTGACTGGAGTTGCTCAGCCTCAGCGGCCGTTCGGGCCAGCATCCTGACGGGAATATTCTTCCTCGCCAGGATGATCCCCAGCGCGGTCCCCCAAGTGGTGGTCCCTATAACAGCCACCGTTGCATCCAAAACCGGGCTACTCCTTGGTATATGTTGCTGATGGGCCGAGCGGGTACCTTGACCTGAATACGGGGTTAACAACGGTTGCGGGCATTCGGTGTTTCGCCGGCAACGCTGTGACGGCCGGTGAATGGCTCATGACCGGAAACTAGTTGGGACCGGTGCTTGGGTGTCCCAAACGCCGCTCGTTACCATCCCGGATCCTCCGGATATTGTCACGGTGCTGCCAGATGATGATTCCGCCGCCCAGGAAACCGTAAACGGTGTAGGGCGTGGGAGAGTAGCCCAAAAGGTCAAGCGCCAGCATGGCCAGGCTGGCCGCCACTACGCCGGTGATGGAACCCAACGAGACATAACGGCTGGCAAAAGTGGCCGAAACAAAAACAACGAACCCAACGGCGGCGGAGATAGGGGCGAGTATGGTTAGCGCCCCCGCCCCGGTGGCGATTCCCCGGCCACCGCGGAACCCTAAGAACACGGGCCAGTTGTGGCCGATGAGCGCTAGAAGTGCCGCGGCGACATCAGCTTCGCTGGACCCAATTATTGTCCGGGCCAGGAAAACCGGAAGGACTCCCTTGCCCACGTCCAAAAGCAGTACCAAAGCCGCTACCTTGCCCCCGCCTGTCCGCAACACGTTGGACATGCCCGTGCGTCCGCTGCCGTGCTGCCGGATATCCACCCCCATCCGCATCTTCAGCAGTATGTATCCCCAAGGAACGGAACCCAACAGGTAGGAAACGCCCAAGACAGCGGCGTATTGTACCGGCCTGGGTTGCCCCCCCATGGTCAGAAGCACGGCCACGAAGGCGGCCGCCAACAGGGGTATCCCGGTCAGAGCAAAAATGATTGTTGGATTGAGCCGGTTCATGCTTTCTTGAACACCAGCTTCAAATGAGTATGGTCGAAGCCGAAGTTGTTTCGAATCTGATTTTCCAAGTATCGTTCATAAGAGAAGTGTACCAGCCAAGGTTTGTCGACGGTGAATAAGAATGTGGGCGGGTTTATGCCAACCTGGCGCAGGCGGCTGAAGTAGACCCGCTCCCGGGAGTGGCCTTTCACCGGCGGCGGAGAGTGGCTGGCCAAGGCCCTTGCCATTACGTATTGCAACTCACGGGCCGGCACGAACCGAGACCGCTCTTGTTGTAGCTCGAGGACGGTTCGCATCAGGGGGTCTATCCCGCGTCCGTGCAGCGCTGAAGTGAAGACTATCGGCACGTAAGACATGAAATGGATCTTTTCACGGATTTCGTCAGCGGTTACTTGTTGAGCGTACCGGCTGCCGTCCTCTGCCAGGTCCCATTTATTGACCACCACCACCAAACCCCGGCACATCTCCCAGGCTAGTCCGGCGATGTGGGAATCTTGAGCCGTGGCCAGTTCGGTGGCGTCGATGACCAGAAGGGTGATTTCGCTTCGGCCTACGGCGTTGACGGCTCGTATCACGCTGAACTTTTCGATACCCCGTTGAACCAGGCCCCGCCTTCGCATACCGGCGGTGTCGATGAGCGTGACGTCGTGGCCGTCATAGCTCATGTAGGTATCCAGCGCATCGCGGGTGGTGCCGGCTTCAGGCGTGACGATAGACCTTTCCTGGCCCAGGATGCTGTTCATCAACATGGACTTGCCTACGTTGGTCCTGCCGATGATGGCTATCTTCAGGTCACTGGATTCTGATCCGCTGTCCTGGTCCCAATCCTCTGCCACTTCCGGCGGGGTGGGCAGAAGGGCTAAAACCTGATCCATCAATGGGTAAACGCCTCGGTTGTGATAAGCGCTTATCAGCAGCGGTTCCTGGAGGCCCAGTTGGTAAAACTCCGAAGCGCTGAACTCCCTAGACTCGTTGTCGACTTTGTTAACCGCCAGGATTACGGGTTTCAAACTCCGTCTCAGCCGCTCCACGGCCGCCAGGTCGTTGACTGTGAGGCCTTCGGTGACATCGGTAAGGAAGATGATTACGTCGGCGTCGGCTACCGCCATATCCGCCTGTTCTTGCACTCGTTCTCTGATGGGGCCTTCCGGCTTGGACTCAAGCCCTCCGGTGTCGATCAGAATGAACCGGCGGTCGTCCCACTCGACCTCTGAGATAAGGCGGTCCCTGGTGGTCCCGGAAACTTCGCTCACGATGGCGTGACGGCGTCCCAGGATGCGGTTGAACAGGGAAGATTTGCCCACGTTGGGCCGTCCAACGATGGCAACTATGGGCAAAGTGACGTATGAATTGTTTGGTAGGGCACTCGGGCTCTCATTCTGTGTCTGTAGGTCCGGCATTCGGTCATCCTGCTATTGGGATTGTTACTGTGGTTCGGCCTTTGGGTTCCGAACCCAGCGTGCCGGAGGGTTGTAAACGAACCCAGTCTTTAGATACTTCTTTACGCCTATTCAATCTGGTAAAGGCCCCGGTCAGCCGCCGGTTAGAAGATACTCCAGAATAGCGTTTTGTGCTGGCAACCGGTTGTGGGCCTGGTCGTAGGCCACCGACTGGCTGTGTTCCAGCATGCCCGGCGGTATTTCCTCTCCGTAATGAACCGGCATGTCGTGCATGAAATTAGCGCTGGGTTTCGCCTTGGAGAGTAATTCAGGATCCACGGTGTAGCCTTGAAACGCCTTGCGGCGTATCTCCGCTTCGTCTTCTTGTCCCATGCTGGTCCACGCGTCGGTGTACACGATGTCGGCGTCTTTAACCGCGACTATAGGGTCAGAAGTAGTGAGCACCTGGATGGAGTCGTCTCCGGCTCTCTGGCGGGCAAGGGAGAGAGAAGCTTCGTCTAGATCGTAGCCCTGCGGCCCCGCGATGGTGAAGTGTACCCCCATCGGCGGTAAGCCCAGGCACAGACTACGGGCTACGTTGTTGCCGTCACCGATGAATGCTAATTTCAGGCCGGATAGATCTCCCTGGTGTTCCTGGATAGTCAGCATATCGGCCATTATCTGGCAAGGGTGCTCCCAGTCGGAGAGGGCGTTGACCACCGGAACATCGGCGTAGGCCGCAAGTTCTTCCAGGCTCTTATGTTCAAATACCCGGGCTACGATGCAATCAACGTAACCCGAGAGCACTCGGGCCACGTCGGCTATGGACTCTCTGACGCCCAGTCCAACCTCGTCCTGGCCCATGTATACACAATTCCCGCCCATCTGCTTGATACCCACTTCGAAGCTGGCCCGAGTGCGGAGGGAGGGTTTCTCGAACAGGAGCGCAACGCTCTTGCCCTCGAGGGGCTTGACCGTACGGTCCGCCTTCATCTGGCAAGCCCGCCGGAGCAGATCGGCGGTCTCCTGGGGACTGAAATCGGTGATTGATAGAAAGTTTCTCTTGCTCGGCATACTTGGCATCCCGCTTCGTAGAATCATATCTTAATACATGAGGCGGTTCAAGCTGACATCGGGCCGCCTGTCCCAGAGTATCTGATATCATACAAATCCGAGCGAGACTTTGAGGCAAACGGAGGCGGCAATCTATGGTAAACGCTAAAATCGCGCCGGGGTTGAAGGGCGAGCGGCAAGTTCTGGTCTGTGAGCATAACGTAGCCGGACACGTGGATAAGTTCAGCACTCCGGCGATGATTGGTCTTATGGAACAGGCGGCGATCCAGGCAGTCCACGAGTTCCTTGACGCGGAGCAAACCTCGGTGGGTTTTGAAGTAAACGTGCGCCACCTGGCTCCAGCGGACATTGGGGCGACGATCATCGCCCATGCCGAGCTCATCGAGATTGACCGCAACCGTCTGACCTTTCGAGTTGAGGCCTACGAGGGGGATCGGAAGATCGGGGAAGGGAGCCACCGCAGGGCCATAATCGAGACTAACCGTTAGCCCATACATCTCTGCCTTGTGCTAAAATCCCACTGCGTAGAGTCGAAGCTGACCTCCGGTTTGATGTCTCTGGCGGTTGACTGGGAAATTCGGTGTCCGCCTCGCCCAGCCGTTGAGGAAACGCTCTCAAGTTTTGTTTGGTTTGTGGAGCAACTGTAATGGCCGATATGGAGCAAGTACAACTGGTAAAGCAAGGCCGGGACGCTGTAGCTAAGTGGCGAGAGGAGCACGTGGGCGAGGTTCTGGATCTTAATGCCGCCTATTTGAGCTACGCCCGTTTGCATCAGGTGGACCTTAGGGGAGCGGACATACGCGACTCCGACTTGATGGGGGCGATCTTGGTCCGGGCAAACCTCTCGGGGTGCCACCTGAATCCCTGTCATATGTACCGGGCCGACCTGAGACAGGCCGATCTGAGCCGGTCGTTGATGAACGGCGCTAACCTTAGAGGAGCCAACCTTAGAGAAGCAAACCTATCCAACGCTGATATGGACCGGGCCGTCCTGTCAGATGCGAATCTGACGGGCGCGAATCTGACCGGCGCGAATCTGTCTCGGGTCAATCTGACCGGCGCCAACCTCACCAACGCCAACCTCACCGGAGCGGTGCTGCACCGGGCCCAGCTAACCCGTTCCATATTGACTGGGGCGATTCTGCAGGGCGCCGATTTTTATGAGGCGACCTTTAACAACGTGGAAATGTCGGAGACTAAGTTCGCCGGCAGCATCGTTGGATACACCGTGTTCCAAAACTGCGACTTCAGCGTGGCCGAAGGTATGGACGAGGTCCGTCACGACGCGCCCAGCTCGATAGGCTTGGACACCCTGTACCGGTCTGGGGGTAAGATAAGCGACCTGTTCTTACGCAACGCCGGCGCTCTCGAGTCCATAGTGGAGTTCCAGCGGAGCCTTCTTGACGCCCCGTTGCCGCCGGGTGACTGTTTCATTTCCTGTTCGGCCCAAGATGCCGCATTCGCTGAATCTCTGCAGGCCGGATTGCAAGCTCATGGTATTCGCTGCTGGGTGTTCTCTGATGATGTCCGAGGCAGTGCTTTAGTGGAACGGCACAGCACTTCCGATCAAGAAGAGGTAGAGCGTTGGATTCGCGCCTACGATAAATTGGTGGTGATTTGCTCTGAAGCGGGACTGGACACGGAAGCGGTGCGCGACGACATCACAGCGGCCCAAGGGCTTCAACAGACTAAAGACCGATGGCTTTTGTATCTTGTGGCTCCGGACAGCAGCCTTACCCAGGGTAGAGGCCGCCTGGGCCGCACACTGAGCAGTGAGAATGTTGTCTTTGACCTGAGCGGAATGGCGGATAGTTCAGAGGGGTACGGGCAGGAATTGGCCCGTCTGGCTGAAGCCCTAAAGACGACTCAGCCCCGAGCGGCCGGCGTACCTGTCCATGAGGGGGGTGGGGATAGTCTCCAACTCTAAGATTCCGGCTCAGACAATTCCTACCGCCTAGCTTCGTCGATTAACAAGCCCACCACCAGAAGGTAGATTTCCGTGTCGCTTAATCCAGGTCCCCTCGATTTGTTGAGAACCCACGCCGTCCCACTTCCGTAGCTTCAGAATAGGCCCCATGCTATATGGGGGGAATCCCCCAACCCCCTTTACGAAAGGGGGCTCATTCTTGTTCCTGACGACGATCCCCATGCTCCAGTCCCCTCGCCGTCTGGGAGAGGGGCGGGAGTGAGGGCAAACTAGCTAGGCAAAGCTTGAGGCCCCGCCCCGATTCGATCGGGGTGGGGCCTCTCAGTTGCTATCCTTTGATGGGAGATGGGGGCTGATCTAGATGTAGTCCACTTCTTCCATCATTTCTAGGTTGTCCCTGCTCTGGCCCAAACCGCGGTTCATCTCTGCCTTGAACTCTTCGATCAAGTCGTCGGTGATGACGCCGCCGGCGGACCTAGCCTTCTCCTTGAACTGCTCGAAAGCCCACTCTTCGGTGTCTCCGTGGGGCATGTCGAAGAAGCCGCGGTCGAAGACGGGGAGCTCGCCTGGTCCGAAGTAGCCCTTGCCCTCTAGGGTGTAACCTTCGAGGTCGTGGGTGCCCTTGCCTAGAACCTGGCCGGTATCGGCGTAGTGCTCCATGACGTTCTTCAGGCCGTACTTCTGGATGGGGCAAGTCTTCATGCAGATACCGCAGCCCAGGTAGCGGGCCATAACAGGGCGGCAGCGCTTGAAGTACAACTTGTTCTTTTCCAGACCCCGCCACCAGATCTTGTCACGCATCAAGGCGCGGCCGGGGCAGCGGTTAACGCAGACCTGGCAGACTTGGCAGAAAGCGTGGATGCCGTAGTCGATGGGCTTGTCGTAGGTCACTTCGGCATCGGTGGTGATCAGCATGATGCGGCAGCGTGAACCCTCATTGGGGGTCAACAGGTAGCCGCAAGCGCCCAACTGACCCAGGCCGGCTTCCACGAACATGGGGATGTAGGGGCCGGTGTTGTCATTGGGGCTGTGAACCTGGGCTCGATAACCCAAGGAATTGATGAACCTTCCCAGCTCCAGTCCTGAAGCGCCTTCCGTGCGGTAGGTGCTGGAGTGGACAATCTCAGCGTCTACGCTGGGGATGGTCTGGGTAGGCTCGAAGTCCTGCTCATAAGCCAAGCAGATAACGTTGGGGAACTTTACCCAGTCCTTCTTGCTATGGTAGGTGTAGCGATGGTCGTAGGCGGTGATGCCGACTTCTAAGAAGCCGAGATCCTTGGCCTTAGCCTTGATCGCTTCGGATACGTCCTCGCCGGTGGGCTCGGCCGTGGGTTCCTGGTCGCCGGTCAGGCGAGCCGCCATAATCAGGGGCCGGTTGAGCTTGTCGTGCTCTTTCCGGATCTCCCGCATCTCAACGTGGCCGTCACGAATCGTGTTGGCCCAGTCCCTTGATGCTCGCTCCGTAATGTTCATGGTCTCCAAGGGATATTCCTTGGCATACCAATCGACTTCGCGGTAGTTGAGGGGGATACCGGGTACTCCCTCCAATTCTTCGGGGACGGGAATGGTTACTGGGGCATCATTCCGGAACTTTCCGGGTCTTACAACCTCGTGGCCTATTTTCAGCATACGCTCTCCTCCCAAATAGTAGCACTGCGTTGCTATGTCTAACCCATGGTTGCCACAAACAATAGTCGTTCACAGTTTATTTGTCAACCCTATGGAGGGGGGGTAATTGTATCTAAAAACGTGATATATACCAGCAAGAAACATGATGGTGATTCTGGGACTCCGGGGGCTGCCGGCCACTCCCTCACTGAAAAGAAGCCGCCCCCGACGAATCGGGGGCGGCTCTTGAGACTCTTGGTTTCCTGCCGAGGCCACCCCGGCAGGCATGGTGGATGTATGGATCGACGGATATCTAGATGTAGTCCGCGTCCACGTCCAGGCTGGCGTCCAGCATCGCCACGGCGTCGTACTTTTGCCCCATGGCTCTGCCGATCTCGGCCTTGAGTTCATCGACCATCTCTTCAGTGACCTCACCGCCGGCAGCTTTGGCGTTCTCCTTGAACTGCTCGAAGGCGTGGTCTTCGATGGTGCCGTGGGGCATGTCGAAGAAGCCGCGGTCGAAGACGGGGAGCTCGCCCGGTCCGAAGTAGCCCTTGCCCTCTAGGGTGTAACCTTCGAGGTCGTGGGTTCCCTTGCCTAGGACCTGGCCGGTATCGGCGTAGTGCTCCATGACGTTCTTCATGCCGTACTTCTGGATCGGGCAGGTCTTCATGCAGATACCGCAGCCCAAGTAGCGGGCCATAACGGGACGGCAGCGCTTGAAGTACAACTTGTTCTTTTCCAGACCCCGCCACCAGATCTTGTCACGCATCAGGGCGCGGCCGGGGCAGCGGTTGACGCAGACCTGGCAGACTTGGCAGAAGGCGTGGATGCCGTAGTCGATGGGCTTGTCGTAGGTCACTTCGGCGTCGGTGGTGACCATCATCAGCCGGTTGCGGTTGCCGGCATGTGGGGTCAGCAGATAGCCGCAGGCGCCCAACTGACCCAGACCGGCTTCCACGAACATGGGAATCACCGGGCCGGTGGCGTCGGATGAGTGAATCACATGGGCACGATAGCCCAGAGAGTTGATGAAGGAGCCCAGTTCAAGGCCGGCCGCTCCCTGGGTCCGGTAGGTGCTGGAGTGAACGATCTCAGCGTCCACGCTGGGGATGGTCTGAGTAGGCTCGAAGTCCTGCTCGTAAGCCAGGCAGATCGCATGAGGAAGCTTGGTGAAATCGCGCTTGCTCTGAAACTCGTAGCGGTGGTCGTACGCGGTTATGCCAACTTCCAGATAACCCAGTTCCCGGGCCTTGGCTTTGATGGCTTCGGATATATCCTCGCCGGTGGGCTCAACGGTGGGCTCGACGTCGGCGGTTTGACGCGCGGCCATGATCAGGCCCCGGTTCAACTTGTCGTGCTCTTTACGGATCTCCCGCATCTCGGCGTGCTGGTCTCGCAGTTCGTTGGCCCAGTCACGAGATGCCCGTTCGGTGTAGTTAATGGACTCGAGGGGATACTCACGGGCGTACCAATCCACTTCCCGCTGCTCGAGCGGTATGCCGGGCACTCCCTCCAACTCCGCGGGAACAGGGATGGTTACCGTGGCTTCTCCTGATCTCTTACCGGGTCTGACGACCTCATGGCCAATCTTTAGCATATCTGCTCCTCCCAATTGATGCGTGATCCATTACATACGTCTCAAAACGTTGGACCCCAAGCACACGCTCTTAAGCGGAAATATAAAGGATCCCGCATTATTTGTCAATAGGTTGCTATAAGCAACCATGCGTTCTACGGTAAAATGTTATTTGGCCCGGAAATATTACGTAAATCGTTACAATTATGACGATTCAATACTTAGGCTCCGGCAAGCTGATTCTGTTTCCACCCAGGACCCCTGCCTACATCGCCGATGCCACGTTTCTTGATGCCTGCGGAAGGGCATAATACTGAAGACGAACCCGGCGGACAAACGCCGGCAAAAAATAAAGACCGGCAGGGGCGTTCAATAACCCCTGCCGGTACTTGGCTGATCTAGGTTAAGTGGAGCTATGCCCCAATCAACCGGATGGCAGATCCGCTTTCTAGATGTAGTCGGCGTCCTGGTCCATCATGGATAGGTGGTCGGTGGTTTCCTGGCCGAGATGTTCGTTCATCTCTGCCTTGAACTGCTCGATCAGATCGTCGGTGATGACACCGCCGGCCTCCCGGGCCGTCTTCTTGAACGTTTCGAAGGACCACTCGTACTCGTTGCCGTGGGGCATGTCGAAGAAGCCACGGTCGAAGGTGGGGAGCTCGCCCGGTCCGAAGTAGCCCTTGCCCTCTAGGGTGTAACCTTCGAGGTCGTGGGTGCCCTTGCCAAGGACCTGACCGGTCTCGGCGTAGTGCTCCATGACGTTCTTCATTCCGTACTTCTGAACGGGACAGGTCTTCATGCAGATACCGCAGCCCAAGTAGCGGGCCATAACGGGGCGGCAGCGCTTGAAGTACAACTTGTTCTTTTCCAGACCCCGCCACCAGATCTTGTCACGCATCAGGGCGCGGCCGGGGCAGCGGTTGACGCAGACCTGGCAGACTTGGCAGAAGGCGTGGATGCCGTAGTCGACGGGCTTGTCGTAGCTCACTGCGGCGTCGGTGGTCACGGAGACCAGGCGGCAACGGTTGCCCACGTGGGGGGTCAACAGGTAGCCGCAAGCGCCCAACTGACCCAGTCCCGCTTCCACGAACATTGGGATGTAGGGGCCAGGGGAGTCGCCCGATCCGGTGACCTGGGCGTGATAGCCGTGGGAGCGGATGAAGTTGCCCAGCTCCAAGGCCGCGGCGCCTTCCGTCCGGTAGGTGCTGGAGTGAACGATCTCAGCGTCGACGCTGGGGATGGTCTGGGTAGGCTCGAAGTCCTGCTCGTAAGCCAAGCAGATTATATGCGGATAATAGGTAGTGGAGTCTTTCTTGCTGCTGAAAGTGTAGCGGTGGTCGAAGGAGGTAATACCGACTTCGATGAATCCCAACTCGCGAGCCTTGTGCTTGATGGCATCTGTCATATCTTCGCCCGTCGGCTCGACAGTGGGTTCGATCTCCGCAGTCGCGCGAGCAGCCAGAATCAAAGCCTTGTTCAGCTTTTCGTGCTCCTTGCGAATCTCCCGCATCTCGGCATGCGCGTCTCTCATGCCATTCGCCCAGGTACGGGACGCCCGCTCGGTTATGTTCATGCTTTCCAGCGGATACTCCCGGGCATACCAGTCGACCTCCCGGTTGTTTAGGGGAATCCCAGGTACGGTTTCCAGTTCTTCAGGTACTGGAATGGTCAAAGTGGGATCGCCCAACCTAACGCCGGGGCGGACGACTTCGTGGCCTATCTTTAGCATAACCGTTCCTCCAGGTTTTATGAGTGTATAAATCGGTGTACGGCTTCTACCCAGAACATTAATCATCGTGGGTGGAAATGTCAAGAGTGTGGCGCGGGTGATTTGAGAAATTTATTCGATCGCACGACACTCGGCACATTCTTCACGAATCTCGTCGCCGTTGGCGCTCACTCCTGATTATTCGAGCTGTCTGGATCTCTTAGCTCCCCCGGCGCCGGGTAATCATGGCTTCGGCCAGCGGGCTGGCGCCCGAGCGGACGGAAACGTTCACCAGTGAAGGGAGGGATGAGGCCAGCGCCCTCTCTACCGCCGGAGCGACCTCCTCGGGGATCTGCACGTATTCCGCATAGCCGCCGATGGCTTCCACCATTTTGTCGTACCTGATGAAGCGAAGATCAGTACCCACGGCTCGGTCGTAATAGGCCAATTGGAACGTCTTGTCGATGCCCCAAGTAGCGTCGTTGCCCATGACGGTGGTTATGGGCAGGTTGTGCCGAATGCAGGTGTCGTATTCCATGGGGTAAAACCCGAACGCGCCGTCGCCGATGAACACCAGCACCTTGCTGTCGGGGTAGGCCAATTTGGCGGCCATGCCGTAGGGGATACCCGCCCCCAGGTGGCTGAGGGGCCCCAGGCGGATGAACCGGCCCGGCATCCGCGCTTTCAAGTAAGAGCGGCCCCATTGTACGTAGTCGCCGCCGTCCATGACGATGAAGGTGTCCCGGTCGATCAGATGCTCTATCCTGGTGAATATGTCCAAGGGGTGCATCGGTTGCTCCCCGGTGGCTTTGGATCGAAGCGCATCGTTCCAGGCCTTTTGGTCCTGGCCCAGTTGGTCAACCCAGGAAGAGATGTCTTGCTTGCTACCCTTGGCCGCCGCGGCGGTGATCTGGTCCACGATAGCGCCCAAATCTCCAAGCAGCCCCACGGCTACGCCACGGTTCCGTCCAATCTCGGCGGGAGATGGGTCGGCTTGGATGAGCTTGGCGGAAGTGTTGAAGATCTGGCCGTAGCGGTATCGATGGTCCAATCGCTTCCCCAGCAAGAGTACAACATCGGACTCGCGGAACCGGCGGGCGGTGGGGTTAAGAGCGCCGTCGGCGTAGCCGAAACAAAGGGGATGCTCGTCGTCCAACAGACCCCGGGCCTGCTCAACGGTAAACACCGGGATGCCGGTGGTTTCGGCCAGCTTCTCCATCTGTTCCGCTGTGATGGAATAGCGGCCAGGATTTCCCACGATAATCACCGGTTTCTGGGCCTGGCTTAGCAACGAGGCGGCCTCATCGATCAACGATGGATCAGCCTGGGCGCGGCCCATGGCTCGGTATTCGTGAGGAAGATACTGAGGGAGTTCGTCCTCGGAGATCTCCTGCTCCTGGATGTCTATAGGTAATGTGAGATGCACTGGTCCCGGCCGGCCGGACATGGCGGTGCGGAAGGCAGTGGCCACGAATTCGGGGATCCGGCGGCGGTCGTGGATCATCCAGGAGCCCTTGGTGACCGGAGCGGCCATGGCTACCTGATCGATCTCTTGGAAGGTGGTCATTCCTTTCTCAGGAAGCTCAGCGGCGCCGGCCACGAAGATCACCGGGCTTTCCGAAGTGAAGATGGCCGGAAGACCCGAGATGGCGTTGGCGTAACCCGGTCCGCCGGTGAACATGGCCACGGATGGTTGTCCGGTGATCCGGGCGTAGGCGTCGGCCATATGCATCGCCGCACCTTCGTGGCGGGTGTCGATGAACTCGATACCTTCGTCAGCGGCGGCGTCTACCAGGGGCAAGATGGTGTCGCCTACTATAGTAAAGATCTTCTTAATGCCTTCTTGCTTTAAGCAACGGATGAACAGGTGCCCACCGGTGAGTTTGGCCATTCTTTCTCCTTAATGAATCCCACTCCGGCTAATGCTCTAACGGCGGTATAATCTAGCCGGTGATATAGCTAGATAGAGCTTACCGGCCCACTTCCATGGGCGCAAGAGCGGTGGTGGATGACCTAGAGCGATGGGCAAGTTGTACGTAGTCGGCACCCCCATAGGCAACCTGGAAGACCTTACCCCCCGGGCGGCGCGAGTCTTGGGAGAGGTGAGCTTGATCGCTGCCGAGGACACCCGGGTGACCCGGCGCTTGCTCAGCCACCTTGGCTTGCACACTCCCATGGTTAGCTTCAACGAACACAACCAACACCAGCGGCTCCCGGCGTTGCTGGAAGCTCTGGGTTCTGGCGGCGTGGCCTTAGTCACCGACGCAGGAATGCCCGGAGTGAGCGACCCCGGCGCCGAGCTGGTGTCCCAGGCGGCCGCCGCGGGTTTCCCGGTGGAAGCGGTGCCCGGAGTTTCGGCGGTTACCACGGCCATGGCGATGTCAGGGATGTCCGGCGATGAATTTCTTTTCTTGGGGTTCCTGCCCCGAAAGGCCCGGGAACGCCGCGCTCGGCTGCAGGAACTAACCCGATCGACTCATACCCTGGTGATCTTCGAGGCCCCCCACCGGCTGCAGGTTACGCTGAAGGATATTCTGGCGGTCTTGGGGGACCGGGAAATGTCGGTGTGCCGCGAATTGACCAAGTTTTATGAAGAGGTGTTCCGGGGCAACGCCTCGGAGGCCCTGACCCACTTCAGGGAGCCCCGAGGCGAATTCGTTCTGGTGCTCCGTGGCGCCGCGCCAAGCCCAACGGACGACGGACCGGCCCCAGACCAACTGGAAGATGCCGCGGGATGGCTGGCTAGCCTCCGGCAGGAAGGGGTCCGGGCTAAGGATGCGGTGGCTCAGGTGTCCGAAGCCACGGGTATGACTAAGAACAGGGTATACCAGATGTGGGTCGAGTCTGGCCGAACCGCGGGATGATTCCGCGAAAGCTCTTCACCCTGCTCTTTCCATGAATGCGGAATTCGATCAGCTTTCGGTGATGTCTATCCCTTGAATCTCCTGGGTCTCGACGGGTGTGGACCGCTCGCCGCCGCCTCCGGACTTCACTTCCACATTGGCCAGCGCGTCCAACACCTCAACCCCTGAGGAGACCATGCCGAAGATGGTGTAGTTCGGCGGCAGTCCGGTGTTGGCGCCATGGACGATGAAGAACTGACTGCCGTTGGTGTTGGGTCCGGCGTTGGCCATGGCCAGGGTGCCCTTTACGTACTGACGGGACACCGTCTCGTCGTTGAATTTGTAGCCGGGTCCGCCGGTGCCGTCCCCCTTGGGGCAGCCTCCTTGAACCATGAAATCTTTGATCACCCGGTGGAACTTGCCGTTGGTGTAGAAACCTTCCTTGGCTAGGAAAACAAAGTTGTTGACTGTGGCCGGCGCGTCAGAAGTCAACAGATCCACGGTGATGACCCCGTGGCTGGTTCGTATCGCCGCCGAATAAGTCTTGCTAAGGTCGATGGACATCTCCGGCGGCTGAGAATATTGCTGCGTCATGCGTCCTCCTGTTTGGCCTTGGCGGCCATTGCTGGGGATTCTAACATCTGAACGGTTTCCAGTCTAAGGCGGCTAGGAGAATAGGGGGCTGGAAATTTAAGAAGGCTCCCAAACGGGAGCCTTCTTACTTGGCAAATCTGTGAATATCTGCTTAAGCCCGGCGGTGAGTCATGGTCTCGGCCCAGGCCACGATCTTGGGCAACGCGGCGTCCACGTCCTTCTGGTCGAGGTCGCGGGCGACCTCATCGGCCTCGCATCGAAGCAGCATGATGGGTAACCGGTTCTTGATCTTGTCCAAAGTCCAGGCCAGAGCGTCGCCTTCAGCGGTGAAATCCAGCATCAGCCGGTCGTTCTTCTTGCCGGCGGAATTGCGGTAGTGATGCGGTAGTAATAATGAAGCGCCACCCGGAAGCAGTTTATTGGCAGCAGGAACAAAGAGGGTTTACACGATTGCCAGCTTAAGCAGTGGTTTATAATTCAGGAGTATTAGATAAACGTGGCCGGCTTGGTGCTTAACAAGCAAGTTTTCACGTACGTTGGTCCATCCTCCGGTGCTTGGCATCTAATCTTGTGAGGATGTTCCATCTTGCCCCACTTCAGGAGGTTGATCTGTGGAGATATTCGATTACATGTGGTCCTACGGCTACGAACAGTTGGTGATGTGGTCCGATCCAGCGACCGGGCTGAAAGCGATGGTCGCGATCCACGACACAACACTGGGTCCGGCCTGTGGCGGTCTCCGGATCTGGCCCTATGAGACAGAGGAGCAGGCTATCCAAGACGTGCTGCGGCTATCACGGGCGATGACATATAAGTCGGCGGCTGCGGACCTGCCGTTGGGAGGGGGCAAGGCGGTCATCATCGCGGACTCGCATACGCAGAAAAACGAGGCTATGCTGAGGGCTTTCGGACGGTTCCTGGATACTCTGGGCGGCCGGTACCTGGTCACCACCGACGTCGGCAGCACCGGGCGCGATCTGGAGTACATCAGCCAGGAAACTCAATATGTTGTGGGGCTGCCCATCACCGCAGGGGGTAGTGGCGACACTTCCATCATGACGGGACTGGGCATCTACATGGGGATGAAAGCCTGCGCCAAGGAAGTTTGGGGTACCGACTCCTTGAAGGGGAAAAGGGTGGCCATGCAGGGGTTTGGCAAGGTGGCAACCTATACCGCCCATCACTTGATCAAAGAAGACTCCCAGATCGTGGTCACCGATATAGATGAAGAGGCTTTGGACCGAGCCAGGAAGTTGGGCTTGCCGGTGGTGGCTCCGGACGAGATTTACGATGTGGAGTGCGACATCTTTTCCCCCTGCGCCTTGGGGGGAGTGATCAACCCGGACACCATCCCCAGAATCACCGCGCGGGTGATCGCCGGTGGGGCCAACAACCAGTTGTTAACCGAGGCCGATGGAGAAGAGTTGCACCGGCGCGGGGTCCTGTACGCGCCCGATTACTTGATCAACGCCGGGGGCATCATCAACGTGTCGGCGGAGATCGGCACCCCTTATAGCGCCGATAGGGCTCGGGAAAAGACTGAGAGGATCTACGAAATTATGTCCAGGGTGATCCAAGTGTCCAAAAAGGAAGAGATTTCGATCGCCAAGGCCGCCGATCGCATAGCCGAGCAGCGGTTGGCGTCCGTCCGAGCGATCAAAACTATCTATCGAAGCCGCTGACCGAAGCCGTGATCGGCGGATCGCTGCTCAACACAATAAAAACAGACCGGGCCAAGCGGTGTTTAAGAAACAACCTGCTCCGGTCTGTTTTTTCGTAAATCTAGGCGTTCCCATCAGATTCTAGTTTCATCCTAGAATCTCTGGGGGCGCCGGTTAGCTGGCTACGCTATCCGCCTCGAATGAACACTCACGGTGTGCGGAGTCGCAGAAGGGCTTTTTCCCGGATTGGCCGCAGCGGCAAAGAGTTACCCACTGTCCCTCGGGTTGGGTGTAGGAGTTGCCGTCTTTGTCCACCAAGTCGAATGCGCCGTATACTCGCATGGGACCGTTTTCCCGAATCTCAATCTTGACGTCTGCCATGTTTTCCTCCTGTCCTTCGCACGGGTCGAGGTTGGCCTCGGACCCGGGATGCTGGCGGTAGCCACTAGGCTGTGCTGGCTAGTCTGGCATCTCGGTTGGGGGGTGTCAAGCGGGAGTGTTACCGTTCTGGTTTGGCCCACATAACTTGCGGAGGCGGGCCGGATACAATAGACTAAGCCTCCCACAAGCTAATTCAGGAGGCGGCAGAAATGTCTGGATACCAGCATAACGATGCCGGTACCCTTCTAGAGGTTCGAGATCTAAAGACCCATTTCATGACCAGGCGGGGCCTGGTTCGAGCGGTTAACGGCGTTAGCTTTGAACTTGAGAAGGGCGAAACACTGGGCCTGGTCGGAGAGTCAGGCTCCGGTAAGACCATCACTTGCCTTTCCATCCTCAGGCTACTGCCCCGCGGTGGCCAGATCGTCGGTGGGGAGATCATCTTCGACGGCCAGGACATCCTTAAGAGCTCCGAGCGTGAGATGGGACATCTCCGAGGCAAAAGGGTAGGGATGATTCTCCAGAATTCCATGGCCGCTCTGGACCCGGTTTTTAGCATCGGCACTCAGATCGCGGAGCCTTTGGTAGTTCACCAGGGGTTGCCCTGGAAGCGGGCAATGGCAGGCACGATTGAGCTGCTGCGCATGGTAAAGATAAACGACCCCGAGGTAAGGATACGCAACTACCCCCACGAACTTAGCGGAGGAATGCGCCAGCGCTCCTCCAGTGCCGCGTCCATCGGGCCGCATCCAGACTTGCTGATCGCAGATGAGCCTACCACCGCTCTGGACGTGACCACCCAGCGCCAATATCTGGATCTGTTGAAGGAACTGCAGAAGGCCACGGGGATGGCGATCATCTTCATTACTCATGACATCAGCATAGTAGGCAACCTGTGCGACAAGTTGGCCGTTTTCTACGGCGGGTTAGTGGTGGAGTATGGCCCCAAGGACCAAGTGCTCAACAATCCTTCCCATCCCTACACTAAAGCCTTGTTGAAAGCATTGCCTGTTTTGGGCGAAAAGAAGGACCGCCTGCAAACGATTCCTGGTGAACCCCCTCACGCCGGTAATCTGCCCCCTGCTTGCCCCTTTCATCCCCGTTGTGAGCAAGCTATGGATACCTGCAAAGAAGGGGACGCGCCGCCAGCCTTTTACCTGGGCAACAGCCAACAAGCCAGATGCTGGCTGCTAGAGAAGGACTATGAACAATACAGTCATTGAAGTCCAAAACCTGGTCAAGTACTTCCCAGTGAGGACCGGTGTTATCGTGGGCCGTACCATTGGGAACGTTAAGGCCGTGGACGACATTTCCTTTGGAGTGTCCCAGGGAGAAACGTTTGCTCTGGTGGGTGAATCCGGTTGCGGCAAAACCACCGTGGCCAATCTCATTCTCAAACTTTTGGATCCGACTTCCGGCGATATTTTGTTTCAGGGAAAGTCCTTGAATAAGGCATCCAGCGCGGAGATCCGGCAGTATCGGAGATCGGTTCAAGCAGTATTACAAGACCCCTACGGGGCGTTAAATCCCAGGATGCGCGTGGGTCACATCATTGCGGAACCTCTGGAGGTTCACGGGTACAGCAGAAGTGAAAGAAAAAGACTTGTCCAAGAAGCCCTGAGAGCCGTTGGCTTGCCTGAAACCAGCGAGACCCAGTTCCCCCACGAGTTCAGTGGTGGTCAGAGGCAACGTATCGGAGTCGCCAGAGCACTGACTCTGGAACCGGCGCTGATCATCCTCGACGAGCCTGTATCAAATCTTGACGTCTCCATCCGGTCGCAAGTGCTCAATCTCCTGAAGGACCTCCAAGAGCAAAGAGGTATATCGTTTATCCTGATCAGTCACGACCTGGCATCTGTCGAACACATGAGTCATCGCATCGGCGTCATGTACTTGGGCAAGCTGGTGGAGTTGGGCAGCGCCCAGCAGATCTGTGACGACCCGGCACATCCCTACGCCGCTTCTCTGGTGGCGGCGTCAACGCCGCCGAATCGCACCCCGCCCTGGCAGATACCAATCATAGGAGAAGTGCCCAGTGCGATGGATACGCCCAGCGGCTGCCCATTTCATCCGCGCTGCGTCTACGCGATGCCTACTTGCATGGAAGTTACGCCGTCTTTGACCCAACTGCCCGATGGCCGTACGGTGGCCTGCCATCTATACCCCGACCATATCGGTAGCATCGACAAGCACGCTGAGCTTCCCGCGGCACGGCTATTCGAGCCGGAAACCGAGGACGGCGGGACGGAAGCTGCCCCCTAGAATCTGGTCTTCCACGTAGTTAAGGGCAGACTGAGTCTTCTCAGTCTGCCCTTAAACGAGTAGGTTTCCCCTCCAGTAATGGCCAACCGGATCTTTACAATTGCCGCCGGGTAGGGTCGGTCCGGTCCCGCAGCCAATCCCCTACAAGATTGCAGGACATAACCAGCATGGTTATGGCCAGTCCGGCAAACACCGGCGACCACCAGGCGATGTAGATGTACTGCTGGGCGTCACGGAGCATGCTGCCCCAGGAAGGTTCGGGCCTTGGGACTCCCAGCCCCAAGAAGCTAAGAGACGACTCGGTGATTACCGCCAGGCCTATCTCCAGCGTTAACAGAACCAGCAAAGTGTTGATTACGTTGGGAAAGATGTGCCGGAACATGATACGGGAACGGCTGGCTCCCGCGACCCTAGCCAGGCGCACGAAATCCGACTCCATCAATCGAAGCACCTCGCCCCTTATCACGCGGGCGAATCCCATCCAACGCAAGAGCCCGATCACCAGGATCACATTGGTTATGCTGGCGCCCATCAGGGAAACCACCATGAGCGCCACCATCAGGTAGGGAAGCGCCATGAATCCGTCGGTGATGCGCATTAAGACCGTATCTACCCAACCCCTGAACACTCCGGCGACGAGCGCAACTAGGGTACCTACACTGGCCGCCAGGAAGACCGCGATGACCGCGATCCTCACCGAGATACGGGCTCCATAAATCGTGCGGCTAAGGATATCCCGGCCTTGGTTGTCGGCCCCCATCCAATGTGCGGAGCTCGGCGTTTCAAGGATGGCCGAGAAATCGGTTTTAATGGGGTCGTAAGGGGCTATGACCGGAGCAAAGGCAGCGCATAAAAGGGCAAACACGATGAAGAGCAAGGAAAGCTTGGGAGCGCCACGGAGCGCCGAGTTAACCCGTCGCACGGGTTTCGGTATAACCGCTGTGATCCTCCATGGCCGGCGTAAAATCAGTTCGTTGTCGGCGCCTCTTAGCATTGCAATAGCTCCCTTCGGTTACCGGGCCACTCGTATGCGAGGGTCGAGCCAGGCGTACATCACGTCAACAAAAATGTTTACGCACAAAACAAAAGCGGCTGAGAAAAATATGACCGCCTGAGTCGTCGGATAGTCGCGCTGAATCAAGGAGTCGACCAGCAAACGTCCCACTCCCGGCCAGGAAAAAATAGTCTCGGTTATCACCGCGCCCGAGATGAGGCCGGCGAAATTTACAAAGAACAGGGTGAACACGGGTATGGACGCGTTCTTGAATGCGTGCTTCCAGAGGACCATGCGCGGCGGAAGGCCCTTGGCCCGGACCATCTTGATGTAGTCCGACTCTAGGACTTCCAGCATGGTGGAACGGGTTATTCGCATGTGCGATGCGATCAGGAAAAATCCCAGAGACGTTGCGGGCAATATCAACCGTTTAATCGCTAAACCGTCGACTGCGCCAGCGCTGGGCAGCCATCCGAGGTAGACGCTAAACAGAAGAATCAGCAAAATGCCCACCCAGAAAATGGGCATGGACTGGGCGGAGATTGCTAGAATCTTGCCCAAGCGGTCGAAGAGAGAATCGGGCTTGGACGCCGACACCGCCCCAACGGTAACTCCTAATACTATGGCGATAACCAGCGCCGTACCGCCCAGGTGTAGAGATGCGGGGAGCCGTTCCCAGACTACTTCCACGGTGGGCCGCCGGTCAAAAGCCATGGCATTGCCCAGGTCACCCTGCATCAGATTTAGATTGTAGATCCAGTACTGCTCGATTATGGGCTTGTCAAATCCATAAGACTCGGTCATCAACTGATAATCTTCGGGGGTCGCATCCTCGGGCAGCATGTAGTCGATGGGATTGCCGCCACCTAGCCGCAGAATGAAGAAGACAGCCACGCTAATCAGCCACAGCGTGATTACTCCCTGTAGTATTCTCGTAATGATGTAACGGCCCAACTTTAGCTCCCCCGCCCGATAACGTCAGATAAGCATATGACGAATCAAGCATTTCATAGGCGTCACTATTAAGGCGATCCACAGGGACGCCAACATCGCCGGCGTCCCTGTGGATTCACCATGTCACCAACTGAGTTTGAATCTGTCGAACCGGTTTCAGATTAGTCCCGGAGCGTGATCAGATCAAGGTGCTTGAAGTGGGGCGAGAACTTCACCGTGGGGTGAGCCAGCACCCGGTCTGTGTAACCCATCACCAGAGTCATTCCATACAAGGGGAATGTCTCGTTCAGGGCCAACACCCTGTCCTCTATCTCAGCGAGCAGCCGCTCCTGTTCTTCAACATCGGTGGTCCGCTGGAGGACGAAGGTCAGGTCTACAATATCTGGAGTCGTGACCCCTGTATATCCCGACGAGGGCCGGTACAAAACGGCTTCCCGTCCGCTGTTGTCTTGACGGCCCCAGGTCCTGAGGGACACTTGCGTCCACTTAAGTCTGTTGAACCGGAAACCATTGACGAAGTCCGATGGGTCGTGCTCCTCCCAGGTTACCTTAACTCCAATGTCCTGCCAGTAGCTGGAGATGGCGTCAACGGCCTCGGGAATGCCGGGCCGGCCGGCGAACTGGCCGAAGTGACCGGTAATCTCAAAGCCATCGGCGTACCCAGCTTCAGCCAGGAGTTGCTTGGCTCTCTCAGGATTGTAGGGAGAGGGGTTGAAAACTACTTCCTCCCTGGCGCCGAAGGAGCCAGCGTGCCAGATAGACCCGATGGGGAAGGACATTCCGAAGTGGGGCCCCTTGGAGATCGCCTGCCTGTCGATGGCCAGGCTCAACGCTTGCCGTACCCGGCTGTCCAGAGTGGGGTCTTTTTCGAACCCCTCCGGGTAGGCGAAGTAGTTGATCTTAACATCACCTTTGTCCACCCGGCCCTCAGGATACTTAGATTGCCTCAGCCGGTAGGCTAGATTGAAATCCAGTACCAGCATTCCATTGGCCAGATAGGTCTGGGTCCAGAGGTCTCCTTTCTCTGGATTTATCCCTCGCTTAAAATCCTCAGAACGGACCAGGCCCTTTGCGACGGGCCACGGGACGTTGTAGACCATGTCGGCCTGCTCGCTCTTCAAGAGAGCAAAGCGGGCGGCGTGGTCCGGCACGGTCAGCAGCTCTAACTGTTCGTACTGGGGCGCGTGGTACCACTCGTAATCAGCCCAGAAGTCGTCCCACCGGTCCAAGACGATCCGAGTTCCCGGATCCCATTCGGCTATACTGAAGGGGCCGCCTCCCAGGGGGTCTTTGAGGTATTCTTCTTGCCCTTTCTTGAGAGTCGCCGGGTTTCCGGCCCACCATCCATGGTAGCCGTTGCCACCCAGTTCCCACATAAATATGGGCTTGGGGCCCTTGGTCGTGATGCGGAGCTCCGTGGGACTGATAACTTCCATGGACTCTATATTGGTCTTGGTCCGGCCACTGGTCCAACTGGGGTTTTCGTAGCCGTACTTTTTCCAGTCCCACCCGATGGCCTGGAAATTGTCATAAAGCGCTTGCGCATCGGCGGGGCTGCCGTCTTGGAACTTGGCCTTGGGGTTGAGCTTAAAAGTGATTCCCTCTTCGTCCTGCTCAAAGGTTTCGGCCCAATAGGCGGCTATGTCCCCGTTGGGGGCCTGCCGCATGATAGAAAGGTTGAACAGGTCTTGTAGAAAGGTCGTGCCCGAGAGCTGCCACGGGTTGAGGTCACTGCCTCCCCAGCTATCCGTCGCCATGGTGAGCTTGCCCACCGACTTCGGAACGCCGTTCTCTCCGGCTTTAGGAAATCCTGCCAGAGATCCCGCTTTTACTATAGGTTGCGCGGTGGGTACTATCATCCTCTCCACCACGATTTCCACCGGGACCTCTTTGATAACTTCCCTAATAACTTCCCTTATTACTTCTTTCTCTACCGGGACCTCTTTGATGATTTCCCTAATGACCTCCTCCCGCACGATTACCTGCTTTTCTACAGGTACCTCCTTGATGACCTCTTTCTCCACAATCACTTCTCTTTCAATAATCTGAGGCTCCGCGGAGGTTCCTCCGCAGGCCACGGCGAGTGACAGAAGTAACAGGAGCGATACGTAGATTAAAATTTTAGGACTTAACCAGTGATTACCCATCAAGAGAACCTCCATAGTGCTTGTCGGCGGAGTCAGTCTGGTGTAGGCGCTTATTCGGCGGCCCAGTCTAGCAGATGCCCTAGGAAGAGTCAATGTGACCTGCTGTAGGTGAATATATTCGAGGGTTTATCGATAACTATGATACAGATACCGCATGATTATTCGAAGATTGGACGGAATAGTGGGTATCAGGAATGGCATCTCTCAAATCTGAGGGATGGTCGACTCGTTTCCACAATAGACGGTGGCCGGAAGATTGCGGCGAGGTGGCAAGTTAGCTGAAACCCGCGTTAAGACGTGGGTTTCCAGCAACCTCGGCTTGAAATGGATTTGGCCTGCTGGCAAGGGTGGCATTGATCGGGGCGTGACAAATCCTGAGCGTCAGCGGCGAACTACGAGAAGGACAGTGAAGCTGTCCGTTTCTTGCGGTCCGTTTCTTTATGAAGATAAAGGGAAGGAAGCAGAGGAGGCCGGAGTGCCGGCTGCGGGATCTTCATCTTGCAGAGGCTCGCTGTTGAAGCTTTCCCTTTCAAGAAGGGCGGCCTTCCGTTCCAGACCCCAACGATAACCGCCCAGTCCGCCGTCTTGCCGGACCACCCGGTGGCAGGGCACCACCAGGGCCACAGGGTTGGCGGCGCAGGCTCGGGCCACGGCGCGGGCGGATTTTGGTTCTCCCAAGTCCTGGGCTACCTGGCCGTAGGTCCGGGTTTCGCCTCGGGGAATCGTCGTCAGGTGTTGCCATACCCGGCGTTGAAAGGCGGTAGCCCTCACGTCCAGGGGCAGCGCCTGGCCGGTGGGATGGCCGTCTATCCGGGCAAGCACCCCGTCCACCCACTCTTGAAGCGGTCCGTCGACTCGTTCCAACTGGGCATTGGGATATTCCATTGCCAGCCCCGATTCCAGGGAGTTGGCATCGTCCCCCAGGTGGATAGCGCAGATACCCCGGTCAGTGGCCGCCACTAAAACTCTGCCCAGGGAGCACTCCGAGATAGTGTAGGCTACTTGGACGCCTTGACCGCCCTTGCGGTAGGTGGCCGGTGTCATCCCCATCTGGGACGGCGCCTTTTCGTAAAGACGGCTGGTGGAGCCGTATCCCGCGTCGTACAATGCCCCGGTCACGTCCTGCCCTTGCCTCAACCGAATCTTAAATTGGTCCAATCGCCGGGCATCGGTAAACTGCTTGAAACCCAAGCCGGTCACGTTTTTGAATGCCCGGCGCAATCGAGCTGGAGTTGCGCCAACCTGGGCTGCTACCTGTTCCAAGCCGATCGAGTCTGGGTTGTCAGCCGCCAAATACTCACATGCCGATCCCACCAACTTGGAATCAGGGTCTTCGCCCGATTCTTCCTGCGGGCGGCATCGCTTGCATGGGCGGTACCCCTGTTGTTGGGCGGTGGCGGGGTCCGGATAAAACGAAACTTGCTCCCGGCGAGGCTTTCGGCTAGGACAGGAAGGACGGCAGAATATTCCGGTGGACCTGACAGCGTAGACGAACTTGCCGTCGCTCCGCCGGTCCCGTTCCAGGACTGCCTGCCAGCAAGTTTGTTCATCGATTATGGGAGCCGCTTCAATTGATTTCATGAAGATAGGATAGGCCGGGAGAAACAGGACGTCTATCCGGAAACGACTTTCAAAGTTCCGCAAGTTGTGTACGCGAGTGTCCGGGATTGTGATGTTGCGAACGATTCTTGAATCCCGGTCTTGGCGGGAAGGCCGAGCGTCAATATAAATCACGATGGCACGGACCCTTTACTTGACGATATTGGTCCATGTCGGGTAAATTTAGGCTACCGAACTCGATTTGGCAACTCTAATCAAGGAAGGTCCCGGTATGCCGTTATACGAATACCACTGCCCGACCTGTAACAACAAGTTCGACAAATTACAGTCCATGAGTTCTGTCGGCGCCGACTGCCCCAACTGCGAACAGCCAGCCAAGCGGATCATCTCCGTTTTCGCCGCTGTTTCGGGGAGCGAGTCCGGCGACACCGGATTCAGCCCACTACCGCCGATGGGCGGTGGGGGATGCTGCGGCGGTGGTTGCGGCTGCGGTCATTAACCGGGAATCTGGTATCACCTAAAATCACCGATCTTTAAAGTCGCCGCCCCGACGATGATTCCTACCTGGGGCGGCGCGCCTTTCTCCTCTGGCAATCGCCTATCAGACTACTTCCACGCTTCCTTTCCCCGCGCGGCGGCTCCATAGTAAGTACCCCCCGGAAGCCAGCGTTAGCGCCACTGCTCCGGCCACTGTCAAAGCAACGACTCTCATGGTGGCGTCTAACCAAAACCCCTGAGGGAATATGATGACCAGGTAATCCCGGCGCGGGTCCAGTTGCCAGAGGTCGTTGGCGAAAGCCAACTGGTGAAATTTCAAGAATAGTGTGTCGAACCCGGCCGAGGCGAAGATCCCTGCGACAACCACCAAGATTCCCATCAGAGCCACCCCCCGGATAACCCTTTGGGCGAGCAACCCGAGGAATCCTCGACCATTTACGATGAATCCCCAGGACGTAGCCGACAGCAAGTAGATGCACGACACGGCGGCGGCGGCGTAGACCCACCACACCAGCCGCTTTACGTCGCGCATGTGCTGGACCTCCCGCGGGTTGAAAAGCTCCCGTTCCTCCCCGTAGACCTGGGTTTTCACCAGCAGAGGCTCATCTGTGGAGTTAAAGTAGTGCCTGATCTGTCCGGCTACGTGGCGCAGATCCTCCTCGGTGATGCCCGTGGTTAGGGAGATGCGGTACTTCTCGAAACCCCGGCTGTAGACGCCGGGGTCGTTAAATGCCCAGGCTACGCTGGCGGTGACCAGAAACAGGGGCATGGCTATGGCGAAAAGAAAGGCTGGGACCCAGGCTACCCGGTTCATTCTAGCTCCTGATCGGTGATCCTAAAGGTATCACCCGTTGCCTTGTGAAGCAACGCCGCCCACGCCTATAATTCGTCCATGAGCAACAAACGGATTCCTCAAGGCGACCTGGGCAGCTTCCAAACGTTTATGGACATCGTGGAAACGCTCCATGCGCCGGGGGGCTGTCCCTGGGACCGGGAGCAAACCCATGAGTCCCTGAAGCGGACGCTGCTGGAAGAGTGTTACGAGGTTTTGGAAGCCATCGACCAAGGCGACCCAAAGGGTCTGTCGGAAGAGTTGGGAGACCTATTGCTGCAGGTGGCATTTCACTCCGTGATCGCAAGTGAAGCGGGGGAGTTCTCTCTGACCGACGTGTTGACCCATATAAACGAGAAGTTGATACGCCGCCATCCCCACGTGTTCAGCGACGGGTCGGCCTCCGATGCTAAGGAGGTCGAGGCCAACTGGGAACAACTAAAGGCGGCTGAGCGAGCTCAGGAAGGCGGACGAAGGTCGCCGGTGGAAGGCATCCCCGGTGAGCTTCCCGCTCTGACCTACGCCCAGTTGATGCAGGACCGGGTGGGCCGGGCCGGCTTCGAGTGGGAAGACATCTCCGGGGTGCTGGACAAGGTGGCTGAAGAGGTGGAAGAGCTGCGCCGGGCGGTCATCGAGGAAGAGAAGGCGCATGAGTTGGGCGATCTGATGTTCACCATGGTCAACCTGTCCCGGTGGATGAACATCCACGCCGAGGATGCTCTGCGCCAGGCCAACCGGCGCTTCCAGGGCCGATATCTTCAGATGGAGGAACTGGCGGACCAACGCGGCCAGGACTTCAACGGCCTGCCTTTGATGGAGAAAGAGTCGTTGTGGCAAGAAGCCAAGGGATTGGAGGGCGGTTAGAGGGCGATGTTCGCCGTTTTCAGCAGTCCAAACTCATCAAAATCCGGCTTACGTCACTGCGTGACTGAGCCGCCGCCGCCGCCATTGTCGTCACTCCATCTTCTGTTCTGTATCTGGTTGGTGTTTTCGGATGTGCTCGCCGCCAGATGTCCTCGATACTTCCAAACTTAACCCCCGACCCCCGGGTTTCGTTTCCGCCCCAATGACTTAGGTGCCAGCCTACATGCTTTGGTCTCTATTTTATGGTCGAATGGTTCCATAAAGAGCAGCTATCGTTGTATTCTCTGAGCCTAAGACCCTGGGAGTAAGTATGGTTTCACATGACTGGCAATTGGGCGGAATAATTATTCTCATGCTGATCGCGGTTTCTTTCCTGTTAATCTTGGGATGGGTCTGGCGTCTACCGCTGATTATTGGCGGGGTTGTATCATCGGCTACGGGCCGGTGGATCTCCCGGTTGCGCACACAAGTTAGCTTGCCAGTGCCCGACGAACAGGACGAGGACTATCTGGAAACGAGGAGCTATGCATAGCTCCTCATAGGATCTGATTTCTACCTCAGACCGAACGTCCCTTTATTGGAATCCCCCCGTATTTCGCCATGTTGCATCGCTGCAACGACGGATCTAATCCGATTCTCCCAGGTAATCGCCCATCAGGTAGGACGGTTCTAGGTAGTAAAAGCCCCCACCCATCAGGCGTTGGAACTGGTTGGCTAGCAGAGAGATGCCCGGTTGTTGGGCGCCCATCCGGCCGAACAGTCTAGCGGATAGAGGCCGCCTCGGGCGCACCCAGAGTGGCCTAGGACGGGCGTTGCCCAACTGGGCCGCTGTTTCCAGGGCCTCGGCGAACCCACCGAAATCGTCCACCAAGCCGAGTTCCTTGCCTTGGGTAGCGGTAAATATCTCGCCAGTGGCCAGTTCCCGGACCGCCGATTCCTCCAACGATCTGCCCTCCGCCACCACCGCCACGAAATTGTCGTATATCTCGGTAAGGAGTCCTTGGAACTTCCCTTCTTCTTCCGATGTCGGACTGCGCCAGAATCCGGTCATGTCCTTAAGGCGGCCCTCTTTAAACACCGAAAACTCCACGCCTACCTTGCCCAGCAGTTGTTCCAGGATTGGGCGCAGGTAGATGACGCCGATGGAACCGACCATGGCGCTGGGCAGGGCGACCACCCGGCTGGCGGCGGAACACAGGTAATAGGCGCCCGACGCTCCGATACCCCTCACATAGGCCACGATGGGCTTGGTCTCGGCCACCTTTAACAAGCTGTGGTGTAGGACTTCCGATCCGGAAGCCGAGCCTCCCGGAGAATCGATATCCAACAGCAAAGCCCGGTAGCGTTTGCTCTGGGCGATACCGTCGAACAACCGCTCGTAAACGGGTGTTCTAATCTGATTGCCGATAACTCCGTGAATCTCCACGACAGCGACACCGGGACGCTTTCGAAACGGCAGAGCCATGCCTAACCTCGCCACGATCTAGATGGGATTATTCTACCGCATACAAGGGTGTCTCTTGGGGCTAGGTCGAGGTTTGGAGCAAAAAAAATATTCCCGGCCTGTACTCGCTTCCTGGCCGGGGTCAATGAAGGCTCGCCGGGTTCAGGTGATCCCTCATCCGTTAACGGATCTTATTGGCGGCACCCCTCTCCCGCAGGGAGAGGGGATGGGTGTGAGGGCCAGACTCTCAGTCGTCGGCGGACGCCGGCTCGGCGATACGGTTGTCCACCAGGTCGGCGGAGCAAGCCAGATCGCTGAGCAATCCCCAACGTGTCAGCCAATTGTACGTGTCCTCCACCATCTCGTCCGTATACACGGCCGGCCTGGTGTACCGCAGGCGGGGCAGGTGGAAGTCTTCGGGTGTCAACCCGCCGTATTTAGCGGCAGCCTGGGCGAAGCTGGGGTCGTCGATGAGGTAGTGCAGGTACTTTCGCTTGTCCGCGTTGATCAGGTCTACGGCGTTCTCCACCGCCCGGTTGATCGCAGCGAAGGTCTCTTCGTCCATGTCTTCGCTGGCGTTCTCCGCGCCCAGGTAGTGACCCTCGGCCACGGTCTTGCAACCCAGTTTCTCTCCCAGGGCGATCCAGGGCTCCATCACCACCGCCGCCGCGACTTCTCCGTTGAGCATGGACTCGAAGCGATGGATCGGCGACCCGTAGTGCACCAGTTTAATCTTCTCCACCGGCAGGTAACCTTCCAGCAATCGCAATCCAACGTAGTGGGACCCGGCGTGGAAATTTACCGCGACGGGTTGGTTCCCCAAGGTGCCCGGGTAGTTGTGGGGCGAGTCTGGGGGCACCATGATGGCCTGGCTGGCCACCGCGGAACGCAATGCGATTATCCTGGCCCCTTGTTTGCTTTCATAGGCCCGACGGACCTGACCCTCTTCTCAAGCGCGGTAGATGGACACCTGTCCCTGTTCGAAGGCGACGTGCCCCAGAATGGGATTAACGTCTTCCGGGTTCTCGGTGTGCTCCACCGGGCCGGTCCTGATGGCCTTAACGAACTCCATGTCGATGCCCTCGGCCTCGAACAGACCGTTGTCTTTGGCCACCAGCCAAGGCAGGCTGAACACCACCCCGCTGATTTCGCTGACTACCTTTTTCATGCGTAGAAACCTCGTCTATTGTTTGACCGATTTGAGTCAGTCTAGCATAGGCCGCTAGGCCTGTCGATTTGCCACGGTAGGGGGAATTCATGACTAGGCAACCGGTGGATTCTGCGTCGATTTAATTCGAACCACGTCGAAGACAACGGTGCGTCGCGTTCGCTGATCCTACGACTCGACAACAGGCTCTTGGCCGCGCAGGACGGAATTGCCCTCCCATAGCTGGCTTTGGTCGATGGGATCTCTATCCAGATCCAGGCGTTCGCTCTGGCCGAAGAACGCTACCGGGTTGTCCCAGACCACCGTCTGGATAGTCTTCTCATCGAGCCCGGCCTCATACATAGCCTCGACGGTTTTGGGCACTTTAAATGGATCGCTGACTCCCCAGTCGGCGGCGCTGTTAATGATGATCCGGTCACTGCCATACGTCTGAATCAGCGCCACCATTCGAAGTTCGTCCATCTTGGTGTCAGGGTAAATGGAGTGCCCCGCCCAACAGTTGGTTTCCAGGACCATAGGCAGTGTCTCTTCGTTATTATGGTCTATGAGGACTCGTTGTTCAGGAAACCCAACCCTTCTAACTAATTCCAGGCTCCGCGCCGTGCCCCGTTTCTTATCTCGATGTGGGGTGTGAATGAGCACTGGCAGTTCGAACTCCATCGCCAGCTTTAACGGTTCGGCAAATAGGTGCTCTTCGGCATCAGTCTGATCGTCGAAGCCGATCTCGCCGACCGCGACCACGCCGTCCTTTTCCAGGTATCGCGGCAACAGGTCCAACACACCCTGCGCTATCGAAGGACTGTTAGCCTCCTTGGGGTTGATCGACAGGGTGCAGAAGTGGGATATGCCAAACTGGCTGGCCCGAAAACGCTCCCAACCCAGGAGGGAAAGGAAATAGTCTTCAAAGGTACCAACATGAGTCCGGGGCTGGCCCAACCAGAAGGACGGCTCAACGATAGCAGAGATACCTGCGTCGGCCATTGCCTGGTAGTCGGATGTAGGCCGCGACGTCATATGTATGTGAGGGTCAAAAAGCTTCATTCCTAGCTCCCAAATCATTAGTGATAAACAGTGGGATATCTTCCGGCACCGGCCGGCCGGCAGCCTGCCGCTCGGTGGCGTAGTCTTCCGCCATGCGGACGAGTTCAGGGGTGATTCGCTCCTCAAGTCCTACTAATCTCGCCAATGGAGAGCCGATAAAGAGGGCTTTGAGGACCATCTGGTTGTAGTTCAACTCCGGGAAGTAACGGAACGGGTAAGGGTTGTCGCAGGCGATGGCTTCAAAGATGAGTTGGACACTGGTGCGGCAAGCTTCGATGGCGGTGGAGAGAAACTGTTCCGGGTCCGGCAAATAGGTCAGTCCTCTGAGCAGGGCCTGCCGTTCGAAGTTGTCGCCCCGGATATACAACTCACTTATGAAGGACGAATAATCCTCGGGCGGCAGACACTCCGAAGTCCGCACTAGCAGGGCGATGCGGCAAACTTCGTCGAGAGAATGCCCACTTAGAGAAAGCAGCCCTGTACCTTTCAGGGCGGCCTGTTCCTCCGCGTCCAAGACTACCGGTTCACCACCGAGACGGCGGCGGGCTCCCGCATAGGCCGCCCCAAAGATGTTACGGTCCAAAGGCGATTCGATTCGGGAAACCATTCGGTCAAGCCAATCCCTTGCTACGCCGGAACATCGCCTGCGTACCAGTTCAATGGGACTGAATGATCTGAAATCTGAGGTCAAGAGCGCACCGCGAAAGGTTGATGTGTCCAATGCCGCATCAGTATATATTGCCCAACCTGTCTCATCCAGTATCGTTCGCCCTTGTTATATCCGGAAAGGTCCTCCTTCCGACGACCATAATCGAAGCGATCTTGGGTATTATGCGGCGTGGTTCCCTGTTCTCTTGGGGTCAAAGTCAAGCGGTAGAAGGAGTGTAAACTATTCACCTCATCACCGCCTGGTTTCCCTGAAATAATGTAGAGGTTGCCGGCAAGGTCTTGCCCAAAAGGGGAGATATTAAGGTCGGTGTTAAGTAGGATTTGGTGGTACGGGTACGAATGGCCGTCGTACCAAGCGGCAAATACCTGCCCGGTGAAAGCCCTGGATTTCCATACGATTCAAGAATCGGTTTATCGTCAACTGCCAAAATTAGTATAATATCGATGTTATCGTGCCTTACCCCTACCAAAGGTCTACCTCAACAGGCCAACAAGAATCAAGGCCAGGAGAAAACCATGAATTTCGGACTGTTCATGATGCCGCTACATCCGCCCCATCGTAGCTACGCCGACTCTTATGACCGGGACCTGGACCTGATCGTCACTGCTGATGGGTTGGGCTACCATGAGGTCTGGATCGGGGAGCACATAACGGAGCGTTGGGAGAACGCCCCGGCGCCGGACCTGCTCATCGCCAAGGCGCTGGCGATGACCGAGAACATAATCTTCGGCACCGGAGTAACCCTGCTTTCGATCCACAACCCGGTGGAGCTGGCCCACCGCATCGCCATGCTGGACCACCTGGCTCGCGGCCGGTTCTACTGGGGCATCGGCGCCCGGGCGATCCCCACCGACTTGCAGCTATTTGGGCTGGACCCAACCAAGGGCGCCGAAGTGCGGGAGCGCTCCGCAGAAGTCTTGGACATTATCCTGAAGATCTGGGAGTCTGAGGGGAAATTTAGCTATCACGGCAAGTATTTCGATATCGAGGCTCCCGAATTGGACCCGGTCTTGGGTAGAGGACTGTACATGAAGCCCTACCAGCTTCCCCATCCGCCCATCGGGGTCGCCGCCACGTCGCTGGCCTCAGGCTCCATCAAAGTTGCCGGGGAGAAGGGCTGGATCCCCATGAGCAGTTCCAACTTGGCGCCACAACACCTTCGAGGTCACTGGGAAGTGGTGGAAGAGGGCGCGGCCGAGTCCGGCCGGGAGCCCGACCGGCGGGAATGGCGTATCGGCCGCGACGTGCTGGTGGCCAAGACCACCCAAGAGGCAAGGGAGCGGGCCCATGAGGTGCTGGGCCGGAACTACATCGAGCACCAGCTACCCAACCGGAAAGGCTCGGGGGCGCTGGGCGCCTGCAAGATTGACCCCAACATGTCCGACGAAGCCGTGGATGTGGACTACATGATGGAGAACATCTGGATAGTGGGCGACCCTCAAGAATGCGCCGACCGCATCCGCAAACTTTATGAAGAAGTCGGCGGCTTCGGCAGCCTGCTGGCCATCACCCAGGACCCGGAAGACCCCGAGTGGGAGCACGAGTGCCTGGAGTTACTGATGAATGAGGTCGGCCCACTGGTTGCCGACCTGAAGTAGAGGGAAGAGCGGCTTACCACGCCCCCTAAGCAGTCTTCTTGAACGCTGGAATCACGTGTTTGCCGAACATCTCTATGGATTTCATCACTTCTTTATGGCCCACGGTTTCGGTGGCCATGAGGAACTGGATCTGATCCACGCCGGTGGCCTCGTGTAGCTTGACGGCTTCGATGCAACTCTCCGGGTCGCCCGCGATGATGACGCCACGCTCGGCCAAGGTGTCGGCGTCGAACTCCTCCCAGATCTTTTGGGCCAGGGCGCTGCCTCCGGACAGGTCAACCGCGCTTCCGTTGCTTCCGTTGCCTCCATCCACTCCCTGGACTTCCACGTAACGCGAGAAGTTTTGGGTCAAATGGTCCGGCACCCCGCCCCACTGCTCTAGCAGTTTGCTGTAAACGTCCTTCTGGTCTTGGACGTAGGGGCGTCCCGGCCCGAAGAAAGTCTTGAGCGACTGGGTGCATAACTCTCTGGTAGCTTTATTATCTTCGCCGCAAAGGCCGAAGCAGGAGCTGAGCCACTGGTTGTTGACGAATGCTCCCACCGGCTGGGCGTTTTTGATGGTCTCCCGGTAGGCTTTGATATGGGGTTCGAGGATCGAAGGCGCGGCGACTCCCAAGGCCATGACGCCGATGCCCTTTTCAGCGGCCAACTGGTAAGTGGCCGGTTGGAGCGCCGCGACCCATATGGGCGGGTGGGGCTTTTGGTAGGGCTTGGGAAGGACCTCCCTGGGTGGGACGTTCCAGAATTTCCCTTCCCACTCAAATGTCTCCGATTCCCAGATCTTGGGAATCATGTTCAACGACTCTTCCCACATTTCCCGGGTGAACCGGGGGTCGATTCCCATTCCCGTCTGTTCGTAGGGTGCGGAACGCCCGGTGCCGAAGTCGACTCTCCCATGAGAAAGCTGGTCCACCATCGCCACCCGCTCGGCTACCCGTATGGGGTGGTGGTAGGGCAATATCACGACGCCAAAACCCAGGCGGATGTTCTTGGTAAGCCGGCTAAGCGCACCGAAGATCACTTCAGGACAAGGCGACGAAGAGAAGGTCGTGAGGAAGTGATGCTCTACGAACCATACGGCGTCGAAGCCCATCTCGTCGGCCAGGATGCACTGCTCGATGGTTTCCTCGATGACGGCGTGGTCGTCAAGGGTGGGCCTTTGCATTTCATAAGCTAGAGAAAACTGCACGGATCAACCCCCATTTGCGCTCGTTCGTTGATTGTCCCCAGTTTATCGGCAAATCGCCCTGGGGGCAACCGAGGTTGGGAGGCTCTTGTGACAAGCCTTGCTGATGTGCCGGCCTTCGGGTCAAGTCTCTCTATCCGATGCTTTAGTGTGGGCGGCGTATCGTAGTGCGAAGGCGGACTTGGTCTATTCTTTGGACAGCCGGTTTCCCCGTGACGGGTTGGAGGTCCGGAGGCCGGCGGACGGGCCGTGACTCCGGTTCAGTTTACGTTTGGCCGTTAGGTAACGGTCTGCAGCATCCCACCGTCTATCACGACGCTGGTGCCGGTTATAAATCCGGCGCGGTCGGATGCTAGGAAGGCGATCAAGTCGCCCAACTCTTCGGGTTTACCCAGGCGGCCGATGGGTATCGCTTCAACAGCTTCCTGGATCAGTTCATCGCTGGTGCGGCGTTGCTCTTCTGCCGTGGATTCGAATGTTGAGGTTAGAAAATCGGTCTGCACCGGTCCCGAGATCACGTTATTAACCGTGATATTGAACGGAGCAAGCTCCGTGGCGAGCATCTTGGTGTAGCCTACCAAAGCGAGCTGACTGGAAGCGGATAATGCGGACCCCTTGCCCGGCTGCTTCACCTGGAGGGGCAGCAAATGAATGATGCGTCCCCACCGTTGCTGCTTCATGAACGGAATCACCTCCCGGGTTAGGCGGACCGCGCCCAGGAAGTTTTGCTCAAAAGCGGCCGTTATCGATTCATCGTTGAATTCTGAAGGACGGCCGGGCATGCCGTGCCAGACGTGGTTGACCAGAATTCCGATCTGGCCGAAGCGGTTCATCGTGTCCCGAACTACCCGGCGAATATCCCGGGCCGACGATAGATCGGCGGGAATGGCCAGAACATGGTGCTGAGACCCGATGCGGGCCAACTCAATCTCGGTACGGCGCAGGTCGGCTTCGGTGCGGGCCGAGATGGTAACACTGGCGCCCTCGTGAGCAAACGTCATGGCGATCGCTCGGCCAATGCCCCTGCTGGAGCCGCCGATTATGGCGACGCGTTCCTTTAACCCCAGATCCATGGCCAGATGACATCCTTTGTCAGAGTGATTCGTGAAAGCATGCGGAAAAATTCCGTCCCATGATAGTCTTCCAGGGAGTCGCAAGCAAGACGGGCATTCGCCGTCCGCGTCGGAAATTCTCCTAGGTTCAGGCCGGCCCGGATCCCAACGATATACTTTTTGACGGGCGGCGAATGGGGAAATAGAATCGCCCGATCGGGGCGGCAGGCGCCCCAAGGAGATTGGCTCCGGAGTGCGGCCGGTAGTTTTTGCGCTCTCAAGCCGTGGTGCGCATCGGCCCGGGAGCACCCGTATCCAGTCAAGAGTAGAACCTTTTCATCAAATCAGGGCAGGCTGGTTGTAACGGCAAGTGACTGCGATTCGCGCCGGAAGTCAATTTTCAGGCAATTAAGTATTACGGCTTCATTACCCATGGCGCTAGGTATTTGATATCAGATCACAGATTGTTCCTTCAAACTTTGGACGTCGGCGTCGGAGTAACCCAGAGATTGTAGTATCTCCTGGTTGTGTTCACCCAATAGGGGTGGGTGCCGGTCAAGGCCGCCTGGGGTAAGGGAAAACTTTATGGGCAGCCCCGTCTGCTTGATCGAACCCAGGGTGGGATGGGGCATTTCCAGATACATGTTCCTGGCCAAGACCTGAGGGTCGGCGAAAACATCCGCCAAGTCGTTGATCGGCCCGCACGGCACGTTGGCGGCTTGCAGGTCCTCAACCCACTCGGCCACCGGCCGGGTAAGAAAAATCTCTTGCAGCATGGACACCATCGCGCCTCGATGGTTCACTCGAACGCTGTTGGTGGCATAGTCGGGGTGGTCCTTCAGGTCTTCCCGGCCCATACCCTGGCAGAACCTCCCCCAGATTCTTTCCGAACCGACGGCGACGTTGATGTACTTGCCGTCATTACACATGAACGCCTGATAAGGCACCAGGGTAGGATGGGCGGCGCCCATGCGCTTGGGGGCCTCGCCGTTGGCGAAAAAGAAGGCCGCTTGATAAGTCAGCCAGGCGACTTGAGCGTCTAGCATCGAGATGTCGATGTACTGACCTTCGCCGGACTTTTCACGGTGGTGCAAAGCCGCCATTATGGCGAAGGCGGACCACATGCCGGCTCCGATGTCCGTGACGGCGATGCCGATCTTTTGCGGCTCACCGTCGGGCTCGCCGGTTATGCTCATCAGCCCACCTACGCCCTGCATGATTTGATCGTAGGCGGGGCGGTTGCGATATGGGCCATCCTGGCCGAATCCGGATATGGAGCAATATACAACCTTGGGGCTAACGGCCTTGACCGCATCGTAGTCCAAGCCGAAGCGCCCCATGACACCGGGCGTGAAATTCTCCACCACCACATCGATGTCCTTGGCCAGTTTCATAAATACTTCTTGGGCTTGGGCGTCTTGTAGATTCAGCGTCAGACTTCTCTTATTTCGATTGATGGAAAGATAATAAGCGCTCTCTTCACCGATGAACGGCGGGCCCCACTTTCGGGTGTCATCTCCCGTACCGGGAATCTCCACTTTGATCACGTCCGCCCCGTTGTCTCCCAGCATCAGTGTGCAGAACGGCCCTGCCAGGGCTCTGGTCAGGTCAAGCACACGGATGCCCTCAAGCGCCTTCATGTATTCGTTTCCTCCGTCCTCTCCGGTCCTGACTTTTACCGCCGCTGACAAGTCTCGTGGCGTGAGCCTGGCCGATCAAACATGCTCACCAATGTTAACACAGGGCTTTAAGAGGGGTAACGAGCCGGGGACGAGGATGGGAGTTGCGAGGGAGGAGAGTAAATGAGGGAGCTGGGCGTCGGCTCTCGATCAGCTTTACCAGGGGATATCTTGGAAGACGGGGCCGTTCCGCCGATGGTCCGGCATCCCGTGGGTACGAGCGCCGGACCATCGGCGGCATCGTCAAGGAAGTAGACTTATCTGCCCTTGGACGCCTGGGTTGAAGTCGATAGGGGTCTTGCCGGAACGATCGAGTCCGGCTTGGAACGTAATGCTTTAGGCCACCGATTGGGCTTGCGCCTCTTCGCCAACGGATAAGCTTTTGGCGAAGTGACGGCCGCCGTGGGACAACCGGCGGCGCTTGGTCCCCTGCCACTGGCGCAGCGGCTGAGGCAATACCGGGTCGGCCGAGATCTCCAGAGGCTCTCCAGGTTGGCTGCAAACTTCCTGGTTCAAGCCGCATTGCAAGCAGGATACGAACGAACCGTACTGGTCCTGATCAACGTAGAGATCGCCGCTGCAGTGGGGACAGCCTTTAAGCCAAAACATGATGGCCTCCAATAAACCTGATTGAAACTACTTTGACTATCTTGATGCCCGTTGCACCGGGAATATAGGGTAACGGCACCTGTCAGACCACGGGTGAACTCCCTTACACAACTGTGCCGGAAAAGCTGGTTCCACCATGTCTATAAACCCGTTGAATCCATGAGGTTTGACAACAGATAGTGCCCCACCTAGACTTGAATCGCGCCCATATCGCCTAGTTTCAAGACCTTTGTCCGGGTAGACTTTATGGGATCGTTTATTCAACGTTGGAAGGAAATATGCGTAACAGAAAATTCGCTGCACCGGCAGTGGTTTCCGCGATCTTAGTAGCTGTCATCGCATTGACGGCTTGCGGTGGTGAGAAATCCCCAACACCCCTGCCGCCTACAACGGCGCCCGTAGTCCAACCCAACCCTACCGCGACCGCCGCGCCGCTCCCCAGCCCCACGGCCGCGCCGGTGGAAGAAGCCACGGCCGTTCCGGTTACCACCCCAACCGCAACGGTACCGCCTCCGCCCACGGCCGCTACGGCCGATACACCCACGCCCACCAACACCCCTGCGCCCGCTCCGGCAGCGGCGCCCACGCCAACTCCCGTCCCCACGGCGACCACTCCGCCGGCACCGCCGCCCTTTGACGGCACTTATATCCTCATCGTCAATCAACCCGGTGGCGAGTCCTATGCCGGTAAGACGATCACGTTCAAGATAGGAGGGAGCGAGGCTAAGGAGACGGGTATCTGGGAGCAAGGCGGCGTTGACGAGTTGAACCTAACCGCGTCCAGCGCAGCCATGGGTAGCAGGCAACTTGTACCGGTCCGTCCCTTGGCCGCCCGTATGGGATCGAACAGCCGGGGAGGTATTTTGGCAGCGCCATTACTACAGGCGCCGCCATTGGCGCCCCACGTGTTTGTGGGCACGGCATCGATCAGCGGAAATCTGGCGCCTGAGGGCAGTATCGTTTCCGCTTGGATAGATGGGGTTCAAGTACCCGGAGCGGAGGCGCCGATAGAGGCTACTCCCGCCGCGTCTGGCGGTGGAGGCGGTCCGGTGGGGCAGGCCCTTGGCGTGATCGGCGACAATCTGGTGCGGGTTTGGAAATTCGACCCGGCCACCCAGTCATGGACCTTCTACGACCCAAGGGCCCTATTTAGCAGCTTCAATTCCATCAAGGAAATGTCGCCCGGCCAGTTCTATTACCTGGTAACGGCTGACAGTCAGACCGCTTCCCTCCATGGGCAACCGCGCACGTTATTCAAAGGCTGGAATCCCTTGGTGTGGTAGGTAAGGATGGACGCAGAGATGGCCTAATTCATGTACGTTTCCTTTGGGATCAACCGAGACACCGGGATCCTGGCACCTCTCTAAACCTATCCCGTAGCGCAGAGACCCATGTGGGTCGTGATTATCGGGCTGCCTGCATGAGGGAATGACATGGTTTCACGCTGTTCATGGCCCAAGAGCGACTCGATGATCGAATACCACGATCGGGAGTGGGGTGTACCCCTTCACGACGACCGGCGGCTATTCGAGTATCTGCTTCTGGACGGCGCCCAGGCCGGCTTGAGTTGGGAATCAATCATCCAGAGGCGGGAGGGCTACCGGGAGGCGTACGATGGCTTCGACGTCAAGGTCATCGCCGCATATGGCGAGGATAAGATCGCCGATCTGCTGAACAACCCGGGCATCATCCGCAACCGATTGAAAGTCCGTTCCTCCGTAACCAACGCCCAAGCCTACCTGGACCTGCAAGAGGAATGCGGCAGCTTCGACACTTATTTGTGGGACTTCGTCGGCGGCAATCCGGTGCGCAACGCCTGGACCGGCGACGGCCAGATTCCCGCCACGACCGAATTGTCAGACAAAGTAAGCGCCGACTTGAAGCGCCGGGGCTTCAAATTCGTAGGGTCAACCATCGTCTATGCCTTTATCCAAGCGGCGGGCCTGGTCAACGACCACTTGGTCTCCTGTTTCAGATACCAAGAGGTGAACTCCCTCTAACCCCGTTCCCCCCAACAGGAGTCTCATGGAAAGGCCGCCACGAGAGTCCTCGGCTGACCGTTCAAAACATTCCTGAATTCTCGTGTTTCAAACACAGCCGGACGGTACTATCCGGTCAATGAGCAATACCCCGAGATAATTCCGCAAGTTATTCCCCTAACGATTGCGTGTTTCCGGACTGGGAAACCATCTCACCAAGCTGTAGCCTGCACTGTAACTATGTTCTAGAATTACGTGTCTGGACAGGCCCGCGAGGTACGAGTGAAGTGTAAAAACGAGACTAAGGTCAGACTTGACCAAGGATATTTGGACTATTCCTTTTAAAGTTTGCGGTCTGATGATCTGGGGATTTAATGGATGCGGTATGGTTGCGTCCCGTATTCAACTTCCCAGCGTATCTGACTTGCATGGCGAGGGATCGACGTGAGAAAGCACATAATTCTGGCATCCGCGTTAAGCATAGTACTGTTCGCTGTGTTCCTATCCGCCGGCAGCGTTTTGGCAGGGGATCAGAACAGCGACCCCATCCCTCCCGACCTGATCGTTGAAAAGGACGGTTTGGAATGGGTGTGGGCAAGCCCCTGCAAATCCGGCGGTTGCACCGGCACCATTCTTCTTAGGGATGGTTTTCGCTTTGCTACCACCACCAAACTTGCCGCCCACCCTACCTTTGCTGAGATGGGGGGATTGGAAGCGGGGCTCGATTCGATCCGTTTAAAACTACGAAGTGTGCGTCCCCATATTTCGACCCGACTAATCACCACTGTGACGCTGCTGACTTTAACAGTGGGCGCATCGTATCCGATCCGGCCGGTATACCAGATTGTTGCCATGAAACCCTGCTAGTACGTGGTCTATTAGTTGCCACGGATGAAACCCCGCCAACTATCACCGGGTCGCGGAGTCCGGCGGCCACTAGCGGTGTGTGGAATAACGAACCAGTTACGGTGAAATTCACCTGCACGGATGACGATTCAGGAGTGGCCAGCCTGACCGACGACCAAACCATCAACTTCGAGGTGCAGAATCACTCTGTCGCAGGCACATGCATCGATAACGAAGGTAACCAGGCAACGGTGGTGGTTGGACCTATCTACATCGATCTGACCAAGCCGACGATCAACGCGGCTAGGGACGTAGGTCCCAACGCCAATCAATGGAACAACACCCAGGTCGAGGTGACCTTTACTTGTGAAGATATCGGCGGTTCCGGCATAGACAAATGCACCGCACCGGAAACCCTGGGAGAGGGAGCCGGTCAAAGTTCCTTAGGAACGGCGGTGGACCTGGCGGGTAACAGCGCGTCGGTCACGGAGACACCGATCAACGTAGACCTGACCAAGCCGACGTTAACCTTTGGGATACAGAACCCCTTGGCCAACGGCGCAGGCTGGAACAATTCGGAAGTCGATTTCCCCTTCTCTCCAGGCGACGCTCTCTCTGGGGTAGATGCCACTATACCGGGGAGTAGCCCGGTGGTGGTTAGCGATGAAGGGGAGGGCGTGACCGCCATAGTGACCGTGTCCGACTTGGCTGGCAACTCTGCGGAATTCACGACGCCACCGGTGAATATTGACACCATCGCTCCGGCGCCGCCGTCCTTGCCGGACCTGATAGACGCAAGTGACATTGGTTCATTCCTGGACGACGAAATCACAAATGACGATACGCCCACGTTTGTTGATGGCAAAGCGGTCCCAGATTTAGAGCCGGACAGCACGGTGACTCTGTTCGACGGCGCTGCTGGGCCAGAGATAGGCAGTGGTCCTACTGATGGGTTCGGATCTTATGAGATTACTACGAATGAACCACCGCTATTACCGCTAGACGAAGGTAGCCACAGCATAATCGCCACCGTTACCGACATTGCGGGGAACGAATCGGATGATTCGCTGCCATTGATCATCCACATTGATGTCACGGATCCTATTCTCGCGGTCACTGAAGACGTGATTGAAGGCGTGTTTGAACTAAATGCCACTACTGCCCTGGGAGCGGAAGTGGACCTAGCCGCACTTGTTCTCGCCTCCGATGATGGGCCGGGGGACATGACCGTGACTTGCGCTCCGGACGACCCCCTGTTGGACGATCCAATTTATCCTTTGGGAGCGACTACCCCCGTAAGTTGTATAGCTACCGATGCCGCGGGCAACGCATCAGAAAATGTGCTGTTCAGCATCATAGTGGTGGTACAAAGGATCAACGTAAATATCAATCCCAGCGCACTGAATCTCAACGGTAAGGGTGTTGTGCCGGTGGCCTTGTTAGGCGACGACGGATTCGCCGTCGCAGATGTAGACGCCTTAACTGTTCGTTTCGGCGTTACGGGAATCGAAGCGCCACCCGAGCACGGCGGACACTTGGCTGACGACTTATCCCAACTTAAACTTCACTTCCGATACTCGGAATTAGACATTGATCTGACCCAACCCGGCGACACAATAATCGAACTTGTGATGACCGGCAGTCTGGTAGGCAGCGGAGCCCCCTTTGAAGGGATGGATACTGTTCGATTGGTTCGGAACTTTAGCCCCAGGGTGATCGAGCCGGCTCCGGCAACTCTTCCACCAGGGAATGGGACGCCGGGTCAAGGCCAGGGCAACCGTGGCAATGACAATGGGAACTCTGGCCAGGGTAACAACGGAGAAGGAAGAGGTAACGCCGGCCAAGAGAACAATGGAAACAGCAACGGGAATTCCGGGGTAGGCAATAACGGCATCTCCGGCCAAGGTAACAATGGGAACGGCAACGGAAACTCGGGTCAGGGCAACAACGGAAATGGCAACTCTGGTCAAGGACGAGGTAATATTGGAGACCCCAGCTCTCAAAGCGTAGGCTCTGGTGTCGACAATGATGACGATGACGATGACGACGGCGGGGAAGGTAATAGTGGGAACAACAGCAGCAACGCCGGCGGCAACGGGACCGAGAACGGAGGCGGCAACGGAAACGATAACGCCGGTGGCAACGACAACGGGGGCGGCACCGACAACGGTGGTGGGAACGACAACGATAACGGGAATGGGAACGACAACGGCGGTGGCAATGGGAATGGCGGCGGGAACGGGAACGGAAATAACAAGTAAGCCGGGGTCAGTTTCCTAGAACTGGACCACCCACCAGCCTATACTCGGGACAGGCTACGGGAACTTCCAAATGGACAAGGCTGTTTTGCCGAAGATCCACTCCAGGTCGTCTTGGCTGGCGAAGGGCATGTGCTCCTGAGGATACCGCAGGGCGTTGCTGTATCCTTCCCTTAGACTGACCGGTGGGTAGTCGCTGCCCCAAGTCATCCTTTGCGGCCCAAACGCCTCGTAGGCCATGTCCATGAAAGGTGGGATGTCTTGATAAGGGAAGGGCGGCGGGCAGATCTCTCCGATGCCGTGAATCTTAACGTAAGTGTTAGGGAAGCGGGCTAGTTCCAGCATCTGCCGGTATTGAGCGTAGGGAGGTTCGGGCCGCTGGGTCTCTCCCACCGCCCAGACTCCCACTCCTCCCAGGTGTTCGATCACGATTTTCAGGCCGGGCAGAGCCTCGGCCAGATCAGCGAAATCGGTTGACGCGAACACGTCTGTCGGACCGCCCACGCTTACCGACATCCCCAACGACTCGGCTTTGCGCCAGATGGCCAGTGGGTCGTCACCCGGCGAGCGTTGAAAGTTCCGTAGCCGGATCGACTCGGCCCCTTCTCCAGCCCATCGCTCCAAGTCGTTAAGGGCGTTGGGGCTGTCCACGTCTACTCGACAGACCACGGAAAACCGCCCAGGGAACCGGCGCATGGATTCAATGACGTAGGTGTTGTCTACGGTGGTGGATGATTGCACCAGCACCGTTTTCTCAACCTGGTTATGCTCCATCTGGGCCAGTAGAATCTCGACCGGTTCGTAGATGTGCAAGGCGATGTGAACGTGGCTGTCGACGATTAGCACCTTTAATCTCCCTTTTGGAAAACGATCGTATATAAAACGCGGCTTACGCTGGTGGGTGGAGCAACTCCCCTTTTATCGCCCGCCATAGATACAGCGCCGCCCGGAAAGCGATGAACGACTTTTCCAGGTCCATAACTTGGCGGGCTTCAAACTCCGGGGCGGATTTGCCGAACCTTACCGTCCAAGCCTCGGTGACCGGATTTCCGGTCATCTCTTCCAGGGCCTTGGCGTAGGCGGCAACTTGCAGGGCGTATTCGGGATAGATACCGTTGCTGGTCTTCCAGTCCAACGCCACCAGACTGCCGTCACGGTAGGCGATGGCATCCATGGCTCCGGCGTAGCGGTACTTGGCGGAAAAGACCATGGTCTCAGTCAGCTTGATATCCAGGTGGGCTTCGCGGCGCCATTCGGCGAAGTTGTTGACCACCAACTCCATCTCGGGCGGGATCTGCGGCTCCAATCCTTGCACTATTTGGTCTATGGCTACGTGGGCCTGAGTGCCGAAGTCGGCGGCCTCGGACCTGATCTGTTCCGGCCGGCGCCGGGCCTCGGCGATCACCTTGGACACCCACTCAGGGGTGATTGCTTCTTGAGCCCCGGTGCGCTTCATCAACGCGGTTTCCACCGATTCCAGCGCCATATTTCTGGCCCAGGGCACCAAGGCCGGTTTATTGATAACGTCCAACACGGTCGTCACCGATGGGAACAACCCGTCGAACCCTTCAACCCGGTAGTGGCGTCCGCCTGGGGCTCCGTCGACTCTGGTGATAGAAGGGGTGTTGAGTAGCATGTTTTCGCCCATCACTTCATTTGGGTTCAGATAATCGGGTTATCCCGGCGCGATCCCTGACGGGGTGTTCAAAGTGATTAAGATATAATAGCAGACCTGTGGTGCTGACCTGGCAATCGACCGGCGCTCAGTAAGCATTCCATGACGGCGTTGAAAAATAGACCTATAATCAGAACCGATAATTTTTTACACAACCAGCGAGGAATCACGGGCCTGGAAACGGCCATCGTTCTCATCGCCTTCGTGGTAGTCGCTTCGGTTTTCGCATTTGCTGTGCTCAACACTGGATTTTTGAGTTCGGAAAAGAGTAAAGAGGCGGCTCTGGGAGGTCTGCAGGAAACGTCGTCGACCTTAAGCCTCCGTGGAGAGGTGATTGCGGATTCTAACGCCGCAAAGACCGCCGTCGACCTCATAAAGTTCAATCTGGCTCCAGCGTCCACCGCATCCGAGTCTGTCGACCTGTCCACCACCGGCAGTGTCATAACCTATCTCGATGATTTCCAGGGCATCAACTGTCAAAACCCCCAGAGCTTCGACGGGGACCCCGACACCGCCGAGTGTTCCTGGTCTTCTGAATGGTTGATCGGCTCAGGAGAAATCGTTGACCCCGGTGAGCAGGTGGAAATTACGGTCACCCTCACCAACCTGACCCCTCTTTTGGCCGCGAAGCAGGAATTCACCATACAGATCAAGCCCAACAAGGGCGCGGTCGTCATCGTAACTCGTACGCTGCCCGGGGAACTGCAGGGAATCATGGACGTGAAGTAGCCCCGGCCTGGTGATTCTGCGTCATGTTGGTTGTGCTGGACTGCCTGGTTGTAGCGGTCACCTCAGATTCCTCGCCGCCCTTTAGCGGAAGGGCTGGTGTCGGAATGACGAATTGTGCGGACGAAGGTTGGCAATTCTATTTTCGGAGCAATGACAGTTGTTACTTCTGCCTGGATAGGGTATTACTGGGCCTAGGTAAGGATTCGGTGAACCGCCTTGTGAGGCCTAGCGAAAGCTATCCGGCTGGGGGAACAGGGACAGCAATGGCGAGACAGTAGTTATGGTGCTCATGTCGATGCTATCGATAGTTGTGCGGCCGCACATGCCCATGGTCGCGTCCAGCTCGTCCCGGAGCATCTCCAAGACTGACAGGACCCCGTTCTCCCCGTCCACCGCCAGGCCCCAAAACAGAGGCCGTCCGACCAGCACGGCGCGGGCCCCCAGAGCCAAGGCCTTGAAGATGTCGGAACCCCTGCGGATACCTCCATCCATGTAGACCTCGATGCGTCCATCCACGGCCTCCACCACCTCTGGTAGCACCTCGATAGTGGCCAAGGTGGTGTCCAGGTACCTGGCGCCGTGGTTGGAGACAATCACGCCCTTGGCGCCATGTTCGGCGCTTTGCCTGCCGTCTTCCCCCACCATGATTCCTTTGACCACCACCGGCAGCTTGGTGTTAGCCGCCAGCCAGTCCAGGTCCTCCCAGGTGGAGGCGGGGTCCCGGATGTCGCTGGGGCCGGCGGGGGCGTCGGCGCCGAACTTCCACGTGTGCGTGGATAGATCCAGATGGGCGTAGTTGGGAGACGAGGAACCTACGTAATTGTTTCGTAGATTGCGCTCACGTTTGGGCTTGATCTTGGCGTCCAGGGTTACGCAGAGGGCGGAGTATCCCGCGTCTTCAGCTCGCTTGGCCATATCCAGGGTCAGTTCCCGATCCTTGAAGAAATAGTACTGGAACCACAAAGGCCCGGTGGCCACTTCGGCCACGTCTTCCAAGGTGCGGGAGGCGTGGGAGCTCAGGGCCATGATCGTGTTCATGGCTCCGGCGGCCTTGGCGGTTGCCAGCTCGCCATCGGGATGCGCGGCGCCGTGGTTTCCCGCCGGGTCCAGCATCACCGGGAAATCGATCTTGTTTCCCAACACGGTGGTACTCAGGTCCCGCTGGCTAACGTCCACCATCATTCTCGGTTTCATCATGATCGAATCGAATACGGCCCGGGTGCGGCGAAGGGTTATCTCGTCCGTTGCTGCCCCAGCGATGAAGTCGTATTCGCCCTGGGCCAGACGCTCCTTGGCGATCGCTTCGTATTCGTAGATGTTTACCGGATTCGTCGTCATGACGTTCTCCTCTCCACGGCGGGTATCAAGCGGGCGAGATTTGGGCGTGGACTCCCAAAAAGGAGCGGGTAGCCTCGATGAATTCTTTGGGCTTGTCCACGGTTACCACGTGGCCCGCGTTGGGGATGTCTACCGACGTGATCTGCTTACCCCGTTGCTTCATCTGTTCGATGGTTTCGTCGGATACCAGGCCGCTCTCAGCGCCCCGAACTTCCAAGATCGGGCAGGTGATGGAATCGATACCCTTCCAATAGCGGGCTTGGAGCGTCGGATCAGTTTGGTCGGGCAGAGGAACGTTGAACAGAGAAGCGTCGGCCTTCCAGGTCCACTGGCCGTCATCCCGGCGATACATCTTATCTTCGGCGTCCTTTCTCAGGCCGGCGTCGGAGGCCCAGGGATTGCTCTCGCGCATCCACGATATCGCGGCGTCCAGGCTGGGGAACTCCATGGGAGTGACGGGCCGGGAAGCCGCCCGCTCTTGCCACTGAGGGCTGGGCTGCGGGCTGATGTCCACGATGATGATGCGCTCCACCCGGTCTTGGTGGTCCGGAGTGTAGAGCAAGGAATGCCAGCCTCCCATGGAAAGACCAGCCAGGACGAACTTTGACAGACCCAGGGCGTCTACGAAACCCGCCAAGTCCTCCACGAACCGGTCCCGGGCGTAGCCGGTGTCGGCCCATTGGCTGCCGCCGTGTCCCCGCTGATCCACGGCCAGCACGTGGTAGTGGGGGGACATCGCTTCGGCGAATTCGTCCCAGATGTGGGCTTGGCCGGTGTGGCCGTGCAGGCAGACCAATGGGGTCTTTCCGTCCGTGCCCCAATCCAGGTACCGCAGCCGGACGCCGTTTACTGTTACGAACTTTTCTTGGGCTTTTACGGTAGTCATAGGTCTACTCCTGCAAGGCAAATAATGGTCGGGGTCACCTACGATGGCACCAGCCTGGTCATGTACCCCGGAATAGTAGTCGTAAATAGCCTCGCCGTCCAGCGGTTCGGCAGGCGCGGTCCCGACAAGTTAGGAAACTTGCTCGGGACTCAGGTGGTCAATGCGGTTTACGTATCTGACGTCTTGGACTTCGCTGCCGTCCATACTGATTCTCGAGATTGCCGTGTTGTGATGGCGGTAGTACATCTGCCCTGCTGGATCTTGCCCGAACAACGCCGTGAGAAGGGCGTTCATGAATCCGCCATGGCTGATGATAGCTACCCTATCTTCGTTTGGAGCCATTTCATGTAGCTGTTTCGCGACCTTGGCTGCCCTGACCAATACGGATGCCGCGTCTTCATGGCCTTTGTTCCACCATCCGTCGTCATCGAAATCCACAGGCAGTTGGTAATCGGGGAATTCGGACAAAATCTCGGACCTGGTCCTGCCGGGGTAGCCTACCAGTCCCTCATCTCCACCGTGCTTCAGGTACATCCCGCCTTCTTCGTGGATGTCTACCCAGATCTTGGGCGCCATCCCTAATGCCATGGCGACCGGCTGGACGGTTTGCAGGCTACGGTACATGGCACTGGTGAACAGTGAAGTAATGCCAAAGCCTTGACGCAACTGATACTTGGTGTTGCCGGTGTCGGCGGTTATCCGGTCGTGAGTCTCCCCGGAAGCCAGATGTTCAGCCAGGAGTTCGGCCTGCCGCTTTCCCAGGTCTGTCAGTGGCGGGTCCACTTCCCGGTCTCGAATATTGGCGAGGGCGTTATTCCCTGACTGGCCATGCCGAATGATAAACAGATCCATTAAGTTAGTCCTATGTTAAGTTTGAGGAAGCGAGTTTAGGGTTTCAGAGGCACTGAGCTCTCCGGGTCAGTTACCGGGGAATTCGGGAATAATCTGCCGGGCGAAGCGCTCCATGGTGGCAAGTACCGTGTCCACGGTTTCCTGATGAAGTTCGGGGATGCTGTAAAAGGTGTCCATCACCAGGTGAGACACGCCGGCCGAGGCGAAGCGGTTGATCCCATCAATCACGTTGCTTTCAGCGCCGACCAAGGGCCAATCTGAATCAGCGGCGCCGTCCAAAATCTTCATGGGATGGCGGGCGGCGATCTGAATCTTGCCGGGGTCACGGCCGGCCCTTTCCGCCAAGCGGCGCAAACGGGGCGCTCCTTCCTCCAGCAGTTGGAAGCTGGGGCGGGAAGGGTGCCAGGCGTCGCCGAACTCGGCCGCCCTTCGGATGGACCTACGGCTGCCTCCGCCGACCCAGAAAGGAGGATGGGGGCTCTGCACCGGCTGGGGAAAGGAGTTGATCCCGGAGAAATTAAAGTGCTTTCCCTCAAAATTAGGCCGGTCCACCGTCCAGACATGTTGGAGCACCTGGAGCACCTCGTCGGCGACGGACCCCCTTTCATCCCAGGGAGCGCCCAACGCCCGGTATTCCTCTTCCCCCGAACCGACGCCTACTCCCAGGATAAGCCGGCCGTTGGAGAGCTGGTCGACGGTGGCGGCGATCTGGGCCATATGCAACGGGTTTCGGAAGGGCAAGATAATTATGCTGGTTCCCAGAGTGATCTTCTTTGTAACCGCCGCCACGTACCCCAACACGGTAAAGGGGTCGTAGTAGCCTAGGCCGAACCGGTCTACATCCTGGTCGGGCACCGCGGTATGTTCGCTGACCCAAACCGTGTCGAATCCCATGGATTCGGCTTCTTGGGCCACCCGCATGATCCCCTCGGCTGAAGCCACTTGGCGATAGTGGGGCAACATAACACCGAACTTCATGACCCGATATTCCCCTTACCAGGACTGGTTGCTTTACAGGTTCATGGCCGCCAGGCCAACCCGGGACAAGTCTTCGTCGGACTGACCGCTGGGGTAGCCGCCGACGCCGATGCCACCAAGAATAACACCATCCTGCATCAACACAAGACCGCCTTGGCCGTGAGTCAGGTTGGGGTCGCCCAGGTCGCTCATGTTTCTGCCCTGACCGTGGATGCGCTCGGCGTGTGCTCCACTGTCCATTCCCACGATGGCGGACGTATACGCCTTGCGAAGGGCGTGCCGCCGGCTGAATATGCGCAGGTTGTCCATCTTGGCATAGGCTACCAAGTTGCCCGTGTCGTCAACTATGGCCATTGCTACCGGCTCATCGGGAGTCTGCATGGCTTTGTCTATCATGGCGCTCATGGCCGCCCGAACTTGTTCGAAACTCAAAAACGGTTTGTCTGCCATCGGTTGCTCCTTTCGCTTTTATTCGTGCCGCCGCCGGGTGGGTTCAATGGCCTCACCGGGGCACTGAGTCATTATAAGCAGAACAAGGGTGTGTGGCGCTATCTTGAGGGTAAATCGGCGATTTACTTAAGGGTAGACTTGGTTGATTTCTGGGAGTTGGAATATAGGTTGGAATATAGAATGTACGTGAGGGCTTCCGTGCCTACACCGGAGGAGGGAATCAAAAATGAAGTTTATGATGCCTAACAAACGTCTTTTGGCGGTGGCCATAGCGGCGGGCTTTGTGGCCGTGTTCCCACTGTTTGTAGTACTGGCGGCACAAGGCCAGATCACCGAAGTGAACCCTTCCGGAGTCTCTGGTGTTCAAGCCACTGTGACCGTCGGGACAGGAGAAGACGTGAGGGAACTGAATATCAATGCGAAAACGACCTGGAAAGCGGTTCCAGGGAAGGGTAAAAACCGTGCGGTTAATGCAAGTTTTTCTTTTAGTGTCGCGGAGGCTGGAGGCGACGGGTCACCGGTTTTCGTGTGCAAAGAGGGCGGAGGATCTTTGGCCGCCGCCGTCGACAGATGCATAGACGACCTGAGAGCAGCAGAAGATGAGGATTTAACCGAGCTCATTCCCAGGGTGGAAAAGTTCAGGGACGCAGCGCTGCATGGACTGGATGCGTTTGGTATAGATCCAGCCACTTATTTCACAAGCACTGGCACGACCGGCGGCGAGATCGCTCCCTAACGTAGACAGGGTTCCTGACTCCGGTATTTGACAACCGACGCCCCCAAAGATGAACTCTTTGGGGGCTGATTCTTTATCCCACTGACCCCATCTTCGCCGGTCACTCGCGCCGGGGGATAGTTCCGTCCCACTCGCTCAACGGCGCGCAATGCCAACGCCAATTGACGTCCGGGGGCGCCAATCCGGAGAGTTCTAAGCGGCCGTTGGCCCACCGCAGGGAGTCCCAAGCGCTAACATCCGTGGGAGCCCACGGAAACAGCCGGGCGAGGACCTTGGCGCATATTTCTTCTGGCGCCTGGAAGTCGATCCCGAAGCCGCCCGCTATGTCCGCCGTGTGGATCAGGATCTCGTCGCATGACATCCCGGCGAACCCGCTGGCGTCCGCCATGCCGGCCGGATGATAAGCCCGCGCCGATGCCGGCGCCGCCCGGAGCACGTGTTCCAGGATTGAGGTGGCCACCTCTACGGTCAACAATACCTCCGCAACGGTAAGTTGATCCCCTCCTCCACTGACTCTCGGCAGCCGCTCATTCGCTTGGAGCGCCAATTGGGAGGCGTAGAATAGCTGGGCGCTGGGAATGTGTTCCAGCGTTTGGCGGCAAGACCATTCCAAACCGTCCGCCAAGATGGACCAGTCCTGGTCCACCACGCCGGAAAGCGCCTCACGGCAGGCCGCCGCCGCCGCCCGCGCATCCCCTGGTCCCACTGTTTCATTCATCTTCATGACTCCTATATTTGTTGAGGTCGACTCACACCGGAAGTCCAAGAAAGGTTCGTGGATCAGATGCGGGGAGCCAGCCAAATCCAAAGGCCCCTGAAACTCCTCAGGGGCCTGTTTCTGTGCCTGTAAAGTTGGTGCCGGGGGCGGGAATCGAACCCACACACCCGTGAAGGTAGCGGATTTTAAGTCCGCCGCGTCTACCTTTCCGCCACCCCGGCTAACTTATCATTGGGAACCAGGACAGGCTCGAGAGAAGATCTGTATTAAAGGTTAGAACAGCCCTTTTACGACGGGAGAATCTTGGTGGATGGAATCTCAATTGGACCCGGTCTAGAGAGGTACTCCACATGCCGTGGGTGACGAACATCCTGTTTGTGCACCCTGGTTAAGGACCCCTAAGCTGGCGTCCTTGAACCTCTTCAATAGCATCTTTTTATTGGAGGCGACGGGCGGATTCGAACCGCCGAATAGAGGTTTTGCAGACCTCCGCCTTAGTCCACTTGGCTACGTCGCCCCGAGATGCCGACTTGGTGCCGAGGGCGGGATTTGAACCCACACAGGCATACGCCCACGGCCCCCTCAAGACCGCGTGTCTACCAATTCCACCACCTCGGCCTATTAGCGCGCCGATTATTATATCATGACACCAGCCCGGAATCACGCCCAGGGATGCCTGCGCCGGCGGCCCCATCAAGCGGGGATTGTGGGCGGGCTCTGATATAATTTGGCGCCTAAGCTATCGGTGGCCGCGTCGGCTATTGAGATCATAGTCCTAAGCCCGCAAGGAAGTTACCGGTATGAAGCGTGAGGAATTTCGATTGGAGTGTCATGACCTTCACTGACCGAGACGCCCGAAAACAAGTTCGTCTGACTGGATTCGATAACGAGCCCTTGGCACGTTTGGCGGAACAACGCCTTTGGCAGTCGGGCATCCCCTGCATCACTCGCAGCATGCGAGGCGGCCCCGGATTGTGGGGTTCGGCCTACAATCTACCGCACGACATCTACGTCTACGAGGCGGACCTGGCCAAGGCAAGGGAATCGCTGGATCTACCGGAAGGCTATGAGGGTGAACCAGAAGTAGCCCAATACCGAGGTTCGTCAGGTGTCTGGTTGCTGTTGGCTGTCGTCGCCATCGTTCTGGTGCTGAGCGTAGTAGTTCCCTGGTTTTCCAATCTGGCTGAGTAACTATGGGAAGGGAATGGGATAAGGGAGGTCCCCCGAATCTGGAACGAAGAGCCCGGCCCCGACGAATCGGGGCCGGGCTCTTACTATTTCGTAGTCCAGAGTTCTAGGGATGTGGGAGGCGGCTAGATATTTACTCGCGGCCCCTCAGCTTGGGGTCGAATACGTCCCTGAGGGCGTCTCCCAGCAGGTTGAACCCCAGCACCACCACAAATATTGCCAGGCCAGGGAATATACCTACCCAAGGAGCGGTTTTGAGGTGTTCTTGAGAAGCTCTAGTTAGCATCCCTCCCCAACTTGGTACGTCAGGTGGTGAGCCGACGCCTAGGAAACTCAGGGAGGCTTCGATAATGATAGCGAACCCCAAGTAGTAAGTAGCCATTATCAGGTAAGTGGCGAAGCAGTTAGGTGCGATGTGCCAGAAAACGATACGCTTGGAAGAGGCACCTATGGCCCGCGCTGCTAGGATGTAGTCCAGTTCCTTGAGTGACAATACCTGGGACCGGATGGTACGGATCACCGGTGCCAACATTCCTATGACGATGGCGATAATTACGTTATTTAAAGAGGGACCCAGAACAGCCATGATGGCCAAGGCAATGATGAGACCGGGCAAGGCCATCAAGGCGTCGACAAAACGCTGAAAGGTCATGTCAATCTTGCCCCCGGCGTAGGTACTGGCAATGCCCAAAACGAAGCCAGCGGTGATCCCAACCAGGACGCTGCCGACACCAACGTAGAGGGAAATTCGCGCTCCGACGACTAAGCGACTGAATACGTCCCGACCCAGGGCGTCAGTTCCCAATAGGAAGCGTGCCTCTGGGCCCGGGGAGCCGGGTGGTGCGTGGACGTAATCGCCATGTGTGTCGCGTTCATCGTAAGGTGCAATCACAGGTGACAAGATCGCCACCACGAACAATATAACCGTGATTATTCCACCGATTGCTCCCAATGGCTTGCGCCTAGAGAAAGTGACTACCCATCTAGTTGATCGAACCGTCTGCGTCAGCAACAACGCGCCGCGATTGGATGGGGTAGAAGCACCTAATGTATCTTGGTCGATCATGGGCTTCTCCGATGTCTAGATGATTTCAACTATATCGGATCCTGGGGTCTAATATCCCGTATAACATGTCGATTACCAGATTCAAGACCAATACCACCGCCGCTGCGAGGAGGACCACGCCTTGCAGGACTATAAAGTCCCGGTGGATGATCGCATCTACCAGGTACAGACCTATCCCTGGAATCACAAAGATGGACTCGATGATGATCACTCCACCTAATAATCGGCCGAACTGGTAGCCCGAGATGGTGATTACAGGAAGTAAGGCGTTCTTCAAAGCGTGTCGAAGGATGACAGTCCGCTCCCGGAGACCTTTGGACCGGGCGGTCCGCATATAGTCCTCGCGCAACACCTCTAGCATCGCTGAGCGTGTCACCCGGGCGGTGAAGGCCATGTCATGGAAAGCCAACGCCAGTGCCGGGAAGAAAAGCTGTTCCAGGTTGAGCAGGGGATTCTCAGTGATGGTGGCGTATTCCAATGGCGGCAACCAGTTGAGCCCATAAGCTAGCGCATATATCGTGAGAAGCCCTATCCAGAAACTCGGCATAGCTATCCCGATCAGAGCGAAGACCCGGCTAGCGTAGTCTATTTTAGAGTCTTGCTTCACTGCAGAGATGATTCCCAGGGGTACGGCCGCCACGAAGGCCATCAGGATCGCTAGCAAAGCCAGCTCTATGGTGACCGGGAACCGTTCCTTCAGGTCGTCGATGATGGGATTCTTGTACCAGAGAGATGTCCCCATGTCGCCCTTCATCAGGTCCCAGACCCAGGCGCCGTACTGGATATGTATGGGACGGTTCAGTCCCATCTTCTCACGCAGCTTGTCTATGTCCGCTGTGGTGACTTTCCCCGTCCCGTCTTCGTCTCCGGTAAGGAGCATCATGGCCGCGTCCCCAGGCACGATCCAGAACAAGGCGAACACCATGATTGTGGCCAAGAATAGTGTTGGTATGAAGAGGAGAAGCCTTCTGCTAGCGTACTGCCACATTATCTCTCCAGGGAATCACTTTGAGCCGAATCAGGCCGGACGATTGTGCAGTTGATATCGGAAACGAACGAGGGCGGGCAACGCTCCGCCCTCGTTCAGGGTCGAGATTAAACTAACACTTTGTTCCGTAGGTTTCTGCGCTTATTAGACCTACGGATGGTATCCCGGTGTGGTAGGCATTTTAGCGTCTGGGTCCCAATACACGTGGTCCCACTTGTGGACCAACTGGACTGTCATTGGAGCGTGCCAGTTCCTCAACCGGTAGTCGAACGTAGCTCCAGAGGAATTCCACCACAGAGGCACTATGTGGCTCTCTCCTTCGTGTAGCACGTCGGCGAATTGTTTAATCAACTCCCGGCGTTTGGTTGGGTCCTGCTCCATGTTCTGGTCAACCATCAGTTTATCGGTCCTGGGATCGTTCCAGTTGTGAGGGTTGCGGAGCACGTCCTGAAGGAAGAACTGGTTGATGATATCGCCGGGGTCCGTGATGATTATCCCGGTATTGACCAGTGACATGGAATGGTTGCCGTCTCTCATCTTGACGTACATCGTCGCCAGGTCAACCGCGTCCAGAGTTATGTCAGCGATCCCATCACGTCTGAACTGGGCGGCAACCTGTTCGGCGGCTTTCATGCTTGACCCGGCATTAAGCCCGTTGATCTTGAGGTTCGGGATTCCGTCGGGGAAACCGGCCTTGGTCAACAGTTTCTTGGCCTCGGCCAGGTCTACGTCCTTGTCCGTCCGGTAACCCGGTTTACCCTCTTTGGCGAACTTGGTAGAGTCCTCCACGAAACCAGGGCTAAAGAATGTACCCGGGACTCCGAAACCTCTATAGGCGACCTTGCCAAATTCTGGCCGGTTCAGAGCAAGATAGAATGCCTTTCTCAAATCGGGATTGTCGAAAGGAGGCCTATCGTTCCTCAGCCAGAGAAATGCGATACCGACGCCGTCCAAGATGGAGGCCCGCATCCGACCGTCAGTATCGATTTCCAGCTGTTCCATATTCCACGGGGTATTGCCGCTGGTCCAGGGCAGGAAGCTCCCGAAGGCCTGTCCAGCCTTCCATGCGGCCAACCGCCTGGCCTCGTCCCTAACCGTGTATACCTTCATACCATCGAAAAAGGGGCGGGGACCTTTAAAGTAGGCGTCGTTCCTTTCGAATTCGAAATTGTTGTCTTTCTTCCAACTCTTGAAGATCCACGGGCCGGAGCCGTATGACTTCTCGGGACAGCAGTTAAAGTCGTCCTGAGAAACTGTCTCCAGGGCCTTGGGGTACATCTTGAAGTAGTCGGTAGCCATGTTGGGGATGAATGTGGCGGTGGGGAACATCAGAGGGACTTTGATGGTGTATTTATCGACCACCTCTGCGGCCCCGTGTTCGTGGACTGTCCTAAGGTAACCGGTCCGGGCCCTTAGAGCGTCTGGCATCGTGATGCGGTCTAGAGTGAATTTTATGTCTGCGGAGGTGACTTCTCCGCGGCCCTTACTCCACTGGACGCCCTCGTGCAGCCGGAACGTGTAAACGTCGCCTGCATCGTTCACTTCCCATGTCTTGGCTAGATCGCCGATGATCTCGGTCGGGTTGACAGGGTCGTATTCTACCAGTCCATTGAATCGGGGACTCGATGGGGTGAGGACGGTGTTCAAGCTGCCGCCGTAATGGACGTCCCAGAAACCAGGGTTTCTGATAGCCATCAGTGGAAAGACGCCTCTGTAATGTTTGCCAGCGGCGATGTCCTCCCACGCTGCCCTTACTTTGGCTTCAACAGGCGCCGGTGCGGGGGTCGCAATGACCATGACATCTCTGTAAACCTCTTTGATGACCTCTTTCTCTACGATGACTTCCTTGGGTACTTCTTTGATGACCTCTTTGATCACCGCGACTTCTTTGATGACCTCTACGATGACTTCCTTCTCCACTATCACGGGTTCGGCCGAGGACCCGCAAGCCACGGCGAACAACAGGATGAAGATTAAAGGAGCATAGAACACTGCCTTCTTGTTCCAGAGACTAGTCATATTCCGACCTCCGGGCTGGTTTGTTTAGGTGACCTGAGTTAAGGGCGACGGCGGCAAATAATCGGTCTCTTTAGCGGCGATACACCCACAATGAGGGAAAGTTATTAGGTGCTTCGCTCATCTAATCGGTATAGATCAAACTATGCCACACCTCGTAAAGCATTAGCGTAAAGCTATGCCATAATCGCATGCGGTAATATATATTATCGAATGGTAGAAAGTCAATAGTGGTTTTAGATTAGTGAATCCGTAAATATCGGAATGGGACTCCCCGGCGGGAAGCGGTGATGGACCCTTGTTGCAGAACCGTTCGGAGAAAAGCGCGTCCCGACTGTCACAATCATGGTTTTGTTCCAGCCTTATGCGGGTCATATCATAAGAGCCCATCCCGATGTAATCAAGGTTGGGCTCTAGTCATCATGCCTCCAAATGTTGAGAGGCGTGACGATCAGTGGAATCTTTCTAACGGCCTCTCAGCTTGGGGTCCCACAAGTCCCGGAGGGCGTCACCCAGAAGGTTGAATCCGAACACCACCACGAAAATAGCCAGACCGGGGAAGATGGCGACCCAAGGCGCCGCCGCGCCGTACTCTTCAGCAGCCCGCTTCAGCATTCCGCCCCAGCTAGGCACGTCTGGCGGGACGCCAACCCCCAGGAAGCTCAGGGAAGCCTCAATGGTGATAGCCAGCCCCACATAGTAGGTCCCCACCACCAGAACTATGGCCATGCAGTTGGGAGCTATGTGCCGGAAAACCAAACGCATGAACGCATGGGTGAAGCTCCGATAGCTCTGGTCGCAAGCACGTAGTCTAATTCCTTGAGGGACAATACCCGGGAGCGTATGGTGCGCACCACCGGCGCCAACATGCCGATAATGATGGCAAGGATAACGTTTTGCAGGGACGAGCCAAGCACGGCCACTATGGCCAGGGCAATTATCAAGCCGGGTAGCGCCATCATGGCGTCCACCAGGCGTTGGAAGGAGAGGTCGACGAGGTCGACGAGGCCTCCGGCGCAGGTAGTTGGGATTGCCACGACGAAGCCCACGGTTATCCCTATCAATACGGCATCAATACGGCGCCGAATCCCACGTATAGGGAGATCCGGGCCCCGTGAATCACCCGGCTCATCACATCCCGGCCCGCGTGGTCGGTGCCCATGGGGTAGTCTATCCGAGGTGATAGGTGAACATAATTAATCTTTCGGGAACCGTCAGGGTTGGCGGCCTCTTTCGCGCCGGCGGGAACGCCCGGCCCCGTCGACCACCAGCGTGGGCCGGATGCGGAGACGCCTGCCACGACGGTTGGGGAGGCGCCAACTGAGGAATCCACTCCAATTCCCACTCCGCCTGATTTCCTTTTTACCCCCATTCCTGCCACGCCCAAGTTCCCGCAGCGGAAGGTTGGTCCCATCAACGAAGAACAGCTACAACGAGAGATGCTCGCCGCCGCCTTTTCGATCTTTGGCTGGAGCACGAACTTCCGGCTCCGGTCTGCCTACTACAGTGAGATCATGGGCGCCGGGCCGGGAAAGGACGATATACTGCCGACCGACCGACCGGTATTTGAGACGGCGGGCGAGGCCGAAAAATGTTTGACCGACCGGGAACCGGTGCAGGTGGTCAATGTCACGGGCGACTCTCGGGCCTATCCGCTGCAGATCATGATATGGCACGAAGTGGTCAACGATACGGTTGGGGGAGAGCCGGTGGTCGTTACCTATTGACCTCTCTGCAACATCGCCTTCGTGTATAGGCGGACGGTGGCCGGAAAGGTCTTAGACTTCGGAACGACTGGCTTCCTGCGGTTTAGCAACCTGATTATGTACCAGCGCCAAACCGAGTCCTGGCGTCAGGAGTTTGGTGGAGAGTCCATCGTTGGGGACATGGTTGGGACAAAGCTGGAGCAGCTATACCTGAGCATCGTTTCCTGGGCGGTGTTCAAGCCGGACACCATCGTCTAAAAAGGAAAGCAGCGCCGTTAATTGTATGCTATGGATATAAGACGAAATTCGTCGCAAGATTTACTTGGAAACTTCCGACTGGGAGTTATTCCACTTGAAAGCAGGGATCTTGACCGACTGTAATCACAGTTGGACAAACTCAGCTGGCTTTCTCTGCCGGACCAACGGGAAGGGATTGACGGCTTTGGAGCAGCAGCCTACACTCGTTATAGAGAAAATCTATGACTGGCGGGATTGAATCAACTTTTGGAACAGGTGCAGGAACAAGTCGGCGAACAAGTCCGCGTTTGCCGCGTCTGCGGCCACTTAAACCCTTCTATTGACTCAACTAGGTGTGTTAGCTGCTGGTCGTTCCTCGCAGGTGCCGACCTGGTCCCAAGAGCACAAGTACAGCGACGCTCTCGCATTCCTAGCCTCCATATCTGGCGTAGACGTTACCAATACAGTCTGCTGGCGGCCGTGCTGGCGTTAATCCTGTGGAGGGTGGTGGTCTTTCTTGATCCGGTCCCCCTAGTCTTCGCCCCGTCAGGGGCTACAACCTCCGCCGGCCCGGCTACCAGTCCCAACGCTTGGGCCCAGTCCGGAAACGATTTCCGAAATACGGGGTATACACCGGCTGAGGCTCCCTTCCCGGAAAAGGTGAGGTGGACCTTCTCCTCGACCAACGGCCTGGCAACATCACCCGTGGTCGTGGACGGACGCGTTTACTTGACAACGGAAGACAAACGCACCCTTGCTTTAGACGTTCGGTCGGGAGAGATGTTGTGGGAGTATCACAGTGGATGGCCATCCAGTTCGACGCCCGCGGTGACCGGCGATCTGGTGATTTCCGCGGTCCGTCCGGGAATCGTAGTGGCTCTTGACCGAATCACCGGCGAGGTGAAATGGGAGAATCACACAGGGAGTCCGATACTCTCGTCTCCCGTCGTCGCCGACGGCACCGTATACATAGGGTCGGCCGACAGCAATGTGCACGCTTTGGACGTGGCCACCGGGGAAACACGTTGGACATTCCCCACCGGCGCCTGGGTCACTGATAGACCCGCATACGTGGATGGCACGGTCGCCGTGGCTTCGCTGTCTAAAGAATTATACATAGTAGGCGACCGATCGGCGCGCCAGCAGTTCTTCTACGATACCGGTCGAGGCAGGCAAATTTCCGGAAGTCCGATTTTCCAGGGAGATTACGTTTACTTTGGCACGCAAGACGGTAGCGTGTGGGCCCTGGACCGGCATGCAAAGAGCTACCCACTTGAGCGAGGTATTCTGTTCTGGAGGGTGAACCTGTACATATGGGGGGTACTACCGCCGCCCGTACAGAATGGCACCGTCTGGACAAACCGCGTGGTAGGCGGGATGTCCGTAGGAATCGCGGTTGCTCCTGACATGCTGTATGCCGGCGGCCTGGATGGCACTGTCAGCGCCGTCGACGCCGAATCGGGTGAGAAGATTTGGGGGAGTGACGTGGGCAGTCACGTTACCTCCACTCCCACCGTGGCGGGCAATACGGTGATGGTCGGGACCGAGGATGGGCGGGTTGTAGGGCTCAACCGTGCATCCGGGGAAATCATTTGGGAATTCCAGACCAGCGGAAAAGTCACCGCCAGTCCCGTGGTGGCCGAAAACACGCTGTTCGTCGCGTCAAGAGACGGCAGACTATACGCAGTCGAGGCGCGTTAGCTTCGGGATACCGCGTTCCCTTTCATCTATAACTCGGGAGAAAAACATGGCCAGATTGGACGGCCGGGTGGCGATAATCACGGGCGCCAGCCGCGGCATCGGCAGTGAGATTGCCCGGTTATTTGCCTCCGAGGGCGGCAGCGTGATCTGTGCTGCGCGAACTATGCGTGAAGGGGATCACCCCCTGGAAGGGTCGCTGGAAAAAACCGTTGGCGACATCCGCGAAGCCGGCGGCGAGGCTACGCCCGTTGCGGTTAATATCTCCCTACCCGAAGACTGCGAGCGATTGATTCAAGAAACGCGAGACATCTATGGACCGGTCGATGTGCTGGTGAACAACGCGGCGTTGACCTACTACTACCCGGTTAAAGATTTTCCGTTGAACCGGTGGATGCGCTCGTGGGCGGTGAACTTCCACGCTCCATTCTTGTTGAGCAAATTGGTTCTAGAGGACATGATACCCCGGGGTAGCGGCAGCATCGTTAACATTTCGTCGGGGTCCGCCGTCGGTCCCGGAAGGGGCCCCTACCCGGACACTACCGCCGATGGCGGCGGTGCCTGTTACGGCGCCGAAAAGGCCGCATTGGAGCGGTTCACCCAAGGTCTGGCCATTGAGGTTTACAAAGATGGCGTGTCGGTAACGTCCCTAGCTCCTTCCCAGGTGGTGGCCACGCCGGGTACGGTATTTCATAACTTGGTAACCGGGATGGACGACCCCCGAAGCGAGAGCCCGGACCTTATGGCCAAGGCCGCCCTTCTACTGGCCACCGAGCCACTGGACCGGGTTTCGGGACGAGTAACCTACAGCCAGCAGATCCTGAAGGAGTTCGGCTGGATCACCGAAGGCAAGGGTAGGGGCGTGGATGCCGATCGGCCGGGTTCCGGATACAGCCAGATCTAGCTTCTTGACGGTCATGGTCGATGCTCTAGACCTGAAGCTGAACCTCCGAGTCAGACCGGAGGTATTTCACCACCCACTCCATTCCTAAACCCGGCCTATGCTATCGGCCGCAAGAAGTTAATAGCGAGAAAACCCATGTCTATCAGATTCGGTATATTGCTCATTCCGTCGCCGTCCTTTACCGCCAGGGCCTACCGGGCGCGCCAGTTGATCTGCGGCCAATACGGAAGCTGGGCCGCCGAGATGCACATGTTGCACCTAACCGTGGCCGGCTTCTTTCAGTGTTCGGAAGCCGCTCTGGCCGAAGTTGAGGCCGGTTTGCAGGCCGCCGCTGAGAAAAGCCGCCAGAGGGAACCGCGATTTTCCCTACACCACCAAGGCGTGACCGGCGCTTCCGGAAACATCTTCCTAGACCTCTCGGGGCCTCCAAGGCCGGAAGCGCTGCACAAGTTGCATGGGGACGTTGTTGACATGGTAAGACGGGTTTCCGGCGCCGTACTGGAGATGGAACACGTGGAAGGAGACTATTCGCCCCACGTCACAATGATGCAGTACGCCAAGTTACCTTCGGCGGTGATGGCCGACGCGTTAGAGTTTGCCCAAGGGGTTGTTGACGACCTAGCCGTGCCGGAATCCGCCAACGCTTGGCGGTTGCTATTGGTCCGTTTCCAATCCCAGGCTGCCGAAGAGGATTGGAATGGAGGCCGGTGGGCGGCTGACCTTAGCTGGGAGATCGTTTCCAGTTATCCTTTATAATTCAATTTTGCTAAATAACCTGCGTTTGGATGGGGATCTATTTTAAGGAGAAGACAATGAAAACCACAAGCAAATTACGGCAGCTAATGGCGTCGGACCAGATGATCGTGGCTCCATTTGTGATAAACGCCCTGCACGCCAAGATTGCCGAATCGGTGGGCTTTGACGCGGTTTACATGACAGGAGCCGGCACCGCCGCCGAAAAAGGATTTCCAGACGTAGGTCTGTTGACCATGAGCGAAATGGTGGGCAACGCCAAGTACATCGCCAATGCCATTGATGTCCCAGTGATCTGCGACGCGGACACCGGCTACGGCAATCCCTTAAACGTTCAGCGCACGGTGCGGGAGTACGAGGCGGCCGGGGTCGCTGGAATACATATAGAAGATCAGGTTTTCCCCAAGAAGTGCGGCTTCTTCGATGGCAAGCAGGTGATACCGTCGAACGAGATGGTACAGAAGATTCATGCGGCGTTGGATGCCCGGAACGATCCTGAGTTTGTCGTCATCGCCCGTTGCGACGCCTACGCCGTCACCGGCTGGGAGGACACGGTACGCCGCTGCCGGGAGTACATCGATGCGGGTGCGGATATGGTGTTTGTCGATGGGATCAAGTCGGCGGAAGACCTGCAGGCCTACGCCAAGGATCTGCCCGACTTTCCCCGGATGTACAACGGCGACCTCTTTTCGACTCAAGAAGTTGCTGAATTGGGCTATAAGCTAATGATCTGCGGCGGCACCATCTGGCTGATCTATCAGCAACTGAAGGCTTCCTATGAGGAGTTGAAAACCCAAGGAAAGGTGGACACCTCCCGTTACGGCACTCGATGGGAGGTGGCGGAGTTGTTGGGATTGCAGGATGTATATGAGCTAGAGAGTAAGTACGGCGTATCCCAGGCGACGGTGTCGTAGGTCTAATTTAAAATTCAAGGCAACCAAAAGGCTTAAAGCTCTGCGCTCTCCGCGATCTCTGGTCCGGTCAATCCTGAGGAATCAAGGGCATCACCTGTTTGGAAAACTGCTCCATCGCTTCATCCAAAGCGGCCACGCTATCGCCGGGGAAGCCTAGGATGAAGTTTCGGACGCCCAGATCCTGGTATTGGCGCAGGTCGGTGGCGATCTGTTCGGCCCGGCCGCTCATCATGCGGCGAGTGGCGCCAGGAGAGTCATCGAATGTCACCCCGGTGCTGAAACACAGCGAGACCGCGTCCTCGGGCCGCCCGGCCCGGACGGTAAGTCTTCGAAGGCGGGCAATCTTCTCTGCCAGTTCTTCAGGCTCTAAAATGGCCGGTGGGCGCAAACCTATGGGCATCCAACCATCGCCGTACTCGGCGGCGCGGCGGATGGCCGGGTTGGTGTGACCCCCTATCCATATGGGCGGGTGGGGTTTCTGCACTGGTTTGGGCATGAAGCCCATTCCTGACAGTTGATAGTGTTCCCCTTGAAACTCGGGCTCGTCCTTGGTCCAAAGCTCCTTGAATAGCTGGATGTATTCGTCGGTAACCGCGCCTCGCTGGGCGTAGGTATCCAACCCAAGAGCCTGGAATTCCTCCTCCATCCACCCCACGCCGGCGCCTAGGATCACTCGTCCGCCGGATAGTACGTCCAACGTCGATAGCATCTTGGCGGTCACCACCGGGTTTCTATAAGGGAGAATCAGCACGTGGGTGCCCAGGCGAATCTTTTGGGTGCAGCCCGCCAGAAAGTTAAGCGTCGCCAGGGGGTCGTAGTAATCTTCGTCGGGCCGGAAAGTGGCCACGCCATCCGCGGCGTAGGGATAGAAGGAGTCAACTTTCCTGGGCAATATGATGTGGTCGCTTACCCACACCGAATCAAAACCCAGGGACTCGGCACGCTGGGCCAGAGTTCGGAGGTTTTCCGGGCTGGCCATGTCTCCCCGGCTGGGCATTGAAGTTCCGAATGTTGTAGGCATGGAGCGCCTCCTTGAAGTTTGGGAAAGTCCTGCCGCACACGGGCAGATGCCCCGGCCAGGTTCAGCGGGATTGTAGCCAGGTGTCAAAGGCGTGTCAATCAGAGCTCTCAATCTTCCCAGGTCGCCGATGCCACTATTGAATTCAGGTTTGGCGGCGTGCTAGGCTGTGTAATTGAGGTTTAATGATGACTGAAAGAGTAGTAGTCGCCATGAGCGGCGGCGTGGACTCGTCGGTAGCTGCCCTGCTGTTACAGCGGCAGGGGTTCGACGTGATCGGCGTGACCATGAAGCTGTATAGCCTGGACGAGGCAAACCTGCCTCCTTCTTACCAGGGTTGTTGCACGTTGGACGACGTGGAAGACGCCCGTATGGTCTGCCGCAGCTTGGGAATTCCCCACTATGTACTCAACGTGCAGCAGGAGTTTCAGGAACACGTCATCGACTACTTTCGCCGGGAATACAGCAAGGGCCGGACTCCCCATCCCTGTATCGCCTGCAACGACAAGATCAAGTTCAGCTTTTTGATGAACCGGGCGGCGGCGCTGCAGGCCGCCTACGTGGCTACCGGTCATTACGCCAAGATCGAGCACACCGTTGATGGTTGGGTCCTGAAGAAGGGAGTCGATACCGCCAAAGACCAGTCCTACGTGCTGTTCGGCATGGGACAAGAGGAGTTGGCTCGGACCCTGATGCCCGTGGGCGCCTATGCCAAGCAGGCGATCCGGGACATGGCCTTGGATGCCGGCTTCATCAACGCCGAAAAGCCGGACAGTCAGGACATCTGCTTCATTCCCTTGGGCGATTACAAGGCTTACTTGAAGCAGCACATCACCGCGGTTCCGGGAGACGTCGTGCATGTGGATGGGACCGTTTTGGGTGAACACCAGGGAATCGAGTATTTTACCGTAGGCCAACGTCGGGGCTTGGGAATCAATTCAAAAGAGCCTCTCTACGTGGTGCAGGTGGACGCTGAGACCGATCGGGTTGTGGTTGGGCCGGAAGAAGCCCTTTACCGGGACCGGGTTTGGACGTCCCGTGTCAACTACACGTCGGGTTCTCCTCCTGAGGGTCCCACCCGGGTGGAGGTAAAGATTCGATACAAGGCATCGGAAGCCCCGGCCGTTCTGTACCCTCAAGAAGACGGTGCGATGGTCTGCTTCGACGATCCCCAGAGGGCCTTGACCCCAGGCCAAGCGGCGGTATTTTACCAGGGTGACGTGTTGATGGGAGGTGGCATCATCGAAGGAGACACCGCGAACAGCGAAAATCTTTGGCAAGGGACCCCTGGTGGTCCGGCCAAAGAACCCATCCCCGGTTGAACGGACCATGCCCGGCCTTTCGCTTGAACTAGAGCTCTATCAGCAAGGGTTCGCTCTGGTGGCCGGAGTGGACGAGGTTGGCCGAGGACCTTTAGCCGGTCCCGTGGTGGCTGTCGCCGTTGTGCTTCCCACAGATTTGACCGGTTCGGAGCCGTGGCTGGCTCAATTGGACGACAGCAAGAAGCTCTCCCCCGCCCGGCGTGAAAGAGTGGTCGAACTGGTGGAAATCCATGCCTTGGGCATCGGCGTAGGCCAGGTTGGCCCGGAAGAGATCGACCGCATCGGCATCGGCCCGGCGAACATTAAAGCCATGCTACAGGCGGTGGCTGATCTGCCCCTCTCCCCGTCGTATCTGCTGTTGGACTTCGTTCACATGCGGGATTGTCCGATTCCCTTTCGACCGGTGGTGGGCGGCGACCGGATAAGCTATTCTATCGCCGCTGCTTCCAACGTGGCCAAGGTGACTCGAGACCGGCTGATGGAGCAAGCTGATGCTATTTATCCGGGCTACGCCTTCGCTCGCAACAAGGGTTACGGGACCGCGCACCACATGGCTCGATTGAGGGAGATGGGGCCATGCGGCATCCACCGGCATTCGTTCGCACCGGTGCGGCTGGCGGCCCAGGCAATGGGAGGCGGTTAGCGTGACTACCCCCCGCATCCGCCTCGGCAAATGGGGAGAGGGCATGGCCGGCCGGTTCCTCCAAGAGAAGGGCTACGTGTTGGTGGCAACCAACTACCGGTGCCGTTGGGGAGAGGTGGACATCGTGGCCCAGGAAGGGGAGGAGTTGGTGTTCGTCGAGGTACGCACCCGCCGGGGCGTTGAGTTCGGCACGCCCGAGGAGTCCGTGACCGCTGCCAAAGCTCGGAAATTGGTCGCCACCGCCCAGGAGTTTCTACAAGAGCACGACCTAGTTCACTCCGACTGGCGTATCGACTTGATAGCGATCAGGTTGGACGGTGATCAGCGGGTCCAAGACATCACCCACCTTCGCTACGCCGTTCAGGAATAGGGGCGCCGCCAAACGCAAAGCCGTCAAGAGACTGATTCATCTTTGAACTGCCGGAGGGGCCACCCGCGAGTTCGGCGAAGGGACATTGTCGGACAGCGGCAATCCGATGGTCCGGCAAGTCACCATCAAGATCATAAAGAGCAACGTCACCACGACGCCGATTATCAGGCAAGGTACTCTCACAAGGTCGAGTACCACTGGGCGATGGCTTGACCTATCTCGTCCGGAGAGTCTTCCTGAATGACATGCGTCCCCGGGACAGTAACCTCTTCCTGGTTCGGCCAGGCGCGGCAGAATTCTCTTTGTGCACCCACCAAGATCACACCCGGGTCGGCGTTGATGAACAGTTTGGGTAAGTCGCTAACGGCCAACCACCGGGAATAACCGGTCACCACGTCGGCTACATCGGTGGGCTGTCCGTCCAGGGGTATCTCCCTGGGCCAGGTTAAGGTGGGACGCCTCGATTCACCTGCCTCTAGATAGGGGCGCCGGTAGACCTCCATTTCCTCTGTGGTCAATGCCCGCATCACGCTGGCCGGAAGGATTCGGTCTACGAACAGATTTTTCTCCAAGATCATTTCATTACCGGCGGGCGAGCGCATGGCCTGAAAGATCGACCGCGCCGACTCGGGCCATTCGTCCCAAGTGAGAGGACGGACGATGGCCTCCATGTAGACGATCGCTTTCATTCTAACCAGGTGGCGGTGGGCCCAGTGGAACCCAAGGGCAGACCCCCAGTCGTGGACGACTAGGGTCACGTTTTGGTTGAGCGCCAGCTTGTCGAACCAAGTGTCCAAGTAGGATACGTGATCGGAGAAGCGGTAGTTCCCGTCTTTCGCTTTGCCTGACTCCCCCATGCCCACCAAGTCTGGGGCCAGGCATCGCCCCAGGTTTTGCAGGTGAGGTATGACGTTGCGCCAAAGATAAGACGATGTTGGGTTGCCGTGGAGAAACACGATGGGATCTCCCAACCCTACGTCTACATAGGCGATCTCCGTTCCGGAGACGGAGATCGACCGCCGTTGAAATGGGTCGTGTGCGGAGATTGAGCTATTGTTCATAGTTGGAGTGGGCCGGTGATCGGGTAGAGCAGATTGTACACCTAGCGTATTTGCCGTGGCTAGTATATGGGGAGGTTGGGAAGGAAAAGATTTCTTTTCGGCATACCGCGGATCGTCCAATCCGGGCAACCGCTGAAAAATGTGCCATTAAATCAATTAGTGGTATATTTATGTTGAGGTGGCAGATGGATAGCATTAAGACAAAAGTAGGCCAAGGTGGCAGAATAGTCCTTCCCGTCGAGTTTCGTAAGGCCATGGGCATCAAGCCTGGCGACGAAGTGATCTTAGCCTTTAAGGATGGTGAGGTCCGCGTGTTTACCCGCCAAATGGCGATAAAACGCGCTCAGGGGATGTTGAAACATATCGCACCAGGTAGAAGTTTGGCCGACGAATTGATTCAGGAAAGACGGGCAGAGGCGGCCAGGGAGTAACATGTGGGTTCTTGACGCATCGGCGATCTTGGCTTACCTCCATGGCGAACCCGGAGCGGGCACAGTGTCCGAGGCGATGACCGAAGTTAGTGTCGTCAGTGCGGCGAATTGGGCTGAAGTTCTGTCAAAGTTTGCGGATGAAGGAGAGGACCCTGATGCCATCGCCGAGCGGTTGGAATTCGAAGGGATGTTGTCTTCAGCATTTGAAGTGTTTCCAGTTACCGCCATTGACGCCAGGATGATTGCGCGGCTTCGTCCATTGACTCGGTCGGCAGGACTTTCTTTGGCAGACCGTGCTTGCCTTGCTCTGGCACTTCGATTGGGGTACGGTGTGCTTACCGCCGACCGGCAATGGTCGAATCTGGACATCGGGCTTGGGGTAAAACTGATCCGTTAAGGATTAAGAAAATCCTTAACGATTTTTGGCGAGCCTAAATTCTAAGGAGTTGATAAGGGTGGCTACCGACCGGCGCGATGTAATTGTTGTTGGAGGCGGCATCATAGGCTGCTTGACCGCCTATCTGCTGTCCCGCGAAGGGTTGAAAGTGACGATAGTCGAGGCCGACGCCGTGGCCAGCCACGCCTCGGGATTCGCGTTCGGCGGCCTGGGACCATTGGAAGGAGCCGGGATTCCCGATCCGCTCCTGGGATTCAGCGTATGGTGCTTAGAACGGCACGCTACTCTCTCCCCGGAACTGGAGGAGGCTTCAGGGGTTGATACCCAGTTCCACCTCCGGGATCGACTGATCCTGGCCTTCGACGATTCCGAGGCTCTACGGTATAAGGAAGAGATCAAATGGCAAAAGGACGTTAAGGGCTTCCATGTCGAATGGCTGGACCAAGCGGACGTTCTCAAAGTGGAGCCGAGAGCTAATCCGGCGTGCCTGGGGGCGTCATACGCTCAGGGCACAGGAGCGATCGAGGCCTACCGCTACAACCTGGCCGCCGCCCAAGCCGCGGAAAAGTTCGGCGCCGAGATCCTCCTGCGCCGGGTAACCGGCTTGATCAGCGAGGGCGGCCGTTGTTCCGGAGTAACATTGGAAACCGGTCAACTTGAGGCCGGCGCGGTGGTCCTGGCGGTGGGGCCCTGGTCTCAACAGGCCTCCTCTTGGTGCGGAGTGGAGATTCCGGTTAGCCCACTCAAAGGCCAAGTCATTCGCCTACAGTTGACCACCGATCCCATGAGGGCTTCCCTGAACTACGCCGGGAGCTACGCCGCTTCCAAGCCCGACGGGTTGATCTGGGCTGGAACAACCGAAGAAGAGGCGGGGTTCGACGTGGGGATCACCACTGCGGCCCGGGACAAGATCATGGGAGACTTGCTGAAGATGGCGCCTTCCCTGGCCGATGCCGAATTGGTCCAGCAAACCGCCTGCCTGCGGCCCATATCCGCCGATGGGCTACCCATCGTGGGTAAGGTGCCCGGCTGGGAAAACCTGTACGTCGGCACCGGCTCCGGACGCAAGGGCATCCTCTGGAGCACCGGCATGTGCCACGGCCTTGCAGACCTGATCGTAAAGGGCAGCACCGATGTCCCCGGCGTATCCTCCCTAGACCCGGCGCGGTTTAGCGAAGGGTAGCAAGACTGAGTCTTTCCATAGCTTTTCGGGCATATTGGGCTAGAGGGAATCCAAAGCCTTTCCTACGCAGCCATAACCTTCCGGGCCACCAATAGCCCGTCTTCCCGGTTTATTTTCATGGCGAAGGGGTATTTGTTGATTTGGAGGGCTAGTTCTACGTCTTTGGGATGGAATTGAGGCTGGCTGTCGTCGAAGAATTTTTGGGTGGCGCCGCCTTGCATAATCAGGC